>QLAH01000249.1_pt1 | contig 38882 bp, 28 predicted proteins | sample 4693081 | NCBI WGS metagenome assembly QLAH01 (sample SAMN09425401, study PRJNA476045) | Lake water metagenome, whole genome shotgun sequencing project. | reverse complement strand
CTGGGTGCAAGCGCAACCCCTCCCTTCGGTGGTCTGCTGCCTAGGTGACGGTCATGACGGTATTTGGAACATTATGCAGTTGCTCGCGCCTGAGCACCAACGACTGGAAATCCTGGATTGGTATCATCTGGTGGAGAATCTCTACAAGATAGACCCCAAGCAATGCCGATTAGAGGGCCTGAAAGCGCTGCTTTGGTCGGGTTGTGTGGAAGCGGTCTTGGCCATCCTCAAACCGCTCAAGCACTATCCGGCTCAGTGTTTTCGGGCTTATCTGGGCAAGCATCGTCGTCGCCTAGTCAATTATCAGATGTACCAGGCTCTGGGGCTTGATATTGGGTCTGGTTCGGTTGAGTCTACCGTCAAACGGATCGCTGCTCGTGTCCAGATGACGGGGGCACAGTGGCTGGTGTCTTCTGCGCCGCACATTCTGCGCCTTCGCTGTGCCTATCTCAATGGTGTTTTTGCTCTATAAGCAATGATACTTAGTTCCAAACTGGGATGCTCCCAATTTTGAGGGCATGGGCCTGGGTTTGGTCAATCCAATCCTGGGCCCGCTGGCGTGCTGCCTCAGGGGGCATAATCCCTACGGTGACAGAGGTCGGGCGAATTTGCTTGAGATTCAACCCCAGCAGTTTCCAGACAGGTTGTTGGGTGGCCTTGCCGCACCAATCCCACAGGGCTACGTCTAGCGCAGCCCGACTAGCCGATTGAAGGTTTAGCGGCTGTATCGCTGTCTCAATGGCTTGACGATCCCAGGGGTGGTAGGCCGACAGTAGGTTTGATAATCGGGCCATGTCCTGCTGAAGCTGGGCCAAGGTTTGATGGTGAGTGCCGATGGAAAAGGGAGCTGCTTCTCCCCAGCCCTCTAGGCCATCGGCCCGAATTTTGAGCCACAGGTTGGTGGAAGTAGCGGTGGTACCCCGGCTGATGGTGAGGGGGACGCATTTGTGAACCGTGAAAGGCTGGACAGAGAGTTCCATGGCACGCCAAGTTAGGGACGATCTGGCCCACCGACAGGCTCAGGGGGGTGGGGGATAGTACGGTGCTGACGCTCTGCGATCATGGCCCTAAGTTGGGCTTTTAGGTCGGTGGTGATGTGCTTCGCCCCGGCTTTGAGGACTTCGGGAGCGGTTTGCCCTTGCAGGTAGGCGTTAACCTTCAGGGGTGCTCCAACGTGAATTTGTACGGGGCAGCGCCAACGGGGGTAGGCCTCACCGTAGTAAATATCTACGGGTAGAATGGCGATATTAAGATCGGGTTCAGTGGCGGCGGCCTGAACCGCCAAGCGGGCAAGACCGGGCTTGAGGGAATGGATGTGATCCTCGCGGCGAATGCCGCCCTCAGGGTAGATCACCAGCATGGCTTGGTTCCGCAGCAGATCAATGCCATGGCGCAGACTGGAAACGGTGGGGCGACGCACATTCACCGGGAACCCCCCTAGACGGCGAATAAACCACCCCTGAAGCCCTTTTACCTCGTCATCGGTCACCATAAAGTGTAGATCGCGCCCTGTGGCCGGACGACCCGCCGCCAGGGGCAACACAATGGAATCCCATCGGGCGCGATGGGTGGGCGCAAAAATGACTGGCCCCTGGCTAGGAATGTGCTGTTGGCCTGTAATGGTAATAGGGCCAAAGTAAAGCGGCAGAACGAGGTGCTGCCCTAACCAGTAGGCGATGGGTGTGAGCCACGGTGAGCAGCGGGATGAACAGGAGGGAAGGGCTGGGAGAGACGTGGATTCAGAAATGTCGGAGGAGGTCATCGGGAGGAGAATCGGAAGTGCCATGGGAGGAGTGGGACAGGCCAGAGGGTAGACGACGGAGGCTTGGGGGGTGTCTATAGCAGGGGCGATAACTGGCGATAACTTAGGTTTACCGTAACGCTGTGGTCATACAACCATGGGTGCCCCCAGGACAGTTTGGGGGCTGGATACCCAGGTTCAAGGTGGAGCCAGGGAAATTCCTCCTCAATTTCCGAACCCTCTGTCTTCGTTGGGAGGACTCACTTTGAGGCGACGCTGGGCAAACCACTGCTGTAGCTGTTGCCGACAGGGGTCGGCCAGGAGACCCGCCAGGACAGCCAGTTTGTGGTTAGAGCAAGGGCCATCGATCAGATTCATCTGGGTACGGATGGCCCCAGCCTTGGGATCATCGGCCCCGTAAACCAAGAGGCCAAGGCGGCTTAGGATAATCGCCCCGGCGCACATGGGACAGGGTTCGAGGGTGACATACAGCGTACATTGATTGAGATGCCAATTGCCTAAGCCTTGGCTGGCGGCTCGTAGGGCAAGGATTTCGGCGTGGGCGGTGGGGTCTTGATCCTGCTCTCGGCGGTTGTGGGCAGCGGCTAGCCGTTGGTTATTAGGGCCAACCACGACCGCTCCCACCGGGACATCCCCTGCCTCCCCAGCGGCTTGGGCCTGTTCTAACGCTTGCTGCATCCAGTGGCGATGGCGCAGATAGGTCGGATCGGAAATCGGTGGTGGTAAAGCGGGGAGCATGGGAGATGGCATCGGGTAGGCGTCGTTTTTGAGCGCCAAGGGCAGGCTAGGGGGGATTTCATAAACCAGGTTTTATCATAGGAGAGCGGCCCTTGATCCTGCGCCTACCAACATAATGCTAACCCTGCTCCATCTCTCGGATATTCACCTTGGCAGTGGATTGTCCCACGGGCGAATTAACCCCGAAACGGGCCTCAATACCCGCCTAGAGGATTTTATGGCGGCGCTCAGACGCTGCATAGATCGAGCGCTGGCCGAGCCCGTGGATTTGGTGCTGTTTGGCGGCGATGCCTTCCCCGATGCCACCCCACCGCCCCTTGTGCAGCAGGCTTTGGCCCAGCAGTTTTGTCGGCTTTCGGCGGCGGGGATTCCGGCGGTGCTGCTGGTAGGCAACCACGACCAACACGCCCAGGGGTTGGGCGGCGCGAGTTTGTCCATTTACCGCACCTTGGGAGTACCGGGGATGGTGGTGGGAGATCGCCTCGAAACCCATCGCCTCGAAACCCGCCAAGGCCCAGTGCAGATTGTGACCCTACCTTGGCTCACCCGGTCTACCCTCCTCACCCGCCCCGAAACCGAGGGCTTGTCCATGGCCCAGGTGAATGAACGGTTGTTAGATCGGTTGCGCGTGGCCCTAGAAGGCGAAATCCGGGGGCTCGATCCCGCCGTTCCTGCCGTCCTGCTGGCCCATGCCATGGTCGATACGGCCCACTATGGCGGTGAACGGTTCCTTGCGGCGGGTCGGGGGTTGACGATTCCCGTGGCCCTACTGGCTCGGCCCTGTTTTGACTATGTTGCCCTTGGCCATGTGCACCGCCATCAGGTGTTATGCGAGCGCCCGCTGATGATTTACCCCGGCAGCATCGAGCGGGTAGACTTTAGTGAAGCGTCGGAGGACAAGGGCTACGTGTTGGTTCGCCTGAGCCGAGGATCCACCACCGCCGAATTTTGTCCGCTGCCCGTGCGCCCGTTTGTTACCCTTCAGGTGGATTTAACCGAGACAGAAACGCCTCAAGCCACCTTGGTTCAGGCCATTGCTGCAACGGCCATCGAAGAGGCGGTCGTGCGATGCCTATACCGTCTTCGGGCCGACCAAGTCGATCAAATTGACCGAGCGGCCCTAGATGCCGCCCTTGCCAAGGCCCATACCTATACCCTTCAGGCCCAGGTTGACCCACCCACGGGGCTCCATCGTGCGTTGGATTTCGGGTCTGATAGTGCGCTGGATCCCTTGCGCACCCTTGGCACCTATCTCGACAATCGCCCAGATTTGGCTGACCTAAAGGAGTCGATGCTGGCGGCGGCGGCGGCCTTGGCCGAGGAAGGCGAGGATCTAGCCCTTGATGTTTCCTGGGTGCCAGATCGTGATCTGACCCTGACAGACGTCAACCCAGACGCAGCCCCAGGGTTGGGAGCATTGCCAGCCTCGGCCACAACGCAGCAGTTGCGGCTACTCTAGTGTGCGAGCCTGATCACCAACTGTGCGGGAAGAGAAACTTTGCTACATCAGGGTTGTCCACCCAATCCCTATGGCATTCTTTGTGTTGAGTTGTTTGGTTTATGCCGAAAGCGAGATCCCTGGTTTTTGTTTAATCCCAAATCCGAATTCCATTCCCCTGATTCCCAAGTTGTTCACCCTTCCGTAGGGGCGAGGTTTCCTCGCCCGCTGATACCGGGGGAAGCAAGCAGGATTTAGTATAAATAGCAACGCTGTCAAGCTTAGGGAGCAACGCTGTTCAGCGAACTTTTGGGTCGTAAACCCTTGAGCACTGCCTGACCCTTCGTCCCGGTGATCCCATGTATGAGTTGGTATCTGCGGCCCTTGAGGCACAACAGCTAAGCCAAGCCGCCCAGTTGATCAAGCAGTGGCAGCAACAAAAGCCTGAAGATCCCTGGTTGGCGCTAGCCCTAGGGCAGTATTGGGAAGCCAAGCAGGAGCTAGAAAAGGCGCAAATCACCTACACCAAATTGCTGCAAACCGCTGCTAGTACCAAGGTCATCAGCCAAGCGAGGGAGGGGATTCAGCGGGTGCGCGACGACCTAGCCCGCCGCCGGGAGCATGATCTTAACGCAGCTAGAACCCAGCCCGGATCGGAGGTGGCAGCCGTTCTGGTGCTTCAGCCTGTGGTGGGGGATCAGCGGCAGGTGGCCGCCCAGGGCTTGGCCAAGGTGATGCAGATTGACGCCTACACTGCCCGCACACGTCTACCCAGCCAATCGTGGCGGCTGCATCGAACGGGGCCATGCGGCGACCTGCGCTACTTTGGCGAACAACTGCGCCAGCATCAAGTGCCCTGCTTTTGGGCATCCATGGATGAGGTCAAGGCGTTGCCTGTGTTTCGGGTACAGACCATCCAAAGCTTTGAACCGCAGATGACGGTGCTCTGCCAAAATGCCAGCGGCCAGCGGGGCACCCTGCAATTGCAGTGGTCGGAGATTAGCCAGTGGGTGTTAGGGGCGCTGCCCATTTACGAATCTGTGGTAGACCTTGGCCCCTGGGGGAAATTACAGCGCAAGGAAACGACCCAAGACTACACAGAGGTGATGGACTGGCATTTGCACGGACGCGGCTGTGTGCTGCGGTTTTGTGATCGCACCTATCGCTATCGAGAGTCGGCCCCGGTTCCAGACCTGTGGGCACTCCCTACCGATGGCCCCCTGATTGCCGCCACTGCATGGAAAGCCCTCAAAACCTACGTCGAGCAAGGGATTTCGTCCACACCACACCGAGACTTCACCGGATTTGGCGAAAGCGCCCTAGACTTCATCGACCTGCTGCCGGAAATTACCCCCTACCTCGAACTCAACCGCAGTGAGCCGTCCCCGTGGGATGCGGCCTTTCACCTTTACAGTGGCCTACGGTTCCTGGCCTATCCGCCGCCTAGAAAATCACGCTAGGATGGTTAGCCTAACGTAAACCTTGGGTTAACGGTTCGTTAGGGAATTGACCTGGTATGGGAGGTGCTAGAGGGACATGGCCACCGTCGCAGATGCGCATGACCCCAAGGCTCCACGCTGGCCTGATCCGGCCCATTACCTCAGCCGCGAGCTGAGCTGGCTAGAATTTAATCGCCGTGTGCTTCACGAAGCCCTAGACGACCGCACACCGCTGCTAGAAGCCCTCAAGTTCCTCGCCATCTTTAGCACCAACCTGGATGAATATTTCATGGTGCGGGTGGCGGCGATCAAGCAGCAGGTCGAAGCCCAGGTGACGGCAACGTCGCCCGATGGCCTCACCCCGAGCGATCAACTGCGGTTGATTTTCCGGGTTTTGCGCCCCATGGTGCAGCAGCAGCATCGCTTTTTTAACCGCACCCTCCGATCCCGCATGGCTGAAAACGGGATTTATTTGCTGAACTACCGCCAGTTAAATCAGGCTCAGCGGCGCTACCTTACCCATTACTTCGATGACCACCTGTTTCCCGTACTCACACCCCTAGCGGTGGAACCCGGTCATCCCTTTCCCTACATCTCTAACCTCAGTTGTAATGTGGCGGTGGTGGTCGTCGATGACCACACCCAGGAAACCCACGTGGCATGGGTAAAGGTTCCCCGTGTGTTGCCGCGATTTATTGCCCTACCGGAAGCGCTGTGGTCGAACCGCCGCCGATCCTGTCAGTGGCTGGGCGTTCCCCTAGAACAGGTGATTACCCACCATCTAGAATCGCTGTTCCCTGGCATGACGATCCAGGCCCACACCCTCTTTCGCGTCACCCGTAACGCCGATCTCGCGGTGGAAGAGGAGGAGGCCGACGATTTGATGTTGGCCATTGAACAGAAGTTGCGGACACGGCGACTAGGGGGATCGGCGGTACGCCTAGAAATTCAGCGACGCACCCCCATCCAGGTTCAGGCCATGATTATGCAGGAGTTAGGCCTATCGCCCATGGATGTCTACCCGGTGGATGGGCTACTCAGCTTGGGCGACCTGACGATCTTCGCCGAACTGCCTCGCCCAGACCTTCAAGCCCCGGTCTGGGTACCCGTGGTGCCTCCGGCCCTCGCCGCCCTCGGCTGGCCTCAGGTTGGCGAAGCCGACAGCGCCTTGGAAAGCGCCGAAGATTTATTTGCCCTAGTGCGTCGCCAAGATCAGCTCTTTCATCACCCCTACCACGCCTTTACGGCCACGGTGCAGCGGTTTATCTCCCAGGCCGCCCACGACCCCCAGGTCTTAGCTATCAAAATGACGCTGTACCGAACCTCCGGCGATTCTCCGATTGTGAATGCCTTAATTGCGGCGGCCGCCAACGGCAAGCAGGTGACGGTGCTGGTAGAACTGAAGGCTCGATTTGACGAGGAAAACAATATTAACTGGGCCAAAAAGCTAGAGCAGTCCGGCGTTCATGTGGTCTACGGTTTGATGGGCTTAAAGACCCACACCAAAATTACGCTGGTGGTACGCCACGAAGGGGATCATCTGCGGCGCTATTTCCACCTAAGTACAGGCAACTACAACCCCGAAACCGCCTGTTTCTATACCGATCTCGGCTTGCTGAGTGCTCACCCCGACCTGGGGGCCGATATGTCAGAACTCTTCAACTATCTGACGGGCTATTCTCGCCAGCATCAGTATCGTCAGCTTTTGGTGGCTCCGCTTACCCTGCGTCAGCGGTTGGTCGCCCTAATCCACGACGAAATACAGCAGGTCAACCACGGTCAGCCAGGGCGCATCATTGCCAAGATGAATGCCCTAACGGATCCGGCCCTCATTCAACTGCTGTACCAGGCTTCCCAGGCGGGGGTCAAGATTGATTTGATTATTCGTGGCATTTGCTGCCTCCGGCCTGGGTTGCCCGGAGTCAGCGACCATATCCGCGTCATCAGCATTATTGGCCAGTTCTTAGAACATTCGCGGATCGTTTACTTCAACAATGGTGGCGAGGAAATTTTCTTGCTGGGCAGTGCCGACTGGATGCCCCGGAACCTGGATCGTCGCGTAGAGGCGGTGGTGCCCATTACCGATCCTGCCATTCGGTCAGAACTGCGGCTCATTCTAGATCTTGCGCTTCAGGATAACCGCCAAACCTGGGACATGCAGCCCGATGGTCGCTATCACCAGCGCCAGCCCCCTAGCCCTGAGGCGACCCTCAGCTACCAAACCCTGCTCATGGAGCGGGCCAACCACCGCTAGATCCCATCCCTCCCCGGCGATGGTGTTGCCAGGGCGACGGCATTTTTCAAGGTTCTGCCCTATAACCGCAGGCTGACCGTGCTTTTCGGCTAGGGCTTCTGGTCGATTCCCCCGTCCGCAAAATACGGTCGCTGCCTTCAACCGTTGGAGCGGTTAAGGATCGTGGGCGCGGTCGTCTGGTCGTCTAGTCGTGGGATTGGTCGTCTAGCATCTGCACCGTTTGGGACTGGGCTACCCAGCGACCAAAACCAACCGCCAGCCCCAGCAATAACGTAATGCCTAAAATACCCGCCAGCGGATTGCCGTCTAGCCCCGTCACCCAGGCGGGCACTCGATCTGTCGTTTGCAACAAGTGCCCTACATTCAGCACGTAATACATCCACACCAGACCGCTGTGTAAACCCACCGCTAGGCCCAGGCTAGTGGTGGGGGGAGCAGGGGCTAAGACCACCCGACGTGCCCAACCCAAGGTCAGTCCCAGCAAAAACAAGCCCAAGAATTGAGGCAGCATTTGCACCATCACCGCTAAGGGCTTAATGAAGTGGGCGACCGCAAAAATGAGGCTGTTGGCCACCAGCGCCACCCTAGGAGACAGCCCTCGCTCGAGCTCCCCCAGCAGCCAGCCCCGAAACAGCACCTCCTCTGACCAGCCCACCGCCACCGCCGTGAGTGCACCGCTCCAAACGATCGCCATCCAAGGTTCTTGGGCGATGGCTTCAGCATTGGGAACCGCCCAGCCTAGGCCCAATTGGATCATCCCCAAAGCCACAATGCTGAGGACGCCGATGCCCAGCCCCACCCCAAAGCCCCAACCCAGGCGACGACCGCCCGTAAAACCAACGGCCTGCCAGGGGTGGCGCAGACCATGTACCCGCCGCTGCCACTGGGGTAAGAGGGCCAGAAAGACTAGGTACAGCAGGGCCGTAGGGATTAAATCACCGCCTGGAAGTTTGCCCTGGCTGGAGAGCCGATAGAATGGCCACGCTACGGGCCACCATAGGGCCACCGCAAGACCTAAAAACGCAACAACCCTCACGGGGGCAGACTGCTGATCTAACCGCCATTGATTCATTCGGGCTATTCATCCGGCTCGATGGTGCTGGTTAGCCCCAGGCTACACAGCCCTTCGCTGTAAAACTCGGCATGTTCTAGGGCGCAGGTAATGACCAAAGCCATCCCAGCGGTATGGGCCTGCATCATAATGTCTACTGCTTGGGGCATGGTGAGGCTAGGCACCACCTTCAACAACGACTCCACCACATACTCCATGGAATTAAAGTCGTCATTGTGAAGCAGCACCCGGTATCGAGGGGCGGGCTTACGAATGGTCGAGGTTGATTTCTTTTCAATTGTTTCAACCGACACAGCGACACCTCATTACAGCGACACCTCATTGGGCTAAGACTCTCGTTGCTCTGTAGACTTTGCCCAAGGAACAAGACTACACCATCAACCTAGGTCGCTCGGTGGCGGGCTTAGCATCAGGTTCATCGAGTTGATCGAGGGTGGCAGACGCGAACAAACGACCCGCCTACCGCCTAGGTGGAATCCATCCCATCATAAAACTTTACGCTGGGTTTGGCATCCTTAACCTTCTGACCACAGCCATTCTCAAGGTGGGCCACTGTTCGCCCTAAGGCTGTCGTTCGCGGGGCGTCCCCAGAGGGGAAAGGCCATCCCCTGGCACGGTAGAGGTCGAGATGCGGTCTGTGACCCTCCCATGGCTAAAGCCAGTCGGATTCTTGGTTCAGCGAGATCCTGTAAAGGGCAACCTATCCATGAGAATGAGGTAGATCACGTAGATCACAATGAAGAGATACAGATACTGCCTGGGAGAGCCTGTGATTCATCCTGTCGCTATGACCACTGATGCGCCTCGGTTGAATGCCTTTCAGCCGCACCAAATTGTTTACCTGGCCTGTGACCAGAGTCGCCTGTACACAGAAGTCATTGAAATTTTGGCAGACCGTCGGAGGGCCTGGGTGAGGCCATTGGTGCTGGTGACGCCTGAGGAAACGTTACCCTTAGCCGCCTCTTCCCTGTTGGGGTTGGGAGACCTCCAGGGATGGCCGGATGCCCCCATGGCCCCAGACCTCCTTTGGCCCTTAGAACAGTTCTATCCAACCCTCGATACCGATTTTGTCGATCTGCTGGCTATGCTGCCTGCCCATACCGCCCCATTGTCGAACCTGCCCCGCAATGGGGCGGTGTCTCAGTTCACCCGCCGTTTGTGGGAGGTCACAGGGGTTCATGCCCAGTCAGATCCAAGCTAGGGTCAATGGCTACTCGCTGTCCTATGGAACCTCAGTTCGGGTTAGACATAGTGACCAGAAGTGACCAGACCCCCTGGTAGACTTCACCCCCAGCCCCTCTCCCACAAGGAGAGGGGAGCTAGAAAGGCTCAAAGTCCCTCTCCCTTGGGGAGAGGGATTTAGGGTGAGGTCTAAAGCGCAAGCTGGAAGCAGGTTTCTCAAGATTGCAGCGGCTGGCTTATCCCGAACTCAGGCTATGAAACACCGTGGCGGCACAAACACGATTCGCAAGACCACTGTAAAGAAATATGTCGTTAGTACAAGAAACTTTATGAATTAACCGATGAATTGAGCCATGTCCCAGGGTGCGGCGTCTAGCAGGATGGATGGGGTGATAGCCTCTTTCTCGATTGCAGGGATGCTATTCCCTGGCGACGGCAAACTATTCGCCCTTGGGGAATGGTGGATAGAGTAGCCTAGGTCACTTTTGTGAGAAATATCTTTACAGTTGACAGTTATGTATGATTTCATACGTTGCTTTCTGCGGGGTGAAAAACAGGTTGAAGATTGCGATTCTAGGCCTGAGTTTGCCATTAACCCTAGAAAGACTTAGCTTGTGTTGTTTTTTAGGTGCTATGGCTACGTTCAAAGGGCGAAAACAAAAGGTCTCTAGAGTGACTTAAGTCACAACCAAACTCAATCTCTTGAGCTATAGTCAGTGGATTCACGCATGAACTTCCTTAAGCAGCTCCATGTTTATATCAAGATATGGCGAACTCAGGTTTCTGGGGTTGCCACACTTGAAAAGGGGCACTTACCCTCTTAGATATTCGGAAACACGCTTTACACTCACTAGGAACACGCAGGATACACCAGGAGTTTATCGGGTATGCAAACTATGACGAATGCGATGGCAATTGTGCAGGCCCAGGGATCCCTCAACGCTTCCAATGCCCAAGACTTTCACCTCAGCCTAGTGGAACGAATTCAGTGCGACAAGTCCAGTGGGTTGGTGGTGGATATGAGCCGAGTTGAGTCCCTCGACAGTGCGGGCCTAATTTCCCTAGTGTCGGCCCTGAAGCAAGCCCGCCAACTCAGCAAGCGCTTCTGTCTTTGCGCGGTGCCCCCCACCATCCGCATCATTTTTGAACTCACCCAGCTTGATCGCGTGTTTGAAATGATTGAAGACACCTCCCCCGCCGCCCTGGCCACCGTCTAAGTAGGAACGCTTAGCTCCGGGCGGCTTAAGAGGATAGTGTATTCACTGATCTGTTCCCTTGGTTGCGACGAATTTCCCCCAGCCCTCACCGTGGCAGAGACCACCGTGGGGGGTTTTGCTTGATGGGGCTGGGCGAGGACTGAGTCGCCAAAGGTGGGGAGTCCCCCGTTATAGTAGGGAAGGCTTACCGTGCTGTGATGAGTTGGAGTGCCCGCCGTGCCCGTTGCCGTTGATACCCTGCTAACCCCAGACATTAATAAGCCCGCCCGCTACCTGGGCAACGAACTGGGGGCTGTGCATAAGCCTTGGGAGCAGGCGGCGGTGCGTTGGGTGCTCACCTATCCCGAAATCTACGAGGTGGGTGCTTCCAATCTGGGGCACATCATTCTCTACAGCATTCTCAATACCCAGCCCCGGCAGCTCTGTGATCGCGCCTATCTGCCCGCTGCCGACCTCGCAGCTAAGCTCAAAGCTACGGAAACTCCTCTGTTTGCGGTGGAATCCCAGCGGAATCTGACAGATTTTGACATTCTGGGCTTTAGCCTCAGCTACGAACTGGGGGCTACGAATATTCTGGAAATGCTAACCCTAGCTGGGGTTCCCCTCACCTGGAATGAGCGAGACAGTGCCGGAGCGTTCAACCCTGAGGCCGGATCTTGGCCGCTGATTTTTGCCGGGGGGCAAACCGCCACCTCTAACCCGGAACCCTACGCCGATTTCTTCGACTTTGTGGCCCTGGGGGATGGGGAAGAGCTACTACCGGAAATTGGCCTGGTGATCGAAGAGGGTAAGGCGGTGGGCCTCAGTCGGGAGGAACTGCTGCTGGATTTGGCCCAGGTGCCGGGGGTCTACGTGCCCCGCTTCTACGACATGGCCGAGGATGGGTCGGTGCATCCCAATCGGCCCGATGTGCCGAAGCGCATTCTGCGGCGGGTAGCCACACCGATTCCCGCCTACGCCATGGGTCTGGTGCCCTATGTGGAAACCGTCCACGACCGCCTCACCATTGAAATTCGGCGGGGCTGCACGCGGGGTTGCCGCTTCTGCCAGCCGGGGATGCTCACCCGTCCGGCACGGGATGTGGAACCGGAGGCGGTGATCGAGGCCATCGAAACCGGGATGCGGAAGACAGGCTACAACGAGTTTTCCCTGCTGTCGTTGAGTTGTTCGGACTACCTGGCTCTGCCTGCGGTGGGGGTGGAGGTGAAAAATCGCCTCAAGGACGAGAATATTTCCCTATCGCTGCCCAGCCAGCGGGTGGATCGCTTTGATGAAAACATCGCTAACATCGTCGGCGGCACGCGGCTCACGGGGCTGACCTTTGCCCCAGAAGCAGGCACCCAGCGGATGCGCGACATCATCAACAAGGGCCTCACCAACGAAGAACTGCTCCAAGGCGTCAAAACCGCCCACGAGCAGGGCTGGGACAAGGTGAAGCTCTACTTTATGATCGGCCTGCCGGGGGAAACCGACGCCGACGTGATCGGCATTTCCGAAACCGTGCGCTGGCTGCGGCAGACCTGCTACATCAAGGGTCGCAAGCCGCTGTCCTTCAATATCACGATCTCCAACTTCACCCCTAAGCCCCATACGCCCTTCCAGTGGCACACGGTTTCCACCGAGGAGTTTAAGCGCAAGCAGGGGCTACTTCGGGCGGAATTCCACGCTATGCGCTGGGCTAAGGTGAACTTCACCGACGTGCGGATTTCCGCCATGGAGGATTTTGTGGGACGCGGGGATCGCTCTCTGTCTGCGGTGGTGCGTCGTGCCTGGGAACTGGGGGCGGGCATGGATTCCTGGTGGGAAAGCCTGGACAACGCCTTCAACGCCTGGGCTACCGCCATCGACGAAGCGGGCCTGACCTGGAAGTATCGCCAGATTGCCCAGGGCGAATGGAACGTGATGGCCGCCGAGGGCGAAGCGCCCCATGCCAACCTGGATGCTCTCCTACCCTGGGATCACCTAGATACGGGCATCGATAAGGAATGGCTGAAGCAGGATCTTCTACGCGCCCTAGAAGCCGCCACGGTGCCGGATTGCTCCTTTGACGGCTGCTCCCACTGCGGCGTGTGTGGCCCAGACTTTGGCCATAACGTGGTTGTGCCACCGCCGCCGATTCCCGCCTTTGTGGGCCACGGCAAGCCCGACTCTGACCGGGTGCAACGCCTGCGGGTAACGCTGGGCAAACTCGGCACCATGGCGCTGATTGGCCATTTGGACTTGGTGCGCCTGTTCGACCGTGCCCTGCGACGGGCCAGCTTGCCCATTTCCTTCACTGGGGGATTCCACCCAGGGCCAAGACTCTCCCCTGCTAACGCTCTACCCCTAGGAGCCACCAGCAGCGGCGAAGTGGTGGACTTTGAACTGAAAGCGCCCATGGATCCTACGGAGTTTTTGCAGCGCCTTACCGAGGAATTACCACCAGAAATTCCCCTTTATAGCGTCGAGGAAGTGCCCATCGACAGCCCCGCCGCCACAAAACTGCTGGAACGGGCGGAATACTACCTGCGGATTGGCCTAGAAAATCCCACCCCCGCCGAACCCGCTTGGCAGGACTGGATTCACCAGATCCTCAACCAAACGGAAATCCTCTGGGAGAAGACCACCAAGTCTGGCAAGGTGCAGATGGTCAACCTGCGGGAGCAACTCTACGAACTCGATTACATTGACCTGAACCGCACTACCGATGACGGATCCCTAGCCACAATGCCACAATTAAAGGTGACGGAACTGAAACTGGAACCCGGTGAAGCTCTGATTCGGGTGGTGGGTAGTTGCCGCAACGATGGGAACCTTCTGCGCCCCGAACAGGTCGTCTGGATGGTGGAACAGGCCGCTGGGCAACCCTTACAGCTTCGCCACAAGCACCGTTCGCGCCTGTATCTGACTGATCTATAGCCCCCGCAGGGAAGAGAGGCCGCGATGATTTCCCATAGACCAGTTGGTTCAGTGTCATCTTTGCCCCAGAATGGCTCCCTATGGCCAAGGGTTGTGCAACGCCTGGTTTGGGGGGTGGCGATTACTAGCTTCAGCAGCCTGGGCCTAGTCATGACCCCCAAAATGGCTGTGGCCAATGGCATTTGTGATGGGGATGGCAATGGTCTTGCAAACGTCCAAGGATCCATTCCCGACCTGTCTGACCGCTTTGCCCAGGATATCTGCCGAGTCCTCACAATGCCTACGGATAGCCGATCCGAAGGCGAAAATTTTCGCAGCCAAATTGAACCTGGTTCGCTCCTGACCCACACCTCCGCCTCCGCCGAAACCATGACCCTACCGAGTTTGTGGTGGACGCGGGATTCGATTCCTGCGCAGTTGGGCCGCCATCGTTTGGTTGATTCCTGGCTGTCCTACACCATCCAGGGAGCAGAGGTGAGGGTAGTGGATGTGATGATTAACGGCCAGTTTTGGCGCGCGCTCACCATGCCTCAGCGCTATGGCGTTCTCAATAGCTTTGGCAACTCGGCCCAGGAATTTGGCTATCACCTGCGGTTTTTCCAAAATAACGGCTATTCCGCCCGGATGATTGGGGTCTATGCCTGCGAAGCCACGACCGAAGGGATAACCATTGAAGCCGCTGATTCCTTGTCCGTGGCTTCCTGTCTCATCACCGTAGAGACGCCGCACATTCTTCAGCTTCAACGGGCGATGCAAAGCCCGCCTGAGACACTCATCGTTAACGATACCGACCTGCCAGCGGCGGTGGCCTTGGAGGCATCTCCCCAATCCCAGCCCCTCACTCCCCAACTTGATCAACCATAGGCATGTAGGCCTGAGGTCTTCTCTTGGGTCTTTTCTGGGAGGAGTCCTCAGGCTTGACGATGGGCCTATTCTGAAAGATTGGATCCCGTATCGATGTAAATTGACTCTAGCTTTTGCAGCACCTTAGGTTTGAGGTTGGTTTTAAACTCGTTGCGGAGTAGATCCCGACTGGTGGCCATGGCTCCTAGATCGGGACGACTGCGGGCTGTTACCACCCACTCCTTTAGCATGTTGCACTGGGGCTCGGCCACCGTACAAGACAGGACATGGGCGCAGCGGCGAGGATTCTCTAGGGCAAAGAGGAGGAGCTTATAGGAGCCAGTTTCCCCAATCAGTCCGGCGGTTTCTTGGCCCAGTTGGGTTTTGAGATCGAGGTAGCAGGGTAGCCAGCGGGCACCATAGGTACTACTGTAGAGCACCGTTAGCCACAGCATGACCGGATGGGGCGACATGGTGCAAATAAATGTGTTGTAGCGGGTGCTAATCAGTCGGCGATTAATTTCCTCTTCCGGCATCATGGCCCAGAGCGTGGCTAAGTGCCCTCGGCTAGTCGGTACGGCGTGGGGAAAAACAATTTCGGCGATGGGCTTGCTGGGGGGCCAGGTCATCAGCCGACATATCTGGTCATCGTCAATGGCTTTATCGAGGGTAGTGGGTTGAGCAATAGGAACCCGGTTGAGGGTTGTACTAATCCGCTGACTAATGCGAAAGCCATTGACGTAGCGGGATTCTAGCGGCTCTAGGGTGGTCAGTATCTCCTGAATGTTTTGGGGTCTATCCTCTGGGCGCTTGGCTAGACAGCGCAGAATCAAATCCTCTAGGAGTCGCGGCACTTTAATCTGGCTGGCGACCTCTGCGATGCGTTTAGGGTTTTCGTTCTGGTGGACTTTGTACCATCCGCCAAAGGTATGGCTGCTGGCCCGGAGCGGCAGATGCCCGGTCAGCATTTGAAACATCATGATGCCGAGGCTGTAAATATCCGATCGGCCATCCAGTTCTCGACCATCCATCTGTTCTGGAGAGGCGTAGGCGAGGGTGCCCATGAAACAATTGGTTTGATCGCCACCCGACTGCATCAGCTTGGCAATGCCAAAGTCTAAAATTTTGGCCAGTTCTCCCAGGGTAGGATCCTGGACAATCATGATGTTGCTGGGCTTGATATCGCGGTGAATAATGGGGACAGGTTCCGCCTGGGATTTGAGAATGATGCCTTCGTGGGCCGCCTGAAGCCCTAGACAAATCTGCCGAATGAGCCCTAAAAAGCGAGGAATGGGCAGGGGTTGAAGGTTAATCATATGGCTCAGGCTTTGGCCTTGCAGGTATTCCATGACATAGAACGGAACGCCTTCTTCGTTAACGCCATAGTCGGTGACGCGCACCACATGAATACTTTTTTGGCCAAGCTGAGCGCAGGTCATCGCCTCCTGCATGAAGCGCTCTCGCATTTTGTCGTTCATCATGGTCTGCGACAAAAACTTGACCGCCACCTTCACGCTGCCCAGGAGCACATCCTCCGCCAAATAAACTCGCCCCATGGATCCTTGGCCCAAGGGTTCAGTCAACTCGTAGCGATTGGCGAGCTTTGTGCCTATGTTTGCATCAGCCATAGATTATTGATAACCAGCCATAGATAACCAGTCGATGGGCTTCAGGATCCGGAGCAAAACCCACGTAGCCCCCGTCAGCGATAGCACCCATCCTTGATAGCACCAATTCTTCAACAACACTGATTCTTCAATTGCTTTTGCTCTAGCGTGGATGGCCAGTGTAGGCTACCTAGTTAATATGCCCATTTTCCCCAGACATAAGGAGGGCAACCACGGTTTTTTACGGGACGGGCGAAGCGGTGGCGGGCAGTAAGCCGTTGTCGCCTAGCCACTCGGGGGGGGGGAGACTGAAGTTGCAAGGTTGCCTCCATGGCGCTTGTCAGATAGTGACCCGTCATGATGCCGCTGGACATATGGTAACGACCATCATCGAGGCGGTGCAGCGTTTCAAATCCGGTGCGACGCTGGCGATCCCCTAAGGCCCAATACCGCTGAATAATGGAGTCTGGGGCTACCCATCCCTCACCCTCCACCCGTCCCAACTGGCTATGCTGGAGCACAAAAGTATATTGACAGTCGCCGCTGGCGAGCCGTCCGCGATATTGAAGGGCCATTTCGGCGGGGGTGGCTTCTGGGATGACCAATTTCATCACCATGGTAAACCAGTCATCGCGGCTCCAGGCAATCAAAATTTTGCCCTTCACCGGAGTGGGGAGGCGATCCCGCTCTAGCCAGCTTCCTTGTAATGTCCAGCGTCCTGGTTCAACCAAAAAACTGTGAACCACCGATTGCTCCTCAAACCTTGAACCATCGGGCCGCCAATCAGGGCTGATAGCCAGCACCCCTGGGGAGACAGACCACGCTCATTCCAGCATACGCCCTATTCCTGAGAGTGGGATCGTTGAGCTCCTGATTGATGCGAACCGTAAACCCACCCAGTCCTTAGGGGGTGTGGATCTCACCGAGTAGAACCGCCGAGGTGGCCCCTGTCACGGCTGGTAGGTTGCCCGGAAACTGCTGCCAGCGCCAGTAGCCCAGCACCGCAAAGGCGATGGCTTCTTTGTCGCTGGCGGGCACTCCGGCCCCATCGGTGGGAACAACGGGAATCCCAGGAAAGTGATGCTGAAGGTGGGCCATCAGCACCGGGTTACGACTGCCGCCGCCGCCCACCAGAATGGCATCGGGCAGGGCAGGCAAAAAGGCACGGTAGGACTGGGCAATGGTGGCGGCGGTAAAGGCGGTCAACGTGGCCGCGATATCCATGGGGCCAAGACCCCGCTGCTGGGCTGCGGCATAGCACCGCTGAAAATAGTCCCAGCCAAACAGTTCTCGTCCCGTAGATTTAGGCGGCGGCTGGTGCAGATAGGGGTGTTGCAGCCAGTCGTTAATCAGATCAAGGCAAGGGGTGCCCTGGGCGGCCCAGGCTCCATCCCTATCATAGGTAAGGCTGCCCTCGGATAGGGTAGCCATGGCGATGTCGATGAGAGAGTTTCCTGGCCCCGTATCCCAGCCCAAAATCACTGGAGGCTGAGGGGATTGGTGACGATCCCAGGCAGGCAAGTAGGTAACGTTGCCAATGCCGCCGATGTTCTGTACACAGCGGCGCTGCTGAGGATGGCTCAGCAAACACAGATCCACAATCGGCACCAGAGGCGCACCCTCTCCCCCGACCTCGATGTCGGCCTGTCGAAAATTGCTGACCGTCGGTAGCCCTAGGCGGCGGGCTAAACTTGCACCTCGCCCCAACTGGACGCTATAGGCCAATTGATGCCCCTGCACCGGACGATGAAACACCGTTTGGCCGTGGGAGGCGACCAAATCCACCGGGCCAGCCTGATCGATGGCGTGCTGGGCCGCTTGGGCAAAGGCCTGGGCAATGGCCTCGTCTAAATCCGCCAGGTTTGCTAGGGATAGGGGGTGTCCGGCACAGGTGGCCAAAATTCGCTGGCGCAGGTCGGCGGAGTAGGGCGTGGTAAACCCCGCTATCAAATGGGCCGACACCTCATAGCCCTGCCCCTCCAGATCCACCGTGGCCACATCAATGCCATCGGCGGAGGTGCCGCTTATTAACCCAATCACCCGCATTCTCCCGCCCCCTCCTATCGATCCGCAGCCCCTTGCACCCAAACTCCCTACCCCTGAACCCGCCCGTTCCTAGACTCCTAGGGGCTAGACAGGCAAATGCTCTAGGCCTTTGTTGCTGCCAATCACCACCATCAATCCACCCGCCTTCAGTCGGGTGACGGGGCTGGGGTTGATTTCAAACTTATCGGGCTGCTGGTCTTGGCTGACGGCCAGCACGGTTAGCTCGTAGCGGTTGCGCAGATCTAGATCAATGATGGTTTTTTGGTCAAAGGCCTTGGGCACAATGACTTCGGCAATACTGTGGTCGGGGTCGATTTCAAACCGATCCAAAATCCCCGGCGTAGTAAGGGAGCGAGCCAGTTCGCAGCCCATTTCGTGCTCTGGGAACACCACATGATCTGCCCCCACCCGATCCAGCAGCTTGCCGTGGATCTCTGAAGACGCCTTAGCCACCACGTTTTTCACCCCAGCCTCCTTCAGATTCAGGGTGGTGATGATGCTCTCCTCCACATAGTTGCCAATCGCCACAATCACCGTATCAAACTCGGTAATGCCCGATTCTCTTAGTGCTGTGGGCTGGGTGGTGTCAAGCTGCACCGCATGGGCGGCAATCTGGTCGGTGAGGGCTTGGCTAACGCAGCGTTCGTCGGAATCGGCGGCCAAGACCTCATAACCGAGGCTATTGAGGGTGGTGCAAACGGCTCGTCCAAAGCGCCCGAGCCCAATCACCGCAAATTGACGGCTCGAGGAACGCATCTTGCGAAAAAAGGTCAACGAGGTGAGATTCACAGACCAACTTCCAAACGGAGGACAATTTTTTAGGAGGGGCGCTGATCCTTCCCATCGTACCTACTACTGTTCCTCAGGTATAGCACTGCCCCAACGGAATTTCTTTAGCGGGGGGAAGTCTTTTTTGCTAGGCTAGCTTAATGACTTTTAAAGGATAGGACTATGCAACTTGGTCGCGGCAAAACCGTCCGCAGGGCCTATGGCATTGACGAAATCGCCCTCGTGCCCGGCCTGAGAACACTAGATCCCTCCCTGGCGGACACGCGCTGGCAGATTGGCGGCATTGAGCGGGAAATTCCCATTATTGCCAGCGCCATGGATGGGGTTGTGGATATCACCATGGCCATTCGCCTGTCGCAGTTGGGTGCCCTAGGCGTGCTCAACCTGGAAGGCATCCAAACTCGCTACGCTGATCCTAACCCCATCCTCGACAAAATTGCCTCGGTTGGTAAAGACGAGTTTGTGGGGCTAATGCAAGGCCTCTACGCCGAGCCCATTAAGCCGGAACTGATTACCCAGCGGATTCAGGAAATCAAAGCTGGAGGCGGCATCGCGGCGGTGAGTGTCACCCCTGCTGGGGCCGCCCGCTTTGGCCAAACCATTGCTGAGGCTGGGGCCGACCTCGTCTTCGTTCAGGCCACCGTGGTATCTACGGCACACCTCTCCCCCGAGAATGTTGCTCCGTTAGATCTGGCGGCATTCTGTGCGGCCATGCCCATGCCCGTGATTCTGGGTAACTGCGTCACCTACGACGTAGCCCTCAATCTGATGAAGGCCGGTGCGGCTGGCGTTTTGGTGGGCATTGGCCCCGGTGCCGCCTGTACCTCTCGGGGTGTTCTCGGCGTCGGGGTACCCCAAGCCACCGCCGTCTCCGACTGCGCCGCCGCCCGCGACGACTACTTCCAAGAAACCGGGCGCTACGTCACCATCATTGCCGATGGCGGTCTCGTCACCGGGGGCGACATCTGCAAGTGCATCGCCTGCGGTGCCGATGGCGTGATGATTGGTTCTCCCTTTGCCCGTGCCGCCGAAGCCCCAGGCCGAGGCTTCCACTGGGGCATGGCTACCCCCAGCCCGGTTCTCCCTCGCGGCACCCGCATTCGCGTGGGCACCACCGGCACCCTAGAGCAAATTCTACGCGGCCCCGCCCAACTCGATGACGGCACCCACAACTTCCTGGGAGCCCTGCAAACCAGCATGAGCACCCTAGGGGCTAAGGATCTAAAAGAAATGCAGCAGGTGGAAGTCGTGATTGCGCCCTCTTTGCTGACCGAAGGCAAGGTCTACCAGAAGGCGCAGCAGCTTGGCATGGGTAAGTAAGCCTCCTTGAACGGTTTTTCTTCAATCCGCAATAGTTCTGATGACAGATTTTAAACTGTCCACTGTTTGAAGTGGCCGATTTGGAACTGCCCACGGTACAATGAAGAAAAGCGGAGACGAAAGTTTCCGTTCACTCCTCACACCACACTCCGCCTGGGCCTTCGGGTTCAGGCGGTTTCTTATGCTGGGGCCGTTGGGGCGTCGGGAGGATGGTAGGCGCTTAGGGCAAGGAAACCTTTCTGTGGGTGTCTGCTGGGCTATTCTCTTCATTGCCCAATGGTCGGCGAACATCGCCTGTGCTAATCCCTCTGAGGTGTTGCGATATGGCGGTTGAGTACCCGACTCTGTCAGGAAAAGTGTTGCCTAATGTATGGTCAGCGATTTAAGAGGGTGTTTTTTGGCTATGGTAAGATGGCGTGTGTTTAAGAAAGGCAAGGAAGATTAGGCATGGCAGCAGCCTTGGAAGTTACAGATGCTACGTTTCAAACAGAAGTTCTCGACAGCACTGTTCCCGTTCTGGTAGATTTTTGGGCTCCCTGGTGTGGCCCCTGCCGGATGGTAGCCCCTGTGGTGGAGGAAATTGCCACGGAATACGTTCATCAGGCTAAGGTCGTCAAGGTTAACACCGACGAGAACCCCCAGATAGCCAGTGCTTACGGCATTCGCAGCATCCCCACCCTGATGATCTTCAAGGGTGGACAAAAGGTGGATATGGTGGTTGGGGCTGTTCCTAAATCGACCCTGGCGAATACTCTCGAAAAATATCTACCGGAGGATTAGGCCTGAGGCCCACGGTTCTTGCTAGTCCCCTAAAATTTGCTAGCCCCCTAAAACCGGTGCACGGCAGTTTTGCGCCTGTTTTAGGGTGTGGCTTCTCCATTCCAGACACCGGCTTTTCCTTAAAGCGGGTGTTTTTGCATAGTTGGTTACCGCTGAAATCCCTAGACGGAGAACAATTCTCGGTAGAATAGGATACTACCCATTTATTTCAAGCCCATGGTTGCTATCCCCTCGAATCTTCCGGCCAATGTCCAGGCAGACATGGAGGTTTTGTTCGACCACCTCCCGTCTATGGAGCATGGCAAGCTGATTCGGCAGGTGTTAGAGACCATTCTGCGGATGATGGGTCGCGAGTCGGAGCGGCTGGACTGGAAAATCTTGAACTATGCGCTGCTGGATATGGAGCAGGGCTTTCAGATGTTTCATCCCTATCGCCATACCCGCAAGGTGACGATTTTTGGGTCTGCCCGCATGGGGCCTGAGAGCCCCGACTATATGTTGGCCCAGCAGTTTGCAGAACAGGTTACGCAACTGGGCTTTATGGTGATGACCGGGGCCGGGGGCGGCATTATGGAGGCAGGCAATGCGGGGGCAGGTCCAGAAAACTCCTTTGGCCTCAACATTCAGCTTCCCTTCGAGCAGGGGGCCAACCCGGTGATGACCGACAACCCCAAGCTAATCAACTTCAAGTATTTCTTTACCCGCAAGCTCTTTTTCATCCGTGAAAGCGACGCCCTGGTGCTGTTTCCTGGCGGCTTTGGCACCCAGGATGAAGGGTTTGAATCCCTGACGCTGATTCAGACCGGAAAGGCCGACCCGATGCCTGTGGTGCTGATGGATCATCCCAGCGGCAACTACTGGAAAGACTGGGACACCTACATTCGGGAACACCTGATGGATCGGGGATTGATTAGCCCCGACGACCCTAGCCTCTACACCATCACCGACAACGTAGACGACGCCTGCCACGCCATCAGCAGTTTCTATCGGGTCTACCACTCCTGCCGCTATGTGGGTGACCGCCTGGTGCTGCGGCTGAAGGGCGAACTGTCCGACGCGGCGGTAGCCCTGCTGAACGAAGAGTACGGCGACATTCTTTCCAAGGGCCAAATCGAAAAAACCGCCGCCCTGCCAGAGGAAACCAATGATGAAACCATTTCCTTGCCTCGGCTAGTGATGCACTTTAACCACCGCGATTTTGGCAAACTGCACCAGTTTATTCGGCGCTTAAACGACTTGGGCGACCGTCGGCCCGAAATGGAGCACCCAGAGCAGAAATAGGCTACTGCCAGGAGGCATCCATACCCGCCCGTGGCTGAAGGGTTGACCTGTTTTAAGCAGGCCGTTCAATTGCATGAGACCATTGCCATGTCCCCATCCCTGCCGCCCCTTAAGGAGTCACAGATTCAAGCCCTCGCCACCGAGCAGAGCTTTGAGCGTGGACAGCGCTACTATCGTAATGGGGCCATTTTTAATCCAGTGATTCAGGGTCAGACCCTTTGGGCCGATTGTGAGGGCACGGAGGTTTACCAGTCCCGCGCCATCCTGGGGCCGAAGGGCGTGGAAGATAGCGACTGCACCTGTCCCTACGACTGGGGCGGGCTGTGTAAGCATTTGGTGGCCCTGCTGCTCACCTACATTCACAACCGAGAACGCTTTCGCCAGGTGCCCCCCATCCCGGAACTGTTGGCCCAGCGTAGCCGAGAGGAGTTGATTGCCCTGGTTGAGCGCATGGTGCAGCGCCATCCCGATCTGCTGGGCTGGGTGGATAGGCCAACCACCACGGACGAACCTGCCCCCAACCTAGATCACTACCGCCGAGCGGTGGAGCGGCTGTTCCGGGGCGATGATATGCACACGATGGCCGCTGCCCTAGAAGCCCTCGCCGCCCAGGGGAATTACTTCGCGGATCGTGGGGATTGGGTGAATGCGGGGGATATTTATCAACTGCTGTTGGAATCAGCCAATGATCACTACGACTACACCGTGCTAGAGGTGGACTACGACGGAGACGTGGCCGTGGTGATTCAAGACATCGCTGAAGGGTTGAGTGACAGCCTAAGTTTGGCCCAAAATCTAGATACCGGACGCCATCGCCTTTGGATTGAAACCTGTTTCGAGGCCGTGCTAAAAGATATCCATCTGGGTGGCCTGGACTATGCCTATCCGGCCCGTGCGGCTCTGCTAGAGCACAGTACCGATGAGGATTGGGCCTGGGTAGACGGGCAAATCCGCCAAATGCTGCGGGGGGTGGGGACGCGCAGAGTCAGCGGGTGGGGGCAAGAATCCCTGGTGGAACTGCTGACGGAGCGGGCAGCAACGCGAGGGCAATCCGCCGATTCCCTGTTGCTGGAGATGGGTACCCCCCAGCAAAAAGCCTTCTACCACCTGCGGCAGGGCGACGCTGAGGCGGCGCTATCCCTGGCTAGAGAACACTTCATGGAACTGCCGGGGCTGGTGATCCAATTTGCCAATGCCCTACTAGAGGCCGATCAACCCAACCTAGCCCGCAATTTCGTCGAAGCCTGCCAAAACGAGCGAGAGTATTACGGCTACGGGGAGTGGCTGGTTAAATTTTTAGCCCAGCACGGTTCGCCGGAGGAGGTGGTAGCAGCTCAGTTCGACAGCCTCAAGCTGCGGTTTACCCTAGAGGGCTACCGTGATCTCAAAGCCAAAGCCCAACCCCTCGGTCAGTGGGATGGCCTGCGTTCGCAGATCACCGACCAGCTCAAAGCGAAGAAACGTATCCCGTCGCTGATGGACATTGCTCTGCTGGAGCGGGACTGGGAAGCGGCACTGAGCTACCTGAAAAAGCTGAACCTGTTGGACAGGCCCAAATATTCCATCTTGGTGGCCAAAGCACTAGAGGCCGATCAACCCAAGACTTCGATGACCCTGTATCGCGAGATGATTGCCATTGCCATTGCCCATCGAGGCCGAGACAACTATCGCCAAGCCGTTGAGTATTTGAAGGCGGTGCAGCGGCTATCCCAGTCCCTGAAGGAAGAGGCGGAGTTTAGCCAATATGTGCAAACCCTGCGCGACCAAAACAAAAACCTCCGTGCCCTCAAGGAAGAGCTGGATCGGGCCAAGTTCTAGGACTTCCTAGCCGTAGCCCAAGCCGCTGATCATCAACCCATCAACCCACTGGGTATCTGGATTGGGATGATGGGCTTTGCTTGAGGTAGCCCTGGGCAGGGCCAAACGTGGCCCTCGGTTTTTCTGAGATACTAACGGGGCAATCTCGATGGTGAGGAGGAACAATGACCGCAAAACGCTTGGTGATTGAAATGGGGATGGGTGTAGATCAGCACGGCCAAGACCCCACCGTGGCGGCGGCGCGGGCGGTGCGCAACGCCATTGCCCACAACGCCCTCCCCGGTGTATGGGAGGTAGCGGGGCTGAGCCACCCCAACGAGATGCTGGTGGAAGTGCAGGTGGCGGTTCCTTTCCCCGACCAAGTGCGGCAGGAAGAGGTGCTGGCGGTACTGCCCTTTGGCCAAAAGACCCTCATCCTCAAAGAGGGCGGCATGGTGGTGGCGGGGCGAGCCATCCCCGAATTTGACGACAAAAACGACGATATGTACGTAGCCATTGCCGCCGTTACCGTGGCCATTCCGGCCTAGGGGATCGGTATCGCAGAATGGTTTAATGGTAGGGATTCCTGGGGGTGACACGGCCATCCGTGGCCCCACGCCAGCCGTTAGGAGAACCCGTTTTGTACCAGTGCCCAAAAGAGGGGAATGTGCCCCTGCAAGACAGCGAAGTGGCCCCAGGGCTAGCGGCCAAGGCTTGTCCTAGCTGTGGTGGGTCTTGGATTCCGCCGGAGATCTACGAGGAGTGGCAGAAGCCCCAGATCGACCCCGATGCGCCCACCCAGGTGGCGGTGTTGCCCCTGTCTTTGGATGTGCCCTTTCAGCCAGCGGGGTTAGACAACCGAGCCGCCCTCTGCCCCGACTGTCGTAGCTACCTGGTGCGGGGGCGAGTGAGCCTCAAACACACGGCCTTTTATGTGGAACGCTGCCCCAACTGCAAGGGCATTTGGTGCGACGCCGGAGAGTGGGACATTCTGCAAAAGCTTAGCCTAGATACCCACATCGGCTACCTGTTTTCCGCCGAGTGGCAGTCTCAGGTACGGGAGCAGGAAAACATTGCGCGAGAACAGCAGGCCATTATCGATAAACTGGGGCCAGACATTGCCGAGCGCATCTTTGCCCTCGCCAAACTTCTAGAAGACCATCCCAACGGCGACTTTGGCGTGGCCTATCTGATGCGTCGTTTCGACCAGTAGTCCATTTCTCCCCCTCTCCCCATCCCCCTCTCCCCAATTCTCACCCTCACGGTTCTATCACCGTCCCCAATTCCCCCATGGCTGAAACCCTGCTTGCCCTAGAGAATTTCTCCGTGACCTACCCAGGCCAACGCGATCCGGCGGTGGATAGCGTGGTTTTAACCCTAGCAGCGGGGGAAAAGCTGGGCCTAGTGGGAGAGTCGGGCTGTGGCAAAAGCACCCTGGGGCGGGCCATGCTGCGGCTGCTGCCCAAGGCGACGGATTTGCGGGGGCGAGTGTGGTTTAAGGGCGAGTCGGTGCTGGATTTTACCCCTCAGCGGCTGCGGCAGTTTCGGGGCGAGGCGGTTGCCCTGGTGTTCCAAGATCCGATGACGCGGCTGAACCCGCTGATGACCATCGGCGATCACTGCATTGAAACCCTGCGCGCCCACCGACCCGAGATGTCGGCAGCGGCGGCGAAGGACCGAGCCATCGAAGTCCTCGAAAAGGTCAACATTACGGCAAATCGGTTTGGCCAATATCCCCACGAATTTAGCGGCGGGATGCGGCAGCGGGTAGCTATTGCCCTGGCCATGATCCTAGAGCCAGCCCTGATTGTGGCGGACGAACCCACCACCAGTCTCGATGTCACCGTTTCCGCCCAAATTTTGGACGAACTCACCCGTCTCTGCGACGAACTGGGCACAGCGCTGATTCTGATTTCCCACGACCTAGCCCTGGTGGCAGAATACTGCGACCGGGTGGCGGTGATGTACAAGGGCGAAAAGGTGGAGGAGGGCAAGGCCCTGGAGGTGTTGCAAAATCCTCAACATCAATACACCCAGTCCCTCGTAGACAGCGCCCGCCAACTTCAGCAGGCTGAGGGGTTTGCCTACACGCCCCCAGATCCGGCCTCGGAGCCTGTCCCACTGCTGCGCCTCACCGATGTGCAGCAACACTACACCCTAGAGGCCAACCCCATCGCCCGCATGCTGGGCAAGGAAAAGCCCAAGGTGATCAAAGCGGTGGATGGCGTGTCTTTGGACATTTACCCCGGCGAGATTTTGGGCCTCGTGGGGGAATCGGGCTGTGGTAAAAGCACCCTGTCGCGCACGATTTTGCAGTTGATTAAACCCACCGCTGGCCAGGTCGTGTTTGACGGCACCGACCTCACCACCCTTTCCCCTGCGGATCTGCGGCGGCAGCGGCGACAGTTGCAAATGGTGTTCCAAGATCCCCACGCCTGCCTAAACCCGATGATGACCGTGGGCCAAAGCATTGCCGACCCGCTGATCATCCACGGCCTCGCCACCCCCGCCGAAGCCGAGGCCCAGGTGCGTGAGATGTTGGCCCACGTCAGCCTCATTCCTGTGGACGACTACATGCACCGTTTCCCAGGGGATCTTTCCGGTGGGCAGCAGCAGCGGGTGGCCATTGCCCGCGCCCTGATCACCAAGCCCAAACTGGTAATCTGCGATGAACCCGTGAGTATGCTAGACGCCACAGTGCAAACCCAGGTGCTCGACCTGATGCTGGCCCTCAAGCAAGATTTCAACCTCACCTACCTGTTCATCACCCACGATCTTTGGGTGGCGCGGTTCATGTGCGACCGCATTGCCGTCATGCAGGGGGGCAAAATTGTAGAACTCGCCCCCACCCAGGAACTCTTTGCCAATCCCCAGCATCCCTATACCCAAACGCTGCTTCAGGCGGCTCCTATGCTGGCCAGCGCCTAACAGAAAATTCCTCAGGGCTTACCCTCGGGTTAAACGGGCTACTGCTTATACACAAGTCTCTATTCTGCCTAGTTCCTAGGGTTGATCCCCCCTAGCCCCCCTTTTTAAGGGGGGAATCCGAGTCAAAGTCCCCCTTTTTAAGGGGGATTTAGGGGGATCTCCGAGGACTTGCAGCATGAAAACAAGATGTGTATAAACCGTCGGTTTAAACGGGTGAGGAGACCTCACCCCTACGGCTTGCCGGATTGGGAATCGTTTTTTCTGATTCGGATTTGGTATTAGCCCTCCTTCAGGCTGATCATGGTTTCGCCCTTCAGCATCCGCTGGGCGGCATCGAGGAGCATTTCCTCTAGGTAGGGCTTGGTGAAGTACCCCTTCGCCCCTAGGTCAATAGCCATCTGACGGTGGCGGTCGGCCCCCCGTGAGGTGAGCATGGCAATGGGAATCTGGCTGAGGGTTTCATCCTTTTGCAGCCGCGACAGCAACTCTAGGCCGTCCATGCGGGGCATTTCGATATCGCAAAAGACGAGGTCGCAGGGCAGGCCAGAGCGCAGTTTGTCCCAGGCATCCTGGCCATCGCGGGCCTGTTCTACCCGGTAGCCCACCTTATTGAAGCTCATAGACAGCAGTTCGCGGACGGTGATAGAGTCGTCTACAATCAGCACCGTGGGTTCGGTGTGAACCTTGATATCTTCCGGCTCTTCCAGTTCTGGCTGGCTCCAGAGCGAGGTGGGGGCTTCGCGTCGCACCCGTCCGGTGGCCATGTCGATCAATTCCAGCACGTCGGCAATGGGCATCACCCGGCCATCTCCCAGCACCGTGGCCCCAGCGATCCCCGTCGGCTTGGGAACTGGCCCTTCGAGCTGCTTAATTACAATTTCCTGCTCACCAATGACCTGATCTACCTGAAGTCCGATGAAGGTACTGGCGCTACGTAGGACAACGATGGAGACCACGTCCTCGTCGTGGGCTCCGCCGTAGACCCGACCTCGGCCTAGGCTGCGGTTGAACTTCAGCAGGTCGCCTAGGGGCCGGAACGACAGCAGGGTGTCGCGCCACAGGATGCTGCTATGCCCTTGGGCGTCGGTTTGAATGCGCTCCTTGGGCACGTCAAACATGTCCTCTACCCCGTCGATGGGGAAGGCGATGCGGGCCTGGTTATTGATGCAGCTAAGCGCCTTGGTAATACTGAGGGTTAGCGGCAGACGAATGGTGAAGCTAGTGCCCTTGCCAACTTCCGATTCGATGGTAATCGACCCGCGAATGTCCGCTAGGGCTGTGCGTACCACATCCATCCCCACGCCTCGGCCTGAGAAATCGTCGGCCTGGTCGCGGGTGCTAAAGCCCGGTTCAAAGAGCAGATCGTAAACCTCTAAATCGCTCATGGTCTGGGCTTCGGCGGGGGTAATCAGGCCCTTTTTCAGAGCCTTGGCCTTCACGACCACTGGGTTAATCCCGCCGCCGTTGTCGGCAATGTAAATCACCGTCTGGTTGCCCTGATAGAACGCGCGCACGGTAATGGTGCCTTCCCGTGGCTTCCCGGTTGCCAGCCGTTCGTCGGGGGTTTCAACGCCGTGGGTGATGGCATTGTTGACCAGGTGGGTCATGGGATCGTAGAGGCGCTCTAGGATCATCTTGTCGATCAGGGTGTCGCGCCCTTCTACGATCAGTTTGGCTTCCTTGCCGCACTTAATCGAAATGTCGCGCACAGCCCTGGGCAAGCGATCCGCCGTTTGGCCGAAGGGCACCATGCGGGCCTTGTTCAAGCCTTCCTGAAGTTGGGTCGTCACCTGGCGGAACTGACGGGCAATTTGATCCGTGGAATCCACGGTCATCTCAATGTCGGAGGACGCCTCCCGCACCCGGACGATCAGTTCAATCATCTCCTGGGACAGGGTGTGAAACCCGGTAAATCGATCCATCTCTAGGGCGTCGAAGGTGGCCCCCGTGGCGTGGCTCTCGCTGCCGCCTCCCCCTCTGCTATTGCCTAGGGCAAAGGCTTGACGATTGGCCATCAGCGAACTTTCTAGCAGGGATCGCTCGTACAGATCGCGCATCCGCTGCCCCACATCGTTGAGCTGTTGCACCTGGTTCAGCAGGTTATCCAAGGACTGCCGCAATTGCTCCTGATCTTGCTCTAGGGAGTTTCGGTTCACCACCAGTTCCCCCATCAGGTTGTTGAGGTTATCGAGGTGGCTTACCGAAACCCGCATGGTTTGGTCGGTGGTGGCACTGGCTCGTCGTGGAGCCCGACCGCTGCTCATCCCAGTCCCTCGGCGAGCCCCCACCGTCGGGGTCGATCCCCCCAGTTGATCTGCCCCCTCCAGCAGCTTTTCTAGGTCGTCAAACTCATCGTCGTCGCCAGCCACTGGGGGCGGACTAGGTGGACTGGATGCAGGCGGTCGGGTTGGGGGCGGTGGGGGCGGCGTTGGCCCTTCGTCTTCTAGTAGGGCCTCTAGGTCGCTAAAGTCGTCTACATCCACCAGTTGGGGTGACGAGATCGCCCCGTGGGCTGCGCCATTGGTTGCTGTGCCATTGGTTTTCGCACCATGACTGTTTCCGTTGGTGTGGGATAGGTCATCCATGACCAGGGCTTCGAGATCCGCCGCCCAGTCATCCTCCACATCTGGAGGGGTGGGCGCTGCGGTCGTGGGGGGCAGCGTTGCCGGGGGGCTGGCTTCGGCCCCCAGATCGGCCTCCACACCAGCCCCGGTGAGAATATCTAGGTCATCCAGATCTAGGGATGCAAAGGGATCGCCAAAGGGATCTGTCAGTTCGGATTCCTCTGGCTCTACCGCTGTCTGGGCGGCAGTAGCGGAGTTTTCGAGGGTCAGATCCCCATCAAAATCCAGATCGGCCTCAAAGTCAAAGTCAGAGCCTAGATCGAGTTCGGGGGAAGAGGACTCATCCCATGCCTCTAGAGCCACCTCTCCCTCTAGTCCCAAGTTTTCCAGCGCATCGGCGTCCTGGGCCTCCTGGAAGGCGAAGTCTAGATCAGCGGCAAACCCAAAGGGATCCTCGATTTCCTCCTCCGTTGCAGGGGGCTTCGTCCCAGATCCTAGGGCGGTCAGGCTATCCGAAATCTCCTCAGGCGTTTCCTGGCTGAAATCCTGATCTAAGGCCTCAAATAACAGATCAAGCTCACTATGGGCAGGCGACGGCGCTGCATCGACCTCGGGTTCTGGGGGCGGTGGAGTAATGTCTGGGGCTGGGGCGGGCTCTGCCGTTGAGGTGGCGGCGGATGGCGGGGCTGCAACGGGGGCCGTCGGAGAGGGCTGGGCTGGGGCCACCTTCCTCTGGCCCATAGGCGGGGTAGGGGGGTGGGGGGCATGGCGTACTGGGGTGGGTACACTGACCTCCGAGAAGAAATCGTCTACCTCCACTTCGACGGTGCTGCCACTGGCGGTTTGGGGGGCTATCTCGCCGCCAAAAAAGTCATCGACATTGGGCACAGGCTGGGCTGGAGCTGCATCGGGGCTGTCAAAGAGCAAAACATCTGGGGGGGCGTCTGTCTCTGGTAGAGCGGTGCTTGGGTCGGGGGGGGCGGCTTTCCCAAGATCGGTGGGGATAGCCTCGTCCCTAGGGGGCTCCTCCAAGGCGAGACTGCGCTCTAGGGCATCCCCAAACAAACTGGCCATATCATCGTCGTCGGAACTGGCCGAGGGAGCCTGGGCTGCGGCTGCGGTTTGGAAGAGATCGGCAAACTCGCTATCGATATCATCGGGGCTCAGGTCGGACTCGGCATCCCCGGTCTCACCTTCGCCTAAGTCCTCTTCCTCCCAAATGTCGCCTAGATCAACCTGTTCACCCTCAAACAAATCCGCTAGGCTATTGAGCTCATCTAGCCCCACCTGGGGGCCCACGCCAGCGTGGTGTATTCCGCCAAAGCCTGAACTGGTGGGGCTAGTCGTCGCAGAGCCAGCGAGGTCATCACCAAAATCTTCAAATACAGATTCTAGACCGTCGTCCCCAAAGCCATCGGCCTCCGTGTTGGTGAGCTGTTCTAGCCAGCTTTCATCACTATCCATGCCAAGATTGGCCTCAGGGTTGGCCTCGGCAGTGGCAAAAAGCTCGGCCAGATCCGCCTCATCGGATGACCCGGTTAGGGCCTCTGCCAGTAGGGCATCCAGAGCCGAATCGTCCTCTATGGCGGGGGGCATGGGGGGCACCAGAGCCAGCAAGGCATTGGAGGCGGCCACTTGATGGGCCTGGGCTGTCAGCATCTGCTCCTGGGCCTGTTTGAGATCTTTGATGATGACCGAGGCCAGGGTGCGGTAGGTTTCGTTACGGTTGCCCACCGCCTGCTCTACGGTTCGCACCAACTGGCACCACTGGGGAACCTCTAACTGCTCTCCGAGGCTGTACAGTCGTTGACAAATCTGGGCAAGCTGCTGGCGAGACGGATTGCTATCGGGCTGTTTGAAGGCCGCTAACATCTCCCGCAGCAGTTCCGGCACATCGCTCCGAAAGACCAATTGAAGGGCGCTGGTTTCGGTGGAGGTGGGGGTTGCCGCTGGAGTAGTGAGGGCTGGGGTGGGGGGGCGATCCGCTGCCGGAGCCGTCGGGGCCGGAGCACCGCTGAATAGGCTAGTTAGATGGGCCTCCGCCTGAACAAAGATCGGCTCCAGGTTCGCCATGATGACCTGGGCCTGATCCTCTGTGAGACCGTAGGGACTTTGGAGATGATCCAACTGCTCCTGCAAGCCGTCAAAGATTTGCAGCAGCATAGACTCCATGGCTTGGTCGGGGGTGAGGGGCGACTCCTTCATCACCTTGAAGAAGTCTTCCATGCGGTGGGCAGTGCGCTGCATACTGTTGATCCCCAGCATGGCAGCCCCCCCCTTCACCGAGTGGGCCGCCCGAAACACCTCATTCGCCATCTCCGAATCGTGGATGGTGGCATTTAGATTGAGCAATCCCTGCTCAATGGTGTTGAGGTGATCCTTAGCTTCCTCAATGAAGTACCCTAAGATTCGCTTTTGATCTTCAGGCAGCATGTCGGTTCCCTTCTAAACGCTATGCTCGATTTCCCGCAGCCTAGGCCCCACTAGGGCCTACGCCCCCTCACCCCTCGCGCTTATTCACCTTAAATCGGTCTACGGATGTCAGCAGATCGCGGGCAACCCCCACCAGGTTTTGCAGGGAGGCAGACACCCGCTGGGCCTCCTGGGAGGTTTCCTGGGCCGTGAGTTCCACCGATTGCATCACCTGGGCCACGGCTCTGGAGGTCTCCGTTTGTTCCACGGTGTCGGCGGTAATCGACCGCACCAGCACGTCAATGCGGTTCGATACCTGAATGATATCCTCTAGGGATCGCTTGGCCTGTTCCGCCAGTCGCGTCCCCTCAATGACCTGCTGGGTGCCCTCCTCCATGGCGGTCATCACACCGCCGGTTTCACTCTGAATTTGCAACACAATCTGCTCAATTTCCTTCGAGGCCTTAGCGGCCCGGTCGGCCAGTTGTCGCACCTCGTCGGCCACAATGGCGAAGCCCCGGCCCGCTTCCCCGGCCCGCGCCGCCTCAATACTGGCGTTGAGGGCCAGCAGGTTGGTACGGGAAGCAATGTTGGAAATCAAAGCCACAATCTTGGAAATTTCCTGGGAGGATTCCGCCAGGCGCTTCACCTTGCGGGTGGTTTCCGCCACCGTTTCGCGGATTTCCAAAATACCGGCCACGGTGCGCTCCACCGATTCTCCCCCCTTCAAGGCGGTAGACGACGCCGACCGCGCCACTTCCTCGGCCTCGCGGGCGCTTTCCGCCACCCGCTGAATCGAGTCGGTCATCACCTGCACCGAGTTCAGGGTAACAGCCAGTTCCTCCGCCTGGCGCAGGGCGTCCGCCGAGAGACCCCGGGCGAAAATCTCGTTCTCCGTCGATCCCTTACTCACCTGGCGCGCCGCCACGCTCACCTGTTCCACAATTTCCCGCAGGTTTTGAATGGTGAGGTTGAAGGAGTCGGCCACGGCCCCTAGCACGTCGGCGGTCACCTCCGCCTGCACCGTTAGGTCGCCTCGGGCCGCCCCTTCCACGTCGTCTAGGAGGCGAATCACCTGGCGCTGGAGGTCTTCCTTGGCCTGCTCTTGCTCTTGGGCCTTGCGCTGGGCTTCGCTGGTGGTGGTTAAAATGACCCGCGCCATTTTGTTAAAGCTGCTAGAGAGTCGCCCAAACTCATCCTCCGAGAGCACCGTGGCTCGCGCCGACAGGTTACCCTGATGAATCACGGAGTCAAACTGGTTTTGGAGATCTCGAATACTTTCCCGCATCCGCCGCTGGGCCAAATACCCCGCCCCATAGGCCGATCCAAACCCCGCTGCCCCGGCCCCTAGGGCCATAGCCGCATGAACCATCTTGGGCATCTCGCGACCGGGCATCAGGGAGGTGGCCGTAAAGTTAACAAGCCCCACCGCCAAGGCCGTAGCCACCCCTGCCGTAGCGGCTACGATGAGGTTTTTATTGGGCAGGGGGGCGTTGTCTAAAAAACCTAGCCAGTCTTGCTCTTGGGGAGCTTCCAGGGTCTCCTCGTCGGTTTGGGTAAACACGGGCATCCGATCGGTGCCCCCGGCGATGCTGAAGATCTCATCGTCGTTCAGGGAGGTTTGATCGGTGGATCCACTGAGGTCAAAGGCTGAGGCTGATCCACTAAAGTCAGCCATATCATCGGTTGAGCTGAGACCAGAGGCACCGACGGAGGGGGTGGTAAAGCCTGCTGAACTGTCGGATAGTTCAAAATCGGGCAGACTGCCAAGATCGTCAAATTCGCTGAATTCGTCGAGGAAATCGACGTTATTGGTGGAGAGATCGTCACGCTCTAGGGTAGAGGCGGCTCCAAAGCCATTGCGGTTGTAGGCTTCACCCCCATGGAGGCCGCCTGTGCTTTCTCCTAGGCCTGCATCTGGGGCAAAAACCGTCATATCGTCGCTACCATCATCGGCCATGGCGGGCCAAGCGGGCTCAATGTCGAGGATGTCCTCATCCTCCTCGAAACTGACAAACACCGAGGAGTTTTCATCGCCCATTGCTGCCGGATCAGCGTCAAAGGTGAGGTCTTGATCGGCGGCGGCAAAGGGATCCTGGCTACTAAAGGCGAGGGGGTTCTCCTCCGCCTCAAAGGTGAAGTCGCCCAGATCGGTGTTGCTGTCGGCCTCTAGACTCAGAAAGGGGTTGCCTGCCTGGCCATCGGGAATTGTATCGCCACTGCCCACGGCGGCAAAGGGGTTGACGCTAGCTTCGTCCCCCAGCATCCCGGTGGCTTCGTCTTCATCTAGGGAAAAGCCATCTAGGTCTAACGCCTCATCCCATTGCTCATTGCCGTTGTTGCCCGCATGATCTAAGGTGTCGAAGGCAGGGGTGCTCGATACATCGAAGGAGGCATCAAAAAAGGTTTGATCGGTCGCGTCGCCCTCAAAGTCGGGTACCGTGCCGGGGCCAGCATTGCCTAAAAATTGGCTCACATAATCGAGTCCGGTCGTGGCATAGTCCACAAATTCAGAGTCGGAGGTGCAGGCCAATACGTTGCTGTACTGCTCACTGGCGACCTCATACTGTTGTAGCCCGTAGCAGTAGATGTGCCCCCGCAACAGCAGTACGCTCGGATCCTCTGGATATTCCTCCGCCAGCGCATCGATGACAGCTGCGGCATCCTGATAGTTGCCTTGGATATAGGCTCTCTCAGCTTTTTGATAAGCTTGAGAGTAATCAATGCCTGAAGCCATAACCTTCTCCTGCCAATGCCATTGTCTAGAGGGATGAAGAGACGTCCGGGAAGCCCTAGGTGCTAGGTGGCCCACCGGGCAGAGCGAATGATAGCCACGTGATCGAGCAACCGCAGCGCCTTATCGTTCTCAGAGGGTAACACCCATTCCCCGCGCAAAAAGGGGGCCATGGTGTCCGGGCTGCTGCTGGAGACCTTTGTTTTATCAGGGTTGAGCCAGCGAGTGCCCACAATCCGGTTGACGGCTAAGCCTAGCATAGTTCCTTGATCCTCAACCGCAATCACAGAAATCTCTGGCCGATCGGTGTTGAGCATGGAACTATACCCTAAAAACTGCCCTAGGTCTGCCACCCAGACCACTCGCCCCTGTTCATTCAGCGTCCCTAGCAACAGGTGAGATACGTTGGGGATGGGGGTAATGCGGTCAGGGGGCTGTTCGATGATGCGACGAATGCCAGTGGCGGGTAGGGCAAATTCGTCCTCAGCGGTAACAAAGAAGCGTAAAAATAACTCCCCTTCTGGGGTTTCAATGGATTGCAGTTCCGGATCTTGATCCTGTCCGGCCTGGGTTAAAAAATCAGGATTGCCAACCATGGTTTCGCCTCGATACGTCACTATCCCCGGAGCAGTTGCTTGACGGTACCCATCAGTTCAGCGGGCTGGAAGGGTTTTGCAATGTAGGCATCGGCTCCTTGCTTCATGCCCCAGTAGCGGTCAAACTCCTCTCCCTTGGAAGAACACAGCACCACGGGAACATGCTGGGTCGCCGGATCGGCCTTGAGCTTGCGGCAGAGTTCGTAGCCGTTCATGCGGGGCATCACAATGTCGAGCACAATCACATCGGGTAGATGGGTCTGAATTTGCTCTAGTGCCTCTACCCCATCCCCAGCGGTAGACACCTTCAGCCCCATCTGCCGTAGCAGGTCGGTCATCATCTCCCGCTGCGGCAGGCTGTCTTCTACCACCAACACTGTACCCATAGCTCGATTCACCTTAGACCCACAAGGGTGACACTTCCCCCAACCCGCCCTCAGTGAGGGGTGCTCCAGACCATTCTGGGAGGTTGGAAGGCCCTATCTCTAACGTACCCACAAAACTCCTAGGAACATCGCGGGTTTACCCTAACTCAGCTGTTATCTAGGGGCCAATGGTTCAAATTATGGCGAATCTTTGTAAACTTGGCTTGCCTCGGCAATAAATACTTATGAAGGAAGGCCAAATCGGCCTTGTCTAGGTTCCACTTAGCCCACCGTTGTGACGTTACTGAGGTCGAGGTCGAGATCCCCTTCCATGGCATCGGCCAGCAGCTTATCGGGGCGGGGCCGATCGGGGTCGCCAGGGCCGACGTATTTTTCCACTAGGGCCAGTAGTTCGCCGGGGCCAAAGGGCTTGGTGAGATAGTCGTTCGCGCCCACCATGCGCGCCTTCACCCGGTCTAAAAAGCCATCCTTGCCGGTCAGCATCACCATGGGCGTTTGGCGGAAGGCGCTGGCATGGCGCAGCATGGCGCACAGTTCGTAGCCATCGAGTTCGGGCATGGCAATATCGCACAAAATTAAATCGGGCTGAAGCTGAAACAACAGCCCTAGCGCCTTGAGGGGGTTGCCAATGGAGGTGGCCTCGTAGCCCTGACCATCCAAGATATGCTCGACGGTTTGGCGAATGGTGGGGCTGTCGTCAACACAGACAATGCGGGGCAGTCGCCGGGGCAACGACCGAGCCATGGGGGAATGGGGGCCACTGCGGCCAGAGGGCTGTACTAGGGTCACACAGCCCTGCTGGATGGCGGGCAGTAGCAGCCGAGCTACGGTTACTAGGTCGCGATTGAGGTAGCGGGCGATTTGGCGCAGGGAGGTTTGGCCATCGAGCCAGGGATGCAGACGCTGGTAGGCCGCCTCGGAAAGGCTAGTCCGAAAGGCATCGGCATCCATCAGCAGGGGGCATTGATCGGGGGACTGCAACTGAGGATGGAGCTTGTGCCAGGTTTGGATTTGCTGCGTGAGTCCGGTCACGAGGGCGCTGACCTTGTGGGTCATCAACTGGGGGCTGAGGGCCGAACTGAGCTGAAAGACAAAGGAACCCTGACGCAGGCTCAGCAGGTCAAACAGGGTTTCGCGCACCATGTGACTAAGGATGGCCCGTCCTTGCTCGGGGGTGAGCAAATGCTGCTCTAGCATGGCCCACAGGGTGCCATACTCTAGGGAGTTGAGGGCGGCAATGGCGGAAATCGTGCTGGGATCAGGCATGGCTTTATCAATGCCATAGCGGTGAAGGTGATCCCGCAATCGATTGAGGCTGTTGTCGGTGGTACCCGCATAGACTAAACGCCCGTTGGCCAAAAAGACAAGCCAGGACTGGGTCGCCTCCGCGAGGTCTGCCCCGCACTCTGGCCTACGTCCTAGATACTTGGCGGGGTAGGCGCTGTAGCTTTCTAGGTACAGTTCTCCCGTGCGCTGGCCCAGTTCAATCAGCTGCAAAATGCTGCGGATATCAATTTCAGATAAGTAGCCCTGCATGCAGCAACACAAGTGTAGAGGGGGAAATGGAGGAAAGGGAGGCAGGAGGGAGGAGAGGTCTGGAAACGCTGGGGTAGATTGCCTAGACGCAAGCCCCCGCTCAGTCGATCAGGCCGGGAGAGGAGAACGCCGTTGTTCGCCAAACCGAGCCGTGGACAGGTTCCGTAGGGCATGATTTGCGATGTTAACTCGCAATTAACTGGCAGCTTCCTTCTAGTATAGGCCTGATACCGTTCCGCTGCACCCATGATACCCCCAGGCGACCAAAGCGGCAGACATCGCCAGGCGGGGCTGGAACCCACGCCCTTCGACCGTGCCCCTGCTATCCAAGCCTACGGTTGAATTCCTGCGGTTTCGTTACGATGACTTACGGTTGCCCTCGCCAAAATTGGTCTAAGATCCGTCTTAGCATCGGTTGCCCTGCCTTGGCCGATTCAGTGTTCTTGACCAAAGGCTCTGTGTCTCCGGTATCCGCTGGATATAATACTGAAGGCAGGGTTAGCTTGATATATCCCGCCCTTGGCCCCTCAATTGGTGCGGGCTGAGTCAGCCCTCCCTCGGTTGTCGGTGGGAGCGTTAGGCTCAATTCGTCCGCAGTGGGCATCTTTAGACCATACATTACAGTAAATTTACCCAGGCTCAGGCATGATGGTCAGGATGGAGATAAGACCGGTGGGAAGCCACGGCATGGGGCTGAGCCGTCCGCCCCAGCAAAGCTGCCCTCGGCCCGTTCTGGGGTGGCGCAGCGACGCGGGCGTTGGTCGGCTGAGTTCGAGAGAGGTGTCTGGCGCTGTCCAGAGCCCCTGTTCTCCTCTGCCTACCTCTTCTAACGTTCTGTAAGATTAGAACTAAAAGAGGAGAAGCCTGGTACTTTGAAGGCAAGGTAGAAACCAGTGGAGCTGTTGCTTTCCGGTTGCTCTATATTCCCGTACTCACATCTGGGCAGGTGACTGGGTACACGCTCTACACCTTGTTGTACAACAATGCAGTACCCATCTTTCACCCTGAAGAAACTGACCCCAATGACCCAGTGAGCATGAATTCGCTGGTGTCTGCGGTCACCACTATCTCACTCACCTATTCCGACTTTGCCGGTATTCCACCGGGGCAAAATGCCTTTGGGGTATTGCGCGAACCTAGTTCCCCCTGAGTTTGTGTCGAGTAAAATAGAGGGAGAGCGCTCAGGAGGCCAACACGATGGCCAAGCAACGACGGAAGCGTGGAACAGCAGGGGATAAAACGATTTGTTTTCCCCTTGCAGCG
>QLAH01000248.1_pt1 | contig 39040 bp, 36 predicted proteins | sample 4693081 | NCBI WGS metagenome assembly QLAH01 (sample SAMN09425401, study PRJNA476045) | Lake water metagenome, whole genome shotgun sequencing project. | reverse complement strand
GCATAAACAAATACGAAAATAAATAATCCATAATAGAACATCCCCGGACTTCCTATGGTTGCAATATTGCCAAATAAATAGCTTATAAATAATAAAAGTAATCCTAATTGTATCCAAACCCAGGTAGTGAAGAACGCACCAGCTTTGGTATCGTATTTTTCAAAGTGGTATGGGTCTTCAATTTTATAGACTGGGTATTTTGCTGCAACATCAGCTGGTCTCCAGCCGGTTGGCATAAACCATATGCGCAATTTGTCTTTTAAACTATTAGCTCGCCATGCATCTTGAATCAATAGCCATAAGTGCATGAAATTTATTTTAATAGGATTCCAAGTTCTTACAGGTCTTGTAATACCATAAACAGGTTTTACATTCGGCAATTCTTCTTGATAGGTGCCAAACCATTTATCCCAAAAAATAAAAATCTGCCCATAATTTTTATCTAAGTATTCTGGATTAATTGCATGATGCACTCTATGATGAGAAGGTGTTACAATGATTTTCTCTAACCAACCCATTCTGTCAATATGCTGGGTATGGTACCAAAACTGTGCAAATAAATGCAAGGGGGCAACCACAGCAATTACCTGAGTAGGAACGCCAAGTAGGGCTGCTGGTAAAAGAAAAATGGTAAACAAACGAACAAAAGTAGAAATGCTTTGGCGCAAAGCACAGGCAAGGTTAAAATCTTCACTGCTATGGTGAATAATATGCGCATTCCAGAAAAAATTAAACTCATGATCAATTCGATGTACTAAGTAACCGGTAAGGTCTAATGCAAAAAATGCAATGATGTACAGTAAAATTGAAGCTTCAATTTGAAAGATAGCCCAATGGGTTACCATCCAATTGTAACTTAAAACAGCTACACTTAAACCCAATACATCTTTGGTTGAATTGGTTATTCCAGAGGTTAAACTAGATACCATATCCATGGTTCTAATGGTATCATTACCTTTTCGAATTCCCCACCATTTTTCCAGTAAAATCAATACCAAAAAAGCAGGCATCGCAATGAGTAGAATTTTTCCGTAAGTTTCCATAATTATTAGCTTAAAGATAATAAGCTATTGTCAAAATAACAGCATAATAAAATGAAAGTAACCATCATCGGAGGGGGAATTATAGGATTAAGTAGTGCTTGGTTTTTAAACAGTGCCGGGCATGAAGTAACGGTGATTGATAAAACAGATATGCAAAACAATTGCTCATATGGCAATGCTGGCTATGTTTGTCCAAGTCATTTTGTGCCATTGGCTACGCCAGGAATCGTTACGCAGGGATTGAAGTGGATGTGGAATTCGAAAAGTCCCTTTTATGTTCAGCCCCGATTAGACATTAACTTAATCAAATGGGGATGGAAATTCATGCAGGTTGCAACTGAACAACAGGTAGAAAAAGCAGCAGTCCCCCTAAGAGATATTGCTTTGTTAAGCCAATATTGGTATGAGCAATGGGATCAATCCACGGCATTTGATTTTTCTTATGAACACAAAGGGTTATTAGAGATTTTTAAAACCGATAAAGGCGGAGATAAGTGTAAAGCATTATGCGATAAAGCACAGCAATTGGGTTTATTGGATACTTCAATGTTAAGCCAAGCGCAATTACAGGCATTAGAACCACATACTGAAATTGACGCTTTAGGGGCTTTGTTTTTTAAATGTGATGCCCATTTGTATCCAAATAAATTAATGCATCAATTATTAGAAGTCTTGGCTCAAAAAGGAGTGAAGCTAATAAAAGAAGAAGCGGTAATTGGTTTTGAGAAAAAAGGAAAAAAAATCACGGCAGTGAAAACCGATCAAGGGCATTATCCAACAGATGAAGTGGTGTTATCTTCTGGATCTTGGAGTAGAGAATTGGCTGCAAAGCTGAACATCGATTTATTATTAATGCCAGGAAGGGGTTATTCCATTACATTAGAAGATTCACCTTATCGGATAAATTACCCTAGTGTTTTAGTAGAAGGAAGAGTAGCATTAACGCCAATGGATGGGAATAAAATCAGGTTTGGGGGTACTATGGAAATCACTTCTACTAAAACCCCTCCAAGAATGAATCGGGTTCAAGGGATAGTTGATGCAGTGAAAACCGTATATACTCAATTTGACATTGCTTTGCCACCTAATGAAAAAATATGGTACGGTTATAGACCCTGTTCTGCAGATGGCTTGCCTTATATAGGCAGAACCAAGCAATGGGATAATCTGGTAATGGCAACAGGACATGCAATGATTGGGTTAAGCTTGGGGGCAGGTACAGGTAAATTAGTTGCAGAAATTGTTGAAGGAAAGGCATTGAGCATGGATATATCTCCTTTCAATCCAAACAGATTCGATTAGTTTACACTTGAATAATATAAGACTTGTATAAATTAATGATGTTGTATTTTTACATTCTATATGGATTGTAGCGCTCAGTATTTGCCATACGAAAACACCGGATATTTTTCTAAGATTGTTCAGGATTACCTGCAACAACACGAAAAATTGAAGCCATACTATTTACATGAAGCCAATCTTGTTGGTGTTCAAAGTGCCATGGCCGAAAGAGATTTGCACAGCGTAGATCGGGTTGTTTTAGCAGAAGCGCTAACGGAGCAATACCAAGGAGTTAAAACAGATGATTTGGTAAAAAAGAATATTGAGGCATTATTGTTACCCAATGCCTACACTGTAACAACAGCACACCAACCTAATATTTTTACAGGGCCACTTTATTTCATCTATAAAATCATTCATACCATCAAGTTAGCATCGGAGCTAACAAGTAAATTTCCAGAGAAAAAATTTATTCCCGTTTATTATATGGGGAGCGAAGATGCCGATTTAGATGAATTGGGTTTTGTAAATATAGACGGGACAAAATTAGTTTGGGATACAGCTCAAACGGGTGCCGTTGGTAGGATGATTGTAGATAAGGCTTTTCTTGCGTTGATAAAAAGAATCGCTGGCCAAGTAGGTGTATTGCCTTATGGGAATGAATTGACAGCATTATTTGAGTCTTGCTACACCCTTGGTAAAACCATCCAACAATCCACTTTGGAGCTCGTTAATGTATTATTTGGAAGATACGGGTTATTGGTTTTAGTACCCGATAATCCAAAACTAAAAAGAATTTTTACACCAATCATAGCAAAAGAGTTAACCGAGCAGTTCTCTCAAAAAATTGTTGCGGAAACTATAGCTGGTTTGCAAGAACATTATAAAGTTCAAGCAGCTGGAAGGCCCATCAATTTATTTTATTTATTAGAAAATAAAAGAGAAAGGATAGAGTATAATAATGGGCTTTATGAAGTAACGGCATTGGGCTTGCAATTTACCAAGGAAGCCATTTTAGAAGAGTTGAGTCATTACCCAGAGCGGTTTAGCCCGAATGTAATTTTGAGAGGTGCATTTCAAGAATCTATTTTGCCCAATATTATTTTTATTGGGGGAGGAGGAGAGCTGGCTTATTGGCTAGAACTCAAAAATGTTTTTAAAGCCGCAGGCGTGGCTTATCCTCTTTTGATGCTGAGGAACTCCTTTGCGTTGATAACGAATAAAATGGTTTCTAAACAAACAGCTTTGCAAATAAATGATGCAGATTTGTTTTTGCCAACCCATGAGTTGATAAAAAAGTACGTTGAACGAAATTCAAACAACGAGTTGAATTTGTCTGAAGATATCGATAATGCAAAAGCATTGTATAAACTGCTTCATGATAAAGCCCAAAAAATAGATGCCACACTAAATGATCATGTGCGTGCTTTAGAAACTAGCGCAATAAAAAATATTAAAGCGTTAGAATTAAAATTTCGCCGTGCAGAAAAAAGAAAATTCAGTACGGCAGAAAGTCAGATCACGCAATTAAAAGAATTTTTATTTCCTGCAAATAGTTTGCAAGAGCGCCATGAAAATATTTCCATTTTCTATAGCAAATTTGGCCCTCAAATTTTTGATCTGATTTATGAATCCTCAAAAGGGATTGATCCAGCATTTATTTTGATAAAATTAAATCAATAGTTCCTATTTATTACCTCCTGGTTTTTTTACTGGAGGTGGTAGAATAGCTTTCGGTTTCTCTGCAGGTTTAGGCGTATTATTTGCAGGGGAAGCAGGTGGTGTGGTAGTTTTTTTGTTGTCAATAATTAAATCAGATTCTGCACCTAGTTCTTCTGGCTTTATACTTTTAGAAAGCTCATAATCTTCAGAAGTGCCTGTTCCCATATCTTCTCCTTCTCCACCTAAAATTGGATTGGTGCCATTGATATAGTCAATGATGATATCATTGCTCATTACTTCAGGTTTAACAAAACTTAACTTAGTGTCAATGCCACAGTTAGGATCTGCCGCAGCTTTATTGAAGAAATAGGCCCAGATAGGCATGGCCGCTCGGCCGCCCTCTCCATTTTTACTATCAAATCGAATAAAACGATCGTCGCATCCCACCCAACCACCAGCAAGGTATTGTGGTGTATAACCCATAAACCAAGCGTCGCTGTTATTATTGGTGGTTCCAGTTTTGCCAGCCACTTGTAATCCCCCTGGAATACCATATCCCCATATACCCGCGCCAGTTCCATTGGTCAATACACCTTGCATCATTTTAATCACTGAATACGCAGTAACATCATTAATAACTTCTTTTCGCTGTGGAGTAAAAGTAGCCAGCACATTCCCGTTCCTATCTTCAATTCTAGTGATATACATGGGCTTTGCATTGAAACCTCTGCCGGGGAACATGCTGTAGGCTTGCATCATTTCGTATAAAGAAATTTCACAGGCGCCCAACGCAATAGAAGGATAGGGATCTATTTTGGTTTTCAATTCGCATTTTTCTAAAAACTCTACAAAACGTTTTGCCCCATTATTGGCCGTATTGTCTAACTGTTTCATAATATATGCTGAAGCACAGTTTCTAGACTTTGCTAAGGCAATGGCCATTGGAATGGTTGCACCTGTACAAGTTTTAGACGTTGCTGGTACTAACCCATATTGTCCAAAATTCTGTTGTATATCCTGAACAGGTGAGTTAGGATTTAAGCCCGCTTCTTCAATGGCCAAACTGTACAATAAAGGTTTGATGGTACTACCTACTTGACGTTTGGTATTAATATTCGCATGGTCATATTTAAAGGTCTTAAAATCAATACCTCCCACCCAAGCTTTGATTTGTCCATTTAGCGGATCCATTACCATAAAGCCTGCTTGCAGCATTTGTTTATGGTATTTAATAGAATCAAAAGGAGTCATAGTGGTATCTATCCCCCGGTTATTATTCCAAGCGAATACGCGCATGGGAACTTTCTGATAAAAAGTACGCATATTTTCCTCATCAGATAATCCTTCCCTTTTTAAATTTTTCCAGCGGTCTGTTTGTTTGATGGCTTGTTCTAAAATGGGTTCAAATCCTTTCCAAATACTTCCTGTTTTGATATTTGCCTGCGCATTAAATAGCTTTTGCATATAGCTCATATGCTTGGCAACAGACTCTTCTGCATACAGCTGCATTCTTGGATTGATGGTAGTATAAATTTTTAAACCGTCTCTGTATAAATCATATTGATCCCCATTATTCTTGGTATTTTCCTTGCACCACTTCTTCATTTCTTCTCCAAGGATCATTCTAAAATAAGGTCCTAAACCAGTCGTTTCATCTAGCTTTTTATAATTCAGTTCAATAGGTTGGCGTTTGAGTAGTTCTGCCTGTTGTGCATCCAAATAATTGTTTCTTACCATTTGGTTAAGTACAGTATTTCTTCTGTCTAAAGACAATTTTGGATTTCTTCTTGGGTTGTATAAAGTAGCTCCCTTTAACATGCCAATTAAAACAGCAGCTTCTTCAACATTTACCCTGTCAGGTTCTTTTTGAAAAAACGTTTTAGAAGCGTTTCTGATACCATATACATTGTCGCTATAGGCAACAGTGTTTAGGTATAATGTAATGATTTCTTCTTTAGTGAAATTCCTTTCTAGTTTTACCGCAATAATGCCTTCTTTGATTTTCTGAAGGGCTCTTAAAATGAAGTTTTTGGTACTCCAATTTTCTGTAAACAAGTTTTTAGCGGTTTGCATCGTAATGGTACTAGCGCCCCCCTCACTTCCTAAATAAAAAATGGCCCTACCCAAAGACCTTGCATCAATGCCGCTGTGATCATAAAAACGCTCGTCTTCTGTTGCAATCAGGGCCTCAATAATATGTTTGCTAATGTCTTTGTATTGTACATTTATACGGTCTTCAATATAGTATTTACCCATTAGGGTTCCATCTTCTGCATATACTTGGGATGCCAATGAAGCAGAAGGGTTTTCTATATCGTCAAGGTCTGGCATACTTCCAATCCAGCCAAAATTTAGCATTGCTAATAAAACAATAACAAAGGCAAAGCCCCCAAAAAAAATGCGCCAAAATATGCGAACAGGTTTACTCATGGTAGAAGCTCTAAGTTTGAAACAGTAAAATTAATATTTATCAGGGAACAGATTCTTTAACATTTGCCAATAATCAGTCGTTTCCCCTTTTTTTCTTAAAATAGTTAAGTTAGAAGGGCTAATGATGCTGAAACTATATTTATCTGGGGTTAACCATGGGATAATTCTAGAAGCAGCTAACCCTTTGTTTTTGTCTGTATACGTACTGGCTTCCGCTGCATTCGCAAAAGGTCCCATTAAGAGTAGTTGCTCCCCTTCATTAATTCGAATGACTGTGATGGGAAGCTTTTGACCATAATAACGATCTTGGTTAAATCGATTGAATGCATTTTTTGCTTCATTCACAAAAACAGGATCTACTTTATATAAAGCAATAGCTACATACTGTGAATCTGCTGTATTGAAGGAATACATATCTGGCAAAGTCTTTTTTTCAATGATTGCTGAAACAATCGGAGTCGTTGGGATGACTTTTTCAGGAACTTTTACTGTTGTAGGCGTTTTTGCAATTATTGGAATCTGTTGTGATTGGGTTGTATTTAGATCAATTTTTCTTTCTTCGGTTTCGATAGGTCGTTCTATAGTCAAGTTAGTAAGATAAGCTTCAATTTCAGCCCTTTTATTTAAAACATCCAACATGGTTTTTGCTTTTTCTGCAATAGGACTATTTGGAAAAAGACTACTAATAGAGGCTAATCTTAGTTTAGCGATGCTGTCTTGTTTCTGTTTAATGTAATAGACCGATTCGATGTAAATTAATTGAGGTGACCAAAACGAGTTACCTAATTTTGCATCGGCTTTATTTTTATTTGCAATGGCTTCTTCAAATTTTCCTTCAATAAATTGATTATAAATGTCAGCATAAAGCTGATTGTTATTATCCGATTTAACTTCAACACCGGTTTGCAATAATTGATTTTTTTTACCTTTTGGATAAAAATCGTTTAACAGTTGTTTTACTGAATCGGCTTTCTTGAGCTCATTATTTTTTTTATAGCAATAATTCAACTGAAACCATACTTCTTCTAAAATGCTGCTTTCTGAAAAACGTTTTGAAAGCATTTCATAGGTATCAATCGCCGCGCTAAAATCATTCAATTGATATTGGAAGCCCATTGCAATGCTGAGTAAAGATGTACTAATTAATTTATTCGATTGTTGTAGTTTTTCATTGGTAAGCGGTAGACTATCCATCAGAGACTCCATACTCAATGGAGCAATAGTAGTATTGGTTTTAGTTAAAGCGGGTTCATTATCGATATTAATTGACTTGAAGTTTTTATCTACTGCAGATTGCCTTCTCCAATTATCTATATTAGGCCTATTTCCCCACTTGGCTTTAAAGTCGGATAGCCCTTTAGTTTTTAGATTGTTATTCGTGAAATAAAACCCGGTATTTAAATTGTCTACTCCAAATAAATCTGCTTGAACAGCATTGTTCATCGCTGATCCAAAACTGGGTTCGTTATCTGTTTCTTTTATCCCTTTTTCTTTTCTTAGCTGCTTTAATAATGTTTTTAAAAATAGTATCCTTTCAGATTCTGGTAAGGAGGCTATTTTTTGTAAACTATCTTCTCTGTTAACTGCAATAAGTGCTAGGGCGATTTTTTTTAATGGATCTTTTTTAAAATCAATATTATTGGCTGCTGTCTTATTTAATAAAATAATGGTAATGCTGTCTTGTGAATTGGATGCGTCTATGTATTTTTTAAGTTTGTATTGTGTTTCTGAAAGTAAGTAGTATGACTTGCTTTTTTGCAGATTATTTCCATCATTAAATAGTATACTTTTTTTAAGTAATTCTTCCGCTTGTTTATATTGCTTTTGTCTTATTTCTAATTCTGCAGCAGCGTAATAGATTAAGTCTCTATATTGTTGAAATTTTTCTTTTTTAGCCATTGCAAGCAATTGACTTAAATGATAGTTCAATGCATCTTTTTGATTGTCTGCATTAAGCGCAACAATATTTAAGCGTGCATAGATATCCATTAGCGGGTCATTCGTGTGTTTGATTGCCCTTTCAAAAAAAAGGGTGGATAAAGAGTCTTTACTTGAAATCGCAAAAAGTTGGCCTATTAAATATTCCCATCTTGCTGTTTCTGATTGGTTTAGCGCATTGGGTAAGGCTTTGATCAAATAATATGCTGCACTATCATATTGCTTTTCATTGTACAATAAATAAGCATTGTACTCATTCCAACTTGTTTTTAATCTAGCTGGGAAATAAATATCTGAAGCTAAAATTTGTAATAATGATTCGGCTTCTTCATACTTGCCTTGCTCTATAAAATTGCGGGTTTGCAATAAAAAACTTTCATTTCTAGCTGGTGGAGGAGCACTCATTTTTTTCCAAATAGACCTTTTTTCGTCAGTACTTACCGAAAATGCCCCTGATTTACTACTTGCGTTACTCCCAATAGGTAAATCGTATCCATCATCTTTTTTGGCAAAGGCATAATTGATATAATTAAAAACCTGGGTAGCAGAGTCAAAATCTTTCCGATGCAGATATGCATTACCCATCAATAAATAGAATTGGTCTACCCAATCATTTCTTAAATCGTGTAATAGAATTCCAGCCGTACACTTATAAATAATACTATCAATTTGTCCTTTTGCGGTTTCATCTAAAGAATAGTTATAAAAAGGGAGTAATTCGGTATAATCTTCCTTGTGCTGTTCTTTAGCAGCAATAATAATATCTTTTAATTTTTCAGAAGCATTATAGAAGTAATTGAAATGACTAACGGTATTATTATAAAGTCGCTTCGGGGTGGTAAATTTTTTATTTCCAGACTTTTCTGCCGGTAAAACCCTGTTTTGATATTTTTCGGGTTTGATAATATTTACACTCGTGTTCGGTTGCGCCACTGATATGGTGCAACTGATTAGAAAAATGCCCAAAAGGCTTTGATATGGGTTCTTGAGAAAATAACGCATAAAATCCCTTAAAAATACAGTTATTTCTGTAGCATACAGATATAAAACCGAACCAATCCTTACCTTTAACCAGTTTTTATAATATGGACAAAATTAAAACTGGTAATACCTTTAAAAGGCTCAGGAATACCTATCGATTGGTAATCATGAACGATGACACTTATGAAGAGATGGTTGCGTTCAGATTATCTAGACTGAGTGTTTACATTGGGTTAAGCACTGTATTCGTTTTATTGGTTGGATTGACCATTGCTTTAATTGCATTTTCTCCGCTTAAGTATTATATTCCAGGATATGGGACCAAAGAAAGCAGAACTGCTTTACAACTACTAAAAATCAGAACAGATTCTTTAGAAAACGAAATCAGGTACAAAGAGCAATACCTAGAAGGGATTAAAAAAGTATTAACTGGAGATAAGCCAGCAACCTTAGATACTGTTCCACTTTCATTACCCAAAGTAGAATCGTCGAACGATTAAACCCCGTCCATGAAAAGTAATTTCAAAAAACTTTATTTACCCTTAGCAATCTTATTTTTTCTAGTTACTGCTATATGCTATTTTTTTGGTACAGTGCTTAAGCAAAAACAGATAGATCCTGGGGTAGTAGCCGGAGCAAATTCATTACTCTTTATTATATGTTTTTATAGTTTAAGGTCTCAGATGAAATCAATGGATAATACCAATCCGCACGCAATGGTGAGAGGAGTGATGGGGTCTGTTGTGTTGAAACTATTTGTTTTAGGGGCTGCCGCATTTATTTATTTATATAATGCAGGAGAAGCCAAAAGTGTGAATGCGTTGTTCGTAAGTATGGGATTATATATTCTTTATACATGGCTAGAAGTAAAGATCGCTATGCAATTAAACCCCAGTAAAAAAGATGGCGGCAGTTGAGCATCCATTAAAAGAGTTGGCTCGTTATTTACCCGATGGTAGCTTTGATTATGTTGTTAAATATCTTTATCAGTACAAAGTTCATTTAACGGTTGCAAGAAGTCGTAAGTCTGTTTTAGGAGACTATAGGCATGCATATCAAGGAAATAACCATCGCATTAGCGTAAATGGCAATTTGAATGCTTATGAGTTTTTAATTACCCTTTTGCATGAGTTGGCTCATCTACTCACATTTGAACAATATAAAAATCGGGTAGAAGCTCACGGTAAAGAGTGGAAAGCAACCTACAGTAGATTATTGGTTGAATTTGTTGGTTTAGGTGTTTTCCCGCCAGAAATAGTTGTTGCATTGAAACAATCCATCATATCTCCATCAGCAACAGCAAATGGAGAGACTGCATTATTGATGGTTTTACGAAAGTTTAATACGACTCAAAAACCAGGCTTTTGTTTTATTGCAGATTTGCCCCTGGGGGCTCTATTTATTTTATCTAATGGAAAGATTTTTAAGAAAGGAGAACTTCGTCGTAAAAGATATATCTGTACAGAATTAAAGACTGGATTGGTTTATACAGTGAGTGCAATTACTGAAGTAAAACGGGTTGAAATAAGGGAGCACTAAAATTTAACCATAGGTCTTTTCAATAAAAAAGCCATTAGAAAAACAATGATGAATTTCTAATGGCTTAAAAATATGCTTATTTATTAGGCAACCGCTTGCTTAACAAGCGCAGCTGCTTCACTCAATTGAATTGCAGATTGAACTTTTAGTCCACTTTCGTCAATTAATTTTTTTGCTTCAACCGCATTGGTTCCTTGCAATCTTACAATAATTGGAATATTGATATTACCCAATTTGTTGTAAGCTTCAATTACACCCGCTGCAACACGATCGCATCTAACTATACCACCAAAAATATTGATAAGGATTGCTTTAACGTTAGGGTCTTTCATAATGATGCGGAAGCCAGCTTCAACTGTTTGCGCATTAGCCGTACCACCAACGTCTAAGAAATTGGCAGGGTCCCCGCCGCTTAATTTAATCATATCCATAGTAGCCATTGCTAAACCAGCACCATTCACCATACAACCCACATTGCCATCTAGTTTAACAAAGTTTAAGTTGTATTGACCAGCTTCTACTTCAGTAGGGTCTTCTTCTGTAACATCTCTAAGTGCTGCTACATCAGGATGACGCATTAATGCATTATCATCAATATTCATTTTGCAATCAACTGCAATAATTTTTTCATCGCTGGTTTTGAATAGTGGATTTATTTCTAACATGCCACAATCTAAACCAACATATGCATTGTATAGATTAGTTACAAACTTCACACAGTTTTTGAAAGCTTCTCCACTTAAACCAAGATTAAAAGCAATTTTTCTTGCTTGGAATCCTTGTAATCCACCCCCTGGGTGAACCCACTCTTTGAATATTTTTTCAGGTGTGTTATGGGCTACTTCCTCAATATCCATTCCACCCTCGGTACTGTACATGATTACATTCATTCCCTTTGCTCTATCTAATAAAATAGAGAGGTAAAATTCTTTAACTGGATTAGGGCCAGAATAATAAACGTCTTGTGCAACTAAAATTTTGCTCACTTTTTTGCCAGTTTCACCAGTTTGGATAGTAACCAATGTGCCACCAAGAATATTTTTGGCAATATTGGTAACATCCTCTGCACTTTTAGCAACTGCAACACCTCTTTGTTCGGTTCCCACTATTTTACCCTTGCCTCGTCCACCAGCGTGGATTTGTGCTTTCACTACGGCAAAATTATTGCCTGTTTGGGTTTTAATTTGACGGTAAGCCTCTTCAGCTGCCATTACGGTATCAACTGCAATACCTTCCTGTACTGGAACTTGGTATTTTTTGAGTAATTCTTTAGCCTGGTACTCATGAAGATTCATATGGAACAATTTTTGCGAAGATAAGATAATCGTGGATGCAGATTTAAACCTTTTGTTAAAATTGTTGTTGTAACATTAATTTTAGTATTTTTGATCACTCTAAATAAAAATCAACATGAAAAAAATGGCATTAGCGCTGTTAAGCACAGCTTTTTTAGCAGGAATTTATTCCTTTACTGGTGTAACAAGCACCAAAGAAGTAATCACTTATAAAGTTGAAGCTGGAAAAAGCCGCGTTGACTGGGTTGGATCTAAAAAGAATGATTTCCATACTGGTTTTTTCAACGTTAAAAGTGGTTCTGTACAAGTAAATGGCGGTAAAGTAACTGGTGGCGAATTTGTTATTGATTTAGCAAATATTAAAGTAACAGATGCTGCAGGTGCTAAGTTAGAAGGTCACTTGAAGTCTGGAGACTTTTTTGATGTTGCAAAATTTGGTGAAGCAACTTACAAGATTACCAGTGTTGTTTATACTGATGATACCAACGCAACCATTAATGGTGATTTAAACTTGAAAGGTTCAACTTTACCGGTAAGTTTTAAAGCAGCTATTCGTAGTGCTGATGAAAAGGGTTTATTTGCTGAAGCATTTTTTGCAATGGATAGAACTTTATTTGGCATTAACTACGGAGTAGGAAATATTGCTAAAGATGTACAGGTTGCTGTTCACTTATATGCAACTAAATAATTTATTAAGTTAAGCTCGAATAAACTTAAATAAAAAGTCTCGGTTACCTATTTGGTTGCCGAGACTTTTTGTTTGGTAAATGATTCATTTATAAATAGCGTTCTTCAATTATATTTTTATGGTGCATTAAATGACCAAATACAATATATGCAATTGCATTGGCGGTAATTCTTTGATTACTTGTAATTCCTTCATTCGATAATTGGTCGTCAGTTAAAGAAAGTATTAGTAAGTCAGTAGATTTTCGCAGGGCTTTTAGCTCTTCTTTTAAAGAGATAAAAGTTCTAGTACTTGCAATGGCATTTTTTGCATAATCATTTTCATCAAATCCTGGCAAGGGGGTAGTATCTTTTCTGGCGATTCTAAGCAAACGGTATTGCATGATTCTTTCTGTGTCTATGATATGTTGCAACATGTCTTTTAAAGTCCATTTTTCTGCAGCATAAGCATAGTCTCCTTTTTCTTCAGGAAGATTCAGATAGAAATAAGTTAATGGATGCGAAATTTGATTCAGGGCATCCTTGATATTACTGAATTCAATTTGATTAATATACCCTTCAAAAAATGAGGGGTAATCTCCGGGTAAAGGTTTAGACATGTTTATTTTTTTGATTGAACGGTAGGTTTGCTAGTTGTAGTTGATTTATACTCCTGTGCAAGTTTAACTGCATTATAGGCATTTACAATTCCACCAGTTTTAGACAATTCTGAAAATGATACAGGCACTTGTTCCGGACCTGGTTTAATGCATTTAATCTCTTTTGCAGGAACGTAAACGGACTGCTCAATGATGCTTTTAAGATCAACGGCAGACAATTGCGGATAATAAGATTTTAAGATGGCTGCTAAACCCGAAACAATTGGAGTTGCCATACTTGTACCCTTTAAATTCCCATAATTGTTTCTTTCAGGAATTGTAGAATAAATTTTTACACCAGGAGCAAATACGTCAACATTTTTTTTGCCATAGCTACTAAAATCTGCAGCAAGACTAGGTCCTATCGAAGGGTCGCTACTTGCACTTACGGTAATATAATTTTTGGCATAACTTTTCCATGGTATCAACCAAGGATTGGGAAAATTTTCAACAGAGTCAAGGTTTTCAGCATCATTGCCCGAAGCGTGAACGATTAATACATCTTTTAATTCAGCATATTTAACAGCACTGTCTACCCATGCTTTTTCCGGAGAGAACGACTTGCCAAAACTCATATTAATTATTTTGGCACCATGGTCTACCGCATAACGAATAGCCAGAGCAACGTCTTTATCATATTCATCACCATCTGGAACTATGCGAAGTGTCATAATCTTTACTTGATCTGCAACACCATCTACTCCAATTGAATTATTTCTTTGCGCACCAATAATCCCACTTACATGGGTACCATGAGTTGGACCAGGACCCATCACATCATTGTTCCCATAAAATTTATCTGAAAAATCAAAATAGTTGTCACCCACAATTTCTTGTCTGTAATTGGGTGGGGCAATGTCTTTAGATTCAAATGCTATTTTTTTTCCATCAATGTATTCTTCTAATTCTTTTAATGCGTTGGTGTTTTTTTCATCAGGATCAATTTGCAACATTTTCATAACTGTTAAGAAACCCAGTTTTGCATCTTTGGCAGTTTTTGTAGTCGGCTCAAATTTTTCTAACTTTTCACAAGTGTATTCTTCGCTTCCCATTTCTTGCCTTAAGACTTTATCATGTCTTTTTAGTGCTTTTGCAGTTACTTCAATGAACATTAAATCCATCATTTCTTCCTGACTAAAGTTGAGTTCTTTAGCAGCTTTTACCCACATTTGATATTGGGTTTTATCTTTTGTTGATAGTTGATTGGTATCTATGGGATTGCTTAAATACAAATGTTTGAATCTATGGTACACCCTAGCTCTTTCATCACCAGCTTTCTTTATGCTTTTCCCATTTTTGCCTCCTAGAAAATTCCAACCATAAATATCATCTATATAGCCATTATTGTCATCGTCAATTCCATTGTTGGGTATTTCTTTTGGGTTCCTCCACAAGATTTTTTTTAAGTCTTCATGTGTAGTATCTACCCCTGAATCTAAAACGGCAACAATAACCGTTTGTGGTTTTTTGTTTTTTGCTGCTAAGAAGTCATAGGCCTTATTCAGGCTAATACCAAAAACCTGATTGGCTTCAGGGTCTAATAAATGCCAACCTTTAGGCGTTTCCGATTGCGCAAATGAAGAATAACCAAATCCACATCCAATTAGGATGGCAAGCACAGTCCTACAAATCATGTATTATAATTTTTCTCTCGGTACAAATTTGCAGAATACTAATGATAAATAAAGGTTAGAGTTTATGATTTTCAGGGGGATTATAGCTCCAATTTGACCAAATTTGCTAATGAAAAGTTAAACCTTGCTATATGTTCTCCATTTATCGATCGCTGATTCCATATCAGCGGGTATTGGCGATTCAAAAAAGATTTCTTTTCCCGTAGCTGGATGAATAAAACCAAGTGTTTTGGCGTGTAAAGCACACCTAGGACAAGCTTCAAAACAGTTGTCTACAAATTGTTTGTATCTGGAATAAACTGTGCCTTTTAATATTTTGTCGCCTCCATATTCCACATCATTAAATAAGGTATGCCCAATATATTTCATGTGCACCCTTATTTGGTGTGTACGACCTGTTTCTAATTTGCATTCAACAAGGGTTACATAATTAAAACGTTCTAGAACTTTATAATGTGTTATTGCATGTTTCCCTGTTTCACCATCAGGATATGCATCAAACATTTTTCTATGTTGTTTATGTCGGGCTATATGTGCATTAATAGTGCCTTCATTTTCAGTTATATTTCCCCAAACCAATGCAACATAACGTCTGTTTACGGTATGATTAAAAAACTGTTTAGCTAAATGTGCAGCAGCTTCACCTGTTTTGGCTAATACAATCAAGCCTGTTGTATTTTTATCAATTCGATGAACCAATCCAAACCGAGGTAAGCTCTCTTCGTTTAATTGTGGATTTTGTTGTCTTAAATAGTAAGCTACTCCGTTTAAAAGGGTTCCGCTAAAATTGCCTACCCCGGGGTGTACCACCATATTGGGCGGTTTATTGATGACCATTAAATATTCATCTTCATAAACGATGTTTAATGGAATGTCTTCTTCCTTCAGAATAGTGTGTTCAGGATTAATCAGGCTCATTAAAATAATTTCATCGCCCGGTTTTATTTTATAGTTGCTTTTTACCATTTTGCCATTGACGGTTAAAAAGCCTGCGTCTATTCCTTTTTGAACCTTATTTCTGGTTGCCCCTTCCATATGCATTTGAACCCATTTATCAATTCTGAAGGGTTCTTGACCTTTATCTACCATAAAAACCTTTCGTTCATATAAGGCATCAGACTGCTCTTCTGAAATAAATGCTGTATCTATCTGCATGCGGCAAAATTAGCTTTATTTTTGTGGTATGGAGCAGGAAGTCATTTTCAAAGATTTAGGCGAAAAGAGTTACAAAGCGGTATGGGACCAGCAGGAATCTTTGCTTAAGGCAAATGCCGATATAAAAATGGCTTTTAAGTTTGGGAACCAACAATCATATGCCCCCGATACAATCCCTACGTTGCATCATTTATTGTTTGTAGAGCATCCACCTGTATATACATTGGGTAAAAACGGTAAGGAAGAACATGTGCTTATTAGCGAAGCGGATCGACTAAAAAAGGGTATTGAATATTTTCATATTAATAGGGGAGGAGACATTACATTTCATGGACCAGGACAGCTGGTCGGGTATCCTATTTTAGATTTAGAACGCTTCAAAACCGATTTAGGATGGTATTTAAGAACCCTTGAAGAAGTGATTATTTTAACAATGGCCGATTATGGATTAAAAGGGGAAAGAAGTGCAGGAGAAACAGGCGTATGGTTAGATGCTCATATCAAAGGAAAAGAGCGAAAAATTTGCGCGATGGGAATCAAATGTAGTAGATGGATTACCATGCATGGTTTTGCTTTCAATGTAAATACAGACCTTCGTTATTTTGATCATATAGTTCCTTGCGGAATACAGAATAAAAAAGTTGCTTCCTTAGCGCAAGAGTTGGGTAGGGTTGTTGATATGGATGAAGTAAAATACAGGGTAAAAATGCATTTCGAAACACTTTTTCATTGCCGTTTAATGGGTGCTTAATTTTTATTGGAGATAAAATTTATTTCTTTCCAGTAATTCTCCATCACAATAAAGCTCAAATTGATACCATCCGCTATGGTAAAAATTACTTTTTTCTACCACCCATTTATCTTCTTTTAAGTTTGTGATATTGTGCAATAATAATTTTCCATCATAAATGAAAAGGCTGTACCGTTTAGATTGTGTATTTGGTAATTCAATGGCTAGGTTACCTTTTGAATTTGTAAATACATAAATGGAAGGGATCCAATTTTCCTGCAATTCAATTTTATAGACTGGAGAAAGTATAACTGTATTTTTATCTTTTCTGGTTAATGTGTCTTTCGTGTTTTTAAAAATAGAATCTTTAAATTGATTGTATGCAGACTTACTTAATTCTTTATACAGTTTGTCTTTAATAAATATTTGCTGTTTATCAGTTTTTTTTCGGGCTCTTTTTTTGGTGTTCTTTTGCGCGGCAATACCACTACAAAATAAAAATACTAAGCTTAGAAAAATAAATAAACGCATAGAATACAAAAATATCAAATTTTATTTTAGTCAAAATACTAAGCTTTTATTTGGCAAACTTTTATTGCCTTGTAGGCCCCCGCTATGTATGATTAAAATAGCTGCTTGATTGCCAAAATATTGCTGTTTTAATAAATCTTCTACTGCATAAAAAAGTTTAGCAGTATAAACCAAATCGGTTGGTACTGCTTCTCTTTCAAAAAGATGATTCATATAGTCAATTAGTGCAGGCGGGTGTTTCGCGTATCCTCCAAAATGATAATTGTGAAATAGGTCAAATTGGTTAGTTGTTCCTGAAGGAAGAATCTTTTTGACAGATTCCTCTAAATCAAAGTTGTTTTTAAGTACACTAATGCCTATCACTCTTTGAATCGATGTTGAACCTGCTACTATTCCTGCCATCATGGTTCCAGTTCCACATGCGCAAACTATATGCGTAAAGGCAGAACAGTCTCTAACACTTAACATAGATGCAGCACCTTGCGCCCCTTGTACTCCATAACCTCCCTCTTGAATCCAATACCAATTTTCTCCAGCATATTGATCCATTATTTCTAACTTATCTTTATAGGATTCCCTGGATAAATGATAAAGTTTCATTCCCAATGAAGCCGCTTCTATAAGTGTTGGAGAATTACCTGCTTCACCTCTAATAAAACCAACTGAATTGAAACCATATAGTTTACAAGCAGCAGCAAGTGCTACAATATGATTTGAATAAGCTCCGCCAAAACTAGCAATGGTATTGCTTTTGAGCCGTTTCGCTTCCTCCAGATAAAACCTTAATTTAAACCATTTATTACCACTTACTATTGGATGAATTAAATCCGTTCTAAGAGTTGCAACACTAATTGAATGTGTTGATAGACTTTGTAGCGATTGTAAAGAAATTTTATTTGTGTCGAAAGACATATGATTATCAATTGTTGCAATGTTAAATGTTTTAACTTTGCATTGTAAATTTAAGCTATGAAACCTACTCTTGTAATTTTAGCTGCCGGAATGGCTAGCCGTTATGGAAGCATGAAACAAATACAGTCATTTGGTCCTGATGGGGAAACCATTATGGATTATTCAATTTATGATGCTATCAATGCTGGCTTCGGTAAAGTAGTGTTTATCATCCGTGAAGAATTTGCCGATCAATTCAAAAGTATTTTTGAACCTAAATTGGCAGGTAAAGTGGCTATCGACTATGTATACCAGCATTTGGAAGCCTATACCAATGGTTATTCAATACCAGCAGAGCGTGCAAAGCCATGGGGAACTGCACACGCAGTATTATGTTGCAAAGGCAAAGTAAATGAGCCATTTGCAGTAATTAATGCAGATGATTATTATGGACGTGATGCATTTGATAAAGCATTCGGCTTTTTAACATCTGCTTGTAACGCTTCTACATTTGCATTGTTAGGCTATGAGCTTCAAAAAACATTAAGTGATAATGGAAGTGTAAGTAGAGGAGTATGTACAGCTGATGCAAATAATAACTTGACAGAAATTAATGAGCGAACAAAAATATATCGCGAAAACGACCAGATTGTTTACGAGGATGAAAATGGTAAAACCCCATTGCCTGGAACCAGCTTAGTAAGTATGAACTATTTTTGCTTTGCACCAGAATTCATTGACATGTGTGAGACTATGTTTACTGAATTTCTTGCTGCAAAAGGACAAGAATTAAAGTCAGAATTTTTTATTCCCTACGCAGCAAATGAGTTTATTCAGTCTGGGAAAGGCGTATTAAAAGTTTTGCCAACATCCGCTCAGTGGTTTGGTGTGACTTATAAAGAAGATGCTCCTGGTGTACAAGCAGCAATTAGCCAATTAGTAGAAGAAAAAATCTATCCTGCTTCCTTATGGAAGTAAATATCCAGATAGTTTTTATATAATAAAAGGTCTCAGCTGCATAATGTAACTGAGACCTTTTTATTTGATGAATTTTATTTGAGATGCATTCAATATTTTACACTTGAATGTATCTTATTTCCCGTAAGCCTTTACAAAGTAAACGCAGTCTTCTAATTTATTGATTTGTGCTTTTCTTTCAACACCCTTTAAAGAAGATTTATTCGGCAGTTTAACTCTTTGGAAGGCAGTGTCACTTTTCTTTAAATCTTCAATTATCGTGTGAATATTCTTTGATTTCACTGCAAAAGCTACCCCATCAGCTTGAGCCTGCTTGGTGCTTAGCACTCCAATTACTTCACCATTTTTGTTGAATACTGGTCCGCCTGAGTTGCCAGGATTAGCACTTATTTGAATTTGATAGGATAATGAGTCTCCATTAAATCCAGATTTAGCACTCAAATACCCCATTCCATAAACAATCTCATTTCTTGGATATCCTAGTGTAAATATTTCTTCTCCTAAACTGGAATTGGTCTTTTGAATTGTGTAAGGGATGCTTTTTATGGCTTCGTAATCTTCATCGTTAATTTTTAAGATGGCCAAGTCTTTAACGTGGTCAATCAATACAATGGAAGATTTAAATTCTTTCCCCTTACTATTGACAACAATTGCTCCAGTTCCTTTAAGAATATGTGCATTAGTAACAATATAGCCTTTAACGTCTACTAAAAAACCTGAACCACCACTTAATAAACGGGCATTCATCGGAATTTTAGAAGTTACTTCATTAATGATATCGCCTTGGTATTGTTGATTTTTCTTTACTACTTCTAAATCTTTACCTAGTTGTTCTAATTTGGGGTCGTTCACCGAAGTAGAAAAATACATTGCCAGGCCACTGATGAATAAAGCGATAACGCCACCGACAGAAGCAGCAATGGCAGTAACTCTTTTATACTTATTCCAAAATTGGATTACTTTTCCTTTAGGACTTAAAGCACCACCTTCGTTCAAATCACCTCTTTCTAAAAGATTTTGATGAACCTCATGCAAGGTTTGTTTTATTTGAATATTGGCAGAATAATCGGCAATTTGATGCAAAAACATATTGTGTTCTACTACCATCTGATCAATTTCAGGGGTAGTATTGCGAAGATTCTCAAAATAGGCACGCTCTTCAGGGCTCATTTCTCCGCTGAGATATCTTTCAATTGCATCTAATAATAAAATATCATCCATATACTTACTCTCCAATATTATATTGCGAAAAGAATAATTTCTTTAATCGCATCAAACACTTGTATTTCTGGTTTTTCGCATTGTCTGCATTGGTGTACCCAAATTCGGCCGCCAGTGCATTCATGTCCATTTTTTTTAGATAATAACCCTGGAGTAAACTTTTGCAAGGCTCACCCAAACTATTCAAGGCCCTATCCATTATAACAAACTCTGCGTTCCTCTTTTCATGGGTTTCTAAATCTTCTTCAACAGCAACTGTTTCCTCAAACCCATCAACTGATCCAGTAAACCTGCCTATTTGTTGAAGCCTTTTTAACCAAAGCCTTCTGCAAACAGAATATAGATATGTCTTAATTTGACACGTTAGCACAAATGAATCCGTTTGAGACTTTTCATATAAAGCAATCATCGCTTCCTGAAATATATCTCTTGCTTCGTCGTAGCTCCCATTGTTATTCAAAATAAAAGTCTGAATCATATTAAAATTATCTTTATATATGATTTCGACAGACTTAGAATCGTTGTGAGCCAGTCCCTTCAATAATGCTTGTTCGTTCGTATCTCCTTTCACTATCTGTTCCTTTAATACAGTTGTAAGCTTAAAAGTAACCCAAAATAGCCCTAAAAATTTTTATAAAAAAAATTTGAAACGCCGGGTTACCTTTTTCTCGTTGGCGTATTAATCAGTAATCATTCAAACTAAAAAAGAAAAAAAATGAAAAAATTGTTATTCGTTTTAGCATTAGGCGTATTCGCATCTTGCGCTGGAGAAAACAAAGAAGCTGCTGCTGATTCTACTGCAACAACTGTTGACACTGCTGCTGCAACTGTTGACACTACTGCTGCAACTGTAGATACTACTGCTGCTGCTCCTGCTGTTGATAGCACTAAGAAGTAATTAGAACAATCTGTTGGTGTAGAGAACCGGTGAAGTTAAGCTTGCAAAAAGAACAACAGATTTAAAAGTTTCATATGGCAAGCAATCGTTAGAAGCCGCTCCGTTTCCACGGAGGGGCTTATTTTTTTATAAGAGTCTGTGTAAATAACTAATCTTAGTTTAATATTTATCAAATTATTTTTTTGCTTTCCAATCAATCCTTATATTTGAAATATCATGCAAACGGCAATTAACAACTGGTTTTATTCTTTTTATTATTTCTTCTTTATGAAAAGGAGCCGGGTCCAGTTTGCAAAAGCATAAAAGTTTTCAATAACATATAGGTCCCGGCAAATAGCCGGGATTTTTTTTATCTATACCACAATGAATAAACTAAAAGAATCGAAATCCATTCAAAAAAATAGCGCAACAGCACCTGCAGGTATTTGTATTCAAGGATACGAAGGAAGTTTTCACCAAGTTGCTGCCAGACATTTTTTTGGTAAAGAAGTGGAAGTTATTCCATGTGCTTCTTTTAGGCAGTTGATTAAGCAAACATTAGATTCAACTCTTTCCGCTGGTGCAGTAATGGCCATTGAAAACTCTATTGCCGGCAGCATTCTACCTAACTATAACTTATTGCAAAAAGCAAATTTGAAAGTAGTGGGGGAAGTTTATTTATCCATTAGCCAAAATTTATTAGCTAATAAAGGAGTGGGGCTTTCAGATATTAAAGAAGTGCATAGTCATCCCATGGCTATTTTACAATGTCTCGATTTTTTAGAATCGCATTCATATAAATTAATAGAAACAGAAGATACTGCTTTAAGTGCTAAAAATGTTCACCAGCATAAGAGTAAACATATTGCTGCTATTGCAAGTAAACTGGCTGCTGAATTATTTGATTTGGAAATTTTAGCACCAGATATACAAACACAAAAAAACAATATCACTCGGTTTTTAATATTGCAAAGAGCAAAAGAAGCAAAACCTATTGTGGGGGCTAATAAAGCATCTATTTATTTTCAAACCAATCACTCCAAAGGAATTTTAGCAAAAGTGCTAACCGAAGTAGCAAAAACAGGAGTGAATTTGAGTAAGCTTCAAAGTATGCCGATTCCAGGCAGTCATTTTAAATATGGATTTTATGCAGACATGGAATTTGATCAACTAAAACAATTTGAAAATATGATGAGGAAAATTGAAACACTCACAAATAATGTAAAGTTGTTTGGTATTTATAAAAAAGGAAAACTGGTAAAAGGATAATTATGCAAATTGCAAAATCAACAAGATTAGAAGGGATTGGAGAGTACTATTTTTCGCAGAAACTAAGGGAAATAGAACAACTTAATAAAGCTGGTAAAAATATTATCAATTTAGGAATTGGTAGTCCTGATCTTCCCCCGCATCCCTCTGTAATTAAAGTGTTACAAGATCAAGCTGGCTTAGCGAATACACATGCCTATCAATCCTACAAAGGGGTTCCTGCATTAAGAAATGCAATTGCGGAATGGTATAAAATCCAATACCATGTTGGCTTAAATCCTGATACCCAAATCTTGCCTTTATTAGGGAGTAAAGAAGGTATTATGCATATCTGCATGACTTATTTAAATGAAGGCGATCAGGTATTGATTCCTAATCCAGGTTATCCAACTTATACGAGTGCAGTAAAGTTGGCAGGTGGAACCCCTGTTTATTTTGAGTTAACAGAACAAAATAATTGGGAACCAGATTTTGCAGCTTTAGAAGTAAGTGATTTAAGTAAAGTGAAATTGATGTGGGTGAATTATCCTCAAATGCCTACAGGAAAAAAACCAAGTATTGAACTGTTTGAAAAATTGATTGCATTTGGTAAGCAACATCAAATTTTAATATGTCATGATAATCCATATAGCTTTATTTTAAATGATGCACCCATGAGTTTGTTAAGTATTCCAGGTGCTATGGAAACAGCTATAGAATTGAATTCATTAAGTAAGAGCCAAAATATGGCTGGGTGGAGAGTAGGGATGCTATGCGGTGCAGAAGATAGGATTAATGAAGTACTTACTTTTAAAAGCAATATGGATAGTGGAATGTTCTTGCCAGTTCAACATGCTGCTGTTGCTGCATTGGGTTTAGGCAATGATTGGTATGATTCGGTTAATGAAATTTATGCCAAGCGAAGAGAAAAAGTATTTGAATTATTAGATACCATTCAGTGCAAATACAGTACCAATCAAGTTGGCATGTTTGTTTGGGCAAAAATACCTGAAGGAGTCAAAGATGGATATGAATTGAGTGATCAAGTTTTGTACAATAGCAATGTTTTTATTACACCTGGTGGAATTTTTGGGTCAGCCGGAAATCAATTTATACGAGTAAGTTTATGTGGAAGCGTCACCAAATTTGAAGAAGCCATTCAACGGATAAGTGCGCAAAAGAAAAATTAAAAAACGATTATGGTTATTACAATTGTTGGGATCGGATTAATAGGAGGTTCACTATCTATTGCACTACAAGAAAAAGGTTTGGCCACTCATGTAATTGGAGTAGAGAATAATCCTGCGCATGCAGCCAAAGCAATCGAATTAGGGTTGATTCATGAAAGCTTGCCATTAGCGGCTGCAATTGAAAAATCTTCATTGATCATCATTGCAACACCCATTAATGCGGCAGAAAAAGTGTTGCCCATTATTTTAGATAAAGTGAGTAATCAAGTGGTATTTGATGTTGGTTCTACTAAATCAAAAATTGTAGAAGTAGTCAAAGATCATCCTAATAGGGGCAGATTTGTTGCAACCCATCCCATGTGGGGAACTGAAAATAGTGGACCAACTGCAGCTATTCAAGGGGCTTTCAGTAAAAAGGCGACCGTTATTTGCGATAAAGTTCATTCTGATCAAGACGCTTTAGAAATGGTTGAGAAAATATATGGCTTATTAGAAATGCATATTTTATATATGGAATCAACAGCCCATGATATGCATGTGGCTTACATTAGTCATATATCACATATTACTTCTTTTGCCTTGGCCAATACTGTTTTAGAGAAAGAACGCGAAGAAGATGCCATTTTTGAACTAGCAAGTGGTGGATTTGAGAGTACGGTAAGGCTTGCAAAGAGTAATGCAGCAATGTGGGTGCCCATTTTTATGCAGAATAGAGACAATGTGTTGGATGTGTTAAACGAGCATATTAGTCAATTAAGAAAATTCAAGTCTTGTTTAGAAAAAGAGAACTATGAATATTTACAAGAATTGATTGAAAATGCCAATGGAATAAGGAGAATACTTAAGTAAAACAACGCAAAGCAGCCTATATAGAGTACCTTTGCACAAATTTTAGAATACATGATTACATTTGAAGGGTTGGGAATTGACGAGCGTTTAATTCAAGCAACCACAGAGTTGGGGTATGTGAACCCAACGGCAATTCAGGAACAGGCGATACCGGTCTTATTGAGCGGAACGACTGATTTTATCGGTTTGGCGCAAACCGGCACGGGAAAAACAGCAGCATTTGGATTACCCTTGTTACACATTATAGACGCAGCAGCTAAGTACCCACAAGCATTAGTGGTTTGTCCAACACGCGAATTGTGTTTGCAGATTGTGAAAGAGATTGAGCTGTTTAAGAAATATATGACCGGTATTTCGGTTGTTGCAGTTTATGGAGGAGCTTCTATCGGGTTACAAATCCGTGATCTAAAAAGAGGCGTACAAATTGTTGTAGCTACTCCAGGTAGACTAATTGATTTGATTGAGCGTAAAGCGATCAATCTAGAACAAATCAGTTATGTAGTATTAGATGAAGCCGATGAAATGTTGAACATGGGTTTTCAAGATGATATTGAGTTTATCTTAAAAAACACTCCTCAACGAAATAGTACTTGGTTATTTAGTGCAACCATGCCACCTGAAATTAGAAAAGTGAGCAAGCGTTACATGAAAGACCCCAAAGAAGTAACAGTGGGTAAGGTAAATACTGCAAATAAAAGTATTGATCATCAGTACTATGTTACAACTGCTCATCATCGTTATGAAACACTCAAGCGCATCATCGATTTTAATCCAGGTATTTATGGAATTATTTTCACGAGAACCAAGTTAGATGCACAAGAAATCTCAGAGCGTTTAACCAGAGAAGGGTATGATATTGATGCATTACACGGCGATCTTACACAAGGTCAGCGTGATAAAGTAATGGGCCAGTTCAGGGATAAAAGCCTCCAATTATTAATTGCAACGGATGTTGCAGCAAGAGGTATTGATGTGCAAGGGATAACCCATGTAATCAATTTTGAATTACCTGATGACGTGGAAATTTATACACATAGAAGTGGTCGTACAGGTAGAGCTGGCAACCATGGAATTTGTATTTCTATCGTGCATGCAAAAGAAACTTATAAGCTGAAGCAAATTGAAAGAATCAATAATTGTCATTTTAGTAAGCTAGATATTCCTTCAGGAAAAGATGTTTGTAGAAAGCAATTCTTCTCTTTTATGGACAATCTTTTGTCTGCAGATATTAGTCATGGAGATTATGAAACCTATGTACCCATGTTAGCAGAAAAATTTGCTGACATAAGTAAAGAAGATGTGTTAAAGCGAGTAGCTGCAATGGAATTTGACCGATTCTTAAAGTACTATGAAAACTCTGAAGATTTAAATATTAGAGAGCGCGATAGAAGTGCAAAGAGAGAGCCTAATGATCGAGGAGACAATAGATCTGCACGCAGAGAAAGCGGAAGAGACGCTGGAAGAGATGCGGGTCGCGGCGATAGTAGAAAAGAGTATAAATCAGGCGGAGGGTACAGTAGGTTATTTGTTAACCTTGGAACCAAAGATGGTTTTTATAAAGCGAGTTTTTTACAATTTGTTTTAGACATGAGCGATTTAAAGAAAGACGTGTTAGGGCGAATTGATATGAAAGACATGAATAGTTGGATTGAAATTGAAAAGTCTGCAGCACAGCAAATGATTCGTTCTTTGGATGGTAAGAAATACAAAGGAAGAAGCATTCGTATGAATGATGCAGATAGTGGAGGAGGACGTAGATAATTTTTTTATAAGCAATTGAAACATATATGGAACAGACTTTACAGCAAGAAGCTAATATCAATACCATTCTTGCAAAAAGGCCATTGATTATTTCTGGGCCTTGCAGTGCAGAAACAGAAGAGCAAGTGTTATCAACGGCCAGTCAACTTGCCGCAACAGGAAAAGTAGATATCCTCCGTGCAGGTATATGGAAGCCTAGAACAAGACCTGGTAGTTTTGAAGGAGTTGGCACAAAGGGTTTGCCTTGGTTACAAAAAGCAAAAGAGTTGACTGGATTGCCAGTAGCGGTAGAAGTAGCAACGGGTAAGCAAGTGGAAGATGCTTTGCATTTTGGTGTAGATGTTTTATGGATAGGAGCCAGAACAACGGTGAATCCATTTAGTGTTCAGGATGTTGCAGATGCTTTAAAAGGAGTTGATGTTCCTGTTTTGATTAAAAACCCAATTAATCCTGATTTAGAATTATGGATTGGGGCTGCAGAACGTGTTGCGAAAGCAGGTATTAAACATATTGGATTAATCCATAGAGGCTTTAGCTCTTATGGAAATACAGAATATCGCAACGCACCAATGTGGCACTTAGCCATTGAAATGAAGCGCAGGTTTCCTGAAATGCTGATGATTAACGACCCTTCCCATATTTGTGGAAGAAGAGATATTCTACAAGAAGTTGCACAAAAAGCAATTGACTTAGATTTTGATGGATTAATTATAGAAAGTCATATAGATCCCGATAATGCATGGAGTGATGCTAAACAACAAATCACTCCTGCAGTATTAGGGTCTATGATTGACACGATGATTTGGCGTAAAGAAGATATTATTTCTGAAGAGTTGCATATTCAAATGGATAAAATGCGCGCGCAAATTAACCAGTTAGATGATGAATTGTTGCAGCTACTAGGCCAACGTATGAAAGTGGCCGATAAGATTGGACAGTATAAAAAGGACAATAATATTACCATATTGCAAACCAATCGTTGGAATGCCATTTTAGAGCGTGCTTTTGTAAAAGGAGGGCAGCTTGGGCTTAGTCAAGAATTTATCACTAAGTATTTTGATGCGGTACATATGGAAAGTATCAACCATCAAAACAAGATCATGAATTCATAGTATGCAAAAGAAGCGTTTTTTATTCTCTGGAAAAGAGACCCTTTTTTATTTTGATGCAGCATTTAGCCTGTTAGAAAAAATTGTTTCAAAAGAGAAAGCAATTATTATCACAGACGAAAACTTATTTCAAGCATATAAAAGAAAATTAAAGGGATTTAATACCATTGTTTTAAAGCCAGGTGAGCAATTCAAAGTTCAACAAACGGTTGATGTAATTATTGACCAACTAATTTTAATGGGTGCTGATCGGCAAACCACTCTAATTGGTTTTGGCGGAGGAGTCATTACTGATATTACAGGATATGTTGCAGGAATTTATATGCGAGGGATAGAAGTAGGTTATATTCCTACTTCTTTACTTGCGATGGTGGATGCAGCAATTGGCGGTAAAAACGGTATTGATGTAGGCGTATATAAAAATATGGTTGGATTAATTAGACAGCCCTCTTTTCTACTTTATGATTATAGTTTATTAAAAACATTGCCTTTAGCAGAGTGGAAAAATGGTTTTGCAGAAATCATAAAGCATGCTTGCATTAAGGATTCAAAAATGTTTATTGAATTAGAGCAAAATAGCATCCCTAAGTACAAAAGAAATCCCGAATTACTTGCAAACTTGATTACACGCAATGCTTTAATAAAAATAAAAGTTGTTCAACAAGACGAATTTGAAAAGGGAGACAGAAAGCTTCTGAACTTTGGACATACTTTGGGCCATGCAATTGAAAATATGTATCAATTAAGTCATGGAGAAGCTATTAGTATAGGAATGACATATGCTGCATTAATGTCTCAGCAATTAAAATTTTATAAAGAAGCAGAAAGGGTTATCAAATTGTTGCATCATTATGGTTTGCCAACTGTAGCTGATTTTGATGCTAAAAAAGCGTTCAATATTTTATTGAAAGACAAGAAAAGACAAGCAGATTCAATTAACTATATTCTTTTGCAAAAAACAGGAAAAGCAGTTGTGCAACCTTTATTATTGGTTCAACTACAAGAAATTTTTAAACAGTTTTAATTTTTCAATTTCTGCTGATGATTGCTATTATTCAACCATCCAATATACAAGGTACTTTACATGCCAATGCCAGTAAAAGTTGCATGCAAAGAGCATGCGCAGCTGCATTGTTGCATCACGGGGAGTCACATATTTTAAATCCAGGGAATAGCTTTGATGATTTGGCTGCATTAGAAATGATTACAAAACTGGGCGCAATTGTAATCAGCAATGACGATGGAAGTTTAACCATTCAATCTAAGGGCGTTAGGCCTATTGATCATCAACTAAATTGTGGTGAAAGTGGATTGGGAATTAGAATGTTTACGCCAATTGCTGCGTTAAGCAATACAAGCTTACAAATTAGTGGTACCGGAAGTTTATTAAAACGCCCCATGCATTTTTTTGATGAAGTACTTCCTCAATTGAGTGTTCAAGTTAACTCAACCAATGGGTTTTTGCCAATCACTATTCAAGGGCCACTTAAACCAAATAATATTACTATTGATGGCTCTTTGAGCTCTCAATTTTTAACTGGACTATTAATGGCTTTTGGTGCTGCTGAAGCTGATGCTGTTACCATTACAGTGAACGATTTAAAAAGTAAGCCATATATAGACCTCACTTTGCAAGTAATGGAAGCATTTGGGACAGTTGTTCGCAATAATAATTATGCTTCCTTCAGTTTTTTAAAATCTGATCAAAAAGAAAAAAAAGCAACTGTTGAATACCAAGTAGAGGGGGATTGGAGTGGAGCTGCATTTTTATTAGTAGCAGGAGCAATTGCAGGCGGTATTACAGTGAAAGGGTTGGATGTGTTTTCGACCCAAGCAGATAAAGCTATATTACAAGCATTATCTGATGCTGGAGCAGGACTCTCGGTTCAAGAACATCAAATTGACGTGCGGTCATTGCCTTTGAAAGCATTTCATTTTAACGCAACTGATTGCCCCGATTTATTTCCTCCATTGGTTGCTTTGGCTTCATTTTGCGAAGGTACCACGGTCATTGAAGGAGTTCATAGACTAGCATATAAAGAGAGTAATCGAAGTGATAGTTTACAAAAAGAATTTAGTAAATTAGGTGTTGAAATAAAGTTGCAAGACAATTTGATGCTAATTTCAGGATTAAGGAATGGATTGATAATGGGTTCAATTAAACAAGCAACAGTCCATTCTCATCATGATCATAGAATTGCAATGGCTACAGCTATTGCGGCATTAAATGCTGACGGTGCTGTAACTATTGAAGCAGCGGAGGCAATCAATAAGTCTTATCCTGCTTTTTACAACCATTTGCAACAATTGGGTGTAATCGTTATGACTGAATCGTAGTTTCATTTAAATTTAATAGTATCGTGAACGCATTTGGAAAACTATTTCGTGTACAAATTTTCGGCGAGTCTCATGGCCCTTCCGTTGGATTAATCATTGATGGTTGTCCGGCTGGTCTTCCTTTATGTGTTGAAGATTTCATTATTGATACAGAAAGAAGAAAAGGGGGAGTACAAAAAGGAACGACACCTCGAAAAGAAGACGATTTGCCCATTTTTAAAAGTGGGTTATTCAATGGAAATACAACAGGTGCTCCAATCACCATCTTATTCGAAAATAATAATACCAGAAGTCAAGATTACGAAAAGCATAGGGCTATACCTAGACCGGGTCATGCAGATTTTACTGCGCACCAAAAATATGGGGGCTTTGAAGATTTTAGGGGAGGAGGTCATTTTAGTGGTAGACTAACTGTTTGTTTAGTTGCAGCAGGGGTCGTCGCTAAAAAATTATTAGCCAAATCACAGATACAGATTCGATCAACCATTGATTCTATTGCTGGAGAATCAGATCTAGATAAAGGATTGCAAAAAGCAATTGATGCAAAAGACAGTGTTGGGGGAATTGTGGCTTGTTCAGCAACTGGGTTGCCAATCGGTTTAGGGGAACATTTTTTTGATTCAGTAGAATCGCTTATCAGTCATGCTGTTTTTGCCATACCGGCCGTAAAAGGGATTGAATTCGGGGCAGGTTTTGCAGCTGCAAATATGTTTGGGTCTGAACATAATGATTCGATTATAAATGCAGCGGGCACTACAACAACCAATCATGCTGGTGGGATTGTTGGGGGAATAACCAATGGGAATGAATTGCTCTTTAGAGTGGCTATAAAACCTACATCCTCTACCCCTAAAGAGCAGTTTTCTTATAACTGGGAAACCCATCAACAAGAAAATTTTTCAATTAAAGGGCGGCACGATTTGTGCATTGCATTAAGAGTGCCAGTAATTTTAGAAGCAGTAACAGCGATGGTCATAACCGATTTAATGTTATTGGAACAACAACTTAAAAGAGTATTTTAATATGGACGGAGCATTAATTTATCATATCACCACGCAAGCTAAGTGGGAAGAAGCTTTACAAAAGGGTTTTTATGAAGCAGATACCTTGGCTTCAGAAGGTTTTATGCATTGTAGCACAGCCGATCAAGTGGATGGAGTATTAGACAGGTATTATAAGGGTCAAACTGGGTTAATCAAGTTGACTATTCAAAAGGATAAGGTTGAGAGACCCCTTGTATTTGAATTGGCGGGTTCAATTAATGAAGTTTTTCCGCATATACATGGAACCCTCAATTTGGATGCTGTGGTCGAAGTGACAAATTTATAGTCTGCTATAACTTGCTGATAATCAGCAATTATATTAATCGAATGATAAAATCTTTAATTTGAATTGATTTTCGGCATATAATTTGGCTTAATGCGTCTAAACGAAGAAACCTAATTGCAGTATTTTGTATATTATGGTAACTTCCATTATTCAACTAAAAATGCTGGATGCGTCATTCATTTATTTTAATACTGGGGTTGATTATAGCTGTCTCTATAAAAGCACAAACCCAAACAGACACAATTCTTTACAATCCGGGTTTTCCGGACAGCCTATTATGGTCTACAGATAGTGCCCTAAAGGCAGATGCGAATCTTATTTATACAGGCAAAGTGGTTTTGGGTACAGCTAGCTTTTACAGCGCCCGTTTTGAGGGTATCAAAACAGCATCGGGTGATCGGTTTTCTAATAAGTTATTTACAGGAGCAAGTAACAGTTTGCCATTGGGAACTTGGGTTAAAGTGACGAATGTAAAAAACGGTAAATCTGTGGTGGTAAGAATCAATGATAAAATGCATCCGAAGATGAAGAGAAAGGGCAGGGTTATCGATTTATCACGATCCGCTGCCGAAAAATTACAATATTTGCGTAAAGGGTTGGCCAAGGTTAAATTAGAAGTAGTAGAACCCCCTGGTGGTAAAAATAATTAAAAGATAAACTTATCATAATTTTAGAAAACCAATTTCAACTTGTATTTTTGTTTTTAAATTAACAAAAAACTGTTTATGAAGAAATTTCTGTTTTCTTTGATAGTGATTGGTTTGGCAACTGCTACATATGCCCAAGCACCTACTAGCTACAAGAAAAGATCAAGCTTAGGTTTAGCTGTTTTCTTGAATGATATGTATACTGCTGATAAGATTAGTAGAACTTCCTTATCACGTGTCTTAACCAAAGAGGGAAGGACTCCAATGAAAGAAATGTCTTTTGGTATGGCTTTGCAGTATTTTGAAGGATTAACTGAGCATGTAGACTTTATGGCTACTGTTTCGGGAAATTTTTCTAAATATCCATTCTACCCGAAGTCAGGTAAAGCACCTTCAATTAGAGACCAATTTTTATTAGAAACTGATGCTAATATCAATGTGAAGTTATTGACTGATAAGTATTTTCTTGTTCCTTACATGACTTTTGGTGTGGGAGCTTCTATGTACAATGGTACTTATTTTGCGGCTCAAGCCAACACAGGATTAGGTTTACAATTTAATTTAGGTAGTGAAACATTTGTCAATACCCAAATTTTATTCCGCCCTGCTATTTCTGGGTTAGCGGTTAACCATACTGCTTATACACTGGGTATTGCTTCTCCTTTAAAAGACAAGCCAGCTCCAGTATTAGTTACTCCACCTCCGCCACCACCACCAATGCCTGTTGCGCCACCTGCACCAGTTGATACTGATAAAGATGGTATCAATGACAAGGAAGATAAATGCCCTACAGTAGCGGGTGTTGCTAAATACAATGGTTGTCCTGTACCAGATACGGATAAAGATGGTATTAACGACGAAAATGATAAATGTCCTACAGTTGCTGGTATTGCTAAATACAATGGATGTCCTATACCTGACGCAGATAAAGATGGTGTTAATGATGATGAAGATAAATGTCCTTCAGTTCCAGGATTAGCTCGTTACCAAGGTTGCCCAATTCCTGATACAGATGGTGATGGTGTTAATGACGAAGAAGATAAGTGTCCTAGCATTAAGGGAACTCGTGAAAACAATGGTTGTCCTGAATTGAAAGTAGCTTACAATTTTGATAACAAGAAAGTACAGTTTATTTCTGGTTCTGCAGTTCTTACTAAAGTATCTCAAGTTGAGTTAAATAAAGTGCTTAAGGCGTTAAATGATAACCCTACCTTAAAACTTTTTGTTGAAGGTCATACTGATGCTTCTGGTAGTGATAAAATCAATTTGCCACTTTCTAAGAAACGTGCTGAAGCGGTTAAATCTTATTTAGTAGCTAAGAAAGTAGATGCTTCAAGACTTACTGCTGAAGGATTTGGTAGTAGCCAACCAATTGCTGATAATAAATCTGTAAAAGGTAAAGCATTAAACAGAAGAGTTGATTTCAAGGTTCAAGAATAATTCGTGAACTAGCTATAGTAAAAAGCCCCGAGTAACCTCGGGGCTTTTTTGTTGCAATTGTCTTGAATGGAAAAAGTTGACCACTTGCTATTAATGAATTCGATCTCCTCTGATTTCGAGGTGTTTCATGATTTCTATTTCGTGCGAAAGCCATTCTTTCCATCTGGCCCTAACTTTAGTTTTAGGAATATATAGTTCGGCCAGGGTAATAAATAAAGTGTAGTGACCGGCTTCACTTTCCATAAATTTTCTATAGAATTTTCTAAGATATACATCTTCTAAACCTTCACTTAAACGCTTGAATCGCTCGCAACTTCTTGCTTCAATTAGGGCCATGGTAAGCAGTTGGTCTAGTAACCTATCTTCTATATGTCCGCCTTTACGCTGAAAAATTAATAGCTGATTTACATATTCATCTTTGCGTTGTTTTCCTAATGATAGCCCACGTTTATTTAATTCGGCAAGCACTGCCCTAAAATGTCCCCATTCTTCAGTAACAATAGGTGCAAGTGCTTCTACCAATTCTTTTCGATCTGAATAACGTTGAATGTAAGAGATACAAGTTAATGCCGCTTTCTGCTCGCAATAAGCGTGATCAGTTAAAATGGCTTCTAAAGATATACTGGCCAAATTGACCCATCTGGGGTCTGTAGGAAGTTGTAATCCAAGAATATTTTTTGTATGCTGTGATAAATGATCGATCATAATAGAATGAGTATTATTTTTCAAAATAAGCTAAACTGCCACCCACCCAATCTTTATCTTGATTGTATCGTACGCCAATCATTTTTCCTTTGCTTAAACGTGCTAAATTATTAACAGGAATAGGCCTTGCATCGCCTTCTTTCCAAAAATAAAAAATTCTTAGTTCTGCTTTAGCAGGTTCATTAGGTGTTTCAACGACAGCTGCATACTTCACTTTTCTTTGCAAAATCCAATTCTCAGGATCAGCTACTGCTTCAATATCAGCAGCAGTTACATCAATAATAACCCCCTGTCCGGCAAACGAAAAAAGAGGTTTAAGAACATAATTTTCTAAATCAGATGGAATTTGTTTCAACTCATTTAAAAACCAAGTGGAAGGAACATAAGGATGATGAATAAAAGGTATAGTGTATTTACTGATTCTATAAAACCAATTAGGATGAGGAACCCATTCAACATTTAAGTCTTCGAAAAGAATTTTTCCCTTTTCCTGAATAGACTCTGCTTGTTGTTGTAGATCATCAAAAATGATTCGATTATAGATACGCTTGATTTGTATTTTTTTATCTTCTTTGTAGTAGTATAAATCTCTACCTTCCTTTATCAGCTCAGTTAAACAAACAATTGATATTCCAGTATATTCTTTTGTAAAATAAAAATCAATTTTTGTTTTTTGTTGATGAGGTAATATTTCTAATAAGACAACTTCTTCGGGCAAATGATTGCCAACAATCATTTCTTTTAATAATTGGGTATAACTAGTAGCGTCTAAGTCGCTAAAATAGGTGCTGTAATTATCTGGAATAGAGAAACATTTTCGATTAATTTGATCGTGCCAAATCTGATAAGCAAAAAGCGTTGGAAAACCTTGCATCTCTATTAGTTGCGGTTCTAAATCTCCTTCTTCATTCTCACAAATTCCAAAATCGAATGCAATGAAATGGGTATGGCTGTTTTCGTTAGGTACTTTTACGTTTTCAGGAATTGCTTGATTGGTTAATTTAATAAAATCAGGTTTTACGATTACATCCACGATTGATTCGCAAGCGGAAAGAATTTTTTCTTTAAATATTCTATCAATAAAAACGGGTGTTTCAGCTACTCTAAATTCGATTGCCCCTTTAAATTTTTCATTTAATGATGAGAGGTACTCCTGATACTTCAGTTCAGTAAAAGATTCGTTGAATTGTTTTCTGATAGAAGGAACCATACAATCGTTTTTATATGTTTAATAAGGAGCCAATTGATTGGCTGCATGTGTAAGAAAGTTAGGAAGAATATGGCTATAGGTCCATAAGATTTTACCAGGATCCATTAGTTGTTCTACCATGCTTTGCCATTTTGCTTCACCATGTGCTTCAATAACTACTTTCTTTTTGTCTTCCCGCTGTAAATACATGGCCATACCAATTGCGTCTGCTTCCGGATGAAACTGGGTTCCCATAAAGTATTCATTAAAGCGAACCGACATGATTGCTCTTTCAAAAGGGACATGTGGTCTATTTTTTTCAATGGCTAAAATAGCTCCTCCCATTTGCCTTATTTTCTCATGATTGGGTTCAATCACCTGAAAGTCACGGCTGTCTACACAGTAAAAGGGGTCATTAAGTCCTTCAAATGTTTTTTCAAAATGACCATCTTCCATCATATGAACTGGGAATACCCCAAATGAAGTGGATTTTCTTTTACACACATTCCCTATTTCATAGTATCGGCATAGTAATTGAAAACTGTGACAAATAAAGAAAGCATGTTTTTTTGGAAAATTTTCATTGTTATTATTCCACTCGCTGAGATTTTCGAGCCAATTAAAATATGCTTTCTCCCAATCTGATCCAATTGTTTCTAGTGGAGATCCTGGCCCTCCACTAGAAATATATAGATCATAAGCTAATGACGGTACTTCATTGAATTGACGAACATTAAATTCATCTACAATAATATCAAATTCATGGGCTTTACTCCACTCTGCTAAAATAGCCCTAATACAACGCATGCCTTCATTGGCTTGTCCTTCATACAAGTCTAAGATAGCTATCCTTAAATTGTTCTTTTGCAATGTTACCATGCTTATAAATAGCTAAGATTAGTTTTTGGCGTTAATGTAAGCAAGGTCTCATACATCAGCTTAATTGTATCTTCAATGTCTTTTTTATGGATCATTTCTACTGTAGTATGCATATATCTTAGTGGGATCGAAATCAACACGGATGGACAGCCGTCGTTAGCATAGGCAAAACTATCCGTATCGGTACCAGTGCTCCTGCTTAGCGTACGCATTTGAACAGGAATTTTATTTTTTTCAGCAACTGTTTCTACTACCTCTAATAACTTGTTGTGAATTGCTGGAGCAAATGCAAGTGATGGGCCTTTCCCACATTGTATATCGCCTTCAATAATTTTACTAATCATAGGAGTACTTGTATCGTGTGTAACATCTGTTATGATAGCAATATTCGGTTTGATTCTGCGCGCTATCATTTCTGCTCCCCTTAATCCAATTTCTTCTTGCACTGCGTTTACCACATAAAGACCATACGGCAATTGCTTTTTATTTTCTTTTAATAAGCGAGCTACTTCTGCAATCATGAATCCACCCACTCTGTTGTCAAAGGCACGACCAATAATAAAATCATAGGCTAATTCATCGTATCCTTCTTCATAAGTTACAACTGAACCTATTCGAATGCCAAGTGCTTCTACTTCTTTTTTACTTCTGGCACCACTATCTAGACAGAGGTTCTCAATTTTAGGAGATGGCTCTTTTTGCTCTGGATTACTTAAACGGGTATGTATAGCCGGCCATCCAAAAACTGCTTTTACTGGTCCTTTCTTACCGTGTATAATCACCCTTTTAGCGGGTGCAATTTGATGATCAACCCCTCCATTCCTTTTTAAATAAATCAGCCCTTGGTCATTAATGTAATTAACAAACCAACTTATTTCGTCACAATGCGCTTCAATTACAATTTTAAATGGAGCTGTAGGATTAATAACACCTACGGCAGTTCCATAGGGGTCGGTAAAAATGGTGTCTACATAGGGCTTTATATATTCCATCCATACTTTTTGTCCCCCGCTTTCAAATCCAACAGGAGATGGGGTATTGATGTATTTTTTAAGAAAATCCATAGACTTATCCGTGGTAACGGCTTTTGTCTTGGTTGTTTTAGCTTTTGCCATAGTTGTATGTTTATATTCAGTTCATGCCAATAATGCCACAAATTGCTTTTGCCAGCATTAATCCGTCAATGATTGCAAGATAATAGAGAATGCTTTTACGTTGGTACATTAATGCCGAAACAGTTATTAACAATACATAAGGGATACTGTTGAATAAAATTCTATGCGCATTAAAAGATTGATGCAAAGTAAATAACCAATATCCAGTCATGCTGATTATACTCATCGGTAGAATAATCCAATACAAAGTTTTTCTTATTCCAAATTTTACTACCCAAGTTTTTAATTCTTGATTGGCGTCAGTAGCATAATCTTTGAAATCAAAAAGCATACATAAAATACTGATGAAGAGCCAGTTTTTTAAAAGTAAAAGCCAGGTGAGACTTTCTAGGCTTTGATCTCTGCCAGGATAGCTTAAGTCAAAAAAAATAACTGGAGCAAAGGAAACCATTCCTGCCCAAGTCGCTCCAATTATCAGCGGCTTTAATAAACCATGCCCTCTTAGGCCCCAATTACCCCATTTGGGGTAAAGACTTTTGTAATAACCAGCTCCAAGTAACAGAAAAACAGCTAATATGATCCAGCTGATCGGACTGATTTTAGTAAAATGCGGTTGTAATCCATTCAGCATCAAAATAAGGAGGAGAAAGATTATGCCAGTAAGTGTAAGTTGAGATTTTTCAATCCATTTTTGATTATTTAAATACCATTTTGTCCTGTCATTAAACTGAATAGGGGATCTCTTAGATTCAATATAATAGGCATGGGTATAGTACAGAACTGTAATTGAAAACAGCAGTAAATAAAATAAAATACTATTCAGCGGTAAACTTAATTGAACAGAACACTCTATTGCCAAAGCAACTGCGCAAATGCCGTAAAAATAATTTCCGTAAAAAAAGCCTTTTATGAAACGGACAATCTGCATTATCTAATTAAGATAATATCAGGAGAATTGATAGTGTCGCTGCGATTATTTCCTTTGTCTTTTAACCAAAACCTAAAATACGCAGTATCGTTTCTATTATTGCAACCTACAATTGATGGTGTTCCTGGTACATTAGCATTATATACAAATGTAATTTCTAGTTTCCCTTTCAAATTGGGAGTACCTGTAAAATCGGGAACCTTGTTAGGACTAATGAACTGAACACCAGGTGTGGTTGGGCAGGTTCTAGAAATTTTTTGGACCCATAGTGTATCTTGAATATCGCCCTCTTTATCTGTAAAATTCAAAGAAAAAATGAGCAAATTACCTTGTCTGAGCGTTGTAGTATTAACATCCCCAAAAGTTAATGTAGGTTTAGTATTAAACTCGTCTTTTTTGCAACTAGAAAAAAAGACGGCAATTGTCAGCAGGATTAATAATTTTGTTCTCATCAGTATACTTTCTATTCAAATTTAGTTAAAACAATACAAACAAGGTTGGTACTACCCTTTGATATTAACAATATTTTTTCAGCAAGTGAATTTTCACTAGATAAATACTGTAATGCCGTATTTAGATTACAATATGAACACAATAAAGTTTATCGGCAATGGGTCGATTTAATTTGTCCTGCTCATACCAATGTTAAGATACCACAAAATATACCCGCGTTGCCTATTTCTTTTTTTAAGCATCTGCCCGTTGTAACTGGTAGTCGTCAGGCCCAAAAGATATTTGAAAGTAGTGGAACTACTGGTATGATTACTAGTAGGCATTATGTTTCAGAACTTTCCATTTATGAA
>QLAH01000247.1_pt1 | contig 39098 bp, 38 predicted proteins | sample 4693081 | NCBI WGS metagenome assembly QLAH01 (sample SAMN09425401, study PRJNA476045) | Lake water metagenome, whole genome shotgun sequencing project. | reverse complement strand
TAAACAAATATTTCGTCAAATACAAGTATAGGTTTCTATTAGGAATTTTCATCACCATAGTGGCTCAAATCTTTTCGTTGTTTATTCCGAAATTAGTGAGTCATTCCATGAATATTATTGATGCGTATCTCAAAAAACCCACCTCAGATATCAGTTTTATTCGCAAAGAACTGCTCATTAGTTTAGGATTGATTTTAGGAGCAACGATAATTGCGGGTGTGCTGACTTTTTTGATGCGACAAACCTTAATCGTCATGTCGCGATATGTGGAGTTTGACCTTAAGAATGAAGTCTTTCAACAATACGAACGTTTGAGTCAGTATTTTTATAAAAACAACCGCACCGGCGATTTGATGAACCGCATTTCGGAAGATGTGGGTAAAGTGCGAATGTATGTAGGTCCGGCAGTAATGTACACCATCAACACCATCATTCGTTTTGTGATTGTTATTATTTACATGTACAATGTTTCGCCACAATTGACCTTGTACACTTTATTACCCTTGCCACTTCTCTCCTATTTTATCTTTAAGTTGAGTAAAGAAATCAACATCAGAAGTACCCTTTATCAGGAAAATTTATCCACTTTGTCCAGTTTTACGCAAGAAATTTTCTCAGGTATTCGCGTTATTAAAGCTTATGCATTAGAATCACAACAACACGATAAGTTTGGTGAACTATCTATAGAAAGTCGCGATAAAAACATGAAATTAGCTTATGTAAATGCTTTATTTGGTCCGTTAATGATTTTATTAATTGGCTTAAGCAACCTTGTGGTTATTTATTTTGGCGGAATGATGTATATTAATGGAACCATTGCCAATATCGGAACCATTGCGGAGTTTATCTTATATGTCAACATGCTAACATGGCCTGTAGCTTCCATTGGATGGGTCTCTTCATTAGTGCAAGAAGCGGAAGCCTCTCAAAAAAGGATAAACGAGTTTTTAAAGATTGAACCGGAGATTAAAAATCATACCACAAAAGAAGAAGAAATTCATGGAACGATTGCCTTTAAAAATGTGAGTTACACCTATGAAGATACGCAGATTAAAGCCTTGAAGCACATTTCCTTTGAAATAAAAAAAGGAGAAACATTGGCTATTTTAGGTAAAACCGGTTCAGGGAAATCCACGATACTTTCCTTGTTGTGTCGATTGTATGATATAAGTGAAGGAGAAATATTAATGGATGGAAAACCACTTCATACGCTCAACTTAGAGTGTTTACGAAACAGCATTGGTATTGTTCCACAAGATGCCTTTTTGTTTTCGGATTCGATTCAAAACAACATCAAATTCGGAAAAGAAACCGCTACTGATGAGGAAGTGAGAGAGGCAGCAAAATTGGCAGTTGTGCATGACAACATCATGCAATTTAAAAACCAATATGATACTGTTTTGGGAGAAAGAGGAATCACCTTATCCGGCGGACAAAAACAGCGTGTTTCGATTGCGAGAGCCTTATTGAAAAATCCCGATATTTTGTTATTCGATGATTGTTTATCAGCAGTAGATACCGAAACGGAAGAACAAATTTTAACCAATCTATTTCAATTTTGCCAAAATAAAACCACTATAATTGTGAGTCATCGGGTATCTTCTGCTAAAAATGCGGATAAAATTATCATTTTAGAAGACGGTGAAATTATACAACAAGGTACTCATTTTCAATTATTAAATGAGGAGGGGTATTACAAAGAACTCTATTGGAAACAACTTTCTGAAAAAGAATTGTCATAATTTTTTTGCTATTTCAAATATTTTTTAGATTTTTGGTTCACTTACAACCTAAAATTTGAGCGAACGATTATGAGAGAAAATGACATGTTAGAAAAAGACGAAATTTTTTCTAAAGTTTTAAGAGCAGGAAGAAGAACCTATTTCTTCGATGTTAGAGCCACTAAAGCAGACGATTATTACATCACCATCACAGAAAGTAAAAAATTCACAGAAGAGGATGGTTCATTTCACTTTAAGAAACACAAAATTTATTTGTACAAAGAAGATTTTGTAGCTTTCAAAGACATTTTAAATGAAATGACCGCTTATGTTTTGGATCACAAAGGTGAAGAAGTAATTTCTGAACGTCACCAAAGAGATTTCAAAAAAGAATATGAATCCACTTCTTCAGAAGACGGTGAAAACACCAAAGGAAGTTTTACCGATATTGATTTTGATGATATTTAAAAATGTATCCCTTCTGAAAAGAGGGGATTTTTTTTACTAAAACTAAGGAAACTTAAAAAAAATCCAGCTTATCTATCTTATAGTATTTTTGAATAAAGTTCACTTTTTTACTAAATTAAATAGGATATAAATAAAAGAAATACCAGATTAGTAAAATTTTTCAAACTCTAAATTCTCTATTTTTGTGAATGCTAAAAAGAATACTTCACAAAATTGAATTAGTTAGGATGCTTCAAAAAATACTTTTATTTTTATTTTTAGGAATTAGTGGCCTCGCTGTAGGTCAAGTAAAAAATGAAGACAAATTTTCGTTACAGATAGATACCCTTCAACTTTACAAAAAGAATTATCAAGACTCTACAAAAATAAAATCCTATTTAGACCATATATTTGACAATTTCCGTACAGACATTGGTAATAGTATTGCTATTTGTGATTATTTATACAACAGAAGTAAGGAAATTAAAAACCCTTCATTAATGGCTTCTGCTAACAATATCAAAGGAACTATTTATGCACTCAAAAACGATTTTCAAAATGCAAGTAAATACTATATAGAAGCTGCTGAACAGTTTGAAAAAATCAACAAACCCTATTCAACAGCAATGATTTACAACAATTTAGGGTTGATGTACAACAATACTAACAATCGGAAATTGGCCTTAAAATATTTTGAAAAAGGTTTAAAAATTGCAGAAGAACATAAAATAGATAAAGCAAAAGCACTACTTTACATCAATTTAACGAATCTTTATATTTCAGAAGGAAATTTAAATGCGGGTTTAGAATCGGCTCTTAAAGCTGATAAACTTTGCTTAAAATTGGGCATGGAAAAAGAACAAGCCGTGAATGCAAACTTAACAGGAGCGATTTATTATTACCATTCCAATTTTGAAAAAGCATTAGAGTTTTATCGTTTATCACACAAATTATCAAAAAAATCGGGCGATACACACTCCGAGCACATTGCTTTGAACAACATTGGAGAAGTTATGGCATTACAAAAAAATCCGGAAGCTATTTCAATCTTGAAAATGCCGGAAGATTATTTCAAGTCCATCAATGATTACACAAATTTGCAACAAGTGTATTCGAATTACTCAACCTATTTCAGAAATGTAAATGATGATAAAAATACGATTGCTTATATGGATAAGCTTAGGAGTGTTGAAAGTAAGTTAAACGATTCATTACAGCGAAAATCGATTATATTTTACCAAACCAAGTTTGAAACTCAACAAAAAGAGAACAAAATTTTATTACTCTCAAAGGCTGACTCCATTAAAAACCTAAAAATTACCAACCAACAATTGGCCATCAACAAAAATTTATTTGAACTGACGCGTCAAAAATTGGCACTTTCGGGTGCTCAATTGCAAATGGCAGAAGACAGTTTACAGCTTGAAACCCAAAACAAAACCATTTTGCAAACGCAACTTGAAGCTTCAAAAAAGCAAGCAAAAATCAACAGCTTGAGCAAAGAAGCTTTACAACAAAAATTGATTTTACAAGATAAACAATTGGCTATTAATCAGAAAAACACAACCATTGGAATTATAATTTTTATAGCTTTTGCTACTTTTTTAATTGGCTACGGTCTATTCAGACAAAAACAAATGGAGCAGAAAGCACTTTTGGTTGCTCAACAAACCAAACAGCGAGAATTACTAACACAAGCCATCATTGAAGCGGAAGAAGCTGAACGGAAAAGGATAGCCTCTGATTTACATGATGGCGTTGGACAATTATTCAGTGCGGTAAAAATGAACTTAGGAGGCCTTTTAAATCGGGTTGAACTCAAAAAAGAGGAAGATCAATTTTTAGCCGAAAAAACAATGGCTTTGGTAGACGAAAGTTGTAAGGAAGTCCGTGTAATCAGTCATAAAATGATGCCTAATTTTTTACTTAAATCCGGAATTGCTTCTGACATCAAGAGTTTTATTGAAAAAATTGATGAAAACACCCTGAAGATTTCTTTTGAAAGTTATGGGTTTAAAGAACAACTTGAGTTTAATGAAGAAATCATTTTATATCGGGTGATTCAGGAATTGATTAATAATGTTATCAAACATGCAAAAGCAAATGAATTAGAGATTATTTTACACAAAACCAATCAAAACATTGTGGTGAAAATAATTGATAACGGAATTGGATTTGATTATGAAAAAGCAATAAATAAAGGTGGTTTAGGTTTAAAAAATATTTTAGTTAGAATGGAATATTTAAAAGGAAAAGTAAATTTCACGCCCAATACGCCATCAGGAACTAGAGTTGAAATTGATATCCCGATTGGATAAAAATACTACATATGCGTTATTGTGAAAGGTTGCATTAATGAGTTGATTTGTCAAATAAATAGTTACAAATTTTTTAATCATTCATTAAACCTTAACATTTCAAAAAAATGAAAAAATTATTCAAAATTTCGGTTCTTACCATTATGACAATGTTCTTTGCAAATTGTTCAAATGACGACAACAACGGCGGAGGAAATACACCTTCAAACGGTTGGAAAATCGGCAGCACAAACTACACTACCACTTTTTCTATGCGGGTTAACGAAATGAATTCAATAGTTGCATTTGATGCTATTCCTGGTGGCGATAATTTAAATTCGGCAAGCGTGCTATTTAATGAAATAACAGGTATTGCTGCGGGAACCTACAAAGTAGTTACAAAGCCTAACCTAGAAGACTTACTCGAAGATGAAATTATGATTTCAGCAGGCACTGGTTATAGTAATTCAACTGGTCAATATGAAAAAGATTACACTGCTGTTATTGGTCAGAATGTTAATGCCACTGTAACCATTTCAGATGGAAAAGTTAAAGTAGTGATTCCTGAAATTAATATTGTAACCTTACCAATTGGTCCATCATCAGAAACAACAACTTTTTCCGGAACAATTCTGGAACAATAGTATTTTTGTAGTTCAAAAGAAATAGTTGAGGCGTTTTTAACCCTACATCGTAAATAAAATGAAAAAAATACCGATAGCCATAGTTGACGACAAGCGATTGTTACGCAACACTTTAGCAGAACAAATACAATACAATCAACCGATTGAGGTTTTGTTTACTGCTGAGCATGGCATCGATTTTTTACAACAAATGGAGAAACGCCCGAAAAACAGTCATCCGTTAGTGGTTTTGATGGACATTGAAATGCCGGAAATGGATGGATTGGAAACCGTTTTAATTTCTAAAGAAATATATCCCGACATTCAGTTTTTGATGTTAACTGCTTTTAGCGAAGATGACAAAATCTTTGATGCTGTAAAAGCCGGAGCAAGCGGTTATTTATTAAAAGATGAAAACATTTCAAAAATTGTGTCTTCCATTTCGGAATTGCTTTATGAGGGCTCAGTTCCAATGTCACCCATTGTAGCTAAACGAACGCTTGAAATGCTAAAAATAGCTGAAAAGCCGAACACTACCTCTCACTCCAATCAGGAAAAATCGGAAGAAGGGATTGACTATTTATCTAGTAGAGAAAAAGACATTTTACAAGGCATTGTTTCAGGACTCAACTATAAAGAAATTGCAGAAAAATTGTTTATTAGTCCACATACCGTTCGAAAACACATTGCTAATATTTACGATAAATTGCATGTTTCTAACAAAACTGCAGCCATTAAAATTGCATTGAAGAAAAAATGGTTTGACTAATCAATTACAGCTTTTGTCAAATTATTTCAATAAAAACAGAAAGAGAGTTTTAACTTAAGATAATTTTAGTTTTTTTGGTTCATTGTAGGATAGCCGTTAATTTTTAACGGCTATTTATTTTAAGCTAATTATCATTTTTAAAATAATTACTCCAAGTTTATTTACCCAATTCGCAAACCATTTTCCACTTTTTTATCCGAGGAAAGTAAGATTACTTTATTGTCCCTTCCCAATGAACCCATGACCAAACATTCACTCATCCAATTGCCGATTTGTTTTTTAGGGAAATTGACCACGGCTACAATCTGTTTGCCTATTAATTCCTCTTTTGTATAACATTGTGTGATTTGAGCAGAAGACTTTTTGATGCCTATTTCTTCCCCAAAATCAATCCATAAACGAAAGGCCGGTTTTCTGGCTTCCGGAAAATCCTGTGCATCGATGATGGTTCCGATACGCATTTCCACTTTTTCAAAATCTTCCCAATTAATCATAATCCTATCTTGATAAAAAAATAAACTCAAAAGTAAGGGTATTTGTCTAAAAATTCATAACTTTCAACAAAACAAAATGCATTCTTTTTATCATGGCTAATACTGAATCAACAATGATTCCATTGGGTACGCTTGCACCCGATTTTAAACTGATGGATACCAATTCAAATGATGTATTTACATTTGCTGATGTAAAAGGAGAAAAAGGAACACTTATCTTTTTCATTTGCAATCATTGTCCGTTTGTGCATCATGTCATGGAAGAAATTATCATGATTGCCAATGATTATCGCGTGCAAGGTTTGGGTATGGCCGCTATTTGCAGTAATGATGTTTTGCAATATCCTCAAGATGGTCCGGAAATGATGACTGAATTTGCTTTTCAACATAAATTCGAATTTCCGTATTTATATGATGAAACTCAAGAAGTAGCCAAAGCGTATGATGCGGCTTGCACTCCGGACTTCTTTTTGTTCAACAATTTTAATCAATTGGTCTATCGTGGACAATTGGATGATTCTCGTCCCGGAAATGGCATTCCATTAAGCGGAAGTGATTTGCGTGGTGCGATTGACAGTGTTTTATACAATCGAATCGTGAATCCCGTTCAAAAACCAAGTATGGGATGTAATATAAAATGGAAAAAATAAATGGAAATTTTTCACCTTAGTGCAGAGTGTTATCCGGTAGCCAAAGTGGGCGGTTTAGGAGATGTTGTGGGTGCGTTACCCAAATATTTAAACCAACTAGGCCACCAAGCCAAAGTGGTCATGCCTGGTTATGACAATAAATTTGCCAAAGAAAATGAATTTGATGTGATGCATCAAGGTCAATTGCGATTGGGGTATTTTGTGTTTACTTATACCATCTTAAAAGAAAAAACCAACAAACTCGGTTTTGAATTGTATTTGATTGCTATTCCTGAATTGTTTGACCGGCCGAATGTTTATTCCTATGAAGATGATACGGAGCGATTTACTGCTTTTCAAGTGGCTTTTTTAAATTGGCTAACCGAAACCAATCAAGTACCGGATATTGTGCATTGCCACGATCATCACACCGGATTGATTCCGTTTATGATGGCTCATGCTCCCATTTATCAACAGTTGAATCGTGTTCCAACCGTTTTAACCATTCACAACGGGCAATATCAAGGCTGGTTTGGATTTGATAAATTAAATTATTTACCACAAGTTAGTTCGAGTCGTTTAGGTTTTTTAGAATGGAATGGTATCATTAATCCGTTGGCTTCAGCCATAAAATGTGCGTGGAAAGTCACCACCGTTTCGCCAAGCTATTTGGATGAATTGAGTGAAAAAGCAAACGGTTTAGAAAATCTTTTGCGTTTTGAACGACCAAAAAGTTTAGGAATCCTTAACGGAATTGATACCGAAGTTTGGAATCCGAATACGGATGAATTGTTGCCGCACACCTACTCTACTAAAAACTATAAAACGGGAAAAGCGAAAAATAAAGCGTACTTGTGTGAACAATTTAATTTAGATCCTACTAAACCACTTTTCACCTTTATCGGACGGTTGGTTGGCGAAAAAGGAGCCGATTTGTTACCCGAAATGTGTAGTATTGCTTTAAGTCGTAATCCAAACGAAATTAACATTTTGATTTTAGGCTCAGGCGATCCGCATGTTGAACATCAATTGACTCAATTACTTCCGTTTTATCAAGGTAATTATAATGCTTATATTGGTTACAATGAAAAATTAGCCCATATTATTTATGCCGGAGCCGATTATTTATTGATGCCATCACGAGTGGAACCTTGTGGATTGAATCAATTGTATGCTTTACGGTATGGCACCATTCCAATTGTTAGAAGAACGGGCGGTTTGAAAGATACCGTGATAGACATTGGCGATGGTGGTTTTGGAATTTGTCACGATCAAACCAGTGTCTTTGATGTAAACCATTCTATTACTCGAGCAATTGATTTGTATTATGACCAGAAATTATTTGATCAAACTCGAAAAACCATCATGCAAATTGACCACTCTTGGGAAAAAGTGGCAGAAGAATATATTGCGGTTTACCAATCTTTAAAAAATTAATGTTATGAATAAAAAAGAAGTTTTAGCCATTATTTTGGGAGGTGGACAAGGTTCACGATTGTATCCGTTGACGGAAAGTCGTTCAAAACCGGCAGTACCGATTGCCGGAAAATATCGTTTGGTTGATATTCCGATTTCCAATTGTATCAATTCCGATATTAAACGAATGTTTGTATTGACGCAATTCAACTCCGCTTCGTTGAATCAACACATTAAAAACACCTACCATTTCAGCTATTTCAGTACGGCTTTTGTGGATATTTTAGCAGCCGAACAAACACCGGACAACCCTACTTGGTTTCAAGGTACAGCGGATGCGGTAAGGCAATGTATGCAACATTTTTTGAATCACGAATTCGATTATGCCTTAATTCTATCCGGTGACCAGTTATATCAAATGGATTTTAACCATATGATTACAGCACATCAACAAAGTGGAGCAGCCATAACAATAGCAACTTTACCCGTGAATGCAAAAGAAGCTCCTGAATTTGGTATCTTAAAAACCGATGAAAATAGTTGGATTACATCATTCATCGAAAAACCAAAGGCAGATTTATTGCCACAATGGACATCGGATGTGAGTGAAGAAATGCAACAAGAAGGTAGACATTATTTGGCCTCAATGGGTATTTATATTTTTAATCGGGATTTATTGATTGAATTGATGAACAATCCGGATACCAAAGATTTTGGGAAAGAAATTATTCCACAAGCGATAGGTCACCAAAAAGTATTAAGTTATCAATATGAAGGCTATTGGACGGATATTGGAAATATTGATTCTTTTTTTGAAGCGAATTTAGGTTTGACGGATGATATTCCAAAATTTAATTTGTTTGATAATAATAGTAAAGTATATACCCGTGCAAGGGTTTTACCACCCGGAAAAATACTGGGCAAAACGACTATACAGCAATCTATAGTAGCTGAAGGTTGTATTATCAATTCGGCTACTATTGAACATTCTGTAGTAGGTATTCGTTCACGAATAGACGAAGGAACATTGGTAAAAAATTCCTATATAATGGGTAGTGATTACTATCAAAATTTAGATGAATTGAACCACAATATCGCTCACAATATCAAGAACATAGGAATAGGAAAAAGATGTTTTATTCACAATACGATTGTAGACAAAAATTGTAGAATCGGAAATGATGTGTATTTGAATGGTGGCAAACATTTAGAAGACGTAAATACGAAACTTTACACCATTAAAGAAGGGATTATCGTTATTAAAAAAGGAGCGGTAATTCCGGATGGATTTAGAATTGAATAAATTAAAAAGCCGTTGAACAAAAATCAACGGCTTTATTTTTTTTCTAAAGTTACTTCAATCGGTCGATTCGTTCTGGGTCCGAATTGTTGTGCTTGACGCTCGTTTTCAGAGGAACACAAAATATACATGTTGAAAGGATACAATTGAATAATTTGTGTTTCAAACCAACCTCCATTCTCTTCACCATCAATGTCTTCTATTTTTATTGAAAAACTATCCGCTAAAAAAGTATTGACTACAGATAGTAAGTAATTATCTTTAGCAAAAGGAAAAAACCATTTGGCATCAGGGTCATCGTTGGGTACTTTTTCTCCGGCTTTGTTCAGTTTATAATTGGGAGTAAAAAGTAAAGGCTTATTATTGTTTACCCAACTCCAACGGTTGTTTTTATTGATTACTTCGTTGCCAACACTATCAACAATGGTAATTCGAAGGTTTTTGATGTTTTCTTTTTTCCCTTTTTCATGCACATTCACTACTAAATAAGAAGTAAAATCATATCCACAATGCGGTGCACTGATGATTTGAGCATTCACTGTGTTAGTTAGAATGAGAAAAAAGATAAAAAAGTATCTCATAGTTTTGTTGATGTGGTAAAGATACGAAAGCAAAAGTTATTCCAAAATCAATTTAAAAAACTAAATCATATACAGCCTGCGTTGCAGGAGATTTCTATTTCGACTTCGTCATCTTGCGAAATGACAAAAGTAGTGCAAAAAAAAAGCACTCATTTCTGAATGCTTTTTTTATTTATTTGGTTCAGGAGTTTTTGACTATTTGAAAATATTAATTAAAAACATTCTCTTTTAAACAATATTTCAACTTGAAACATTAAACATGAAACCTTGAACTACTTCACTCCCATCAGTTCCACGTCAAAAATCAACGTTGCATCGGGTGGAATAACTCCACCGGCACCTCGAGAACCATACCCCAGATACGATGGGATAACGAAACGAGCTTTGTCGCCTACTTGAAGTAATTGGATACCTTCATCCCAACCTTCAATTACATGACCCATTCCCAGAGGAAAATCGATTGGTTGTTTTCGTTTATAGGAAGAATCGAAAACCATTCCGTTTTCTAATGAACCTGAATAATGTACTGAAACCGTTTTCCCTTTTTCAGCTTGCTTTCCGTTTCCTTTTTGGATGATCTTATACCGTAAACCACTTTCTGTTTTTTCAAAACCGGCGGCTAATTTTTCTAACGCTTCTTCTGCTTTTGCTTTTTCTTCGGCAATTCTTTTTTCACGCGAACCTTCAAAGGTTCTGAACGCTTCGATAGCATTCCATTTTTGAGCTTCCTCGCCTACTCTTACAATTTCTAGTGTTTCTAACACATCGCCTTGAGCAATGGCATCTACCACATCTTGCCCTTCTACTACATTTCCAAAAACGGAATGTTTTTTGTCTAACCAGGGTGTCGCTACATGGGTAATAAAAAATTGAGAACCATTAGAACCCGGTCCTGCATTGGCCATGGATAATACTCCAGGTCCGTCGTGACGTAAATCAGGGTGGAATTCATCATCAAATTGATAACCCGGTCCGCCTGTTCCAATGCCTTGCGGACAACCGCCTTGAATCATAAAATCTGAAATCACACGGTGGAATTTTAAACCGTCATAATAGGGTTTTCCCATAGGTTTGGCCCCATTTTCTAATTGTCCTTCTGCTAAACCTACAAAGTTTCCTACTGTACCCGGTGTTTTATCGTGTGTTAATTTGACTAAAATTGTCCCTTTTGAGGTATTGAATTTCGCGTAAATTCCGTTTTCCATTGTTTACTTTTTTGAATTGAAGTGCAAATTTACTATTTTATTGTGGATTTACTTTAAAATTGTACTTTTGAATAAATCAAAAAAAATGGGTTCAGTATTTGACAAATTAGGGAATGAAGAAATCATCAGAAGAATAAACACTTTAACTCCGGAAAGCCAACCATTGTGGGGGAAAATGAATGTGCAACAAATGTTGTCACACTGTCAAGCTCCAATTGATTTAGCATTTGGCGATTTAAAATTAAAATCAAATATTCTATTTTTATTGTTAGGAAGAATATTTAAAAAGAAAATATTAGCCGCACCTATGTTTAAGAAAAATTCGATGACAGAACCCAGTTTTGTTAGAACAGGAGACTACGATTTTGAAAAAACAAAAGCTGAATTACTTTCCAAAGTTAGACGTTTTGCTTCTGAAGGAACTGCGAGTATTAAAATAGAAAAGCACCCTTTTTTCGGAAAAATGACTTATGAAGAATGGGATAATTTGCATTGGAAACACTTGAATCATCATTTGAAACAATTTGGTGTGTAGCACTCTCCTTTTAGCCCGGATGGTAACGGAAAGCTTTTTTTATTAAAACAATACTGTTTTGTTGACTTAACAAAGCGACCTTGGGAGCTCTTGTGAAGGCTTACAAAACGATTGTTTTTTAAAAAAACTTGTAGTGAACAGCCGGAATAGCTCCTAAAAATAAGTATTTTTGTCCCAAAATTAGACCTATGCGAATTGATATCATCACCGTTTTACCTGAATTATTGCGAAGTCCGTTTGAAGCATCAATTTTAAAACGAGCCATAGACAAAGGTTTGGTAGAAGTTCATTTGCACAATTTGCGTGATTATTCTACCAACAAGCAAAAAAGTGTGGACGATTATCAATTTGGCGGTGGTGCCGGAATGGTGATGACCATTCAGCCCATAGACGATTGCATTAGCCAACTCAAAAGTGAACGCCATTATGATGAAGTAATTTACATGACTCCCGATGGGGAAACCTTGAATCAGAAAATGGCAAATTCGATGTCACTTTTAAAAAATATCATCATTCTTTGCGGACATTATAAAGGGGTTGACCAACGGGTACGTGACCATTTTATTACGAAAGAAATTTCGATTGGCGACTTTGTGCTTTCCGGAGGGGAATTAGGAGCAGCAGTCTTAAGTGATGCCATTATTCGATTGATTCCGGGTGTTTTAAGTAATGAAACTTCGGCATTGACCGATAGTTTTCAGGATAATTTATTGTCGGGACCCATTTATACTCGTCCTGCAGAATACAAAGGTTGGAAAGTGCCTGACGTTTTATTAAGTGGCAATTTTGCCGAAATCGATAAATGGCGGGAAAACCAATCGTATGAACATACCAAAAACAGACGCCCGGATTTGTTGGAAGAATAAATTCAGTAAGTAGTTGGTTAGAAGTAAAGTAAATTATATAAATTTGACTAAACTAACCTTTACCAATATGAAAAATGTAACCCTTGAAATCAAGTGGGCCATCTTTTTTTCTTTGATGACCTTGGCTTGGATGTTTTTAGAAAAAGTTTCCGGCTTACACAGTACGTATATTGATTATCATCTCTATTTGACCAATCTATTTGCTATTCCGGCGATTTGGATGATGGTTTTAGCTTTGAAAGACAAAAAGAAAAATTTTTATCACGGACAAATGTCTTACACACAAGGCTTGATATCCGGAATCATTTTATCTGTTTTCATTGCATTGATTAGTCCGCTAACCCAGTGGGTCATTAGTTATGTCATCACACCTGAGTATTTCCCAAATGTAATTAAACGCTCCGTTGAGATTGGTTATTTTGCTACTACAGAAGAAGCGGAAGCACAATTTAATTATCCTAATTACGCTAAACAAAGTGCAATTGGCTCACTAGTTATGGGTATTTTAACCACCGTAATTGCCATGCTATTCCTTCGCACAAAAAATAAGGGATAGTTACATGTTTTGCGTGTAGAAGTTATAATCTTTTAAAACCGTTCGAATAAAATCGGTATCGTTACCGGATGTGTTTTTTATTCCGGTAACTTGTTCTATTTTGGTGCGAAGTTTAATCAACGTCGCATAGTCTCTTTTGGCAACTGCCGTATTGAAGGTTTCTTTAATGATTCGAGCATCATTATCACTCAATTTGATTACTAAAGGATACGTTGGCACATACGCTTGATCAATTTCTTCCAAAATAGTATGGTTGATGTTGATGTTGTTTTTAAGACTGATAACCGCTGTACCGGCAGTCATATCGCCCAATCGTTGGGTTTTTGAACTGGTGATTAAGGCAATTAAACCAATCGCACCGCTACTCAAATTAATATCAATAATTCTGAACAACCATCGAATTAAGTAATCTCCAAATGTAGCTTGATAACCATCAATTTTGACAACTTTGATTTTCATCAATCGTTTGCCGATAGTTTGACCCTCCAATAAACTTTCAAATAATAAGGAATAAAAAATAACAGGTGAATAGATCACAATTACAATGGCATAATAGGACCATGTATCCAATCCAAACATCCTTTCATTGAACCCTAAGGAGTAAAAAAAGATTCCCCAAACCACAATTGAATAGGCAATTTTTACCAATAAATCCAATAAATAACCTAACATTCTGTGTCCAACAGTGGCAGCGGTAAAATTTATCGTAACATTTTGAGTTGTGGTTATGGATAATTCTGACATATTTTATATTTTAGCAAACGATGAGAGAAGTTGCGTTCATAAAGCAAAATGGCTTGAATTTGAACAAGCTATTTTTGGTAAAGCTAAAAAAAATCCTGATGAAATGGCTAGTTTGTATATCCATTTGGTCAATGATTTGTCGTATGCACAAACGTATTACCCTAAAAGTAAGACAGTTGTATACTTGAATTATCTTGCATCACAAATTTATCAAAAGATTTATAAAACCAAGCGAACAGAGCAAAATAGAGTGGTTTATTTTTTTTCCACCGAAGTTCCTTTGATTGTTTATGAATACCGAAGATATTTGGTATATGCTTTTGTTTTGTTTTTTTTATGTACCGGAATCGGCGTTTTATCGGCTAAATATGACATTGATTTTGTTCGTTTGATTTTGGGTGATCAATACGTCAACATGACGCTTGAGAACATCAAAAACGGAAATCCGGTTGCGGTTTATAAAAGTGGAAGTAATTGGGGCGGATTTATTGCCATTACAATGAATAACCTTTACGTGGGAGCTCAATGCTTCATTTGGGGCGTCTTTTTGGGAATTGGTACATTTTACATCATGTTGCAAAACTGTATAATGTTGGGTTCTTTCCAGTATTTCTTTTACCAAGAGGGTGTTTTTTGGGAAAGTGTTCGCGGCATTTGGATTCACGGTTCGATGGAAATTTTTGCCATTGTGATTGAAACCGCTGCCGGCTTTATGTTGGGAGCTTCCATTCTTTTCCCGAAAACCTATTCCAGAATGAATTCCTTTAAAATCGGATTTAAAAACGGTTTAAAAATATTTTTGAGTACGATTCCTTTTACCATTGCAGCCGGATTTTTAGAAGGATTCGTTACCCGATATGCCTTGGAAATGCCCAATTGGTTGAATGTCATCATTATTCTGGGAACATTGAGTATGATTTCATTTTACTTTCTCGTATTTCCATTTATTGTAAACAAAAAAATGAAGTCTGTTACTCTAAAATCGTAAGTTATGTTTCAACTGTTTAAGAAAAGAAATTTTAGCGAATACATCAGTGATACCTTCTTATTTTTCAAAGAAAACGGAGCTCATTTCTTTAGAAACTATTTTATCATCAACGGAACCTTATTGATACTTTTGGTGGCTCTCTCCTATTTTGTGTTCAAAGTATATTTTGAACTGATTTTTTCCAATATTGGTTCTACTTCTTCCAATTTTATGGATGATTATTTCAATAATAATATTGGATTGATTATTGGTGTTTTTATTGTTTTCTTTCTGCTGATTCTTTTTGTATCGTTAGTTAATTATACTTTTCCTGTTCTCTATTTAAAACTATTGGATCAACACAAAGGGCAACCTTTTGATGCTAAAGAAATAATTGATGAATTTAAATCTTCATTCGGTAAAGTAGTCATCTTCTTTTTAGTCATTTTTCTACTTAGTATAACGGTTGGACTATTAATAATGGGATTATTAGTGGCGATGATGTTTATTATCATTGGATTTGTTTTGGCAATCATTTTAATACCGGCACTTATCGCCTTTGTTCAATTTAGTTTTTATGAATATATGAATGCTGAAATTGGGGTTTTTGATGCTTTAGGAAAAGGCTATTCAAAATTGACCCAAAACTTTTGGCCGATAGTTGGTTCAACCATTATCATGTATGTCATCATTCAAATTGTAGTGAGTATTTTTTCTGCCATTCCTTACATAATTGGTATTGCAAGTATGTTTACCAGTTTGGAAAATCAAAGTTCTCAAGAAGAAGCTTTTTCTACCTTTGGGATCATGATGGTGATTGTAATGTGTATTTCACTATTGTTGAGCTATGTTTTAAACAATTTATTAGTAGTGAACAATGGTGTCATTTATTACAGTTTGCGGGAAGAAAACGAAAACAAAAACACCATAAACGATATTGATTTGATTGGGAAAGATGGTGAATAAATTTCTCTACATACTTTTATTTTTAACTTGTTTACAAACGTTTGCACAAGACAGTTTATCTGTGGAAGTACAGGAAGAAAAAATCCTTTTTACTGAAAAAGACATTAAAATTGATTCTTCATTCATTCAAAACAGAACATTTGAACAACAGTTTAAGGACAACTACCAAGACGACGATTACATTTATGAGCAAGCCGTAAAAGAATCCACTTGGTGGGATCGATTTAAACAATGGTTGGCCGATTTTTTCAAGCGATTATTTAACTTGAGTAGCGACTCGGTTTCCGGCAAGGTTGTAGATATTGTCATAAAAACATTGGCGGTACTACTTATAATATTTGTGATTTATCTGATTGTAAAAGCGATACTAAATGGTGAAGGACAATGGATTTTCGGAAAATCATCGGATAAGAAAGTCATACATCATGAAGATATTGAGAAAAATATTCACTTGGTAGATTTCGAAAAACTCATCAAAGACACCTTAAAATCCGGCGAACAACGGTTGAGCATTCGCTACTACTATTTATGGCTTTTGAAAAAAATGTCGGATAAAAACATCATTGAATGGGATTTGGAAAAAACCAATTCTGATTATTTATATGAAATTAAAAACGAAGCTTTCCAATCTGATTTTGAATATGCTTCCTATTTATACAACTATATTTGGTATGGAGAATTTGAATTGGATGAACCGACCTTTGAAAAAGCCAAAACCAAATTTGAAAAAATGATTCAATCGCTTTAATGAACAGAACGATTAAAATATACATTATTTTTTTGGTCGCCATGATGGCGTTGATCATTTTTGTGGATGCCAATCGACCGCGATCGATTAATTGGACACCTAGTTTTGATATCAATTCTAAAATTCCGTTTGGTTTAAAAGTATTTGACCAAGAAAAAGGACATTTATTTAAAAAAGATTCACTTGCTCAAATCCGGGTAACGCCTTATGAATTTTTTGATGCACACTATGATTTTGACACACTCATAAACACTTACAAAATCAAGGGAACATTTTTTTCAATTGACCATTATTATACTATAGACGAATCTTCAACGGATGAAATTTTGTATTTTGTTTCCCACGGTAATGATGCCTTTTTGAGCATGAATTCTTTTTCAGAAAAACTACAAGATTCCTTAAAATTTCAAATTGATAACCATTTTTTTAAAGATAGAATCGAGGTCTTTTTAGCCAATAAAAAGATAGATGAAAAAGAATATCAAATGAAAATGGGCGTTTCCGGTAATCATTTTTCTTCATTTGATACGTTAAAAACATCGGTGATTGGTTATCAAAAAGCAGAAGATTCTACTTTTGTGAATTTTGTAAAAATCCCTTACGGACAGGGGAATTTTTATCTGCACACCCAACCGTTTGCCTTTACCAATTATTATCTTTTGAAAGACCGAAATTATCAATATGCCGAAAAAGTGCTTTCGTATCTTCCAAAAGGGGCTGTGTATTGGTATCCTAACAAAACCTATAATAACGGCGTTTCCAATTCGCCAATGCGGTTTGTTTTAAGTAATGAAGGACTGAAATGGGCCTGGTATGTATTTTTAATTGGAATGATTATCTTTATGATTTTCAACGCCAAACGAAAACAACGAATTATTCCGATTATCAAACCATTGGAAAATACAACTGTTGATTTTACGAAGACCATTGGAAATTTGTATTTCCAAGAAGGCAATCACGATACGATTATGGAAAAGAAAATTATTTTTTTCCTTGAAAAGTTGCGTCAAGATTATTTAATTGATACGCAGAAATTAGATGATGATTTCATCAAGAAAGTACATCAAAAAACCGGGAAAGATATTGCTCTGATTGAAAAAGCAGTTATGCTCATCAAACGACAACGAAAAACGTTTAAAAGCACCGAAGCTGATTTGATTGAATTGAATGGTGTGCTTGAAAAAATTTTAGAAAATAAAAAATAAAGTGTAAAAAAAAGATATATGGAAGAAAATCTAATCCCATCACAACCGGAAGAAACCGTAAACTTTGCATCCCGCATCGACCTAAAACCTTTGCAGGAAAGTATTCACGCCATCAAACAAGAATTAAACACCGTCATCGTTGGTCAACACAAAATGATCGATCAATTGTTGGTTGCTATTTTATCCAATGGTCATGTTTTGCTTGAAGGTGTTCCCGGAGTAGCTAAAACTATTACGGCAAAATTATTAGCCAAAACCTTGAGTATTGGGTTTAGTCGAATTCAATTTACACCTGATTTGATGCCGTCAGATATTTTGGGAACTTCCGTTTTTGATTTAAAAAAATCAGAATTTGAATTCAAAAAAGGGCCTATTTTTTCCAACCTAATTTTGATAGACGAAATCAATCGTGCTCCTGCCAAAACGCAAGCCGCTTTATTCGAAGTAATGGAAGAACGCCAAATTACGATGGATGGAACGACATACGCAATGACAGCACCTTTCTTGGTTATTGCTACCCAAAACCCAATTGAACAAGAAGGAACATATCGCTTGCCGGAAGCCCAATTGGACCGTTTTCTATTTAAAATCAACATCGATTATCCAAAATTAGAAGAGGAAATCCATATTCTTCAAAAAGAACACGCTTTATTGAGTGATAACAAACTTGGAAATATTAAATCGTTGCTAACAGCAGAAGCTATCCAACAATTTCAGGTTTTGGTAAAACAAGTTATTGTAGAACCTAATTTATTGGAATACATCGCCAAATTGGTTGTCAACACTAGAGAAAACGGATTTTTGTATTTAGGAGCTTCGCCTCGTGCTTCGATTGCTATTTTGAATGCTGCCAAAGGTTTTGCAGCTCTTCGCGGAAGAGATTTTGTGACACCGGAAGACATCAAAGAAGCTGCTATTCCAGTATTACAACACCGTGTAATTGTAACACCCGAACGCGAAATGGAAGGCATCACTAGTAAGGAAATTATTCAACAAATTATTGAATCTATTGAGATTCCAAGATAAAATCAATCGTTTTGAAAAAAGGGTTTAAACAGCTTTACATCAATAATTTCTTTTTCTACTTGCTTGGTGGTATAGTGGCTACCTTTGTGTTGAGCTTCTTTTTCCCTGTATTTTATAATTTAGCTTGGTATTTTTTACTAATTACGGTATCGTTTTTAGTTTTGGATATCATCATTCTTTTTGCTGCTAAAACCGGAATTGAATCTACTCGAATTGTTGCAGAAAAACTCTCTAATGGGGATGAAAATCCGATTAGTGTTTCTATTCGAAATTATTACACGTTTGCTGTATATGCTAAAATTATAGATGAAATTCCGTTTCAGTTTCAAGTGCGAAATTTCGAAATTAGTAGAAAAATCAAAGCTTCTTCTCAGGATGACATTCAGTATTTTCTTCGTCCCGTAGAACGGGGTGAATATGTTTTTGGGAATTTGAATGTTTACATTTCTTCTCCTTTACGGATTATTTCTCGCCGATTTACCTTCAACAAAGACCAAATGGTGCCCACATATCCATCCTACATTCAGTTACGAAAGTATGATTTGATGGCTTTTTCTAACAATTTGTTTCAATATGGTGTGAAGAAAATCCGCCGAATTGGTCACACGATGGAATTTGAGCAAATCAAAGAATACATTCAAGGCGATGACATCCGAACATTGAATTGGAAAGCCACTGCCAAGAAAAACAGTTTGATGGTCAACCAATTTCAAGATGAAAAATCACAATCAGTTTACATGATTATCGATAAAGGCCGTGTGATGAAAATGCCGTTTAATGGTTTGAGTTTGTTGGATTATGCGATCAACGCTACCTTGGTTTTGTCCAATGTAATTCTGAAAAAACATGACAAAGCCGGTATGTTTACCTTCTCCAAAAAAGTAGAAAATAGAGTCGTTGCCGAAAAACGTTCCTCGCAAATGCAATTGATTATGGAATGTTTATACAACATCAAAACCGACTTTTTCGAGAGCGATTTCAGTCGATTATACACCGATGTAAAGAAAAACATCAACCAAAGAAGTTTGCTTTTGCTTTATACTAATTTTGAAACCTTAGATGGATTGCACCGACAATTGCCCTATTTAAAAGGAATTGCTAAAAATCATTTACTTGTAGTGGTGTTTTTTCAAAATACAGAACTAAACGAACTCATTCATAAAAAAGCAGAAACCGTTCAGGAAGTGTACGACAAAGTTATCGCCGAAAAATTCATGTTTGAAAAGCGTTTAATCGTCAACGAACTCAAGAAATATGGGATTTATTCTGTATTAACGCAACCGGAAAATTTAACTTTGGATACAATTAATAAATATTTGGAAATTAAAGCGAGAGGGATTTTATAGAAGTTTTCAGTCGTAGTCGCTCCCGAAAGCTTTCGGTCGCAGTCGCAGTTTTCGCACAATTTTGTCATTGCGAAGCAATCTCATTTCCGTGCTTTCTGTGCTTTTTGTGAAAAAAAATATCATGCAGACCTTTTATAGTAATTGAATCAAGCATTTTAGTTTTCCAATTTCTTATTTTACATCCCAATATTTGTTCATAATCAAAACTTGATAAATAAATATTTCTCACAGAAATCACAGAAATCACGAAACTTTAAACCTGAAACATAAAACATAAAAATCCATATCTTTGTTAACAAAAAACCATCAATTTGAAAACCATCACTTCCGCACAAAATCCATTCATCAAATCGCTTGTTCAATTGCAGGATAAAGCCAAAACCCGCAAGCAAACCGGTACGTTTTTAATGGAAGGCAAACGCGAAATTGAATTGGCTGTAAAAGGTGGTTATCAGCTTGAAACCATTTTGTTTTTACCGGAGTTGATTTCAGAAAAAGAGGTGAAAAAATTCACCGTTTCCGATTGCATTGAAATTTCAAAGGAAGTCTATCAAAAGTTAGCCTATCGCGATACAACGGAAGGAATTTTAGCTGTAGCCAAATCAAAATCGCATCAACTATCCGATTTAAAATTATCTGAAAATCCACTTATTTTAGTTGCCGAAGGAATTGAAAAACCCGGAAATATCGGAGCTTTATTGCGAACAGCCGATGCGGCAAACATTGATGCTGTGATTATTGCTAATCCTAAAAGTGATGTTTACAACCCGAATGTGATTCGTTCGAGTGTTGGTTGTCTGTTTACCAATCAAATTGCAATAGGAACAACCGAAGAAGTGATTGCTTACTTAAAAAAGAATAACATTGCTTTTTATTCAGCTACTTTGCAAAATTCAAATGCCTATCATTTAGAAAATTACACCACTCCAACAGCACTGGTTGTTGGTACAGAAGCAACCGGACTAACCGAACCATGGCGAACTGAAAGCACTCAAAACATCATTATTCCTATGCAAGGCGAAATCGATTCGATGAATGTTTCGGTGGCGGCGGCAATTTTGTTGTTTGAAGCGAAAAGGCAGAGAGGGTTTTCATAAAATAATACGGTATAGGTTAAAATATTCTATTTGTAGATTTCTTACTACATTAAATTTCAATTTTTTATTGTTGCACAATTCAAATCAATTTTTTACTTTTAGTAAGTTAAGAAATTGCTATGACTGAATTGGATTTAGAATTAGAAAACAAGGCCATTGCCAAGGAATATAAGGAGCTGCTTCGCATCAGTTATCAGACACTTACTCCGGAGGACAAAAAAATAATTCGGAAAGCGTTTGATGTGGCGGTTGAAGCTCACAAAGATCAGCGTCGTAAATCGGGAGAAGCGTACATCTTCCATCCTATTGCAGTAGCTAAGATTGTAGCTTCCGAAATTGGTTTGGGAGCCACTGCCATTGCTGCGGCCTTAATGCACGATGTTGTAGAAGATTCGCCCATTACCGTTGCCGAAATTGAAAAAATGTTTAATCCGAAAATCGCTCAGTTGGTGGACGGATTAACCAAAATAGCGAAAGTAAAAACCGATCAGGAAATTTCGATGCAAGCGGAGAATTTCCGTAAAATGTTGCTTACGCTAAACGATGATGTTCGGGTAATTCTCATCAAGTTGGCCGACCGTTTACATAACATGCAGACCATGGAATCAATGGTGGATTATAAGCAGGCAAAAATTGCTTCAGAAACACTTTATATTTATGCACCTCTCGCCCATCGATTAGGTTTGTATAACATCAAATCGAAATTAGAAGATTTGGGTTTAAAATATACCGAACCCGATGTGTATGCTGATATCGTAAGTAAAATGAAGGAAAGCAAGGAAGAACAAGAAGCCTATATTACTTCTATTTCTGATGTTTTAAAAAAATCGCTTAACGAAGAAGGCATCGAATACACCATCAAAGGTCGTCCAAAATCCATATATTCCATTCGACGTAAAATGTTGGCTCAAGGAGTTTCGTTTGATGAAGTGTATGATAAATTTGCGTTGCGAATTGTCTATAAATCGAATCCACATGATGAGAAATTCATCGCTTGGAAGATCTATTCCATCGTAACTGATCATTACCGTCCGAGTCCGAGCCGCCTTCGTGATTGGATTTCTTCGCCAAAATCTACGGGTTACGAGGCCCTTCATATCACTGTGATGGGTCCAAAAGGACGTTGGGTTGAAATCCAAGTTCGTTCGGAACGAATGGATGAGATTGCTGAAAAAGGATATGCGGCCCATTACAAATACAAACAAGGTATTTCGGAAGAAAATACGTTAGATACTTGGCTTAATTTATTGAAAGAAGCCTTAGAAAACTCTACTACCAATGCGGTTGATTTTGTGGAAGATTTTAAGTTGAATTTATATTCCAAAGAAATTTATGTTTTTACTCCTAAGGGTGAGATTAAATCGTTACCAAAAGGAGCTACATCGTTGGATTTTGCATTCAGTATTCACTCCGAAATAGGAGTCAGAACCAGAGGAACACGTGTAAACGGAAAATTAGTTCCACTTAATCATGTATTGAACAGTGGAGACCAAATTGAAATTATCACTTCACCCAATCAGAAGCCTAATTCACATTGGTTGGATTATGTAACGACCTCCAGAGCAAAAAACAAAATCAAAAACGTTCTCAACGAAAATACTAAGAAAATCGCTGAAGACGGAAAAGAACTCTTGACCCGAAAACTTCGTCATTTAAAAATTACCTTAAACGAAGCAACCATTAATGAATTAGTGGTTTATTTTAAGTTAAAAACCAGTTTAGATTTATTTTATCGTGTTGGAATTGGAACGATAGACAACCAGCAATTGAAAGATTTTGCGGCTCAAAAGAGCAACACGTTAATGAATTTTTTCAAAAAGATCAAACGTTCACCTTCTGTTGCTCCTGAGCAAATTCAAAAATATGAGTTGAGCAAAAATTTTGATATGCTTGTTTTTGGTACTGAACAAGACAAATTGGATTATAAATTGTCCAGTTGTTGCAATCCAATTCCCGGTGATGATGTTTTTGGTTTTTTAACTATCAATGACGGAATAAAAGTGCATAAGAAAGATTGTCCGAATGCTATTAGTTTACAATCCAATTATGCTTACAGAATAATTCAAGCCAAATGGATTGATTCCTCACAAGAAGATTTTAAAGCCGTTTTAAAAATAACCGGAATGGACTCGCTTGGATTAACTAATGAACTTACAAAAGTAATTTCGAATCAAATGCATGTTAATATTCAAAGTATTTCATTAAGTGGTGAAGCAGGAATTTTTAATGGTCAAGTAACAGTGGTGGTGCAAAACAATACCATCTTAAAACGATTGATTGAAAATATTAAAAAGATTGACGGTATTGATAAAGTTACCCGTGTGACAAATGCAAAACTGAATTAATTATTGACATTTTTTGTTGATAATCTTTATTGAAATAGGCATTTAAAAAATGTCAAAACATAAAAATAATGTATCTTTGCAGATATGTAAAATCCTATGGAAAATAACAAAAATCAGGAAATCGTAAAAAACGTTTTTACCAAGTTTTTGGAAGAAAAAGGACATCGGAAAACCCCTGAGCGATATGCCATTCTTCAAGAAATATACAATAATTTAGAGCATTTTGATATTGAATCATTGTATATTAAAATGAAAAATAAAAATTACAGGGTTAGTCGTGCCACTTTATACAACACAATAGAACTTTTGCTAGAGTGTGGATTAGTGCGTCGTCATCAATTTGGTCAAAATCAGGCTCATTATGAAAAATCCTATTTTGACAAGCAACATGACCATATCATTATGACCGATACGGGAGAAGTGATTGAATTTTGTGACCCACGAATTCAGCAAATTAAAAAAACAATTGAAGAAATTTTCGGGATAGAAATACACAACCATTCGCTTTATTTATACGGAAACAAAAAAGCGGTAACAGTTGAAAATCCCGTAATACCATCAGAATAAATAATAACACAACTAACTTCGGGAAAATTCCCTAAACAAAACAACCAATTAAAAAATGACTGTAGATTTACTGCTCGGCCTTCAATGGGGCGACGAAGGAAAAGGAAAAATTGTAGATGTACTCACTTCAAAATATGACATTATTGCTCGTTTTCAGGGCGGTCCAAATGCAGGCCATACATTAGAATTTGATGGAATTAAACACGTTTTACGAACTATCCCATCCGGAATTTTTCACGCAAATTCCATCAACATTATTGGGAATGGTGTAGTAATGGATCCTGTTGTTTTTCAAAAAGAATTAGAAGGCTTGGAAAAATTCAACATGGATGTTAAATCCAAATTATTGATTTCCAGAAAAGCACATTTAATTTTACCCACACATCGCTTGTTAGATGCTGCTTCAGAAGCATCCAAAGGAAAAGCAAAAATCGGTTCTACATTAAAAGGAATTGGACCAACGTATATGGACAAAACCGGAAGAAACGGTATTCGTATTGGTGATATTGAGTTAGCCGATTTTAAAGAGCGTTATCGTGCTTTAGCGGACAAACACGAAGCGATGATTTCCTTTTATGATGTAGATTTACAATACGATTTAAAAGAAATGGAAGAAGAGTTTTTTGCTTCTATTGAAGTGTTAAAAACGCTTACTTTTATTGATAGTGAAGAATACCTCAACCAAGCCATTAAAGCCGGAAAATCGATTTTATGTGAAGGAGCACAGGGCTCATTATTAGATATTGATTTTGGAACGTATCCTTTTGTTACCTCTTCCAACACAACAGCTGCGGGAGCTTGCACCGGTTTAGGCATTGCTCCTAATAAAGTGAAAGATGTTTTTGGAATCTTTAAAGCATACACCACAAGAGTTGGTAGTGGCCCTTTCCCTACTGAATTATTTGATGAAAACGGACAAACTATGGCCAAAATTGGAAATGAATTTGGTTCCGTTACCGGAAGAGCCAGACGTTGTGGTTGGTTAGACTTAGTTGCTTTAAAATATGCGGTTCAAGTAAATGGTGTAACTGCTTTGTATATGATGAAAGGCGACGTGCTTTCCGGATTTAAAACCCTACAAGTTTGTACTGCTTATCAATACAAAGGAGAACAAATTAGTCACTTTCCCTACAATATTGAACCGGAAAATGTAGAGCCGATCTATACTGAAATGAAAGGTTGGCAAGCTGACTTGACAGGAATGACAACGTATGAAGAACTTCCAATAGAATTAAAAACGTATATTGAATTTATTGAAAAGGAATTGGAAGTTCCTATCAAAGTGGTTTCTGTTGGACCAGATAGAAAGCAAACCATTCTACGATAAAACACAAAAAAAGCTGTAAAATTAACTTACAGCTTTTTTTCTAACTAACTCAAACCAATTTATTTACTTTTTAGCAAAGTAACAGCTTCTTTTGCTTTGGAATTCATGGCATGATCAAGTGCCGTATTTCCTCTTTCGTCTTTGATTTTAGGATCAGCTCCTTTTTCTAATAAAAAAGCAATGATTTCAACTTGATTGTAACGAGCGGCATACATCAGCGGAGTCATTCCATTTGTTTTTTCATTGATGTCTGCTCCGTATTCTATAAACTTTTTCACTACTTCTACTTCACCTTTGCTAATGGCAACACAAAGTGGTGTGGAATAATATTTTGCGTAAATTCCGGTTTCTCCACTACTAACTGATTTTTCAGTTGAATTAGCATACGTAAACTGACCAAAGCCTAACAAGGCTACACCTAAAAAAATGATTGTTTTTTTCATACTGTTCGTTTTTTGATTAATGAATGATTTTTGATTGATTGATATAGTAATAGACGAAAGCTGTTTGTTTTTGTTACAACTTTTTCAATACCTAACAAATCTTTAACAAAAAAGCCAGGTGGTTAACCTGACTTTTTAAAGTTTATTTTTTGATGAGAATTATTTATGTAGAAATTCCAACACGTTTTGTTCAATACGTATATGTATATTCGTTATATCTGCTTTTATAAATTTTTCACCAATAATATTTTCATACAACTCGATGTAGCGTTCGGAAACCGTTTCAATATAATCATCCGTCATATCTGGAATTTGTTGACCTTCTTTGCCTTGAAAACCATTTTCAATCAACCAGCGACGGACAAATTCTTTCGATAATTGCTTTTGTTCTTCTCCTTTATCTTGTCGTTCTTGATAACCATCTGCATAAAAATAGCGAGATGAATCAGGCGTGTGAATTTCGTCTATCAACACAATTTTCCCGTCTTTTGTTTTTCCGAATTCATATTTAGTATCAACCAAAATCAATCCCCGTGAAGCTGCAATTTCAGTTCCACGTTGATATAAAGCTCTTGTATAATTTTCTAAAACGAGGTAATCTTCTTCTGAAACTATTCCATTTGCTAATATGGCTTCTCGTGAAATATCTTCATCATGTGAACCGTTAGCTGCTTTGGTAGTGGGTGTAATGATTGGTATAGGAAACTTGTCATTTTCTTTTAATCCTTCCGGCATTTCCACTCCGCAAAGTAATCTTCTTCCGGCGGCATATTCTCTGGCGGCATGACCGGAAAGATAGCCACGGATAACCATTTCCACTTTAAAGGGCTCACATAAATGACCGACAGCAACGTTTGGATCAGGAGTTGCAATCAACCAATTGGGAACAATATCTTGCGTTAATTGCATAAATTTTGTGGCAATTTGATTGAGAATTTGGCCTTTATATGGGATTCCTTTAGGCATTACTACGTCAAAAGCTGAAAGACGATCGGTAGCAATCATCACTAAAAGTTCATCATTAATGTTATACACTTCTCTGACTTTGCCACGATAGACCGATTTTTGACCCGGAAAAGTAAAGTTGGTCGTTGTAATTGTGTTCATGTTGTTGTGTTGTTGTGAGGTGCAAAAGTAAAGATTCTTACCTTTGTATTATCAATATTATGTTTAAAAATTTATAAAAAAAGGACAGTTACACTGTCCTTATCTTTTTTGATTTTATTTCTTAAATTAACATTCTAATTCATTTACTACAATCCTAATTTAAGCTTATTCTAAACTACAGTTTACTTTTTTATATATTTTATCAGCAGAAACTTTATTCGTTTTATCCAGAATTTTATATTGACTTTTTGACGAATCAGGTTGGAACATTTGTAAAGTATGTAAAATTAACTTTGTATTTTCTACTTTACCAAAATATTCAAACGTTTCATTTTCAGTCTCCGTTTCAAAAAGTATTGTTCCATCAGAATCTAATTTCCCTTTTATAGTTGCTTGAATAGTATCAGCTTTTTTTGCAATTGAAAAATAAGTTCCTGAAATAACGTTATTATCTAAAAAGTTTAGAGAAATTCGTTCATAATTATTTTCATTTTTTCTTTCAAAACAACACTTTTCATTACTTGTAGATTGACAAGAAAAAAGAATCGATAGAAGTAAAAAGGAATAAATAATAGATGTAATTCGCATAATTTTTATGAATAATTTTAATCTTTACAAGTAATGAATGATTAAAACATTATATTATAGGTTGCACCCACTCCCACCATTTGAATATCAATATCATTTTCGGTAAACGAATGTTGATAGAACCCATAAATGTTCCATTTTTTATTGTGGTAACCAATTTGAGGATTGATATACATACCACCGCTGTTATTGTCTACATTGGTTAAAAATCCATACCCTAAATCCGCACCTACAAAAACACCTTCCGTTTGAAAATAATAACGAGCAAAACCGGCTAATGGAATTAAGCCAAAATCATCTGCTCCGTCTTTGCCTAAAAAGTGGTTATAACCGGAAGCTACCCCAATACCAAAATGTGGTGTAACCATGTATTGTCCACGCAGATCGGCACCTACAGAAAAAGAAGTGAAATCTGCTGTATCACCGATTGGTAATCCTGCGGTTAAACCAGCTTTGAACCAAGAATTATCTTTGGTTACATTAATTTCTTTTTGTTGAGCAAATGTAAAACTTGCTGTAAATACACTTAAAACTAAAATAAACTTTTTCATTGTATATTGATTTTACTATTAAATGATATGCTATTAAGCAAAATTTATGCCGAAAAAACAACTAAATCTAAAACCTTCTTTTTCAAAAGATTGAGCAAGTAATAAAAAACCCTCTAATGATAATAGAGGGTCAATTCATATTACTAATAAAAATATTAATCTAAATTCTCAATACTTTTATACGCATCAATTACTTTTTTTACCAATCGATGACGAACAATATCTTTGTCATCCAAATATAGTATCCCAATACCTTCCACATCTTTAAGAATGAGTAAGGCTTCTTTCAATCCTGAAATAGTTCTTCTTGGTAAGTCAACTTGTCCGGGGTCGCCGGTGATGATGAATTTGGCATTTTTTCCCATACGGGTCAAAAACATTTTCATCTGCGAATGGGTTGAATTTTGAGCTTCGTCCAAAATCACAAAAGCATTGTCTAACGTTCTACCTCGCATGAAAGCCAGAGGAGCAATTTGAATGATACCTTTCAAAATGTAATCTTCCAATGTTTGTGGGGGTAGCATATCGCGTAAAGCATCATACAAGGGTTGCATATACGGATCCAGTTTTTCTTTCATGTCACCGGGTAAAAAGCCTAGATTTTCTCCGGCTTCAACCGCAGGACGTGTCAGAATGATACGCTTCACTTGTTTTTCTTTGAGAGCTTTTACAGCCAAGGCCACACCTGTGTAGGTTTTACCTGTTCCGGCGGGACCAACAGCAAAAACCATGTCGTTTTTATGAACCAAATCGACTAATTTTTGTTGATTTGGCGTCATGGCTTTGATGAGTTTACCGCCTAAACCGTGCACTAAAATCTTGTCGTGGTCCGGCATTCGGTGTTCCTCGTGAGAGTTGCTTTGAATTACACGGTCAATCACATTGGTATCAATGTTGTTGTAACGTGTGAAATGTAGCATCAAGCGGTTAAAGCGGTTTTCAAATTCATCCAATACTTCCTTCTCGCCGTATGCCTTTAGGGTGGTGCCTCGGGCAACAATTTTTAACTTTGGATAGTACTTTTTGATGGTTTCAAGATGGCTATCTTGAGCTCCCCAAAACTCTTTTGGGGCAATGTCGTGCAGTTCGATAATTCTTTCGTTCAAAAGCAACAGTTTTAAAATTAAAAAATAGTTTTTAATTAGTAGATTTGCATCACTCAAATTTAAACAAAAAACTTCGTACGTTTAACGAATAGTTATAAACAAAAAAATGTCAATAATTACACTCACGACAGATTACGGACTAAAAGACCATTTTGTTGGGGCTTTAAAAGGAAAAATCTTAACCGAATTTCCGGAAGCTAAAATCGTTGACATTTCGCATGATATTGATCCTTTTAATACTGCCGAAGCGAGCTATATCATTCAAGCCGCTTTCAGTAGTTTTCCAAAAGGAACGGTCCATCTCATTGGTGTTGATGCTGAACGAAATATTGAAAACGAGCATATTGCCATGCAATGGAATGACCAATTTTTCATTTGTGCCGACAATGGAATTTTGAGTATGTTGACGCAACGTATTTTACCACAAAAGATTGTCGTTATTAACATTCACGACCGTTTACCATCCAATGCAACGGATTTAGATGTTTTTAAAACAGTTGCATGTCATTTAGCAAAAGGAGGAACGTTGAACGTAATTGGGAAAGAAATTCAACAGTTAAAACCTACCACTGAATTACAACCAATTGTATCCAAAGATGGAAATTCAATCAAAGGAAATGTCATTTATATTGATCATTTTGGAAATGTGGTAGTGAATATTTCCCAAAAACAATTTATGGAAGTCGGTAAAGGCAGAATGTTTGAAATTGATATTAAACCCAAACCAATCAAATCGATACAATCCAATTATTCGGCAGTTGCTGTTTCAGATAAATTTCCGATTAAGTATTTTGAAGGAGAACAATTGGCGTTGTTCAACGAAGTTGGCTTTTTAGAAATTGCTTTGTTTAGAAGTAATCCTTCCACCGTTGGAAGTGCTCAGACCTTGCTCGGAATTGGCTATCGCGATACTATTACCATTAACTTTAAATAATATTTATGTTTGTACGCATCGTAAAAATGAGTTTTCATCCGCAACACGTTTCAGCTTTCTTGGACAATTTTGACTTGATGAAAGAAAAAATACGAAATGCTCCCGGCAACCGTTTATTAGAATTGTATCGTGATAAAAATAATCCGGATATATTTTTTACATACAGTTATTGGGAAACCGAAGAAGATTTAGAGAACTATCGTCAATCGGCATTATTTGATGAAGTTTGGACCTTCACCAAACAATTGTTTAATGCCAAACCGGAAGCTTGGAGTGTTGATAAAATAACTACCTTACCGTAATGAATGAAAAGTAACATTCGAAAAATATATTATGCTTTACCCGTGAATTTACGTTATTTTATTCGCAGGGTACTTTTTTTTCCTTTGGATTTATTTCATAAAAATGATACTTTGGTTCCACCAAGGGGATTAATTTTTACAGGAGCGGGTGACTATCAAAAAGTTGGACGACAATTTTTTGATTATTTTAAAACATATGGAAACCTTCATCCCGATGATCAAATCTTAGATATTGGCTCAGGTATAGGAAGAATGACTGTACCTTTTACTAAATTTCTCTCTACTAAAGGGCGATATGAAGGATTTGATATTGTAAAAAGTGGTGTAGATTGGTGCAATAAAAATATTCGTTCCGCCTATCCAAATTTTAATTTTACACATATTGCCCTCAAAAACGATTTATATAATTTAAATACAGACAAAAAAGCGAAAGAACTGGTATTTCCTTATGAAAATGAAAAGTTTGATTTTGTATTTCTGACGTCTGTTTTTACCCATATGCTTCCGGAGGATGTTGAACATTACATCAAAGAAATTAATCGAGTTTTGAAAGTGGAAAAAAAATGTTTCATGACCTTTTTTATTTTGGATGATGAAAGTAAAGAAAAAATGAAAAGTGAAGGGGTAAAAAAATTTCCCTACCAAATGGGAAATTTCAGTTTAATGGACAAAAATGTCAGAGAAGCAAATGTGGCTTATAATAAAAATTATATTTTTGAATTACTCCATTCCAACGGATTGGAAATTACCCAATTTATAAGAGGAAATTGGTCTGGTTTGACTCCAGGTATACTGAATGAACATCAAGACATAATTATTGTAAAAAAAACAAAATGAAAGCAATACTTCTCAGAGAAATAAAATCTTTTTTAGGTTCACCCATCGGATATTTGGTGATTGCCGTTTTTTTATTGCTCAACGGACTCTTTTTATGGGTTTTTGAAGGTGATTTTAATATCTTAAACAACGGGTTTGCCGATTTGAATCCGTTTTTTACACTCGCACCTTGGGTGTTGATTTTTCTGATACCGGCAGTTACCATGCGGAGTTTTGCGGATGAAAAAAAACAAGGTACTTTGGAGCTTTTATTAACCAAACCCTTGACGATTCGTCAAATTGTAGTAGGCAAATTTTTAGGAGCATTTTTGTTGATTTTAATAGCACTCTTGCCTACTCTCTTGTATGTATTTGTCATCTCGGATTATGGTTCTCCTGCCGGAAATTTTGATTTGGGAAGTACTATTGGTTCCTATTTTGGATTATTATTTTTGGTGAGTGCATACACCGCTATCGGAATATTTGCTTCAACACTTACCGAAAATCAAATAGTAGCTTTTATAGTGGCCGTTTTTATTTGTTTTATGTTCTATTTTGGATTTGAAGGTATTGCGGGTTTTTTTACTTCTTTTTCTTCTATCGTTGCCGCTTTAGGTATGGATTATCACTATAAAAGCATCAGTCGTGGTGTGATTGACACACGAGATTTACTTTATTTTATCAGTTTATCGATACTCTTTTTGGCTGCAACTGTTTATCAACTTAAATCGTCAAAAAACTAATGAAAATAAGTACTAAAAAAAATCTTCTTTCTTTTTTGTCGCTTTTCGGGATGTTAGTGGCTATCAATATCGTTGGGCATTTTTATTTTAAACGATTTGACTTGACCGATGACAAACGCTATACGCTTTCAGATAGCACTATTGAACTCCTAAAAAGTATTGATGAACCTTTGTTTATTGATGTTTTTTTGGATGGAAAATTTCCACCGGAATTTAAACGGTTACAAAATGAAACTAAACAACTTTTGGAAGAGTTTAGCAGTTACAATTCCAATTTGATGTTTCAGTTTACCAATCCGTTGGAAGATGAAAACAATGCTCAACAGTACATTGCAGAACTGACAAATCTTGGTTTCTTACCAACCAATATCAATAGTACTCAAAAAGGAAAAAAAGAAATTATACAAATTTTTCCTTGGGCAATTGCTAATCAAGGTGAAAAATCTGTTCGTGTTCCTTTATTAGTCAACAATTTTGGAAATACACCTGCTGAAAACATCAATAGTTCGGTGCAATTACTAGAATTTGCTTTTGCAGATGCTTTAACCAAAATTACTAAAAAAGAAAAGAAAAAAATTGCCATTTTAAAAGGAAACGGACAAATGGCAGACAAATACCAAGCGGATTGTTTATTGAATCTGAAAGAATATTATCAATTAGGCGAATTCAATTTTGATTCTTTGCAAGATAATCCGAATAAAGTACTGGAAAATTTGAAACGTTTTGATGCCACTTTGATTGTCAAACCTACAGAAGCCTTTTCTGACAATGAAAAATATATTCTAGATCAATATATCATGAATGGCGGAAAAAGCATGTGGCTGATAGATAAAGTGATTGCCGATATTGATTCTTTACAAAACAAAAACAATGCTTCATTAGCATTCCCGAGGGAATTGAATGTAGATGATTTATTGTTTAAATATGGGGTTCGCATCAATTATAATTTGGTTCAAGATTTACTTTCTACCCCTATCACGGCTCAGTCTGAACAAGGCGATGTGCCAATTGATTGGTTGTATTCGCCAATTATAAAATCAGAAAATAATCATGCCATTAACAACAATATCAATTTGGTCAAATTAGAATTTGCCAATACCATTGACACGTTAAAAAACAGTATTAAAAAAACCATCCTTTTAAAAAGTTCACCACAGTCTAAAGCGATCGGAACACCTTTTGAAATCAATTTATATGAATTCATGGAAGGAGTTAACGAACAAGATTTTAACAAAGGGAATTTACCGCTTGGCGTGTTGTTGGAAGGTTCTTTCACCTCTGCATTTAAAAACCGAGTAAAACCTTTTTTAGCCCCCTCTAATCAAGAAAACGGAAAAGAAAACAAAATGATTGTAATTGCCGATGGAGACATCATTAATTATACCTATGTCAATAAAAAACCTTTACTGGGTGGAATTGATCAATGGACCCAGCAAGTATATGGCAACAAAGAATTTTTGCTAAACGCCATGAATTATTTAATGGATGACAGCGGACTTATCAACATTCGAAACAAAGAAGTAAAATTGGCTTTTTTAGATAAAGAAAAAGTAAATCAAGACTACCATTCTATTCAATTGTTAACAGTTGGATTGCCATTGATACTCTTGTTATTGTTTGCGTTAGCCTTTATCTTTTGGCGTAAAAAAACTTACGCCAGATAATGTTAATAAATTCCATTTTTTAAATTCAATAGTTCCCATTATATTTGTAAGATATAAAATAAAAAACCGAAATGAAGTTTATAGTATCGAGTTCGTATTTATTAAAACAATTACAAGTACTTGGAAGTGTGATTAACAGTAGTAACACATTGCCAATCTTGGACAATTTTTTATTTGAATTAAATCAAAACAGTTTAGTTGTTTCAGCCTCAGATTTAGAAACAACCATGTCTGCTACCTTAGATATTGACAGTAAAAGCGAAGGAAGTGTAGCAGTACCGGCAAAATTATTATTGGAAATCTTAAAAACGTTCCCGGAACAACCGCTAACGTTTACTGTAGAAGAAAATAGCACCATTGAAATCAGCTCCAATTCCGGTAAATATGCTCTGGCTTACGCTGCCGGTGAAGAATTTCCTAAAGCAGTAGTATTAGATGATCCATCTTCTACGCTTGTTCCGGCAGAAGTTTTGGCAACTGCTATCAGTAAAACCATTTTTGCCGCCGGTAACGATGATTTACGCCCGGTGATGTCGGGAGTATTTTTTCAATTTTCTCCTGAAGGTTTGATTTTTGTGGCAACCGATGCTCACAAATTGGTTAAATATTCCAGAACGGATGTAAAAGCTTCTCAAGTGGCAGATTTTATTATGCCCAAAAAACCATTGAACATTTTAAAAGGTATTTTAGGAACATCTGATAGCGATGTAAAAATTGAATACAATGACAGTAATGCCGTATTTTCATTTGATAATTACATGCTTATTTGTCGTTTAATTGACGGCAAATATCCTAACTACGAGGCGGTAATTCCTAAAGAAAATCCAAATAAGTTATTAATTGACAGAACTCAATTTTTAAATTCTGTTCGTCGTGTAGCGATTTTTTCAAATAAAACTACCCATCAAATTCGATTAAAAATTGCTGGTACAGAATTAAATATTTCTGCGGAAGATATTGATTATTCTAACAAAGCGGAAGAACGTTTGACTTGTGATTATCAAGGAGATGATATGCAAATCGGATTCAATTCTCGTTTTTTAACAGAGATGTTGACAAATTTACAATCTGATGATATTCAATTGGAAATGTCTTTACCGAACCGTGCCGGAATCTTAACTCCTGTTGATGGTTTAGATGATGGAGAAATCATTACTATGTTGGTAATGCCGGTCATGTTGAATAACTAAATTATACGAAAATTAATAAGAAAGGCGGTTTTTGAACCGCCTTTTCTTTTTTATAATCTCGCTTCATGAATCACCAAAAGCGGAACTTCAACGTGATACGATAATTTTTGAGTCAAACTTTGACGGAATAATTCTTCGAAGAATCCACGTTTATAATTTAGCATTGCCAACATATCCACTTCATATGCTTGAACAAAATTCAAAATGGTTTGTTCTACATCTTCTGCTTCAATAACATGAATACTCACTTTTTCGTCTTTTAATAAAAACTTCCAATCTTCAATTACAACCGGATTCACATCTGATTTTTTGGTTTTTACATACACACAATGCACATGAGCATCAAATAATTTAGCCAATTCAATCACTTTTTTTAGAGCTTTAAAATCTTTTTCTCTGAATCGGGTAGAAAAAACAATGTTTTTAATTCCTTCATAATTTGCCTCTTCCGGAACGGCAATCACAAAATTATCCAACTCCGTAATTACACTGCCTGCATTTGAACCCAAGAAGGTTTCTTTTAAACCGGAAGCTCCTTTTGTACCCATTACTACATAATCAATTTTTTCCTCTTTCACCACTTGCTTAATGACCCAAATTAAATCGCCATGTTTTAGGATATGATTGATTTTTACATGGTCTAATCCGTTTTTTTCTGCAATTTCTCTTAAAAAAGGAATCTGATCTTTGAAATTTTCAAAATTTTCCAATTCAATAGTGTCATACACTTCTTTGAGAGTAGTTGGTAAACCACCAATATGCAAATTTGGAAGTTCATAAGCATGAAGTGTAATCACTTCTGCTTTAATCTTTTCTGCTAATTTTAAAGCATATACAAAAGCATTCATAGAGGCTTCTGAAAAATCGGTTGGAAACAATATTTTTTTCATCATCGTAATTTTTTAGGGTTTGTTTGTTGTTAAAGTGTAAAGTTACACCGTTTTTATTCATATCCCTATGATAATTATCAGGAATTCAAAAATGATTTGACAGATTAAAGTTAGTTGAAGTTAAGATTGTAAAAATCATTAATTTTGCGAAAAATAACTTTTGATGATTCCAACTCAAACAATAGTGGCATTGGCAACTCCTTCCGGTGCGGGTGCAATTGCTGTAATCCGACTTTCCGGTAAAGAAGCCATTTCTATCGCAGCCAAGGTTTTTGTTTCGGTTTCCGGTAAAGATGTAACCCAACAAAAAACGCATACCATTCATCTAGGACATATTGTTTCGGAGGGAAAAACGTATGATCAGGTTTTGGTTTCCGTATTCAAAAATCCACATTCTTACACAGGTGAAGATGTAGTGGAGATTTCTTGTCATGGTTCTACCTTTATTCAACAACAAATTATTCAATTGCTTTTGCGAAACGGAGCAAAAATGGCTCAACCGGGAGAATTCACCTTGCGTGCTTTTTTGAATGGAAAATTAGATTTATCACAAGCTGAAGCGGTAGCGGATTTAATTGCTTCAGATAACGAAGCTTCACACCAAATAGCCATGCAACAAATGCGAGGCGGTTTTAGTAATGAAATTGCCAACCTACGTCAAGAGTTATTAAATTTTGCCTCGTTAATTGAATTAGAATTAGACTTTGCCGAAGAAGATGTTGAATTTGCCGACCGAACCCAATTTAACGACCTTTTAAATCGTATTGAATTTGTATTGAAACGATTAATTGATTCATTTGCCGTTGGTAACGTGATCAAAAACGGAATACCGATTGCCATTGTAGGTGAACCGAATGTGGGTAAGTCTACCCTACTCAATGCACTATTAAATGAAGAACGAGCTATTGTTTCTGATATCGCAGGAACCACTCGCGACACCATCGAAGATGAGTTAGTTATTGAAGGCATTGGTTTTCGATTCATCGACACGGCAGGAATTCGTGACACGACTGACCATGTAGAGAGCATTGGCATCAAAAAGACGTTTGAGAAGATTGAGCAGGCTCAGGTGGTGTTGTATTTATTTGATAGTTTCAGGTTTAAAGTTTCAAGTTCGGAATACTTGACTGAAATTGAAAGGGTGAAAAATAAATATCCTTTAAAACCACTTGTTGTTATAATCAATAAGGTTGATTTGTTGACTGAAAACGAAATTCTAACTATTCGTCAACAACTTGAAACCTTAAACTTGAAACCTGAAACCATCTCTGCAAAACAAAACATTGGCATCGATGAACTCAAGCAAACTCTACTCTCATTTGTGAACACGGGTGCTTTACGTAACAACGAAACAATTGTTACCAATTCTCGTCATTACGATTCATTACTAAAAGCGTTAGAAGAAATTCAAAAGGTGAAATGGGGCTTGGAATCCGGTCTTTCCTCTGACCTTATGGCAATTGATATTCGCGAAGCTTTATATCACTTTGGTGAGATTACCGGAGAAGTAACCAATGATGAGTTGTTGGGGAACATTTTTGCAAATTTCTGTATCGGTAAGTAAAATTTTTTGATACCTTTGATAATATCAAATGATACTATCATGTCAAAACCACCTTATACTATTACCGATAAAATTATAGCGTTAGTTGCATCTATTTCAGAAAAGATAGGAGCAATTAACGCTACTCATTTATATAAACCCGCTACCGAATTACGAAAGAAAAACAGAATCAAAACCATTCAATCTTCATTAGAAATTGAGGGCAATACTCTGACTGAAGAGCAAATCACGGCTTTAATAGAAAACAAAAGAGTACTTGCTCCTCAAAAAGATATATTAGAAGTTAAAAATGCGATAAAAGTATATGAACAACTCAACAACTTCAATCCTTTCCAATTAAAAGATTTAGGAAAAGCACACGCTATTCTAATGAATGGATTGATTGATAATGCAGGAAAATTAAGAACTACAAATGTTGGGATTGTAAAAGGTTCAAAAGTAGAACACTTTGCACCAAGCGGAACAATGGTAAACGGACTGATGAAAGACCTTTTTGAGTATCTTAAAAAAGACAATGATTTAATCCTTATCAAAAGTTGTGTGTTTCATTATGAATTCGAATTTATACATCCATTTTTAGACGGGAACGGAAGAATGGGCAGATTGTGGCAAACTTTACTACTAATGCAACAATATCCGGTTTTTGAATATTTACCTGTTGAATCATTGATAAAACAAAAACAAAGCGATTATTACAACAAATTATCCGAATCCGATAAAAAAGGAAATTCGACACCATTTATCGAATTTATGTTGGAAATCATTTCAGCGTCATTAGACGGACTTTTACAATCGCAATCAATTACACTTCTTACAGAAGACAGAATATGCTTATTTGCAGCTAAAATAGGCAAGAATACGTTTAGTAGAAAAGACTATATGCAGCATTTTAAAAACATATCTGCACCAACAGCCAGTAGAGATTTAAAATGGGCAGTTGAACAAAACCTATTAACTAAATTTGGAGCATTACGATTAACGGAATATCAGTTTAAATAATTCATTTTTTGACCAATATTTTCGCCTATTTTCAAAGTTTTTGACAATCATTTGGCACACGAACCCTTTTAACGCTGAAAATTTCAAAATTATGCAAATTTTGTATTGGGAAGTAGAATTCATTATCTTTACACTGCCGCAGGCGTTAAAGTAGGCAAAACAGTTTACCAAGGCAGTCAAGCCCCAGTTGTAACCGATTATTTAGGCGGTTTTCAATATGTGAAGAATGAATTACAATTCTTCCCTCACCCGGAAGGTTATGTAAGTGTGGTAAAATTTGGACCGGAAACCTTAGTAATTAACTATGCGTATCAGTACAAAGACCATTTTGAGGGCGGAGCGTTAAAAAATAGTCCAGTGGACTATTTTAGCGAACGAGCCAGGTGGCGGGGTGGCCACCGCTTAAACTATGGAAAAGACCCTG
>QLAH01000246.1_pt1 | contig 39156 bp, 37 predicted proteins | sample 4693081 | NCBI WGS metagenome assembly QLAH01 (sample SAMN09425401, study PRJNA476045) | Lake water metagenome, whole genome shotgun sequencing project. | reverse complement strand
ACCGCCACCAGCAGCAGGTACCAGGAGGGAATGCGCACTCCACGCCGCATGCGGGGATCCGGGATCGCCCGCAGAAAGCTGATCAGGTCGAGATCGGTTGCGGCAACAGCGGCTTCGGGCACGGAGAGGAGGCGTTCCCGCCGACCTCAACTCATGGTGGCAGGACGGGCGAGGGCGCCTGTGACACACTTTGAATCAGCCCTGGGGTAAGACCGAGCGGTCTTCTTCGCTAACAGTGGGGGGGTCCTGAAATTATACTGATAAAGACTACTAGAATGCGCCGCCAAGGTCGTCGAAATGTATCAACACGTACAATCAAGGAGCAATGATAGCACTGTTCGCTTTTCATTTGTGGGCTGTGGCCGAATCGCAGTCAAGTACTTAACTTTTTTCGCTCGGACGCTGCCCTCAGATGCTTGTCTTGTAGCAGTCTGCGATCCCGACATAGAACGCGCAAGTGCACTTGTGCGGGGCTTGGACGTTCGTGTCTTCGCGCACCCGTTGGACATGATGGAACAAATGGGTAACAGCATAGATGTAATTGCTATACTCGCCCCTTCAGGTTTGCATGCAGAAATCACGGTGAATCTAGCGAAGTACGGCAAGATTATTCTAGTTGAAAAACCGATGGCTCTAACGCTCGTTGACGCAGATCGCATGATTGATGTTTGCGATAGTTCAGCCACCAAACTCTTTGTCGTAAAGCAAAACCGCCTTAATCTCCCAATACGTCGGCTTATCCAAGCAATCGAATCGGGGCGTTTCGGCAAGTTGTTCATGGCTACCTCTCGCATTCGATGGTGCCGCAAGCAGGAATACTATGATGAGAGTCCTTGGAGTGGAAGAGTGAATGGCGATGGTGGGATCTTTGCCAATCAAGCCTCACACTATCTTGATCTTCTGCAGTGGATGTGTGGAGATGTTGCGAGTGTGGTTGCAAAAACATCCAAGGCCTTGCTCAAGATTGAGACCGAAGACACTGGGGTAGCATTACTTCAGTTCAAAAATGGCGCTTTGGGTGTTGTGGAGGCGACTACCGCAACGCGCCCCACAGACCTCGAGGGGTCTATTTCGATCCTTGGGGAAAATGGCTCAGTGGAGATCTCTGGATACGCCCTCAACGAAGTACGGACATGGTCCTTCGTTAATCCAGAGCCTCAAGATGCTGAAATGCAGGACTATCAAGGCTCCAAAGCCGCCGCCACCAATACGATTGGCCACCATGAATATTTGAAACACTTTATTCAGTGCATAAGAAGCAACAGTGTTGAACTGGTGGATGGACGCGAAGGCCGAAAGTCACTTAGCCTAATAACGGCTATTTACAAATCATCTTTTACTGGCAAAGAAGTCTTTCTTCCATGAAGTCATCATCTGGATTGATTAGGTTGGTTGATGTTTCCCTTCAAAACCGGATCCTGCAGCAGGAGCTTCTAATCGCGACTTCTCATTTGATAAAGAGTGGAAAGTTCATCCTTGGGGAACAAACACGAGAATTTGAGAAGCAGTTTTGTGCATTACACCAGCAGATCTATGGCGTCGGTGTTGCTAATGGAACAGACGCACTTGTATTGGCTCTGCATGGAATAGGGATCAAGCCTGGGGATGAGGTCATTGTGCCTGACATGACCTTTTTCGCTACTGCTTCAGCCGTTTTTCGTTTGGGTGCACGTCCGGTGCCTGTCGACGTTGAGCCTTATGGGCTTGGGATGGACGATCGACTAGTAGAGCAAGCTATCACAAACAAGACAAAGGCAATCATCCCAGTCCATCTACATGGCTGGCCAGTGCGGTTGGATAACATCCTCGCACTTGCAAACAGTTTCAGCCTAAAGATAGTTGAAGATTGCGCCCAAGCACACGGTGCTAAGGTCAAAGAGAAACCAGTTGGAAGTAGCGGCACGGCAAGCTGCTTCTCTTTTTTTCCATCGAAAAACCTTGGAGCCCTTGGGGATGGGGGAATTGTTCTTACAGACGATGAAGAAGTATCAAGACGCATTCGCACCCTTGCCAACCAAGGGCGCTTCAACTCCAAGTATCTTCATCAAGAGATCGGATACAACTCCAGACTTGATGAATTGCAGGCAGCATTCCTTAATATTAAGCTTAAGTATCTAGACACATGGAATGCAAGGCGAAGACAAATTGCTAAAATGTACAGAGCTGCGTTAGCAGATCTTCCCCTACTCTGTCCGCCCGAGCCTGATGGTGATGTTGTTTCAGCCGTCCACATCTTTGCAGTTCGTTGCAAGGACAGTGTCACCAGGGAATCACTTAGGGCCTTTCTCATGGAAAAATCGATTGAGACTGGAATTCATTACCCAGTGCCATTACATCTTCAGCCTCCATTAAAAGGCTTCGAGCTTTTTTCAGAGGACTTTCCTGTAGCAACTAGTGCATCTCAAACCATGGTTTCTCTCCCGATTTACCCAGAAATGACCGATGAGCAATGTGCAGAGGTGATAGATAGAGTCACTGAGTTCTTCACTAGGCCATGAGACTTCTACGAGCCATCTCAACACTTGATCCCGCTTCTGGTGGCCCAGCCGCTACTCTATCCCCAATTACTGAGGAGTTGATTTCTATTGGCCATACAGTAGAAACTGTATGTTTCGATAATCCTGAAGATCCTTGGCTTAACGATCTTTTCTTCGTTGTGCACTGCCTAGAGTGCAAGAGTAATTTTTACCAGCGACTGATAAAGCTCTACAACTTCTTGCGAGCTAATTTGCATCGCTATGATTGTGTAATTGTTCATGGATTATGGAGTTCGGTTGATTTCGCTGTTTGGCGAGCCCTCCGTCATACTTGCACGCCGTATATAGTTCTGTTACATGGCATTCTTACACCATGGTTTAATCAGCGTTATCCGCTTAAGTACGTAAAAAAGTATTTTTACTGGCTTGTTTACCAGCATAGGATTCTTGCTGACGCCAGTGCTGTCTTGTCCTTTTCCGAAGAAGAACAGTTGATGGCAAGCCAATCTTTCTGGCCATACAACTGCAATGGCGCAGTCGTAAAATATGGGACCGCAGGCCCCCCAGAGATAAATAGTCTAAGAGGGATATTCTATGATCGTTTTCCTCACCTAGAAAATAAACAGAAATTACTTTATCTGGGTAGAATTCATTATAATAAAGGATGTGACATCTTGGTGGAAGCTTTTGCACGCCTTAGTAACCAGATATCCAATGTACATCTTGTCATGGCTGGGCCGGATCAACTTGGCTGGAGAGATTCTCTGGTTAGGAGGGCAAATGAGTTAGGAGTAGGGTCGAAGATAACTTGGACTGGTTTGCTGGTCGGTGACATGAAATGGGGCGTGCTCCTCTCAAGTGATGTCTTTGTACTACCAACTCATCATGACAATCACAGCGTGGCAATGGTAGAGGCATTGGCATGTGGAGTTCCTGTTCTAATCACAGATAAATTGTTTCAATGGCGAGATATAGAAGCTAGTGGATCTGGTCTCGTAGCTACCGATTCAGTTGATGGGCTAACCGACATTTTCTTTCAGTGGTTCACGATGGATCCTGAAGAGCAAGCTCTGATGAGACAGTGCGCTGTCAAGGCTTTTTGGGCGAACTTTAATGCAAAGATTGCAGCGGAGAGCTTGTGCAGCATCATTGAAGAGACGCTTATTTCGAAGAATAGCTCAAGGGCACCTCGAAAAATCATTTGAAGGACTGGCCCGGTCCGATACAAGAGCTAAGACTTAAACTGCTCAGCATACCTGAATGGGACAGCCCGGATGCTGGGATGAAGAGAAAAAGATCCACAAGATTCACACAAGAAGACTATATTGACGACCCTCTCCGATTCGATTCCTTGGGAGAGCTTTAGGTCGTTGCTTGAATATGGATGTACCCATGAGCGGAAGAGGAAGGCCGGCAGGAAACGGATCCATCCCCTTATCTTCTTCAAGATGCTACCGCCACCAGCAGCAGGTACCAGGAGGGAATGCGCACTCCACGCCGCATGCGGGGATCCGGGATCGCCCGCAGAAAGCTGATCAGGTCGAGATCGGTTGCGGCAACAGCGGCTTCGGGCACGGAGAGGAGGCGTTCCCGCCGACCTCAACTCATGGTGGCAGGACGGGCGAGGGCGCCTGTGACACACTTTGAATCAGCCCTGGCAGCACCTCCCCGCCAACACCCCGGTTCTATTGATCACCAATCCCTGACAACTGCCCCGAGCCAGGCCCTCGTACCCGCAGCGCGCCATGGAACAGGCCTCCCTGGGTGGGCCACGGTTGGAGTGCCGCGTGCTTCGTTCCCAGCCTGATCTCACACGTCACAGGTGGCGCACATGGGGCTGGTACGCGTGTACTAAAGTAGCTGTTTGACGCTCCAGGGCCTTGGGGCAGGTCCAGCCCTCTCCTGAATCTGCGCCAGACTTGGCTGCAACACCAGTCTCGCTCCGCCGGCGCTGCGGCCTCGATCTCCAGGGTTGGATCCAGGCCATTGCCGGCCTCGTTATTGCGCTGATCGCGCTGCTCTCCTCCTATGGCCACATCACCCTCCCCACCGGTGCCAGCCTCCAGCTCCCGCAGCAATGGGGCGTCTGGTTCATCGCTGCCTCGGTGGCGGTTGTGGTTGTCGACGCTCAACTGGCGACGGGATCCCGGCTACGAGCTGCGCAAGATGCAGCACGAGCAGCGGATGTAGCCGCAGGCCGGCGAAGCCGTAGCAGCTGAGGAAAGAGAACGCGCGGCTCGCAGCGATCGAATCCAGGCTTGCGCGCTTCGAGCGGGAGCACTTGTCCAGCTCGAACCCTCTTTCCTCCACCGGCGATTCCTCGCCCTCATAGCCGCCGAGCTGGCTGCCCTGGCGGAGGAGCCGGAGGAGCCCTCCTGATCGCCCTGCACCGAACCAGGGAACAGGCCGGCGGGACCGCCACTCCGGCATCAGCGAAATGGGCAAAGTGGCCGCCCCCAGCTGGACACCCGGCAACTGGCTCGGCTGAGCCCGCCGCTTCGGCTTCCTCCAGGCCACCGATGTGGTGCTGGTGATCAGACTCCCACGACGCTGCCGACAACCCCATCACCCCATCACCCTCCCCCACCCCGCCGGCGTCGGCGCCGGCCTCCAGCTCCCGCAGCCTCCCGCAGCCTCCCGCAGCCTCCCGCAGCCTCCCGCCATGCTCCCGCCCGCCATCGACTGGACGACCTGCCCGCCAGCTCCGATGGTCTGGATGCCGTTCCGGGAACTCCTGCTGGCTGTGGCCACCACCCCCGCCCTTCTCCTGCCACTCGTGGCGGTGGTGGCGCTGGTGCTTGTTGGCCTCGCGGGCTTTGGCTGGCCCTGGCGCGCCCTGCTCAGCGCTCTGTTGGTCGTGCTCGTTTCGCTCCTCTACACCCCCTTCGCCACCACCGCTCTCACCGCCTGGCTCAACACCCAGCTGCCCGCCCCACCCTCCGGCGTCGCCGCGCCGGCCCTGGCCGTGCTGGTGGGTCGGGGCGCTGAAATCAGCACCGCCACCACCGCCGAGGCGGCCCGCCTGCTCGGCCAGGCGCGCGTGAACCGCATCTACGTGTCGGGCGACGCGCCCGCCACGGCTCAGCAGCTGCTCTCGCTCGGCGTACCAGCCGAACGCATCGCCGGCGACAGCTGCGCCCGCACCACCTGGGAGAACGCCACCCTCACCACCACCTGGATCCGCCAGCACATTCCCGCGAACACCCCCGTGCTGCTCATCACCGATCCCTGGCAGTTGCCCCGCGCCAGCCGCGCCTTCGCCCGCCAGCAACTGCCCGTCACCCCCATCGCCGCCGAGCCGAACCTCTCTCCCCACGAACGCAACCGCCTCGCTCTGCGCGAATCCGCCGCCACCCTGCTCTATGCCCTCCAGGGCCGGATGTGAGCACACGCACCCTGGTGAAAGACCAGCACAGGGGTTTTCCGCGTGGTCAGCACATGTCATCATCGTGATGATGGCATGCTCGCGACTGGCTGCATCAGACCACGGCCGACCTGGCCCAGGCCAGCCTCAGCGTCGGTGCCGGCCATCACGAATGGGCCTGGCAGGTCTGGGGCCATGGCCTCGGCCGTTCCTTCCGCGATTTCCCCACCACCGCGGCCGCTTCCCTGATGCCCTCCACATCCCCACCCGCTACCCCGATAGCCTTCCCGACGGGGCTCCCACCGACCATTTCGGCCGTCTGCAAAGCGACGACGCTCTCCGCCATGCCCGTGCAGGTGATTGCCGCCACCGAAGCCTGGGCCGCCGCCAGCGGGTCCCAGCACCAGCGCCTGCTGCACTGGCCCCTGGAGCAGCTACCCCTCAGCTGCGATGCCCTCGTTCTCACGCCCTCGGAACTGAACGAGCTTCTTGAAGGCGGCAGCCGTATGGCCCGGGAACTCCAGCGCGATCTGAGCTGGCTGATCTGACCCCCTCAGGGCACGGGGAAACGCTGTCTACACTGAGCGCAGCTTGTCTACACATCCTGTGCCCCTGAACATCCGCAATCCAGAGGCCGATCGACTTGCGGCTGAACTGGCAGCACTCGCTGGCGAAACCAAAACCGCTGCTGTGATCCAGGCTCTGCGTGAGCGATTGCACCGCCTGAAGCATGCACCCCCCGTTTCCACCAGCCCGGGCGGGCGTCTCGCGGATCACCTTGATTCGATCGCCCTGCATCTGGCCCAGCGACCCAAGCTGGACGATCGCGATGCCGACGCCATTCTCGGCTATGACAACCACGGCATCCCAGGGTCATTGGGACGGCGGCCCAACGTGATCTCGAACTCTTTCTTGCTGCAGCGAGCATCGAAATCATTCCGTTTGACCTCCATCAGGTCCAGTTGGCGCTGACAGGCTTCCAGCGTTTCGGCAAAGGTCGCCACCCTGCAGGCCTGAACATGGGTGATTGTTATTCGTACGCCCTGGCGCAGGCCACCCGATCGCCCCTGCTATTCAAGGGCAACGACTTTCCTCTCACGGATATTGAGCCGGTCACCATCAGTGTCGAGTTTGTGGAACACCTGCAGATCCACCTGCCAGGGCAGCAGCAGATCATCGAGCTCGGCACCCAGTTCCAGGAGCTCGCCCAGCCCCATCCCCGGGGCCTCCGGACACAGGTCGATGTCGGAACCGGAATGATGCCGGCCCAACGCCCGGGAGCCGTAGAGCACCACCCGATGGACAGCCCGATGGCGGACGATCCTCTCCAGCAGCTAGGTGGTTGCTTCCTCAGGCAGCCCGGGGATGCTGGCTTCGCCAGGCTGACTCTGGCTCGTTTCCGATGGGGCTCTCATCGGCTGCGGGCACGCAGAAGCGTGGCCAGGGCTCGGCTGTAGTTCTCCAGGCGCTGCAGCCAGCGAACGTCCGCTTCCGCCATGGAGGATTCACCACGCAGGGCCTGACCATTCTCGCTTGCTGATCACGCCCTGACGCTCGGCCAGCACTCACGAACACACCGTCCATGGTGTTGCCGATGCTGCATGGCGTAGCGGATCTGGGCTTACCTTGCGGGTGATCGTCAAGCCTGCGTCAACCGCACCCCATGCTGCCCAGGCCCACCGGCTTGCTGCGCCTCTACGGACGCGATCTCGGCCGCCTGCAGCGGCTCGTGGATCCGCTCACGGTGGCGGGGCTGTTCTGGCTGGTCACCACCTTCGGCGTTTCCTCCCTCACGCCCGGGCTGCGCCTCTCGGTGATGGTGTGGGTGGCGCTGCTCACCGCCCTGATCCTGCCCAACGGCCGCCTCTACCAGAGCTATCGCCAGCTCAGCCTCTGGAGCCTGCTCTCCCGCGTGACCACCAGCTGGGCCTCCGTGCTCGCCGGCCTGCTGGCGCTCGGCTTCGTCTTCAAGCTCACCGCCACCTTCTCCCGCCTCGAACTCAGCCTCTGGGCCCTCATCGCCTGGCTGCTGCTGTTGCTGATGCACGTGGGCGGCCGCAAGCTGCTGCGCCTGCACCGCATCCGCGGCGGCAACACGCGAACGTTCGTGTACTGGGGCACGCCCTTTCACGCCGTGGCCCTCTGGCAGCAGCTCGAAAACCTGCCCCACCTCGGCCTGCGTCTGCAGGCCTGGTTCATGCCACCAGGCGCCCAGACGGTTCCCCTGCCCCCCGGCATGCCCCCCGCCGCCGGCGGCCTCAGCGAGATGCGCAACTGGCTCAACAGCAACGACGTCGATCAGATCTATTTCTCCTACGTGGCCGAACGCCACCTCTCGATGACCGAGCTGGTGCGCTTCTTCGGCGACACCTGCAAGCCGGTGTACTTCCTGCCCGCCTGGAGCCAGCCCTCGATGCGCTTCAGCGTCGAACCCCTCGGCGATCGCTTCGCCATCAGCCTCTGGGGTCCCCACGACTCCCTGCTCGATCATCTTCTCAAGCGCCTCTTCGACATCGTGGTGAGTGGGGCCGCCCTGCTGCTGCTCTCGCCCCTGCTGCTGCTGATCTCCCTGCTGGTGGCCCTCAGCTCGCCGGGCCCGGTGCTGTTCCTGCAGGACCGCTACGGCCTCGACGGCCGCAGCTTCAGGATCTACAAGTTCCGCACCATGACAGTCACCGAGTCGGGCCACGAGCAGGGCCTGGCCCAGGCTCGCCGCGACGACCCGCGCGTCACCCCCATCGGCCGCATCCTGCGCCGCTGGAGCCTCGATGAACTGCCCCAGCTCTGGAACGTTCTCATCGGCACCATGAGCCTGGTGGGGCCCCGCCCCCATGCCGTGGCCCACAACGAGCAGTACCGCTCGCTCATCCCCGGCTACATGCAGCGCCATCAGTTCAAGCCCGGCATCACCGGCCTCGCCCAGGTGGAGGGCTGGCGCGGCGAAACCGCTGATCTCGAACGCATGGCCCGCCGTGTGGAGGCCGATCTGCGCTACCAGCGCGAGTGGTCGCTCGAACTCGACGTGAAGATCCTGCTGCGCACCCTCTTCCAGATACGCTCCCCCAACGCCTACTGAAGCAAGGCAACCAGCTGCCGCTCCAGCTTGCCGAGCACCGCCTCACGGCCGAAGTGGCGCTCCGCCAGCCGCCGGGCCCTCTGCCCCGCCGCCGCCCGCAGCGCCGGATCATCAGCGAACCGCTCCACCGCCGCCGTGAACGCCGCGGCATCTTCCGGCGGCACGCACAACCCTCCCTCCGCCGCCAGCAGCGCCAGCTCGCTGCCCGGCGGTGAACTCGCCACCACCGGCCGGCCGCTCGCCAGGATCCCCATCAGCTTCGACGGCAGCACCAGATCCGCCACCTTTTCCCGCTGCGGCAGCAGGTGCACATCGGCGGCATTCAGCCAGTCGTTCAGCCGCTCCGACGGCTGCAGCGGCAGCCAGCGCACCTGCGGCAGATCGGCCGTGGCCGCCTCCAGCTCCGGCCGCGTGGCGCCTTCGCCCGCCAGCAGCCACACCAGATCGCGGCGATGGCGCAACCGCCGGATCACCTCCGCCAGCACATTCACTCCCTGCTTCTTGTTCATCGAGCCCGAATACAGCAGCAGCATCTGGGTGTCGGCGATGCCCAGCTCGCGGCGGTAGGGATTCACGGCGCGTTCCTGAGGGCCCTGCGGCCGGATCGCGTTGAGATCCACCCAGTTCGGCACCAGCCGCATGCGCTCTTTCGCCACCCCCTTCTCCGCCAGCTTCTGCACCATCGCCGTGCTGATCGTGCTCACGGCATCGAAGCCCCGCAACGTGCGCCGCTCCCCCCCCTCCGCCAGCCGCCGCAGCGCCGGACCCTGCAGGATCCCCAGTTCGAAGGCGGCATCCACCTCGAAATCCTGGATGTGCAGCCAGGCGCGCGTGCGGCGCCCGCACAGCCGCCGCAGCAGCAGCGCGCCCGGGGCGCAGAAGAAGGCCGGCGCCACCGTGAGCACCACATCCGGCCGCCAGCGGCGCTGCGCCAGCAGCGGCGGCAGGCTGGTGAGCGCGAAGCTGCTCAGGTGCAGCAGCCGGGTGAGCCCGTTCGGCCGTGCCGGCACCCACAGCGGGCAGCGCCGCAGCCGTACGCCGCCGATCCGCTCGCGCAGGTAGCGGTTGCGGTACTGGGGCGCGCCCACCTCGCCCCCCAGTCCCACCCGCCAGTTGGGGAAATAGGGCGGCGCCGCGATCGCCCGCACCTCATGGCCCCGCTCCGCCAGCCAGGCCGACAGCTCGCCGGTGTAGCGGCCGATCCCCACCGGCTCGGGCCAGGTGTTGAGGCCGTAGATCAAGATCTTCATCCGCTCACCAAGCACCACCAAAAAGCTCTATCAGCTTTGGGGCTGAGAGAGCTCGGGAACAACTCCAGCGGGGACCGTCAGCGGGTGCCGATGTTGGTGACCGGTACGTTCGGCAGTGGGGTTCGCACCACAGGGAAGCGGGCAAAGTTGGTCTGCGCGAAACCACTGTTACGGCCGGCCAGTGGTTGGGAGGGCTTGAACTCGCCCGAAAGCGGCTGCGACGAGGAAGCTGTGCCGGCTCGAGGCCTTGTGGGCGTTCTCTGGGCGAGAGCAGGAAGCGAGGCCATGGCAAACACGCCCACAGCAGCATAAGCGGTGCCCGCTCTCAGCGAAGCTGAAAACCGTGCAACCTTTCGAACGCTTAGATCGAAAGCCATAGGGGGCAACTACCGCATTGCTGCAAAGCATAGCCCGGGTCTGGCTGGTAGGCCTCATGGTGTGGCCATTCCCGCAAAGTAGCCCGTGCGGAAGCTGTCGCCCCACGCCACCGTCAGCACACCCACCGTGCCGAACGGCGAGGCGTTGAACAGATCCGCGCCGATCAGGTTCACCGTGAGCGGCAGGGAGGCGAACGGCACCACCGAAACCCCTGCGTTGGTTCCCCGGCCGCTCCAGCCCATCGACACCCCCAGCCGTGGGGTCACCTCCACCCCCACCGAGGCGAATGCACCCACCGTGGGGCCCTGGAAGTTCTCATCCAGCGAGGTGAAGTTGTTGCCGCCCACGCCGGCGCTCACCTGCAGAACCTGCGAAAAATGGGGGTCGTTGCGCCGCAGCGGCGTGGCCACCGTGATCGCCCCATAGCCGTTGGGAAAGGTGAAGAAACCGGTTTCGTTGGTGGTGTAGCTCCACAGATCCATCACCCCACCGGCCACCGCCACCTGCAGCGTGGGCTCGTTCACCAGAACCCGGCCGATGCTGCCGCCGATCCCGCCGTTCGCTCCCAGATTCTTGACGCTGCCGATGCCCACGTCCAGCTGCATCCCCAGCGTGCGATAGGGATCGCCGAGGCCGAAACCGAAGTTGATCGAGCCATCGGGAACGCCATCGCGCTGCTTGCCCGGGGTGCCCGCCGATAACGCCAGGTAATACTCGCCCCATCCCGCCACATAGCCCGAAGGAACGCCACCGCCGATCAGCGGGGCCGCGTACTGGATGCGACGCGGTGGCGTGAGATCCTCCGGCACCGGCCCCTCCACCGGCAGACTCGGGCGTGGCTCCGCCTGCGCGGCCAGAGGAACGGTGCGCGCCGCCGGCCCCCTGCCGCCATCCGGTGACACCAGCCGCCAGCCCGGCGCCGTGGGCGCGGCCTCCACCAGCCGCCAGCCACGCTCCGCCGCCTCGGCAGGGAAGGCAACGGCGACAGCCAGCCACGCCACAACCTGCCACACGCGCGCTCTCATCTCAGACATCAGTCAGCGCCAAAACCATCTCACGCTTGAGCTGCTCCAACGGCTTGAGCCGATCAGCCGCAGACAGCGGGCTGAGATGAAGCATCCGACGGATGGTTTCCAGCTCCTGGCTGCTGGCGGCCTCTTGGATCGCCTGCACCGCAGGCACGCTGCGCCCACCGGGGCCAAGCGCGAGGGTCAGGGTTTCGATGTAGGAGGGCGCCTCCGGCCGCTCTTCGCTGGTGAATCGGCGCTGTTCCACCCGCTGTTCCACCACTTCGCGCAACCTCTCGCCGCGGTCCTGCCAACGCTGCAGCCACTGGTCGAGCAGGGAGATCTCCTTGCCCCTGGCCTGCCCACCGGCGGCGAAGGCCAATCCGTAAGCCAGAGAGACCAGCATGCTGCCGGTCATGCCCTGCACCAGCGCCAGCCAATGGCGCAGTTGCAGGCCGCGGGGCTGGCCCTCAAGCCTCTTCTCCGCCGTGGCCAGACGCTCCAGAAGCTGGGCCCGCAGCACCGGCATCGGCCTCGACAGCTGGGCCGGTGTGAGCGGTTGAACCCGCTGGGCAATCAGAGCCTGCTGCAACGCCTGGGGCGAGGGGGCGCTGTTGATCAGACGTCGAAACGTTTCCGCCTGGGCAGTGGTGGTGGTGATATCGCGGTTCTGGCTCGCGATCGCCAACCCCACCTTCCCCCACACTCCAGCCAACTGCACAGGAATCAGCAGAAAAAATCCCAGCGCCGCCACGATCGACAGGCGCGCACATCGGCGTGCCAGTCGCTCGAGCGCCCCATTGCCGGGATCCACATAACTGGCCAGAAACAGCAAGCCCAGACCCACCAGCGGAATCGAGGCCTGGTTCAGCAGGGATGAGACGAAACGAAGCTGCCAGGTGGGATCAAACAGCCTGGGCGGCAGGATCGTTGCCACCACCAGAACGGCAAAGACCACAAACAGAGCCGAACCGAAGAAGCCAAGCCGACGCGCAAGCACGCTGGGGCTGTGGAACGCGGAAAGGCTGGGCTCGAGATCCTGTGAGTGAAGTGTCATGCCGAAGCCAGGTTCCGGCTCACACCTCAGATTGGCTCAGAGCAATACGACGGCGCAGGCGCCGCGTCCAGGCGAATCCAGCAGCGGCGCCCACCAAAGGCAGAGGACCTGGAACATCGGTGGAAACGTTGGCCGCCCAGAGGGGATAGACGTTCGCACAATCACCCCCCGCGGGGAAGGCATAACAGGATGTGGGGAGCGTGTTTGGAGACTCCGTGAAAACCGATTCGATCCAGGAGGTTTCCGGATTGGCGGCGATCACATTGCCACCATCAGCGGAATAATCCTGATCCCAACCGCCCGTGGCACTCACCATATAGATCCCAGCAGTGATCCGTGTCGGGCCGACTGGCAGCCAGCAGAACAGATCCTTGACAAGACCGCTGCAGGCGATCGGATCAGCGGGATCACCAGGCTGGAACGCCGAGGTGATCAGACTCCAGAAACTGGGATCGCCAGCCTCCGCGGCGTAATCGGTTCCCGTGAACTGGTAGAGCGAAATCGTGTGATCAGCGGCATAGGCGTAATTCGGCCAGGGGCTTGGTTGATTATCCTCATCAAAGGTTTCGTTGGGATGATAAACTCCTAGTGCATTGACAAACTGAGGAGAAAAAACGTCGAAGGTGTAGCCGAAGGCAAAGCCGCCGGGATCAGGATTGGTGCCGATGGACACCGTGCCTTGGCCAAAGTTGGGCGGACAGGAGTCGGGGATGCCTTCCCGCAGGCTCAGCGATGGGTCAGCGCCGGTGCAGGACGCTTCCTGAAGGTTGGAGTTGAGATTGGTGGCCTGATCGATCAACACGATCGGGTTGACCTGCTGATTGGTGAGGGCCTGGGCAGACCGGGGAGCCAGCAGACCGCCGAGGGCCAGCAGGCCTGTAGTCACCACAACTCCGGCAACCGAATGCAAAGAGGTTGACTTTTTATGGGTGGTGGTACCGAAGCCAGAGATCGCCATCACCACGGAGAAAATTTTGGCGTAGTTTACCCCACATTTTCCGTTTGACAGCAACGGCTTCCCCGTCGGTCGCAGCATGGTTGGGGTTTGCTGACCACTCTCCTCACAGCAGCCGTCGGGCGCAGCGGCGCAAGCCTTCGGCGCAGTCGCCCTGCATCAGCAGCCCCGCGCCACCCCACAGCAGGCGCTGGGGCAGGTCCGGCGGCGCCGAGCCCAGCTCCCGCAGCGGCGTGAAGCCCAGGCCGCGGAAGTAGCGCACCAGCCGGCGGTGCTGGCGCTCGTCGTCGCGGATGGCCAGCAGCCGGGCCGTGCGGCAGGGGGTGGCCTCCAGGGCCCAGGCGAAGGTGGCGGCCCAGATCCACAACCCCACCCCCTCGCTGCCCTCCCCCTGCACCCGCATCGTGTCGAGCCGCAGGCCATCGGCGCTGGGCAGCGCCCAGCCCTTCAGCTCCCCCAGCAGCCGCGCCCGCCCCTCGCCCAGCGGCGCCGCCACCCCCACCCGCAGGCTGCGCAGCCCCAGGGCACCCCCCACCTGCAGGCGCAGCAGCAGCCCGCCCGCCGCCGCGCGCCGCTCGATCGCGGCCAGATCCGGCGTCATGCCGTCGCCCCTGCCGGTTCCGGCCCATCGCTGGCGTGGTGGCGCACCGCCGCCAGCGGCAAGGGCCCGCCATAGAGATGGGGGAAGAGCTCACCGTCCGGTGCCGGCTCGTCGCGCAGCTCCAGCCCGGCGGCCGCCAGCACCGCCGGATCGAGGCTGAGCAGCCGCACCGGACCGGCATCGGCGTAGAAGCGCTCCCGGGTGGCAGTGAGCTGGTGGGCGCGGCAGAGGTGCACGAAACCCACCTCCGCCTGCCGCCGTCCGCGCGTGGACCAGGGGTAGCTCCCCTCGGCCCGGGCCCGCTGCCAGTCGCGCTCCAGGGCCAGGTGGTACAGCCAGCTGGGCGAACGCCAGCTGCGGCGCAGCCCCCAGGGCGGCGCCAGCACCGCCGCCAGCTCCGCGCTCGCCAGGAAGCGGCCCAGCCAGGCCCGCAGGGCCGCCAGCCCCGGCTCGGCGTCGAAGCGCTCCGGATCGCTGCCGCGGAACTGGCGCACGAACGGCAGCACGGCGATGTCGGCCAGCGCCGGCCGGCTGCCCAGCAGCCAGCCGCCGGGCTCCAGGCGCCGGTTCCACGCCTGCAGCAGCTCCAGGGCCGCGGCCCGATGGCGCTCGGGGTCCGTCACCCCGAAGCGCTCGGGGTAGCGGCAGCGATCGAGATGGTGCTTGAAGGGTCCGTCGTTCGCTTCGATCAGGGCCGCGCCGGCGGCCCGCCGCTCCGCGCTCCAGCCCGCCAGCCAGCCCTGCGGATCCTGCTGCTGCAGCGCCCAGTGCAGGATCGCCAGGCTCTCGTCGATCACCTCCCCCGCCGGCAGCACCAGCACCGGCACCGTGGCCTTCGCCGACGCTGCGAGCAGCTCCGGCGGCCGGCAGGCGAGATCCACCTCCCGCAGCTCCAGGCTCACCCCCGGCGCCAACCCCGCCGCCCGCAGCCCCAGCCGCGCCCGGATCGCATAGGGGCAGCGGCGGAAGCTGTAGAGCACCGGCAGGCCCGCCATCGCGCCTCAGCCCTGGGCGCCGATGTGGGCCTCGCCCCGCTGCCGGGCCCACTCGATCTGACGCTGGCGCTCGGCGAAGCGGGCGCGGTCGGCGTCGCTGAAGCGCTCCAGGCAGTGCCGGCAGCTCACCCCCTCCCGATAGCTTGGCAAGGCCCGATCGGCGGGGGAGAGCGGCACACCGCAGGCATGGCACAGCCGGTGCTCGCCCGGCTCCAGCCGGTGGTTCACCGCCACCCGCTGGTCAAACACGAAGCACTCCCCCCGCCAGCGGCTCTCGGCCTCGGGCACCGTTTCCAGATAGCGCAGGATGCCGCCCTGCAGATGATGCACCCCCTCGAAGCCGCCGGCCTTCAGCAGGGCGGTGGCCTTCTCGCAGCGGATGCCGCCCGTGCAGAACAGCGCCAGCGCCTTCGGGCGCCTCTCCGCCACCAGCGGCCGCAGCTCCCGCTCCACCCACTCCGGGAACTCGCGGAAGCAGGCGGTGCCCGGATCGATCGCGCCGGCGAAGCTGCCGATGCCCACCTCGTAGGCGTTGCGGGTGTCGATCACCAGGGTGTCCGGGTCGTCGATCAGGGCGTTCCACTCCCCCGGCGGCACGTAGGTGCCCACCTGCCGGCTCGGGTCGGCCGCCGGCTGGCCCAGGCTCACGATCTCGCGCTTGCACCGCACCTTCAGCCGGTGGAAGGCCGTCACCGGCGCAGCCGCCTCCTTCACCTCCAGATCCGCCAGCCGCCCATCGGAGCGCAGCACCGCCAGCAGGGCCTCCACCCCAGCCGGCGGCCCGCTCACCGTGCCGTTCACCCCTTCCTCCGCCAGCAGCACCGTGCCGCGCACACCACCCTGCCGGCCCACGGCCAGCAGCCGCTGCTGCAGCGCCGGCAGCTCAGCCGCGCGGAAGGGGGCGAAGCGGTAGAAGGCCGCCACCCGCACCGCTTCAGCCACGGATGGCGGCGAGCAGGGGCTCGGCCACCACACCCGCCGCCGCCAGCAGCTCCCGATCGGCCTCCACCGCCGGATTCGAGGTGGTGAGCAAGGTGTCGCCGTAGAAGATCGAATCGGCCCCGGCCAGCAGGCAGAGGATCTGGGCCTCGCGGCTCAACGCCTCCCGGCCCGCGCTCAGCCGCACCCGCGAATGGGGCATCAGGATCCGGGCGGTGGCCACCATCCGCACCAGCTCCAGCGGATCCACCGGCGCCTGCTCCTCCAGCGGCGTTCCCTCCACCGCCACCAGCGCATTGATCGGCACGCTCTCGGGGTGGGGATCCATCGCGGCCAGCACCTGCAGCAGCGAGGCCCGGTCGGCCGTCGACTCCCCCAGGCCGATGATGCCGCCGCAGCAGAGGGTGATGCCGGCCCGCCGCACCCGCTGCAGCGTTTCCAGCCGCTCCTGATACGTGCGGGTGGTGATGATCCGCTCGTAGTGCTCGGGGCTGGTGTCGAGGTTGTGGTTGTAGGCGGTGAGGCCCGCCTCCGCCAGCCGCGCCGCCTGGCTGTCGGTGAGCATGCCGGCGGTGACGCAGGCCTCCAGGCCCAGCTCCCGCACCCCCCGCACCATCTGCAGCATCGCCTCGAACGGCGCCCCGTCGCGGATCTCGCGCCAGGCCCAGCCCATGCAGAACCGCTGCGCACCCGCCTCACGCGCCGTCCGGGCCCGCTCCAGCACCGGCTCCACCGCCAGCTCCGGCCGACCCGCCACATCGGCGCTGTGGTGCAGCGACTGGGGGCAGTAGGCGCAATCCTCCTCGCAGCCGCCGGTCTTCACGCTCAGCAGCGAAGCCAGCTGCACCCGGTAGCCGGGATTGGCGGCCCGGTGCACCTGCTGCGCCTGCCAGAGCAACTCCATCAGCGGCAGCGCGAGCAGGGCCTGGATCTCCTCCAGGCTCCAGTCGTGGCGGGTACTCATGGCGCGGGGTCGGCGGCGGGCAGGATGCCGCCGAAACGGCGCTGGCGGCCCTGGTAGTCCAGCAGAGCGGCGAGCAGGGCCCCCTCGTCGAAATCGGGCCAGAGCACATCGGTGAGATGGATCTCGGCGTAGGCCAGCTGCCACAGCAGAAAATTGCTGATGCGCTGCTCGCCGCTGGTGCGGATCAGCAGGTCGGGGTCGACCTCGCCGGCGGTGAACAGCTCGGCGGCGAAGCGCCCTTCATCGATCGCCGCCGGATCCAGCTTCCCCTCCGCCACCTGCTGCGCCAGCCGCCGGGCGGCCCGCACCAGCTCGCTGCGGCCGCCGTAGTTGGTGCAGACGTTGAAATGGATGCCGCGGTTGGCGGCGGTGCGGCTGGTGGCATCGGCGATCAGGCCCTGCAGCCCGGCCGGCAGCTGTTCGAGGTCGCCGAAGAAACGGATCCGCACCTGCTCCTTCATCAGGCCCTCGAGCTCCCGCGCCAGCACCCGTTCGAACAGGGCCATCAGGAAGCTCACCTCCTCGCCCGGCCGCGTCCAGTTCTCGGTGGAGAAGGCGTAGGCGGTGAGGGCGCTCACCCCCCAGTCGCTGCAGAGGCGCAGGGTGCGCTTCAGCGCCTCCACCCCGGCCCGGTGGCCCATCACCCGCGGCAGCCCCCGCTGACGCGCCCAGCGGCCGTTTCCATCCATGATCACCGCCACATGAGCGGGAATCCGTTCCGGATCCAGCGCCGGTGGCAGCAGATGGCGATCGGTGCTGAGGTCGGTCGCCAGGGCGCGACTCATCCGCGAGGTTCCGGCAGGTCCGCAGCCACGCTACGCCCCGTCGGCGTGGAGGCCAGCGCCTCGGTGAGCAGGTCGTGCAGCCGGCTGCTGGTGATCGGCCGCTCCAGTCGCCCCTGCGCCGCCAGCGACAGGGTGCCGGTTTCCTCCGACACCACGATGCAGCGGCAGCGGCCGTGGCGTTCCGTGAGCCCCAGCGCCGCCAGATGGCGGGTGCCGTAGCGGTTCGGCGTCTGGCGCGAAAGCGGCAGGATCACCCCCGCCGCCACGATCCGGTTCTTCTGCACCAGCACCGCCCCGTCGTGCAGGGGGGTGTCCTGGGCGAACAGGTTCAGCAGCAGATCCACCGAGAGATGGGCATCCAGCTGCAGGCCGGGGTTGAGGAAATCCTCCGGGCGCAGGTCGCTGCCCAGATCCAGCACGATCAGGGCGCCGCGCCGCGCCTGCGACAGCCGCCCCGCCGCCTCCGTGAGCACGCTCACCGAGCCCGAGGCCAGCTGGTCGCGGCTGCGGTCGCCGAACAGCACCCCGAAGCGGCCGGTGCCCAGCAGCTCCATCAGCCGCCGCAGCTCCCCCTGCCACAGGATCGCCAGCGCCAGGCTGCAGGCCAGCACCAGCGCATCGATCAGCTTGGAGGTGAGGGGAAGGTCGGCGAAGCGCTGCACCAGCCAGGCCAGCGTCACCAGGGTGAGATACCCCCGCAGCAGCCAGATGGTGCGGGGTTCGCGCACCCGGCCCAGCAGCAGCACGCCCAGGGCCACGGCGAACAGCAGATCCAGCAGCGGGCGGAGGTCGATGGAACCGGGCGGTGCGTGGAGGGGTGCTCAGGCGCGCCACCAGGCGGTGCCGACAGCGCCGCTGCCGATCGGGCCCGGAGACGGGAGCAAGGGGTGGGGTCGGGCCGCCAGGCGGTCGCCCCCGTTCAGGGTACCGGTGCGAAGCGGGCGGGGATCACGTCGTAGCGCAGTAGGTCTTCCGGCTGCTCCCGCCGCTGCACCACCTCGGCGATCCCGTCGTGCACCAGCACCGCTGCCGGGCGTGGGATGCGGTTGTAGTTGGAGCTCATCGAGGCGTTGTAGGCGCCGGTGGCGAACACCGCCAGCACGTCGCCGCTGCCGGTGGCCGGCAGCGCGATGTCCTTCAGCAGCAGGTCGCCCGATTCGCAGTGCTTGCCGGCCACGGTCACCGTTTCCGTGGCAGCGGCCGTGGGACGGTCGGCCAGCAGGGCGGTGTAGCGCGACTGATAGGTGATCGGCCGCGGGTTGTCGCTCATGCCGCCATCGATCGCCACGTAGGTGCGCAGGCCCGCGATCTCCTTGCGGCTGCCCACCTCATAGAGGGTGACGCCGGCGGTGGCCACCAGCGAGCGGCCGGGCTCGCACAGCAGCCGCGGCAGCGTGAGATGGCGCTGGCGGCAGGCCTCGGCCACCGCTCCGGCCACCACCGACACCCACTCCTGGATCGACGGCGGATCATCGGACTGCACATAACGGATGCCCAGGCCGCCGCCCACGTTCAGGTCGCTGCAGGGGTGGCCGAGCGAGCGGGCCAGGGCCAGCGCATCGGCCATCACCCCGGCCAGGTCGCGGTGGGGCTCCAGTTCGAAGATCTGCGAGCCGATGTGGGCGTGCAGGCCGTCGAGCCAGGCCCAGGGGCACTGGGCCAGCTGGCGCAGCACCGGCTCCAGCTGATCGGGGTCGAAGCCGAACTTGCTGTCGAGGTGGCCGGTGCGGATGTACTCGTGCGTGTGGCACTCGATGCCGGGGGTGAAGCGCAGCATCAGCCGCACCGGCGCCGGCCGGCCCGGGGCGATCTCCGCCAGCAGCTCCAGGTCGCGTGCGTTGTCCACCACCACGGTGACGCCCTGGTTCACCGCCAGCTCGATCTCCTCCCTCGACTTGTTGTTGCCGTGCAGCACGATCCGCTCCGCCGGCATGCCGCCCCGCAGGGCGGTGAGCAGCTCCCCCGCCGACACGGCATCGAGGCCCAGGCCCTCCTCGGCCACCAGGGCGCTGATCGCCAGCGAGCTGTTGGCCTTCGAGGCATAGAGCGCCAGCGTGGGGCCGGGGTAGGCCGCCGCCAGCGCCTCCCGGTAGGCCCGGCAGGTGGCCCGCAGGGTGGCCTCATCCAGCACATACAGCGGTGTGCCGTAGGTGCGGGCCAGCTCGCTGAGGGTGCAGCCGCCCACCGCCAGCCGCCCTTCGGCATCCAGGGCGGTGGTGATCGGGGTGAGGTTGCGGTTCGGACTGGAACGATCCGCTTCCGGCTCGAACGGCTGCCCCTGCACGCCGGTGGCCGGTGCCTCCGTCCTGAGGCCGGGGGGGACGGTGCTCACCATGGCAAGGGAAGGCGCGATGCGGTCGAACCGAGAATCGTAGGCATTGCCGCTGTCGCCCGTCCGTGCCGAACGCCGCAGGCCCGCCGACACCCGTGCCCCTGACGCCGGCGGATCTGGAGGACTGCGTCGCCCTCGACGCCGCGGCCCTCGGCGGCCTCTGGAGCCGCGCGCAGTGGCAGCGCGAGCTGGAGGAGCCGGGCCGGCCGGCGGTGGGGCTCTGGCAGCAGGGCCAGCTGGTGGCCATGGCCTGCGGCTGGCTGATCGTGGATGAACTGCACATCACCCTGGTGGCGGTGGCACCGGAGCGGCGGCGGCGGGGGCTCGGCCGCCAGGTGCTCGAGGACCTGCTCCGCCGGGCGCAGGCCGACGGTGCCAGCCGCGCCACCCTCGAGGTGGCCGCCGCCAACGGCGCCGCCCGGGCCCTGTACGGGGCCTGCGGTTTCCGCCAGGCGGGGGTCCGTCGCGGTTACTACCGCAACGGCGACGATGCCCTGATCCAATGGGTCAATCTGGCTGCGGCAGAAAGGTTCGGATAACCGGCTTTTTTTGTTTTCCTCATCCCCTAATCCGGTGGTTTGGCTTATGTCGCAATCGTTCTGATCGCTTGCAGTAACTGGCGGCACCCGCTTCGGTTCCCGCGCACCCTCGCCACCGCTTCAATCCTGATAGGTTGGAGTCATCTGCAACAGGCCCGGCCCATGTTCGAGCGGTTCACCGAGAAAGCCATCAAGGTGATCATGCTGGCCCAGGAGGAGGCCCGCCGCCTTGGTCACAACTTCGTGGGCACCGAGCAGATCCTGCTCGGGCTGATCGGCGAGGGCACCGGCGTGGCCGCCAAGGTGCTCAAGTCGATGGGGGTCAACCTCAAGGACGCCCGCGTGGAAGTGGAGAAGATCATCGGCCGCGGCTCGGGCTTCGTGGCCGTGGAGATTCCCTTCACCCCCCGGGCCAAGCGCGTGCTGGAGCTCTCCCTGGAGGAGGCCCGCCAGCTCGGCCACAACTACATCGGCACCGAGCACCTGCTGCTCGGCCTGATCCGCGAGGGCGAGGGCGTGGCTGCCCGCGTGCTGGAAAACCTCGGCGTCGACCTCGCCAAGGTGCGCACCCAGGTGATCCGCATGCTCGGCGAAACCGCCGAGGTGAGCGCCGGTGGCGCCGGCAAGGGCTCCACCAAAACCCCCACCCTCGACGAGTTCGGCAGCAACCTCACCCAGCTGGCGGCCGAATCGAAGCTCGATCCGGTGGTGGGTCGCCAGAACGAGATCGACCGCGTGATCCAGATCCTCGGCCGCCGCACCAAGAACAATCCAGTGCTGATCGGCGAGCCCGGCGTGGGCAAAACGGCCATCGCCGAGGGCCTCGCCCAGCGGATCACCTCCGGCGAAGTTCCGGACATCCTGGAAGACAAGCGCGTTCTCACCCTCGACATCGGCCTGCTGGTGGCCGGCACCAAATACCGCGGTGAGTTCGAGGAGCGGCTCAAGAAGATCATGGAGGAGATCCGCGGCGCCGGGAACGTAATCCTCGTGATCGACGAGGTGCACACCTTGATCGGCGCCGGCGCCGCAGAGGGGGCGATCGACGCCGCCAACATCCTCAAGCCGGCCCTCGCCCGCGGCGAACTGCAGTGCATCGGCGCCACCACGCTCGACGAATACCGCAAGCACATCGAACGCGACGCCGCCCTCGAGCGCCGCTTCCAGCCGGTGATGGTGGGCGAGCCCTCGGTGGTCGACACCATCGAGATCCTGCGCGGTCTGCGCGAGCGCTACGAGCAGCACCACCGCCTGCGCATCTCCGACGAGGCGCTGGTGGCCGCCGCCACCCTCGGCGATCGCTACATCTCCGATCGCTTTCTCCCCGACAAGGCCATCGACCTGGTGGACGAGGCCGGCAGCCGCGTGCGGCTGATGAACTCCAAGCTGCCGCCGGCGGCCAAGGAGATCGACAAGCAGCTGCGCGAAGTGCAGAAGCAGAAGGAAGACGCCGTCCGCGAGCAGGACTTCACCCGCGCCGGTGAACTGCGCGACAAGGAGGTGGAACTGCGCGAGCAGATCCGCTCGATCCTGCAGGCCCGCAAGGATGAAGAGCCCGGCGCTGAAGCCGCCGCCGTGGCGGTGGCCGTCGCCGAACCCGAGGCCAGCCCTGAGGAGCGTTCCCCGCTCGTCACCGAGGAGGACATCGCCCAGATCGTGGCCTCCTGGACCGGCGTGCCGGTGCAGAAGCTCACCGAGAGCGAATCGGTGAAGCTGCTGCACATGGAGGAAACCCTCCACCAGCGCCTGATCGGCCAGGACGAAGCGGTGAAGGCGGTGTCGAAGGCCATCCGCCGGGCCCGCGTGGGCCTCAAGAACCCCAACCGCCCGATCGCCAGCTTCATCTTCTCCGGCCCCACCGGCGTGGGCAAAACCGAGCTCACCAAAGCCCTGGCCGCCTACTTCTTCGGCAGCGAGGAGGCGATGATCCGCCTCGACATGTCGGAGTTCATGGAGCGCCACACCGTCAGCAAGCTGATCGGTTCGCCTCCGGGCTACGTGGGCTTCAACGAGGGCGGTCAGCTCACCGAGGCGGTGCGGCGCCGGCCCTACACCGTGGTGCTGTTCGATGAGATCGAGAAAGCCCACCCCGACGTCTTCAACCTGCTGCTGCAGCTCCTGGAAGACGGCCGGCTCACCGACTCCAAGGGCCGCACGGTCGACTTCAAGAACACCCTGATCATCATGACCTCGAACATCGGTTCGAAGGTGATCGAGAAGGGCGGCGGCGGACTCGGCTTCGAGTTCGGCGGCGCCGACGTGGAGGAAACCCAGTACAACCGCATCCGCTCGCTGGTGAACGAGGAGCTGAAGCAGTACTTCCGCCCCGAGTTCCTCAACCGTCTCGACGAGATCATCGTCTTCCGTCAGCTCACCCGCGACGAAGTCAAGGAGATCGCCGAGATCATGCTCAAGGAGGTGTTCGCCCGCATGCGCGAGAAGGGGATCGACCTGTCGGTCACCGAAGCCTTCAAGGAGCGGCTGGTGGAGGAGGGTTACAACCCCAGCTACGGCGCCCGTCCGCTGCGCCGCGCCGTGATGCGCCTGCTTGAAGACTCCCTGGCCGAGGAATTCCTCAGCGGCCGGATCGGCGAGGGCGATGCCGCTCTCGTCGACGTGGACGAAAGCAAACAGGTGGTGATCCGCAAGCAGGGGGCCATCCCCGCCCTGCCCGAGCTGGCCGGAGCCGGGGCCTAAGCCCCCGGCTCCGTGACCGGCGGCAGCGGCGAGAACACGAAGCGGGCATCCAGAGCGGGCAGGGGCGTTCCCGCCGAAATCCGGCCGATCCGCTCCAGCTCCTGGCGGATTCGCTCCAGATCGCGGCGATGGCTGTTCTCACCAGGCCGCAGCAGCTGCCACTGTTCCTGCAGCCCCGGATAGAGCAGACCCTGCTGGGCCAGCTCCAGATCCTCCGGGCTCAGCCCCAGACGACGGGCCATGGCCCAGCGGGCGGAATCGCCGGCGCTGGTCTCCCACCGCCGGGCCTGCCGCCAGCCATCGATCAGGGCCTGCACCGCCTCCGGCCGCTCCCTCAGCACCGCCGGGTCCACCGCCAGCACATCGAGGATTTCCCCGGGCAGATCCCTGGTGGTGAACAGAACTTCCAGCCCCTCCCGCTCCTCGAGCCGGTTCGCCAGGGGCGGATAGGTGAGCACCGCCGCGATCTTCCCGCTGCGCAGGGCCTCGGCCACCTGGCCGGCGGGCACGTGGCGTTCCAGGGCCGGCGATGGGCTGGGGAGGCCGTGGATCTGGAAGGCGCGATGCAGCAGCACCACCGCCAGCGCCGAATCCTCCACCCCGATCGGGCGACCCACGAGCTGCTCCATCCGCTTCACCGCCGGCGGGGCCAGCAGCCGGTCGCCACCCCGCGATTCATTGATCACCAACACCAGCACCGGGCAGCGCTCCGGCCGGCTGGCGCAGATCTGAACCGCATCCACCGACGTGATCGCCACCGCATCGGCCCGGCCCTCGAGAAACGCCTTCACCTGGGCCGCCTGGTCGCTGACATTCAGCAGCCGCAGATCGAGGCGGGTGGGATCCAGGAAGCCCTTCTGCAGGGCCAGGCGGAAGTATTCGTAACCCGGCCAGTCGTTCAGAACCAGCCGGATCTCTCGTGACGGGCGCGGACAGGCCGCCGGCAGCAGTGCCAACAGGGCCAACAAAGCCACCAGCGGCCCCCGGCGGCGGCGGCGGCCGGTGGGGGAGGGGGGCCGGTTCTCCGGCAGCGGCTCAAGCACGCCCATCGTCGCTGCAGAGGAGCCATTCGAGCCAACGCTAAAGGTGGTGTGGCCAGGGGGCCTGCCTATCCTCAGCCGATGGGTCATGGCTTGAGTGCCACTTCTGCGTCCCGGTGGCTGCCTGCCGACAGATTGCGGATCCCCCTCTCCCGGCCACGCTGGTCCCGCTGGCTGCCCTGGCTCGTTCTGGTCCTGGGCCTGGGCATCACGGGTCTTGAGGTGAGAAGCAACCGGCGGATCGCCACCGAGATCCTCCAGCTGCGCAGTGAGCAGGCCCACAGCAGCGTCAACGCCGCCCTGCTCGACCACCTGAACCACAAAGCGGCGCTGCTGGAGAGCCTCGGTGCCGTGGCCGAACTGGGGGGCGGCGATGGCTTCTCGGCCAGCCTGGAAAAGCTCCGGGAGGACAGCTCCGTCCTGGAGGAGGGGCAGCCCCTGGCCTGGATCGTCCTCAATGCCGCCGGCGCTCCGATCCTGCGCGGCCACAACCGGAAGGAAGGGAATCCGGAGCAGGGCCTGGCGGGCTGGAACCAGGTGCTCGCCCTGCCGGAGGTGAAGCGGGTGCTGGGGCGCTCCCGCGACGAAGACCGGCCGATGCTGTCGGAACCGATCCAGGAGCGGATCAGTTCATCCGTGCCGCAGGGATCCTCGCTGCTGCTGGTGGTGCCGCTCTCCCGCAGCGAACGCGACCACCGGGGCTGGCTGGCGCTGCCGCTGCCTGTCAACGCCATGGTCGACGGGGCGCTGCGCACCTCCCAGTTCCAGATCAACGAACCGGTCGACGTCCAGCTGTTCCGCGGCGAACGCCAACAGAGCGAAGCGCTGATCTACGACTCCACCGACGGGCAGCCGCCGGTCGCGCTGGGTGGAGGCCTGCTGCGACCGCTCGAGGCCTTCGGCAGCCGCTGGCTGCTGGCCACCCGCCTGGCCTGGGGTGAACGGGACAACGGAGGCCTGGAACCCTGGCCGCGGGTGTTGACGGCGGGTCTGCTGATGACCGCCCTGCTCACCGCCCTCACCCATCGCCTGCAGGTGCTCGACCGCCGCCGCCAGCAGGCCCTCGAGCAGGTGCGGCTCTCGGCCGAAGCCTTCCGCCAGATCCAGGAGGGTGTGGTGATCGCCGATCCGGACGGGCGGCGCCGCATGGTGAACGCTGCCTATTGCCGGATGCTGGGGGCTGAGGAGGCCGAACTGCTGCACCCGGAAGGGCGACTGCTCGACCACGCCGACGCTGAGCGCAGCGGCACGGCGATCATCTGGCACGATCTGCGCGAGCGCGGCCGCTGGGAAGGGGAGATCTGGACCCGCCGCGCCGACGGCAGCACCTTCCCCGGCTGGCTCACGCTGCAGGCCCTCCGCGATGCCACAGGCTCGGCCACGCACACCCTGGCCACGCTCGTGGATCTCAGCCGGCTGCAGGAGAAGGAAGACCGCCTGGTTCACCTCGGCTTCCACGATCCGCTCACGGGAGTGGCCAACCTGAGACTGGCCCGGCTGCGGCTGGAGGAGGCGATCCGCCGGCCCGGCCGTGGCCTGCGCATCTTCTGGATCGGACTCGATGGGCTGCAGCGCATCAACAACAGCTTCGGGCACGACCAGGGCGACCAGGTGCTGAAGGCGGTGACCCAGCGGCTCGCCCCCTGGATCGGGGAGAGGGATCTGCTGGCCCGGGCGGGGAACGACGAGTTCCTGCTGTTGCGCGAGACCCGCCATCGCGATGGCGACCCCATCGCGATGGCCCATGCCCTGATCGACAGCCTGCGGCCGCCGCTGCAGATCGGTGAGGGCATGGAGCTGGAGCTGAGCGCCTGCGCGGGCGTGAGCACCTACCCGACCCATGGCAGCGACCCCGGGGCGCTGCTGCAGCACGCCGCCACCGCCCTCAGTGAAGCCAAGCGCAGCGGGCCGGCCAGCGTCAGCCTCTACGACCCCCGGCTCACCGATCAGAACCAGCAGCGCCTCGAACTGGAGAGTGCCCTGCAGCACGCGATCGATCGGGGGGAGCTGTGGCTGGCCTACCAGCCACAGACCGATCGCGAAGGCCGGCTCATCGGGGCGGAGTGCCTGCTGCGCTGGCGAAGTGCCGCCCTGGGGGAGGTGTCCCCCGCCCAGTTCATCCCGATCGCGGAGGCCAGCGGCCTGATCCATCGCATCGGCGCCTGGGTGCTGGCGGAAGCCTGCCGCCAGGCGGCGGCCTGGCGGCAGCAGGGCCTCCAGCCGCCGACGCTGGCGGTGAACGTGTCGAGCCGGCAGCTGCAGGATCCCGGGCGGGATCTGGCCGAACGGGTGCGGGAGCAGCTGGAGCGCACCGGCCTGCCGGCCCACCAGCTGGAGATCGAGTTCACCGAGTCGTGCCTGCTGCCCGCCAGCGAAGCCCTCGACACCATGGAGCGGCTGGCGGCGATGGGCGTCGGGCTGGCGGTCGACGACTTCGGCACCGGCTTCTCCTCTCTTGGCGTGCTGCACCGCTTCCCGATCCGCCGGCTCAAGATCGACCGCTCCTTCATCACCGCCATCGAGCGGCGCGACTCCTCCCAGGCGATCGTGAAATCGATCCTGGCGATGGCCCGCGAGCTGAACCTCGACACCCTGGCGGAGGGCGTGGAACGGCCGCAGGAACGCCAGTGGCTGGAGGAACAGGGCTGCGAGAGCTTCCAGGGCTTCCTGTTCAGCCGGCCGCTGAACGCCGGGGATTTCGCCGCACTTCTGGCCGCACCGGAGCGTCGCCTGCCCCCGCCGCCCACCACCGCTGGGAACCCCGTTGCCACATCCGCACCGGTGGCCCTGGGGCCGGACGCGTAGAAGGGCGCCGGATTCGTAAAGTTCCGTGATGGGATCCTCAGCCGGCCACGACGCTCCCCCCTCTCCCCTGGAGCCCATGCACCGCCACGCCATCGCCCCGGCCCGGGTGCTGCGGGGGCCGGGAGCCTGGTCACAGGCGCTCGAGCTGCTGCCCTCCCTGGTCCAGCGCCCCCTGCTGCTCGGCCGCAGCACCGCCACCCGCCCCCTGCGGCAGCGGTTGCAGGCCGATGCGGCAGCGGCGGGTCTGACCATCCGGCCCGCGGTTCTGCAGCACGACTGCTGCGAGCCCGACCTCCACCGGCTGGCCAGCGAAGCCGCCGGCTGTGACGGGGTGATCGCCGTGGGCGGCGGCAAGGTGCTCGATGCCGGCAAGCTGCTCGCCCACCGCCTCGGCCTCGCCTGCATCACACTGCCCACCAGCGCCGCCACCTGCGCCGGCTGGACGGCCCTGGCCAATCTTTATTCCCCCCAGGGCGCCTTCGAGGGCGACGTGGCCCTCGAGCGCTGCCCAGATCTGCTGGTGTTCGACCACGATCTGGTGCGCCAGGCGCCGGCCCGCACCCTCGCCAGCGGCGTGGCCGATGCCATGGCCAAGTGGTACGAGGCTTCCGTGAGCAGCGGCGCCAGCGACGACGGCCTGGTGCAGCAGGCCGTGCAGATGGCCCGGGTGCTGCGCGACCAACTGCTGCTCGACGCCCGCGCGGCCCTGGCCGATCCCCACAGCCCCGCCTGGGTGCGGGTGGCGGAGGGCTGCGCCCTCACCGCCGGCGTGATCGGCGGCATCGGCGGCGCCCGCTGCCGCACCGTGGCCGCCCATGCCGTGCACAACGGCCTCACCCATCTCGCCGCCAGCCACGGCCATCTCCATGGCGAGAAGGTGGGCTTCGGCATCCTGGTGCAGCTGCGCCTCGAGGAGCTGGTGGGGGGCAGCGGCCTGGCGGCCCAGGCACGCCGCCAGCTGATCCCCTTCTTCCGCGAGCTGGGGCTGCCCACCTCCCTGGCCGATCTCGGCCTGGGGGGCGTCAGCCTCGAGGAGCTGACCAGCGCCGCATCCTTTGCCTGCCGCCCCCACTCCGATCTGCACCACCTGCCCTTCCCGGTGGCGGTGCCCGATCTGCTGGCCGCGCTGGTGAGCGCCACCGCCGAGCGGCAGACGGCGTGAGCGCCACCACGGAAGCCACGCCGGGCGACTGGCGCGCCGGCCAGGCGCTGGTGCAGAAGGCCGCCGAGACCCTCCTCGATCCCCAGGGACGCGCGCTCGCGGCCCGTGTGAGCTGGTGGGAGCTGCCCGGCCTGGCACCCGAACTGCGCTGGCCCGTGGCCGTGCTGGGGGAAGGGGCGCCGGTGCTGCTGCTGCACGGCTTCGACAGCTCCTTCCTCGAGTTCCGGCGGCTGGCGCCGCTGCTGGCGGCCCACCACCAGCTGATCATCCCCGACCTGCACGGCTTCGGCTTCAGTCCCCGGCCCGCCGGCGCGCCGCAGGGGCCCGCGGCGGTGCTGGACCATCTCGAGGCCCTGCTCGACCAGCTGGAGCGGCAGGGGGTGAGCGGGCCCCTCGGATTGATCGGCGCCTCGATGGGCGGCTCGGTGGCGGTGGCACTGGCGCGGCGCCGACCGGAGCGGTTCGAGCGCCTGCTGCTGTTGGCGCCGGCGGGGCTCACCGGCCGCCCGATGCCCCTGCCGCCCCTGCTCGATGGGCTGGGCGTCCGCTTCCTGGCCCTCCCCGGCGTGCGGCGGGGCCTGTGCCGCAGCGCCTTCGCCGATCCCGACGCCGCCGTGGGCCCCCCCGAACTGGAGATCGCCTCGCTGCACCTGGCCACCCCGGGCTGGGCCGAGGCCCTGGGGCGCTTCGCCCGCTCCGGCGGCTTCGCCGGCTGTGGCGCCCCGCTGCCGCCCCAGCCCCTGCGGGTGCTGTGGGGCGCCGACGACCGGATCCTGCGCCCCCCCCAGAAGCGGGCCGCCCTGGCCCTGCTGGGCGAGCGGGTGGAGGAGCTGGCCGCCTGCGGCCACCTGCCCCACATCGATCAGCCCGATCGGGTGGCCGCCTGCTGGCGGCAGGGGTTCGGCTGATCCCGGGCCGCCGGCCGCTGCCGGCTTCCGCCACATTGGCGGCAGCCCGTGTGCCGCCCCCATGACCTCCGCCCTCCCCACCCTGTTCGGCCTGCTGACGGCGCTGCTGCTGCTGCTCCCCGCAGCCGGGCCTGCCAGCGCCTCGCTGCTGCATCTGGCGGGCCCGGTTCCGGCCGATCTGGGGGTGCGGCAGGGCCATCTGGCCGCCTGCCCCGCGCCGGCCCACTGCGCTCGGGAGGAGTGGCCGGTGAAAGACCCCTCCCGCGCCCTGGCGAGCCTGCTGCCGGCAGTGCTCGCGCTGGAGGGGGTGGAGCTGGTGGAAACCGGCGACGACTACATCCACGCCACCGCCACCAGCCGCCTGTTCGGCTTCGTCGACGACCTCGAACTCCACGCCGATGCCGGCGCCGGTGTGATCGAGGCGCGCTCGGTTTCGCGGCTGGGCGACTCCGACCTGGGGGTCAACGCCCGCAGGCTCGCCGCCCTGCGTCGCTCGCTGTCCGGGGGTTGAGGGCCGGGGGGTGAGGGTCAGTCCTCCCCTCCCTCTCCGCCTTGGCCACCTTCGCCGCCTTCCCGGCCTTCATCGCCCTCGCCACCTTCGCCGCCTTCCTCCCCTGCCTCCTCCTTGTCAGGGGCGGCGGGTGCGCCCATCGCAGGGGTGTCCTGCTCACCCCCTTCCCCACCCTCCTTCGGGCCGCCGAAACAACCCGTCAGACCGGTCATCAGGCCGGCGCCGGCCAGGAACAGAGCGATGCTGGAACGAACCATCTCAGGGGCTGAGAGAAGCGGCACCGGCCATCTTTGGCAACCGCAACCTCCGTTGCGCACGGTTCGTCACCGTTCCCTGTGCCTTTGGTCACATGCCCCCCCCTGCCGCACCACCGCGATGCGCTTCCGCCTCGAGCCCCTGCTTCCCTCCGACCGCGTGAGCGAGCTGCAGAAGGCCCTGCAGGCGGCCGACGCCCCCTGGCGGCCCGGCGAGGAGACGGCGGGGTGGCATGCCCGCACCGTGAAGAACAACCAGCAGCTCGACGGCCGCTCGGAGCTGCATGCCGCCCTGGCGCAACCCCTGCGGCAGGCCCTGCTCGAGCATCCGCTGTTCCGCTCGGCCGCGCTGCCGGTGCGGGTGCACAGCCTTCGGTTCAGCCGTGCCACCGCGGGCGAGGGCTACGGCCGCCATGTGGACAACGCCTTCATGGCCGAGGGCCGCTCCGACCTCTCCTTCACCGTGTTCCTCTCCGATCCCGCCGCCTATGAGGGGGGTGAGCTGGTGCTGGAGCACCCCGACCGCGAGGAGGCGGTGCGGCTGCCGGCGGGTCATGCCTTCGTCTATCCCTCCACCCTGCTGCACCGGGTGGAACCGGTGCGCAGCGGCACCCGGCTGGTGGCGGTGGGCTGGGTGCAGAGCCGCATCCGGCGCGCTGAGGAGCGGGAGCTGCTGTTCGAGCTCGACACCGCCCGCCGCACCCTGTTCGCGCGGGAGGGCAAAAGCGAGGTGTTCGACCTGCTCTGCCGCAGCTACGCCAACCTGTTGCGCCTCTGGGGCGAATGAGGGTTGGCGGGTGAAGCCGCCGGCCCCGCGGCGGATCCGTCAGAGTCGGCGGCAGCTGTGCTGACCACCGATGGCTTCCGCTTCCCCATCCCCCGCCCCGGATCAGCTCGACGCCGTGGCCCGCAAGGCGGTGCTGGCGGCCTCCGCCCCCTGGCTGGCGGCCCTGCTGAACCTCGTGCCGGGCCTGGGCAGCGGCTACATCTACCAGCGCCGCTGGCGGGCGTACTGGATCACCTCGGCCGTGGCCACCAGCTGGTTCGTGCTCGGCGCCGTTCTCGGTCAGGGCAGAGAGGCGACGATCGCCGGGCGCGATCAGCTGATCGGCCTGGCGGGCCTGCTGCTGCTGGCGGCGGTCACCATGGCCGAGGCCTTCCTGGCGGGCCGCAAGGCCCGCATGGACTGAAGCCGGCGCCGATCTGATAGGAGAGCGACACCCGCGCGGCGGCATGAGCAGCGAAACCAACCCTGAAGCCAACCCGGATTCCACCGCCAGTTCCCGAGCGGAGGGCGGGAGCGCGGTGCTGCGGCTGCTGGCCCGGGGCCTCGAGCTCTGGCTGCGCCAGCAGTGCGACGCCATCGAGCATCTGGAGATCCAGCTGAAGGGCTCCGCCGGCGCCCTGCTGCGCGGCCGGCTGGAGGGGGTGAGCCTCACCGCCCGGCGGGTGGTGTACCGCCAGCTGGAGTTCGAGGAGGTGGAGCTGCGCAGCGAGCCGATCCGGGTGCGCATGGGTCCGCTGCTGCGCAGCCAGGGCGTGCAGCTCGATCACCCCTTCCGGATCCGCGGCCAGGTGGCCTTCAGCGGCGACGGCCTGAACCGCTCCCTCGCCGCCAGCGAGTGGCGCAACCTGGGCGACGACCTGGCCGAACAGCTGCTCGGGCTCACGCCGCTGCGCAGCCTGGCGATCGACGGCGACCGGCTGCTGCTCTCCGCCTGCGGGGTTGCATCGGAGGAACCGATCCGGATCGAAGCCCAGCTCGGCGCCGCCGACGGCACCGTGGAGGTGCGCGCCCTCGACGGCGGACCCAGCGCCCGCCTGCCGATGGACCCGAACGTGACGATCGAGCGGGCGAAGCTGGGCCAGGGCCGTCTCCAGCTGGAAGGGGAAGCGCGCGTCTCCCCCTGACGGCGCTCAGGAGCGCAGGGCCCTCAGGAGCGCTGCAGCACCGGCAGCAGCAACGTGACCAGCGAGTACACCACCGCCGGCACGAACAGATAGCTGTCGATGCGATCGAGGATGCCGCCGTGGCCGGGGATGGCATCGCCCGAATCCTTGAGGCCGGCGTCGCGCTTCATCATCGACTCGGTGAGATCGCCCACCAGCGCGAACAGCGACACCACGATCCCCAGGCCGGCGCCAATCAGCCAGCCCGGCCGCCAGCCCAGCCACAGCCCCCCCAGGGCCCCCACCAGGGCCGCGCAGGCCACCCCGCCCAGCGCCCCCTCCACCGTCTTGCCGGGGGAGATCGGCGACAGCGGCCGGCTGCCCCAGCGCCGGCCGATGGCATAGGAGCCGATGTCGGTGGCGACGATCAGGAAGCAGGCCAGCAGCGTGAGGGCCAGGCCGGAGGTCCAGGGCCAGGGAGTGCCGAGCACGCTGCCGGAAAGGAGGGGGGCCAGGGCCGGATCGGCCAGATCGCGCAGCTTGATCCAGTGGCTCGGCAGGAAGCCCAGATAGAAGAGGCCGAACACCGAGGCGGCGATGTCGGCGATCGTGCCCGTCTCGGGCTGCAGCAGCAGCCAGCCGCAGATCACGGCGCCGGAGGCCGGCAGCACCGCCGCCGCCACATCGCCCACCACCCCGTGGGACGGCCAGCCGTTGCCCGCCGCCGCCTGGGTGGTGATCAGCAGCAGCTGCACGGCCACGAGCGTGGTCTTGGTGGCCGGCCGGATCCCCTTGAAGCGGGCCATGCGGAAGAACTCCAGCAGGCCGAGGTGCACGATCACGCCCACGGCGGCGGTGAACCACCAGCCGCCGAGCATCACCACCACGAAGCCGATGCCGCCGGCGGCCCAGCCGCTGGCCAGCCGGGAAAGGGAAGTGGCGGTGCGGGGTCGGGGAAGCAAGGAGGACGAGGGGGGCGCGGGGCGGGGTGGCGCGAGGCCATGGGCGGTGCCTGAAGCCGGATCAGCCGCGCTCGGCGGCGATCACGAACAGCGGTTCGGCCGCCGCCAGCTTGGCCTGGCTGCCGCGTCGCTGCATCCGGTGCACGGTGGCCTGCACCACCTGCACCGCCACGGCCCCCAGCTGGGCCAGCTGGTCGGTGGCGTCCACCAGCCCCTCGAGATCCACCGTGCTGATCACCAGCCGGCCGCCCGGCTGCAGCGGCGCCCACACCGATTGCAGCACCTCCTGCAGCGGCCGCCCCACCTCCAGCAGCACCCGGTCGGGGGAGGGGGGAAGCAGGGCCAGGTCGGCGGGTGCCTGGCCCTGATGGATGTGGAGGTTGGCGATGCCGAAGCGGCGGCGGTTGCGCTCCAGCAGCTCGATCGCCTCGGGATCACGCTCCAGGGTGTGCACGGCGCCGGCGGGCAGCAGCCGGGCGATCTCCAGAGCCAGGGCACCGGTGCCACCGCCCACGTCCCACACCAGCGAATTGGCCCGGGGCCGCAGATGGGCCAGCAGCATCACCCGCAGTTCCATGGGGGTGGGACTGAAGCCGGGCGCATCCTCGAAGGCGGCATCGGGCAGCCCCGGTGTGACGAAGTCCCAGTGGAACGGCAGCGGAGGATCGGCTTCGCCCAACGGACCCCGCCCTAATCGGCCACCACCGCCACCGTATCAGCGATCTGGCCGGGCCACAGCCGCCGTTGCGACGCCAGCCAGGCGGCCCGCTCCGCATCGATCCGCTCGCCGGGCACCAGCAGCGGAATCCCCGGCGGATAGGGGCAGAGGGGCTCGGCCGCCAGCCGGCCGGCCGCCTGATCCAGCCGCAGCCGCTGTCGCGGCGCCCGCCAGGCGACGGCCAGATCCTGTTCCGGCGCGGCCAGCAGGGGCAGCGGCGGCGGCGTGAACGGCGGCAGGGGAGCGCCGCCCAGGGCCCGGCGCAGCGCCTGCAGCCGGCGGGGCAACTGGCGCTCCAGCGCCCGCGGCGGCGCCAGCCCCAGGCAGAAGGTGAGGGCGCCGGGCTCCGGCAGCTCGGCCACCACGCCGCGCTCCAACAGCCAGTCATCGGCCTGCAGACCATTGATGCCCAGCGGGCCGGTGGCCAGCACCAGCCGCAGCGGGTCGGCATTGACCACGAAGGGGAAGCCCCGCTCCTCCAGCCCCTGCCGCAGGGCGGTGGCCCGCGCCTCGGCCCGCCGCCGCCGCCGCTGGCCGGCCGGGGAGAGGCCATGGGCCAGGCCCGCGGCCGCCGAAGCCAGCAGCAGGGCGCTGGGGCTGGAGGTCTGCAACCAGAGCAGGGCCCGGTCGATCGCCTCGGCTTCCACCCGCGGGCCCCGTGCCAGCAGGGCCGCGCTCTGGGCCAGCCCGCCGCCGGCCTTCTGCAGCGACAGCACCGTGAGGTCAGCGCCGGCGGCCACCGCCGAGCCATCGCCATGGGCCTGGTCCACCAGCACCGGCAGGCCGCTGGCATGGGCCCGTTCCACCAGGGCCGCCAGAGGTGCCGCCAGCCCCTGGTAGGTGGGATCCAGCAACACCAGCGCCGCCGGTGCGTCGCCGGCGGCGGCAGCGGCGGCCAGCACCCGCTCCAGGTGCTCCGGTGCGGGCGGCAGCCACAGGCCGGTGAGCGGATCGAAAGGGAGGGTGTAGAGCAGGGGCCGCAGACCGCCGAGCACGCAGCCATGCAGCAGGGAGCGGTGCAGGTTGCGCGGCAGCAGCACGCTGGCGCCGGGAGGGGCCAGGGCCAGCAGGGCCACCTGCAGCAGCCCGCTGGCCCCGTTCACCCCGAAGCGACAGAGGGTTGCGCCGTACAGGGCCGCGCAGGCGGCCTGGGCCTCGGCCACCGCTCCTTCGGCTTCCAGGGGCCCACCGATCGCCGGCAGCTCCGGCAGGTCCCAGCTGCCGGGAGCCCGCCGCAGCAGCGCCGCCAGGGGCGGGGCCAGCCCACGGCCGCGGCCGTGGGCTGGCAGGTGCAGCGGCAGCGGCGGCGGCGGCGCAGCGAGGGCCGCCAGCAGCGACCGCCAGGCGGCGGGACTCATGGAGCCCGGAGCGAACTTTCTAGAGTCTCCCCACCTGAAGGGCTCTCCCCTGGCCGTCGCAGCCCCCACCCTCCCCGTCACCAGCCTCGAGGCCCCCTCGCCCCGGCCGGCCGCCACTGACCCCGGACCCCGCTACGACCCCGCCGCCGACCTGCGCTGGCTGCTGCCGCGCCTGTGGATCTGGATCCCGCGCCTGCTGGAGGTGATTCTGCGGCTCGGCTGGCTGGGCCTGGGCCTGGCGGTGCAGGGCAACAGCCGCGACCCCCGCATTCAGCAGCGCCTGGCCCGCCGCATCCTCGCCACCCTCACCGATCTGGGCCCCTGCTTCATCAAGGTGGGCCAGGCCCTCTCCACCCGCCCCGACCTGGTGCGGCGCGACTGGCTGGAGGAGCTCACCCGCCTGCAGGACGACCTCCCCCCCTTTCCCCACGCCATCGCCGAGCGGGTGATCGAGGAGGAGCTGGGGGCTCCGGCGGAGCGGCTGTTCGCCGTGTTCCCCGACTATCCGGTGGCGGCGGCCAGCCTCGGCCAGGTGTACCGGGCCCGCCTCGACGATGGACGCTGGGTGGCGGTGAAGGTGCAGCGCCCCGAGCTTCCCTTCATCCTGCGGCGCGATCTGGCGATCCTGCGGGTGCTGGGGGTGCTGAGCGCTCCCTACCTGCCCCTGAATCTGGGCTTCGGCCTCGGCGACATCATCGACGAGTTCGGCCGCAGCCTGTTCGAGGAGATCGATTACCGCAAGGAGGCCGACAACGCCCGCCAGTTCGCCCGGCTGTTCGCGGACAGCCCCGAGGTGACGGTGCCCACGGTGGAGGCCGCCTACACCAGCCGCCGGGTGCTCACCACCAGCTGGATCCAGGGAACCAAGATGCAGAGCCGCCGCGATCTGGAGGCCGCCCACCTCGATCCGGCGGCCCTGATCCGCACCGGCGTGATCGCCGGCCTGCGCCAGCTGCTCGAGTTCGGCTACTTCCACGCGGATCCCCATCCCGGCAACCTGTTCGCCCTGCCGGGCCGCACCGGAAACCTGGGCCACATGGCCTACGTGGATTTCGGGATGATGGATTCCCTCAGCGATGCCGACCGGCTCACCCTCACCGGGGCGGTGGTGCACCTGATCAACCGCGACTTCGAAGCCCTGGCGCTGGATTTCGTGGCGCTCGGCTTCCTCAATCCCCGCACCGACCGCACGCCGATCGTGCCGGCGCTGGAGGAGGTGCTGGGGGGGGCCATCGGTGAGAACGTGGGCGACTTCAACTTCAAGGCGATCACCGATCGCTTCTCGGAGCTGATGTACGACTACCCCTTTCGCGTGCCGGCCCGCTTCGCCCTGATCATCCGCGCCGTGGTGAGCCAGGAAGGACTGGCGATCCGGCTGGATCCTGGCTTCCGGATCCTGCAGGTGGCCTACCCCTACGTGGCCCGCCGGCTGCTGGCGGGCGACACCGCCGAGATGCGCGAGAAGCTGCTGGAGGTGATCTTCGACGGCAACGGGCGCCTGCGGGTGGAGCGGCTGGAGAACCTGCTGGCGGTGGTGGAGAGCGAGGGGCCGAGCGCCGACCTGCTGCCGGTGGCCCGCGACGGACTGAAGCTGCTGCTGGGCCGCGACGGCGGCAGCCTGCGCCGGCGCCTGCTGCTCAGCCTGGTGGCTGACGACCGCCTGCACACCGACGACCTGCGGGCCCTCGGCCGGCTGCTGCGCGATCGCTTCTCCCCCAGCCGCATGGCGAAAGGCGTGCTGAGCCGCATCAACCCACTTGCCGCCTAGGGTCGGCCTTCCCGCTCCCCCGACGCCGTGAGCCTGCCGACGACCATGTCCGCCCCGTTCGACCTGACGGAGGCGATGGCCGACCAGGCGAGCGGCCGGTTCGGCGATCTCGACGCCGCCGAGATCCTGCTGGAGTACGCCCCGTCTCTCCCCCAGCCCCCCTACCTGGTGGCGGGCGTGGGTCTGGCGATCGGGATGGTGTGCGGGCTCACCTTCGCGAAGCTGGTGCAGAACCGGCTGGAGGCCTGGAAACAGGATCGCCTCTCGCTGCTGCCGCTGGGGACCCGGGAGACGGTGCTGCCCTGGATCGGCCTGATCCTGGGGGTGACCCTGTTCATCGGCGGCAGCCTGCAGGTGTTCGGCTTCGGTGGCGGCACGGCGCTGCTGGTGGCCTTCGTGCTGTCGATCGCCACCGCCGGGGCGCTGTGGGTGCAGCTGGCACGGCTGATGGAGCAGGTGCAGTCGGGCAATTTCCAGGCGGTCGACTTCGACAACTTCGACCAGTTCTTCTGAGCAACGCCACCGGCCGCGCCTGCGAGAGCCGGACGCGGTTCGGGCAACCGCCCGCCGGCAGCCCACGCCGAGACGCCCAGCCTCGTAACGTTTCGTTACTTGATCTGGAATCCCGCGTGTCCGACGTCCTCTCCCTCAACCGCCGGTTCTCGATGGAGGTGCACTCTCGCGCCATCGACAACTGCCAGGACATCGAGGAGCTCCGCCGTGTCGCCAAGACCCTCCTGACCGCCTGGCAGATCCAGGCCGGCTTCAGTGAGCAGTTCGCCGGTGAGCTCCTCGGGATCGCCCGCCCTCCCGCTCCGGGCTCCTGAGTAGCCGCCCGCGCCCGAACGGCGCCATGGTGGTGCCATCCCCGGCACCGTGGCCATGGCGGCCCTCTCCCCTGAACAAATGCTCGTTCTGGCCGCGATCGAGCGCTTCCTCGCCGATCCCGAGCTGTTCGCCGGCGACGACCCGGACAGTGGCGGTGACGTGCTCGACGCGATCGTGCAGGCTCTCACCACCGTGTTGCCGGCGGAACAGATCGAACAGGCGGTGACCGGCCTGCTGGCCGATGACGACACCGGCCTCGACGATGACACCCAGCTGGTGCTGGAGGCGCTGCTGGGGGCGATCGAGCGGGACGACGGCGAAGTGGCCCTCGAAGACCTTCTCACCCGCCAGGCGCCCCTGATCGAAGCCAATGCCCTCGAAGGAGGACAGCTCGTGCTGGTGTGGGATCCGGGCCAGCGCCCGCCCCTGCAGGAACTGGAGATCCTCGATCTGGTGGAGCGCTACCCCTGCCGAGGCGAGGGGGCCCGCTGGACCTGCGAGGACTTCGTGGTGCTGCTGGAGGCCCGGCGTCTGAACTGGCGCCGCACGATGGTGGCGCTGGAGGTGCTGCAGCAGCGTCCGGAGAGCACCCCCACCGGCGGCACGGTGCTGTTGCTGGTGCCGCCCGAGCCCCAGGCCCCACTGGAGCAGCTGGAGCTTGCGGTGACCCTTGGGGCCTAATCGTTCGCTGCCCCGCGGATCAGGGACGCAACCCATCCGGAGCGGCCGGGGGCAGGGCAGGACGGTCTGCATCCAGCGAGGGCAGCGCTTCGGGGGCCGACGGCGGCAGGGCGGTGCGCGTCACCTGGCCCACCAGCAGCGCCAGACCCACCACCCCCAGCGCCCCGGTGGCCACCAGGGAGAGGAGCAGCCGGCGGGTGGTGCGTGGAAACAGCCGCAGGCTGCCCACCAGCGCCACGGGCCACAACAGCGGCACGCACCAGGCCACCACCACCAGGCCCACAGAACCGGCCCGGCCGGCCTTGCTCAGCACCAGACGAGCTTCGTGCTCCCGCACCAACCGCCGGTCCTCCTCCGTCTCCCAGCGGCCGAGGCGCCGGGCCTCCTCCAGCTCCCGTTCCCGCTGCAGCGGTGAAGCCTGAGCCAGGCCCGCGGTGAGCCGGTCCCCGGCCGCCGCGGCCAGCACCCCCAGCGACCGGAGCACCGGGCGGACGGAGGCTTCAGCAGGGGAGGTCACGGACGGACAGGCAGTTGGGAGAAACCCTATGGCCGATGGGCCGGGATCTCTGTACGGGCTTCGCGCCGCCAGGGGCGGAAGACCGCCCCGGCCAGGCTCAGGCCACCAGATAGCCCTGCAGGCGGCGCGAGTGGCTGCGGATGCCTTCCAGGGCACGGCGCTCGAGGTTGCGGGTCTTGTCGCGGCTCATGCCCAGGGTGCGGGCGATCGAGGTGAGGCTCATCGGCTCCTCACCCTCCATCCCGTACCGCATCTTCAGCACCTTCCCCTGCAGTTCCGGCAGCTGGTCCAGCAGCGAACGCAGATCTCCCTTCAGGCACTCCCCGTCCACCATCTCG
>QLAH01000245.1_pt1 | contig 39237 bp, 41 predicted proteins | sample 4693081 | NCBI WGS metagenome assembly QLAH01 (sample SAMN09425401, study PRJNA476045) | Lake water metagenome, whole genome shotgun sequencing project. | reverse complement strand
CGGCCATCCAGGCCGTCCCCATCACCCGCGAACTGCCGTCGCCAGCGCTGCAGGGTCGTGAGCCCCACGCCCAGCAGTGCGGCCACTTGCCGGGCCCGCGCACCGGCAGCCATGGCGGCATCGAGGACCTCAACGCCTTGCGGCGATCGGCAGGAGATGTCAATCCCCCCCGTCCTCGCCCCAGTAGGCCTGGATCTTTTTTGAGGCGATCAGCAACGCCGCCGCCTCCGCCAGGGCCTTGTCCTTGCGCCGCAGCTCCTGCTGGAGCCGTTTGATCTCACGCTGGTCCTCCTGGTGCCGCTTCTGGAGGTCCTTCTGATCGGCCATCGTCAGCAGGGGCTGTGCATTGGCATCCTGGGCGGCCTGGCGCCAACGGTCCACCTGCTCAGGGAACAGCCCCCGCTCGCGGCAGTAGGCACCCAGTTCGGTGCTGTTCAGACCGGCGGTCTCCAGCACCACCGTGAACTTGTCGGCCGGGCCCCAACCCTCAGGGTCCTTCTGAGTGGCGGGCACCACCTCCCCCTGCAGGCGCCAGGCCTTCCTCCACTTGTAGAGGGTGATCACGTGGATACCCAGCTCCTGGGCAATGTCCGCCACGCTCTGGCGGTGGGGAGGCCCCATCCGCCGGCGGACATCAGCCTTGACGGCCTCGCTGTAAGGACGCATTGATCGATTCCATCAGACCCCCTGGTGGTTGAAAAAGTCGGGATGGAGAGGCGTCATCTTTCCTGGCAGAGGGGGGCCCGGCGCGGCCAACCTGCTGGTAGTAGGCCACAACCGAGCCGGGTACCTGGTAATGGATCACGAAGCCCAGATCGGGTTTGTCGTAGCCCATGCCCAGGGCCGTGGTGGCCACGAGCGCTTTGCACTGGTTAGCGATCAAAGCGTCTTCCAGTCGCTCGCGATCGCCGCTGTCCATGGAGCCGGTGTAAGCGCGGGCGTCGATGCCGCATGTCTGCAGCCACTCAGCCACCAACACAGCATCGCGGGTGGTGAGGGCGTAGATGATGCCGCTGCCAGCCAGGCCCGGCAGCGTGTGCGCCAGCCAGGCCAGACGCGCCGGCTGGCTGGGAATGCGCAGGCTCTGGAGTGTGAGGGATGGACGGTGGAGACCCCCTCTTTGCACCACGAGATCAGGCCCGAGCTCCCGTTGCAGGTCGGCCATCACCCGGTTGCTGGCAGTGGCTGTGGTGGCCAGCAGGCTCACGTTGGGCAGGGTCTGCACCAGCCGGCCCACGCGGCGATAGTCGGGGCGGAAGTCGTGGCCCCAGTCGGAGATGCAATGGGCCTCATCGATCACCACCAGGCTGGGGTTGAGCTGGGCCAGCGGACCCCGCACGAATTCAGGTGCGTTCAGACGCTCGGGTGAGATCAGCAGGATGTCGATCTCCCCCTCACTCACCTGCTGCTCCACCTCCTGCCACTGGTCGAGGTTGGTGGAATTGACTGTGCGGGCCACCAGGCCCATCCGCTCAGCAGCGGCGATCTGGTTGCGCATCAGCGCCAGCAGTGGTGAAATCAACAGAGCTGGACCACGGCCTGCGTCTCGCAACAGCTTGGTGGCGATGAAGTACACGAAGCTCTTGCCCCAGCCGGTCTTCTGCACCACCAGCACTCGACTCGAATCAGCACAAACGGCCTGGATGGCCTCCAGCTGGCCGTCGCGGAAATCTGCGTTGGTGCTTCCCGCGCCGACTCGCAGCAACTCAAGAGCGCGCAGAGTGCTGAAGGGCACGGTCATGCAGTGAGGATGAAGTCAATCCCGTTCCATTCGATCGGCCGAGAGCTCCAATGTTCTCCGATTGCCTGGGTGAAATCAGGTCGCACGAGCTTGGCGCGGGCCGTGCACCACTCAGGTCCGTCATGGCGGAGGATCACTCCCTCCGGGGGGCCTGGGTGATACCGACTGCGGAAGTGATCGATCTCGTAGCGCAGGCCGTTGATGGTGTGGTGACTTTTGTCCTGAAGCAGCGGGACAGTAGCCAATCCGAGCAGATTGGCAGCCTCATTGCGTCTGATGCAGCTCCAGAAGCGCTGTTGCTGTGGATCAGCGACATCGAAGAGGAGGAAAAGATCCGGCAGATGTGTGTAGGCTACCGAGTGACGGGCGGCACACCATTCACCGAAGAGAATCAGGCCTTGGTGCTCCGGTTCCTGAAGGAAGGCCTCCAGATCCGCACCATGCAGGTCCAGCCATGTATTCAGGCCTGAGAACTGTCCTTGGTAGGGCTGCTGTAGATAGTCGCCGCGTTTCTGGATACGCAGATTCGCATCTGGACTGAGTGAGAAGCCGAGGTTGGCACCATCGACCTTTTCTTCGATCGCCACTGGCTCATCGAGGAAGACCTTGGCTTCCTGAGGCGTGAAGACCTTGTCATCGCGGACGGGGGCGCTACCCAGCCAGGCAAGGTGAGGGGTATGGGGGAAGTGGTAGAAGGTTGACATCGCTGCGTCGGCCTAGGACATGTGCATCTACGAGAGGTGTTTCGCCATCACACAACGACCGACAAAACTGATGCCGACTTGCCTTAACCTGAGCTCATACTTCGAACCGGGTGGAAAGCAAACTGTTCCAGAAGCCACCCAGAGCCATTTGGAAATACGCCTTCCACGCTTGAGGTGGCCAACGAGTTGCTGCTCCAGCGCCTTCATTTTGTTGATAACAGCTTGAATCTCATCGGTTTTGGCCGAGTGGGGCTCAACAGCGATGAGGCTTCTGTTTTCATGGCCAAGAAGATAATCCCAACGAGGCTCTTGATCGCGCCCAACTCTGAACACCTCGTCAGTGTCGAGGCTGTCGTGGAACTGAGTACGAAGCGAAGCATGAATGAACTTTTTGTCTTTGTCCTTCACGGCTCCCATGCCATCCTGGACAAAAGCTTTAATCGTAGATTGAGGATCCAAAGCTTCTCGAACAGGCGTGTTTCGAGGAGTTGTTCTCATGAATCACCAGCATTCATAGCACTGCTCACTGCGTCGGCAAATGCTGACGAGTATTGCGTCAATCCTCCCCATTCGGCCACGCGCTCATCGTCATCGAACGGATCCAGGGACGAGATATTGGTAGAGGAGACTGTGCCAGACTCATCAAATGCGAGGAGATGCACTTGGTAAGTCTTTGTCAATGCTGCTTTGGCGACTTCCTTCATAGGAGCAGGATCGGCACCAAATGCCTTGCAAACGAGTCTGTAGTCTGCCTGCGCTTCTTTGAGACGCTGCATCATCCATACCATGGTGAGCACATGAGGTGAGTGAGTGGACAAAACCACGCGGTAGCCGCGCCAGAGGAGATCAAGCACAAGTAGCAAGACAGCTGTGATCGCTTTGGGATGGAGGCCCATTTCAGGTTCCTCAATCACGATCCAGTCAGTCGTCTTGTGCTTTCGTTGCTTTGTTCTAGGTAGGAGATCGTAAAGCCCAAGCAGCAGCGGGGTGAATTCGCGCTGCCCCGATGTCCAGGTCATAAACGGTAGGTGCATGGCACCATGAACCAATTGCAGGCGCTTGGCGTGCTGCGCATCTTCCTGGATGCCAACCGTTCCACCATGAAAGACAGCCTCATCAATCTGGTCACGTATTTCTCTCTTTAGACGTTTCTCTACGGGGAAGAGGACCCCTGAATCCTTGCTGCTGAAGCGGTCGTACAAACTCTGACTGAACAAACGCGCCACGGCTGGTGTGGTCCGTGGCACTTTCTGGAAGGGCAAGGCCCAGCCATCTGAGATGAGGAGCGCTCGATGCGCTGGGATGAAAAACAACCTTTCAATACCGTCACCTACTCCTTCGAGGGATTTTGGAGTGATATTTATGCCATCAACCTGCACTTTTGTGCTCGTATGCCACGCTGTTGCCATTCCCTCACCAAAGATATGCTCAATAAGAACATCTGGCTTATCGGTGGTGTAGCCAGACTGTTTGAGGATCTCAACTATCTGGCGACCATCAAGTCCAAGTTTCAGCCATTGCAAAGCTAAGCTTTTGCCTGCGCCCTGCGGGCCTACCAGAATGGTGAGATCACCAAAATCAAGATTGACGGACTGGAGGTGGGCGAAGTTCTTGATCGACAGCGAAACCAAGCTGGAGGGCGCATGTTCGTCTGCAGCATGATCCATCGCCTGAAGATCTCCCTCACTGGCGACGCTGTCTGAGCTTGATGGTGACGTGGTCTTCATATCAGGGAAAGCATAGGCCGCCTCAGGCTTCTCACCCACCCCCAAACAACCGATCCCACGCCTCCAGCACCAGCCGCTGGGTGCGGTACTCGCCGAACTGGCGTTGTTCGTTGTTCTTGAGCACGCGGAAGGTTTCGCTGGGGTAATCGGGGCCCATCACATCGGATGGATCGAGGATGTAGCGCAGCTCATCGCGATTGAGGCCGTAGAGGTGGGCGTAGTAGGCATCGAGTTCAGCCTGCAGCAGGGATCGGCATTCGGGATCGAAGAGGAAGGATGGGCCGTCGTAGCCGAGGTCTTCGGCCCAGGCCTTGAGGTCGTGGGCGGTGTAGGTGAGTTCTATCACTCGAGAGCATATAAATTCAATTTCTGTGGAGGTGTAGCTGCATGAAGGCAGAAAAGGAAGCTGCTTGAGAATAAAATAGCTAAATGACGAGCCCGCAACTTTTTGCCTAGAGAAGAAATCAAACACAAGAGAGCTCAGGTTTCCCAGTAGGCATGCGTAGTTGGAGGGGGTGCCTTAATTGGGAAGCAATACGAGAAATTTGTGATTGATACCGCTAATGGCTGTGACTCCTGCGACAGCCGTTCGCTCGTTGGTCGCATTGGTTACATCACGCCATCCAATTAGCCACTGATGATTCCATCCTTGCGCCATAAGTCGATTGCGGACCTCATCTTGTCGGACCCAGTATCGAGGACGAACTTGATAATCCGGAGACTGTTTCTCGCTGGTCAACACATCCCGACTGGTACCGTCAGCGTCATAGGTGGTCCAGCGATGATCATAGATGTGCACCATCTTGGCTTCATAAAGTGGCAGCCGATCGGGCGCTGGCTCGGCATAGAAAAGATGACTGTTTTTTGCCATATCAAACATCCTGAGAAACTTGATGCCCCAGGGGTTTCCTTCGTCGGGATCTTGCTCGTTGATCAGAATTGGAAACCTACTATAAACTTTCTTTGCGAGATCGGCGTCCATTCGACTGCGGAAGACAGGGCAGGTTCGAGTGTTGGGATTCAGAAGAGAAAAATCAGAACTTCCCAGCGTAAAGTGACGTCGATCGTCCGATAGCTCACCAACCCCAAGCGCAAAGAAAACAAAATCAGTTTGTATTGAATGCCCAAGCGTCATTAGGCAGAATTTGAAGCGCTGGTGCCCAATCTCAGGAAAGAGGCCTGGGCCCGTACGAAAATCATAAAGACTAATTAGCATTCCTTGACTGGTTACGGCTTCAAAGAACGCCTTGGTACTGTTATCTGTGGCTATACCAGTGGGGATGATTATGCCCGACCTGCCAGTGGGCCCAAGGAGGGTTAACGTTAGCTCGGCAAAAAGGCCATATGTATTGAGTTCTCCAAATGCGACCAGAGGAAATCTTCCACTACTTCTAACAAATTCACTGCTTCCAGCGGCCTCTCTCTTTGCGAGTTCAAAGTCTCTGACAATTAAGCGCTCTGACTCAAGTGCATTGCTTTCTTCAAAGGCCTTAATCAACCGCTCGCGAGTAGCCTTGTTGAGAGCATTTGCGATGGTTTCTGATCTGGCCGCGAAAAATTCCTTCTCTGGCACTTTCAGCCTCTCCCATGGAGGATTGCCCAACAAACAATCGAAGCCCCCTTTCTCCATTACCTCCCCAAAGCGCAGGTGCCAATGAAAGAAGCGGAAGTCCTTGGCCGCTTGTTCCACCGCCAGCTCCAGGTCTCCCGGGATCTCCTGGCCGCTCTGCAAGAGCAGCAGATGCTCACTGGTGGGCACCTTGGCTCGGCTGTCTTTGGTTTTGGGCAGGAAGAAGGCTGCGGTGTAGAGATCGGCCGCGAGAGTCTGGGGATCGCTGGTTCGCTCCTGCTCCCAGGCCTCATAAGCCGCCTGTTTGGCTGATCCTTCCGCCAGGGTGGTTTCGGGCATCGCCTCGATCTCCTGGAGCCGTTGCTGGCTGCGGCTGATCGGTGGGCTGCTCTGGAGATTGAGCGTGCCTTGCAGGGTGCCCTTCTGCCCTGCCTTGCGGAAGCTGGCGTTCTCCTTCTTCAAGCTGGTGCAGACCGTCTTGTCGTCGCCGGTGAGCGGTTTGTAGGCCTCATCGGGGATGCCCTGCTCCAGCACCTTCGGATCGAACACGCCCACCAGCGAATCGCCGCATTGGATGTGGGCATCGAGGAAGCTGAGCGGCTTGCCGGGATCCACCGCCTCGATCCACAGCGCCACCTTGCACAGCTCCACCGCCATCGGGTTCTTGTCGACCCCGTAGATGCAGTGGGCTACCACCTCGCGCAGGCATTCCTGGCGCAGCTCCTCGCTGGGCTCTTCGTCGCCGGCGCGGATGCGGGCCAGCTCCAGGGCCAGGCGCCGTGCTGCCGCCAGCAGGAAGTGGCCGCTGCCGCAGGCCGGATCCAGCACCCGGATCGCCAGCAAGGCCTTTTCCTTCTCCTCCGGGGTTGAAGCCTTGCTGAGCCGATCGGCAATCACGGGCAGCAGGGCCGACACGATCAGCAACTGCACCAGTTGATCAGGCGTGTAATAACTGCCGGTGGTCTTGCGGTCGCTCCCAGCGCCGCCGCCGTAACTCAGCTGCCAGTTGCCGCCAGCGCGCTCCAGCTGGGGATGGAGCTCCAACAGTCCCTCATACACACTGCCCAGCTCCTCGGTGTTGAGATCGCGGTAGTTAACGCGGGTGAGCGTGTCTCCGGCCTGGAACCAGCCGATCGCCCGGATCGCCCGCAGCAGAAAGCGGTTGGCCAGTTCGCATGGCTCCAGCGCGTTGCATTGCGGCTCGGCGAACAGGCCCCCCAGGCCAGGTAGCCCCAGTGGTGAGCTGCTCTGGCGCAGCTGCAGGAACACCAGCTTCTGGATCTGCCACAGATCGCCGTAGGGCCCCTCCGAGGCGCTGCGGCGGATCGCCAGCTCCCGCAACCGGCCCACGCTGTAGCCCTCGCGGTAGATGCGGCGGCGCGGATCCTCCTGGCCCAGCGTTCGGGGGAACAGCAGGTCGCGGTCTTCCGCCGTGAACAGAAACAGGAAGCGATACACCAGCCGCAGCAGCTGGCGGTGCAGCTCCTGGCCGCTGAGGGCACCACTGGCCAGCTGGGAGCGCAAGGCCTCGTTGCCTGGATGCTGGAGCAGGCCATTGCCCAGGGCTTCGAGGGCCTGCTGCACGCCGTTGCGCAGCTGCCCCAGCACCCGCTCGCCCGCCTCCTGCGCCTGCTCCTTCCAGGCATCCAGAACGCAGCTGCCCGTCTGCGGATGGCGAAAGCGGCTGGCATGCAGCAGCAGCCAGAGCACGGCGAACTCATCGAACAGCTCGCCCTCCACCAGCAGCTCCAGATCCACCGCGAGGTAGGCCGGCTTCACCAGCGACGGGTTGTCGTGCAGCAACCGCAGCCGATCGCCCGTGAGCAGCAGCCCCCAGTTGGCGTTGTCGTCGGCATTGAGGCATTCCTGCAGACAGCTGTGGGGCGAGCGGCGCCGGCCCTCCTGGCCGAACTGGCTGCTGCCCTTGTCGAGCTGATCGGATGCGATGCCGCGCACGATCAGGGGCACGCTGGCGCGACCCGTTGTTGCTGGGGGACTGCTGGTGGCGTGATCGGCGCTGTGGCTTCGGGCGTCTTCCGGCTCCAGGAACGCCCGGTGGGTGATTGGAAAAACAGCGTCGCCGTGTTGCCAGCCGCTGCAGGGCTGCAGATACGGCCAGCCGAGTACCTCGCGCAGGAGGCGCTGGCCGCAGTGCAATCCGGCCGTGCTCTGCGCCGCCCGCTCGCGCAGATCCCGGTATTCCTCCCAGATCTCCTTGAGGCGCACCCAGGCCGCGTCGATCCGTTCCCGCAGCCGTTCCCCCTTGGCCAGGCCGTAGTCGGCCTCCTTCTGCATCGGAGCCTGCAGGCGGGCCACCTGCTCCAGCAGCGACCCCGGCAGCAGGCTGCCCTTGAGCTCGATCGCCTGAAAACTGACGGTGGCAGTGGTGCGGGCCATGGCTCAAAGAGTGGGGGCTTGGCAGGTGAGGCGTGAGCTGAAACGGCTGTGCTGGACGCTGGATGGGAAGGCTTGAGACCTGGCCGGGACTGACAGACTGGCCAGAGATCCGATTCAGCCAGGAGGTCTGGCGCGATGGCCACCCTGACCCTGCACGACGTTCCCGAGGACTTGGTGGCTCGGCTGGAAGAGCGAGCCCGCGCCCATGGCCGCAGCCTCACCAGTGAAGTGCTGGCTGCCCTGGAGACCCTGGAGCCTGCGGCGGCCGGCCCGGCAGTGGCTCAACCTGCTCCAGAACCTGTGAACATCGAGCCCACATTGCGGCGCATGCAGGAGATCAGCGCCGGGCTGCGGGCCAAGGCAGCCGCTGAGGGCCGCGAGATTCGGCAGGTGCCGCCGCTGCCCCCGATGACAGAGAAGGAGATCCAGGCCCAGCTCGATCGCTGGCGGGAGCTGCGCAGCCACTTCAAGGGGCCACCGCTCACCAGCGAGGAAATCATCGCGGCGATCGAACGAGACAGCCATCCTCCGGAACTGGATCGCTTCGGATACCGCATCAACCAGAACTCCTAATGCTGGTTGCCGATACCAATGTGCTAATCGAGCTTTTTCAGCCCACGCTGAATGCCGAGGCTGTGCAGGCCGTCTGGGCTTCTGATCAGGATTGGCATTTGCCGGGCTTATGGATCCCTGAGTTTCGACATATCCTGCTGAAATACCTAAGAGCTGGAGCCATCCTCCCAGATCATGCCTTGGCCATCCTTGCGGATGCCAATGCTCAGTTTGCACATCGAACGATCTCTGTGAATAGCGCCGACTGTCTTGCGGTTGCCCACAGCCACGGCTGCTCCAGCTACGACGCTGAATTTGTCGTGCTCGCGAATCAACTGAACTGCCCGTTGCTGACGATTGACCGCAAGCTGCTGCAGCTGTTTCCAGAGGTGGCGCTGAAACCGGGTTCATAGGACTGGCGCCGGCAGCAGCACAAACAGGCCGATCACATCCACCGGCAGGCTGGGTTCACAGCGGAAGCGCATGCGCAGTGATTCGCCGGAGCGCAGCGAGGCCTCGCGCACCCGCCTGTGGTCTTCCTCCGCCAGATCGGCACGCCGCTCGGCCAAGGCCGCCAGCGCGGGCTGCAGGGCCTCGATCTCCGCCACCGCCTCCTGCAGCCATTGCTGGCGTTGCCCCGGATCGATGTTGCCGCTGGCTGGGGCTTCCAGCAGCTCCAGCGCTGCGGCACCCTCCAGTGGTTCCACACCATCGCCGGTGACCTTCGCGGTGAGGCATTCCTCCACCAGCAGATCGGGCAGGGCCTCGTATTGACTGCCCGTCCAGCGCGACTGGTGCAGCTGGTGCCGCAGCCGCAGCACCAGCACCTGGGTGCGTTTGGCCACCGCCTTGGTGCGGATCACGGAGGAGCGAGCCGCCAGCTCAGGCTCCAGACCGCTGAGGGCACGCTCGGCCACGAAATCAGCCAGCTCCACGACCAATGGATGGGAGCGGCTGAGCAGTTGGCTTCCATCTCTGGCCGGTGAGTGGAAACTGAGGCGCAGCTTGCCGCCGAGGTCGTGGTTGCGCAGGCGCTCGTTCAGGGCCTGGCGGTTGTCCTCCAGGTGGGTGAGATCGAGCTCCCAACCGCCGCCCGATGGCAGAGGGCCGATGGCGGCGACAGGCGTTGAGCACCAGGCGCTCGACCGCATCGGCGCTGCCGAGGGATTCGCGGGTGCGGTTCCATTCGCGCAGGGCTTCCTCCGGTTTGAGGCTGCGCTGGGCAAAGATCGTGCGGGTGGCCTTGGCGTTCTCCTTGGCGCTCTGCCATTCGGCGTCGATCACGGCATCCAGGTCTGATCCGGACCCACCGAATCCAGGCAGGCCGAGGTTGAGGAACCCCTGAATCGCCTTGGCGGCCTTGCCAAAAATCCCGCCCAGAACCGCCTGGGTGATGGTGTTGGCGTTGCCGGGGATCGGCACGCTCACCCCCAGCTCCTTGCGGATCGTCTTCTCCTTTTCGAGGATCACCGTGCGCACACGCTCATCCACCGGGTTGGAGTCACCGCCGTGCAGCATCAGGGCCCGCACAGAGGCCCGCGCCTGCCCGAAGCGGTCCACGCGCCCTTCCCGCTGCTCGTGGCGGGTGGGGTTCCAGCACAGGTCGTAGTGCACCACCGCATCAAAGGTGTGCTGCAGGTCGATGCCCTCCGAGAGGCAGTCGGTGGCCACCAGCACCGGCACCTTGCCGTTCGCCAGTTCGTTCTGCAGCTCGCGGATGCGCTCCACCCGCTCCTCCGGTGGCAGATCACCGGTGACGGCCATCACCACATGGGCGCGCTTGGGCAGTTCCTCCTCCAGTTGCTCCGCCAGGTAGTGGGCGGTGGGCCGGAAACGGCAGAAGATCACCGGCCGGAAGCCTTCCGCCAGCAGCGCCTTGAGCTCCTTGAGCAGCTGCTTGAGCTTGGGATCATGGGCCTTGCCGCGCAGACGATCCGAGCGCTCGATCAGATCCTTCAACAGCCCGGCATCGGCCGACTCCGCCAGATCAGCCCCGGGGGCGGCTTCTTCTGCGCTGAACTCCTCTTCCGCGCCATCGAGCACGGCGAGCGTGGCCATCGCCTCCAGGTCATCGGCCAGCTCGTCTTCGCTGGGGGCTGCGGCTGGATCAGCGCCGTTCTGGAGGTTGAACAGCTTGGTGCGCAGGGATGCGGAAGCCGCGGCGGGGCTGCTGCTGACGCAGCGCAGCAACGCCAGAGCGGCCCACCAGCTCATCCGCTGGCGCAGCTTGCTTTCGCCAACACTCCGCTCCACGAGTTCACGGGCATAGGCCAGCACGTCATCGAACAGACGCCCCCAGTCGCCACTGAGGGTGTAGGTGGCCTCCCGGGTTTCACGATCGGGGAAGTCGGCCCCCTCGGTGCCCCACTCCTCCTTGAGATCGAGCCGGCGACGCTGCACGAAGTAGTTGCCCAGCGCATCGCGCAGGTCCTTGCGGCACTGGCCCTCGGGCATCTCGCTGAGGCCCTCGAACTTGGGATCCAGCAGCCCGAGCAGGTTGTCGAACGCCTCCTTGTCGCCGCTGTGCGGTGTGGCGGTGAGCAGCACCAGGTGGCGCTGCCGCTCAGCGGCCAGGCCCCGCAGCAGCTCATAGCGCTGCTGGCGGCCGCCCCCCTTGCGGGCTGCGCAGGTATGGGCCTCATCGACGATCACGAACTCGCCGCAGCTGCGCAGGAAGCCCTCTCGGTTGCGGTCGCTCTTGATCCAGTCGAGGCTCACCACCGTGAAGGGGATCACATCAAAGATCGACTTGCCTGCCGGCAGGCCCCGCTCCAGCATCTGGGCCGTGCCGGGCCGCACCACCTCGGCCGCCAGATTGAACTGGCGGATCATGTCGCTCTTCCACTTCTCACACAGGTGCGGCGGGCAGATCACCGTGACCTTGCGGATCTCGCCGCGATCGAGCAGTTCGCGGGCGATCAGCAGGCGACTCTTTGAGCAGCTCCACCCAGTGGCCCAGATAGGCGGCGTGATTGGCCATGGCACTGCCGATCTCGAGGCGATCGCCGAGGAGCACGGCGCCCAGCTCGGCCACCAGCTCCTCGCGGGCATAGGCCCGGCCGCCATCGCCTGCTTCGCCCATGCCACCGGAGAGATCCTGGGCCAGCCGGGAGCTGTGGCCGGTGGAATGGATCACCTCATAGGCCCAAGTGGCGAAGAGGGCCCCTGCCGAGTGGAAGGCGGTGCGATCCGGGAGCTGGATGCGATCGGGCACCAGCAGGTAGCAGGCCCGATCACCCGCGAAGCTCACGGGCACCGGCCAGCGGCTGAGCACCGCCTCTGCACCAGCCAGCCGCTCCGGCTCGGGCCGCAGCACGGCACCTTCTGCCTGGCGGCGCTTCTGGATCAGCCCTTCCAGAGCTTCGCCTTCCAGATCGGCCGCATTGAACAGCGCCACCGGCCGGTAGCTGACCCAGCTGCGGCCAGGCTGAACTGACTGCTGGCCATCAGCGCCAGCGGATCCGTGGCCACCTTCAGCAGCAGAAACCGACTCCGCCAGCCGGCCTTCGCCCCCCTGATGCACCTGGGGCCGCAGCACATGCACCGCCTTGCTGCCCTTTCGGGGGAAGATTCCCAGAGCCTTGGCCTCAGCAAAGCCACACCAGTAGGGCAGGGCCGATCTTCCTTCTGGCGATCAGATCAGCACTACACCGCAACCTCACAAGTGGATGGGTTGACGCCATGGCGAGCCCAAGGCCTTTGTGGGTCACCATTGCTACGCAGCCAGCACAGCCACTCTGACCTCCAGTCAGTAATATTGGGCGGTAGACTCCTTCTTCTCTGTCTCGCAAACATGAAGAGTGTAAAGGGCTATTTGTCTGATGATGGCACTTTCTTTTCGCAAGAAGAAGCATGCCTGCAGTACGAGCGCGAGCGGTTGCGTTTCTATGCGCTTAGCCAAAGAGTTGATATCCTTTTGCAACCATCAACGACAGGCCAAGAGCCCGATGTCAAGCCTGAGATCAAGAGTTTACTGGAACCCGCTGGGGCATGGGACTACGACTCTACTCTCTGCTCGTTTTTAATGCATATTCGTCAATTGCTCAATGACAACGACAGCCACGATCAACTCGAAGGCCTGATCGGGGTGCTCACATATTTAGTCGGAGAATGAGCTCAGGTACTGCACAATACAATCGAAGAACGACTTCTAGCGCCATTTGCTTCCTTCTGCGTTTGAAAGAGACACACTGAATACTATGAATACCTCGTGCTCTTGCTTAAGCCATTCCTCCCCTGGAGGCAATTAGGGGCCTCATCTAGCCCGCCCACTAGAACTGGTGAACAGCCTGAGTTTGCATCAGACTTAGCAATTGTCGATGAATCAACTACTCAGGATTGCTGTGCCTACAGCCAGTTGACGTCATCAGCCTGACCCCCCGAAGATGTGACCAAATAGAATAGTGCTGCTCAATTTGAATCTCGAGCGCGTAAGCGTAATAAGCAGTTTAGCTGCTTTCCTTATTCGTGAGTCCAAAATCGCCTGGCGATTCCTTGCGACTGGTCGTCCAGAGGCTCAAGGATATAATTGCTTCTCGTCAGCAGCAAGTGACACGACTTACAGCTTTTAACCAGGCGCCCATGGAGTGACCATGCGTGAGAATAGTTCAGACCGAATCGATCGAACCATTCAGGCTGATAGGTGTTTGACTGATTGCATTTCCAGGTGTCCTTATGGGCCAGGATTTTATCGCGAGCACCCTTGCAGTCTAAGTATAGCTTTGATTGAACGAGTTCGTCGTGGTCTTCGATTATTGACTGCCTCAACTGACTAAAGTAAGCACGGCCCCTGGTGACATCGCGCTGCCGCAGGCGTGCCAGGGTCGTTTCATCCAAGAGTCCATCAGAATCGTCCCACTGTGTGATCAGTGAATCACCCCAGAGAGCTTCAAGTCTTTGGATGATGGCTACTTCTGTCTCAATCGCATCTCGAACGGTGAAGAGTGACGCCTGTTGGTTTTGTCGGCCGACCCCCTCTGAAATCGAAAACACCTCCGTCAAAAAAGAGCCAAAGAGGATGTTCGCAAGATGTTGATGGGCGATAAACGCATCAGCTTGGATATGCTTGGCTCTGAGTTCCCTGTCCTCGAGCAATGGCTTGAGCAGAGCGAGGCTAAGCCCGGCAGTCTCCAGGGTTGACAGGCAGATCTTTGAGAAGTCAGTTAATTTGGAGATTCTCGTATCGGTGGCGTCCATCTGTGCTCAATACAACCCCGGCTTGTCCACATTCAGCGATGCCGAGTTCTCAAGCACGATCCGTGCCGTCTGCTCGTCGATTCCAGTGGGGGCGTTGACTTGCACCTCCAGGGTCATCTCGATCTGAGCCCCTGGCAGGGCCTGGAGATGGGACATCACCTCCTCCACGAAGGCGCTCATCTGCAGGCTGGCCCTGGTGGGATCGAGCTTTACCGAAGCCACATAGCTCGTTGGCAGCTGGGGTTTGGGTGGCAGCGGAGGTGGCGGCAGTGGTGGTGCGACACCATCCCCCGGTTTTCGTCCCCCATAGCTTGTGGATGGCCAGGTCGTCGGCTTGTCAGGGCTTTTGTCGTCACCATTGTCTGGCGGGGATGGGGGTGGATCCACGGGCTTGGCTCGATCCGCCTCGATCTGAGCCAGCGCCACCTCGTCCTTGACGATCAGGCTGTTGAGACTGGGGGGCTGGGTACTGGAGCTGGCCTGATGCCTGAGGCTTAGATAGCGACCGAGGCTGCCTTCGACGCTCCCAGCCTGGAAGCCATCGGCCAGATGGAAGGTGTTCTCGCCGCTCAATGCAGCCTGGGGGTTGATCAGGGCGTTGAGGATCACCTGATCGGAGCTGATCCGGGGCAGATACAGGTACTTGCGGCACCAATCCACCAGCTCGCGCACCTCGACGTGGTCTCGATCACGCCACAAGAAGGCGTTTAGCTTGTCGCGGATGGAGTTGATCGTCCGAGCGCCCAACTCGCTTGCAAGATGATCTTCTTGGCAGCACTTCTCGGCGGCTCGCTCCGCCAGTGAGCCTTTACCACCACTGAGCCGGCGCTCATCCCAGGACGGCCCGTGGGGACCAGGCTCGCTCTGATAGGGCAATAACAGGTGGCACCAGGTTTCGGGGATGCGTGCCGCAATCGCGGTGGTGGCCTGATCGATCTTGGCGATCGCCTGCTCTCTCTGGTTCTCCGTGAGGTTGAGGAGTTTTATCTCGTCGATGACCTTCTGCCAGGCGCGGCGATCAGCCAGGGCTTGGAACAAGTTTTCCAGGTTGTCCTTGTCCGGTGCCAGGAAGACCAGGCTGTTGGCGTACTGGCGTGGACTATTTCCCTTCCACTGAAGACATTGCGCCGCCCACTCCAATGCCGGAGATGGCGGATTCGGCTTGAGGCTGTCCTTGCGAGGAGGCTTGTGGCTGTACTGCGCCGCCAGCAGCACCAGCCGGGTGGATGGCTCATCCGGGATGCCACTGCTGTCGAGCTGGGCGGCGTGGACGCCATCGAACAGGCCCCGGCGGCTGGCCTCCTTGCTGAGCAGCTGGTTGGCTTCCGCCAGCAGCTCCTCGCCCTGGCGCAGATAGCTCTCGCGGTAGTCCTCTGCCGTGCGGTTGAGGTTGGGGCTGGTGTCGATCCAGTAGCGGTCGCCGTCCTGCTGGATGTAGCGACCGCGATCGCCGAGGCGCCGCAGCGCATCCCCGAAGACGGCAATCGGCTCGCCAGGCATGACGCAGGCGAGCTTCACCCGCTGGTCGTTGATGCCTTTGCGTTCGCGGTTGGCGCCGGGGGCGGTGCCCATGTAGAGGCTGCGGGCCACGCGCTTGCAGGCGCTGACGCGGCCGAAGTTGGGGTTTTCGCGATCGAGCTGGGTGGGAACGGACTGGGCGCCATCCACGTCGGTGGCGATGATCGGCTCCCACTGGTTGTCGAGGAAGCGCACCAGCTCGTTGCGCACGTCGTTGTCGTCGATCGGCATCGAGCTGGGCATGATCAGCAGATCGCGGCTGTTGCCGTTCCACAGACCCTCGATCGTGAGGGCGAGCAGCCGCAGCACACCACGGGTGCGCTGGAAGCGATCGAGGGTGCTCCACTCCTCGTAGAGGCGGTTGAACAGCTCCGGGTGGATCGGATAGGCGGAGGTGAGCAGGTCGCGGTAGCCGCTCTCGCGCACCTCAGAAGGGAAGTCGGCCTTGTTGGCGGCGTACTGCTCGGTGAAGGCCCGCACCACGGCATCGCGGTTGGCGCCGCCATCGCGGGTGGTGATCGGCTCGAACAGACGCCGCCGCACAATCTCGAAGCTTTCGGTGCCCGTGGCCGGGCGCCACTGGTAAGCAAGGCGGGTGACGACGTTCTTGAGGCCATCGCAGGCTGTTTCGCCGTCGCTGCCACCGATTTCGTTGCGGCTCTGGGGCACGGAGATCAGCAGCAGGGCATTGCTCACCTGCTTGGTGGCCTCGGTGAGCTGTTGCGCGAAGGAGAGCTGGGCATCGAAGGTGCCGGCCGGCAGGCTCTCGCGCGGGCTGACGAGGTTGCGGGCATAGGCCACCCACTCATCCAGCAGGATCAGGCAGGGGCCATGGGTCTCGAATAGAGCCGCCAGGGCGCGGGCACCAGGGGGCACCTGGCTGCGGTCGCTCTCGGCGATCTGGGCGTAGGCCTGGGCTCCGCCCAGCTGCCAGGCCAGTTCCCCCCAGAGGGTGTGCACCTCAGTGCCGTCAGGCTTGCGATCGATCTTGGAGGGGTTGAAGGCGGTGCCCACCAGCACGGCGCGGGAGACGCGGGGGACGCTGTGGATGTCGAGCTCGCTGCAGAGCTGATCCAGTCCGGGCAGATCGGCGAGCGGGACACCAAAGCCGAGGTGGTAGGTGCTCAGCATCGAGTGGGTCTTGCCGCCGCCGAAGTTGGTCTGCAGCTCGATCACTGGTTCGCCGCCCAGGCCGTTGAAGCGCTGCAGGGCGATGCGCAGCAGATCCTTGAGGCCCTCGGTGATGAAGGTGCGGCGGAAGAACTCGATCGGGTCGGTGTACTCGGGGCTGCCGATGCCGCGATGCACCAGATCGAGATCCGCCGCGAACTCCGCCTGTTGGTAGCGGCCGTTGATCACATCCGGGTGGGGTGTGATCACCTCCCGCCAGGGGACGAGGCCGGGCTGGATCTGGTTCTCGATCGAGGCCTGGTAGCGGGTGCGGTTGCGAGCCCGATCAGCGAACACCTGCTGCTGCAGCTCCTCGCGCATGGCGCGGATTGCATCGGCCTGCTCGCTGGCGTTGATGTTGCGGCAGAGACGGACAGCCGTGTCGAGGTAGCGGTCGACGTCGTCGGAGGACAGGGGCTCGGAGTGGGCCCACTTGTTGCGGGCCTCCTTGAGCTCGCTGACGTAGGCCCGATCCGACTGACTCAGTGGCTTCTTGAAGACGGTCTGCCAGTGCTCCATGAACAGCCCAAGCAGCACCGAGACGTCCTGGAGGTTGTTGGCCTGGGGTGGCAGGCGGTCTTGCCAGCTGGGGCCGATGTTGTCGTAGAGCTGGCGGGAGATGTAGGGCAGCAGACCATCGCGCAGCTGATCGAGGGCCTTGCCGAGACGGTCGCGGTTGGAGAGGGCCATTGGGAGATCAGATCAGGCTGGTCTGGAGGGGGGAGGACTGGGCTGTGGAAGCAGCGGAGGCCTGCCGCTCCAGCTCCGGCCAGGCGATCACCAGGCCGTTGTAAGAGCGGGCTTCCTCTGCCTGCTTGGTCTTCTCGCAGTGGTTGTAGAGGCGATAGGCCAGGGCCCGGCAGTTGGCAGCGAGATCACCACGGCCGGACAGATTCTTGAGCTGAAGTAAGAGGGCCGCCGCGCCGGATTCTCCATCCGCTTCCAACCGCTTGATCAGGTGCTGGGTGGCCTCCCACACGCAGAGGCGCTTATCACGTGTGGGATCCCAGTCGTCTGGGAGCTCTGACCTCTGGAGGAGACGTACTTTTCCGGCAACAGAACGAAGAATGCCAGCCTCCGCAACACCGGCTACGGAGATGTTACGAGCCACTGCGAGGCCTTCTGCGTCTCCATAGTCCCGCTCCTGATAGCCAAAGCTCTCAAAGAAGGTCAGCGCGAAACGGCTATCAGGATCTAGTTCGCCCTCATCCTGAGAGAGGTACTCATCGAGGGCGGCATTGATCTCCACCAGTGCCTCCCGGACAGTCATCGGCGAGTCATCAGTGTTGAGAACCGCTGAGGCGGTACTAAAAATGGCCATGCCAGGCCCAATTGAGGCCTGAGCCACATCTACAGGGGCAATATTGGCATGCTCCAGCTTTTTAATTGCCAGAGGCAGAGACTTCTTGAGCTCATCACGGAACTGCTTTCTGGTAATTATTCTGGCGTCTGTATCTCGGCGTTTGCAGACAAGAACAATGCTAGAGGCAAGTGCATTGGTTCCGGCGCCGATCATCCGGTTGGCCAGCTCTGTGCGCATGGGCCAGGTGCCATGAAGCGCGAAGCCTGCCTTGAGTACCGCTGCCAGAAAGGTCTCCCAGCCAGTGCTGGCGGTTCCGGCCGTCGTCTTCGTCTCGGACTGCTTGAAGGCGTAGTAGATAGAAACCGGGAAGGCTGGATGAGATTGCTCGGAGATTCTCTGCATCGCTCTTGTCATTCCATTCAGAAAGAAGCTCTCTGCATTTTCCTTGCCGCCATGGCGATAAGGAGTAGCAACCAACTCCTCTGACTTGGGAACCGCCAGCGTTGTGAATAGCTCCGGGAAGGTGGACCTTAGGGCACGACGCAACCAGACATAAAAGAAGTCCGAAAGGTCCGCATAGCCAATATTGTCATAATAGGGAGGATCGGTTGAAACCAATCTGTTCTTGCTGATGTCTTGGGTAGAGGCATCTGCAGAACGTGCATGTCCGCATAGTGGAGACTGAAGCGACTCGACAACCCTGATGACGGCCTTGTGAGCACTATCGTAACTTCCTGCTGTATCCGCCAGTAGGTTTACCTCGACAAAGTCCCAGACCATTGGCATAGCCTGTCTTGAAAAGACATTCCTCACAGTTGCCTCTCTGCCTCGTGCGGCTTGCGCGATGTCCCATCCGCATAGTGTTGAATTCCTGTCAGCAAGTCGGTCTGTGGATAACGCCAAGCAAAGCGCAATAGCATCGGCATACACTTCAGGGCTGCGCAAGACTTCTGGCGTCGCCAGCAAATCTGCATTCGATTCAATATCTCGCTTGACCACGCTTTTCGCCTCTGAGACCAAATCAGCAAACGTTGTCAGCGCGACAAGCTGCCTTGGCGTAAAAAGATCGCCGTAGCTTTTAAATCCGTAAAGAGGAGGAGAAAACCAGCGTGGGTTCTCTGGTATCTGCAATTCAGGCTTCCAGGATGGCTTGACGCGCATTGCCACTTCTTCGATTTCAGAAGTGGGCGAGAGATACAGCCTGCCGTGGGTCGTCTCTACAATGACAGCCATTAACCTGGTCGAAATTTGACCAGCGTTGGCTTCGCTGTAAATGTAATCGCTTGGAATTGGCGTTTCACTCATCACACAATAGAAGTTTGCGCCACGCGAAAGCTTCGTTCCGTTCCTGGTTTTATCGTGATCCTTGGGCTTGCCCGTCTTTACGACAAAGCGATAGTTGTCATGAGATAAATGAGGGTGTACATAGGTCTCGCTTGAGGATTTCGTAGAAAGCAAGAAAGTGGAGGCAAGGGGCACGCTTACATGCGAAAAGACTGGGTTGGGACTTCTTACTGTCCGCGCCCACATCCAGGCAATCACTGTGAATTCCTGCCCTTCGTAGGGCTTCAGATCCGGGCGAGGGTTCTCCGGATCGTTCACCATCTCCGGGGTAATCCTTACCTTCGGATAGAGGTGGCCAATGCGCTTCTCGGCTTCATCGCGCATCCACTTGCCGTAATAGCGCACGTCTTCCGCTAGGCCTTCGGCTCCTTTCCACTCCCGTGCGATCAGTTGCTTCTTGCTCCGGGCCTCCGGATTCACCGACGGCATGCCCGCAAACTTCGGCGGGATCTCGATCATTGCCTTGTTGATCAGGACCGCCACCGGGTTCAGATCACTGGCGTAGGCCTCAAGTCCAAGGCGCTGGGCCTCCAGCGGCAACGCGCCACCCCCCGCGAAGGGATCGTGAAACCCGGGCAGCTTCTCCGGGTTGAACAGCTCGGGAGCTTCCGGGTGATCGGCATTGTCGGCGCAGCAGCGACGCCAGCTGCGGCGGATCTCTTCCCGAGCCCGGTTCAGCACCTCCTCGTTGGTGGTGTTCTCCCACAGCACCAACTCACTGATCAGGGCAAACAACCGCAACCGCTCGTTCTCCTGGTCCTCCTCCGTGGGGAACTCCTCGGGCACCGCCGAGGGGTCGTCCACCATCTGGCAGAAGATCACCGCCCGAGCTGCCGCCAGCGGCCGCCTTGCCCACCACAGATGCAGGGTGCTGGGATGCCCATGGCGGATGCTCTTCTCCCGCGCCGATGCCGCATTGATCGCCTCCAGCGGGATGGCGACCTCGATCAGCTTTTTGCGGCGTTTGACGGGGTGCTCGGTCATGGGGTGATGGTCAGGCGAGGCGGAGGTGTGGGCTTGCGTTGGCTTGGGGGCTGGGGCCGGCCAATCCACCTAGGGTTGTCAGACGACAGAGCTGGAGGGGCGTTGGTGATGGCGGTCGATCTCCCGCTGGCCGAGATGAGCGTGGACGACAAGCTCCAGGCCATGGAACTGCTCTGGGCCGACCTCTCCAGGAACCCCGAGCAGCTGACCTCTCCCGCTTGGCATGGCGAGGTGCTGCGCAGCCGGCGTGAGCAGGTGCTGCAGGGTCAGGCCAGCTTCCAGAGCTGGGATGCCGCCATCGGAGAGCTGAGGGCTGAGCTGCGTGGACATCAGGCTCCTTGACGGCGCCAAGGAGGATCTCCGCAACGGCTGGTTCTTCTACGAACGCCAGGCGCCAGGTCTTGGGGATCGCTTCCTCGATGCCATCGAAGCGGATGTGCGCCAGCTGCCCGCCTACGCCGGGATCCACCTGCAGGTGGACGGGTTTCACCGGATGCTGGTCAAACGCTTCCCGTTCGCCCTCTACTACCTGATCGAAGAGGGCTCGATCGACATCTACGCAGTCCTGGACTGCCGCCGTGATCCCAGTTGGATCCGGGAGAGGTTGGGGCGCTCTGGTGGATTGGGATAGGGCCATCAGTGGGGTGCCCTCCCCGCCGCCAGGAGCTGCTGCAGGTTCTTGGTGATCTGGGTGTCGCCAAAGCCCGGCAGGCCCCAGTCGACGCCGCTCACATAGACCGGCGCTGAGGCCTGATCCCCCTGGATGCTCACCAGCGCCAGGCGGAAGCGTTGGGGCGCATTGCGGCCGGTATTGACCTCGTTGATCGTGAGCGTCACCGAGTCGGCCCCATCGGCCCGGCCCTTCACCTCAATGAAGAACAGGTTGCCGTCGGCATCGATCGACTCGATGTCGTAGCCCAAGCCGCGTTGGGCGCTCACGTCTTTGGGCATGCGGCCCAGGGCCTTCTCCGCCTCGAACACGGCGTTCATCGCCAGCAGCTCCACCCGCTTGCGGGCTGTGGCATCCACTCCCTCCGGATCGCTCTGGCCTTGCAGGCTCAGCAGCAGCCCAGCTGGGATCACCAGGGCGCCGCCCTTGAGGTTCGGCACCTTGGCGGTGATCTGGGCTTCCGCCTGCAGCTGGGCCAGCCGTTTCTCCAGCCGGCTCACCAGCACCTCGGCCCGTTCCCTGGCCACCTGGGCCGGCAGGCGCACCTGTTTGCCCGCCTGCTCCTGCAGCTGCAGTTCGGCGTAGCGGCGGCTCCAGTGGTTGATCTCCCGCTGCATGCGGGCCTTGATTTCCCGCTCGGCCTTGGCGATGCGCTCCAGCCGTTCACGCTTCACCTCCTCCAGGTGCTGGGGCACCAGGGTGGCCATGGCGTGCTGGAGCACCACCCCATCCCAGTCCTGCGACAGCCAGCTCTCCTGCAGCAGGGGATCCACCAGAGGCTGCTCGGCTTCCCGCAAGGGCCGGTAGTCGAGATACGGGGCTGAACCAGCGGGGTTCACCTCTCCGCTGCGGCTGATCTCCAGGAACTGCAGGCGGTTGGAGATCAGCTGCTGCTGGCCTGATCGCGTCTTGCGGCCGTCCTGCAGGCCATGCTCCAGGCAGAACAGCAGCCGGGGCTCGCTGCCCAGATCCCGCTCATCCACCAACACCGCCCCCTGGCCCAGCACCGCCCCATCGCGCTCCAGCACCAGCGAGATGCAGGCCTCCAGCAGCGGATGCCCCGGGCTCACCAGCTCAGCCCGGGGGCTGTCGGCCACGTGCTCCTTCTCGAAGCAGATGCGCTCGTAGCGGGGCTGCACCGGCAGACCAATGCCGATCTGCTGGTTGCGGTCCATCAGCAGCGGCGGCACGTAAGTGATCTCGTAGCGGCCCTGCTCCCGGGGGTTCACCTTGCCGCCCAGCCTCCGGAACGCCTCAAGGAAAAAGTCGTGCACGTAGTGGGGGTGGATGCGCTTGGCCATCGCCCGCTCCATCTGCTGGCGCAGCTGCTCCACCGTGGCCGCATCCATGCCCTGGCGCACCAGGGCCCGCTGGGCGAGCAGGTCCTCCAGGTGGCGCTGGTCCACCGCTCCGTCGATCTCCAGCTCCAGCTGGGCTTTCACGTCGGGACGCTCGTTGTAGCGGACGGCATCCATCAGCAGCTCCCTCAGCGAGCGGCCCGAGAACAGCTGGCCGAGCACGTCGAACACCTTGTCGCCCAGGGCCTCGCGGGCGGCCTCCAGCTTCTTGAGCAGCTGGATGTACACGTCGCCCTCACGGGTGTCCTTGGCGAGAAGGTTCCACAAGTGGCAGACCTCCTTCTGGCCGATCCGGTGGATGCGCCCGAAGCGCTGCTCCAGCCGGTTGGGGTTCCAGGGCAGGTCGTAGTTCACCATCAGGTGCGCTCGCTGCAGGTTCACCCCCTCCCCGGCGGCGTCGTTGGCCAGCAGCACCACCACCTCCGGGTCGTTCATGAAGGCGTGCACGATCTGGCGGCGCCGATCGCGGGCCACGCCGCCATGGATCTCCACCACCGCCTCCGGCCGCCCCAGGCGGTCGCGGATCTTGGCGGCCAGATCCATCAGCGTGTCCTTGAACTCCGTGAACAGCACCAACTTGCGCCGCGCACCGTTGGCCTGCTTCATCAGCGGGTCATCGAGGATCCGGTCCAGCTCCTGCCACTTGGCGTCGGTGCGCTGATCCACCACCTTGCGGCTCAGCTGCTCCAGCTCCTTGAGGGTCTGGATCTCGAACTCCAGCTCGGCCAGGGTCTGGGCTGAGGTGGCGTTGTCGGTGAAGGCGTCCTCGGTGCCTTCGATCTCGCCGGCCGTGTCCTCCTCGTAGAGGTCGTCGATCTCGTCGTCGTTCAGCCCGCCTGGCTGGTACTTGGCATCCAGCTGCAGGCGGCTCTCGGCGCTGCGGCCCTCCAACAGGATCCGTTCTTCCTTGAGGCGGCTCTCCAGGCGCTCGCGGCGGCGCTCCAGGGAGCGGTGAATCGCGAACGGGCTGCTCGCCAGCCGGCGCTGCAGGGTCATCAACGCGAAGCCCACATTGACCCGCTTCTTGCCGCCGCCCTGCTGATTGGCATTCCTGTCGGCGCGGTTCATCTCCTCGCGCACATACTCCGTCACCCGCTCGTAGAGCACCTTTTCCGCATCGGAGAGCTCGTACTCAGCGGTGTAGCTCTTGCGCTCAGGGAACAGCTTCGTGCCAGCAAAGGTGTAGAGGTCTTCCTTCACCAGCCGCCGCATCAAGTCGGTGGGATCGCTGCGGTGCACGGCATCGCGCTGGTGGCCCGCGAAGCGGTCCTCATCCAGCAGGGCCATGAACAGCTGGAAGTCCTCCTCCTTGCCGTTGTGTGGCGTCGCCGTCATCAGCAGCAGGTTGCGGGCGTGATTGCCGACCCGCTTGCCCATTTCGTAGCGCTTGGTGCGCTTCACCTCACTGCCGAAGTAGTGGGCGCTCATCCGGTGCGACTCATCGCACACCACCAGGTCCCACTCCGGCGCCTGCTCCAGCCGGCTCTGCAGCTCCTCATCGCGCGAGAGCATGTCCATTCGGGCGATCAGCAGCGGCCGCTGCTCGAACGGGTTGCCCAGCCCCGTGGCGTTGATCAGATCGCGGGTGAGCAGCTCGAAGTTGAGCTCGAACTTCTCCTTGAGCTCGTCCTGCCACTGCTCGGTGAGCGAGCCCGGTGCCACGATCAGGCAGCGCTCCAGCTCGCCACGGATCAGCAGCTCCTTGATCAGCAGGCCGGCCATGATCGTCTTGCCCGCCCCTGGGTCGTCGGCCAGCAGGAAGCGCATCGGCTGCCCGGGCAGCATGTGCTCGTAGACCGCACTGATCTGGTGAGGCAGCGGGTCGATCGTGCTGCTGCTCACCGCCACGTAGGGATCGAACAGGTAGGCCAGCTGGATCCGCTCGGCCTCGCTCACCAGCCGGAACAGATCACCGCTGCCTGAGAAGCTCCACTTGCGGCCGCCACCCACCAGCTCAAGGCCAGCCTCATTGCTGCGGAACAGCAGCTGCTCGCCCAGGGCGCCGTCTTGCCCGCGATAGACCACCTTGCAGGCGGCATCGCCCAGCATGGCGGCCGTGACGATTCGCACCGCCTCGCGGCCTACCAGGCCCTGGACGAGCGCGTCGGGTTTGAGGTCCTCCAGGCGGGTGGTCATTGCGGCATGCCCCCCAGCTGATCGACCGCCTTTGGCGGGTGGGGTAGCATCAATGGCATGGGTCGCTGATGCCAGTCTGCATCTAGCGGAAGCGATGCGGCAGCACAACAGAAGCACTTGTGGCCGCGAGTCTTGGATCTATGCACGGGGCGCATACTTTCAGCCCTCCAGCTGTACCGAGCTGCCCGTCCGCCCCAGTTCCCGGGCGGTGTGGCGCAACACCGGGTGCTCCTGCCAGTCGGTCGGCAGCGCCAGCCACACCGGACTGTGGGGTCGGGAAGCCGAGGATCCGCGGCCCAAGGGCCAGCGCTGCAGGGAGGCCCAGGTGTCGGCCTCCCGATCGGCCACCACCAGAGCCAGGGTGCTGCCCTGGATCCGGCCGATCCAGTCGTCTGGGGTCTGCAGGCTGTTGCCGCCGATGCGCAGGGGGAGCCCCAGCTCTCGCAGGAGCCGCCACAGGCCCGGCGCCACGCCGCGATCGGGCACCAGCACCTCCGCCACTCGCCCCCCTGGGGCAGGCCTGCCGGGGACAGCGCCCACCAGCACCGGCGCCTTGGGGCAGAACGCGAGGGCCAGGGGCAGCTCCCCGAGCGGCAGCAGCTCCAGCTCCTGGTGGTTCAGTCCTTCTGCTTCCTCCAGCTCCAGGCCTGAGATCAGGGCACCATCAAGCACGCCCTGGCGCACCAGCTCCAGCCAGTTGGCCGCCGCCCGGAACCGCTGGGGGGTGGGCAGCAGCCAGGGGCAGCCCGCCAGCAGTGTGTAATGCAGCAGGTCGCTGCCGATTCGGGCGACACCGGCAGCGAGGCGATGGGCACGGCAACCCAGCCGCAGCAGGCGCATCGCGGCCGAGGTGCCGTAGCCGCAGCCCCAGAGCTGGCGGCGATCACGCACCAACCCGAAATCCTCCGAGAGGAGCCGGTAGCGGCGGCTGCCCTCCTGGCGTTGGCCAACCAGCCGGCTGGCTGAGCTGCAGCAGCCGGCTGGTCTGCACGGTGGTGCCGCAGAGCTCCAGCAGATCGAGCAGGCGGATGTCGTGCAGCAGCTCCGGCAGGCGGTAGTGGCGGGCCTGGGCCAGCGACGGGGGGCGCGGGGGAGCCATGGGGAGGATGAGGCGCTGGGAGCAGCCTCAGCAGCGCTCGCCGTTTTTCTGCGGTTCTCCCTGCGAAATAGCAGCGCCTCTCGTCAGATCCCAGCTGTGGCAAAGATCAGCATTTGCTCTTTCGCTCGTAAGGACTTGCGGTGGCATGCCCAAGCGGTCACGCTGCGGCCATGTCCAGCCCACCGTTCGCGCCCTTGCCAGCGCCCCTGCGCTGCCATCTGCTGATCGGCCCTCCCGCCAGCGGCAAAACCACACTGGCCGGCGTTCTGGCTGAACTCACCGGTGCCGTGGTGCTCTCCACCGATGTGGTGCGCGGCGAGCTGTTCGGTGACGCGGCCGTGCAGGGCCCCTGGCGCGACATCGAGGCCCTGCTGCACCAGCGCATCCGCGAGTCGGTGGCCGCCGACATCCCGATGATCGTCGATGCCACCCACGCCCGCCGCCCCTGGCGCCTGGCGATCACCCAGGCCCTGAGCCTGCCCGCACCGGTGGAGTGGATCGGCTGGTGGCTCTACACCTCTTTGGGGACGTGCCTGCAGTGGAACCAGACCCGCAAGCGCCTGGTGCCCGAGCCGGTGATCCGCGAGATGGCCGCCGCCCTGGCCGACCCAGTGTTCGGCCCCTCGCGCGCTGAGGGATTCGCGGCGGTGGTGGCGGTGGTGCCCACCCACCAGCGGGAACTCCAACCGCTGCTGCGCGACGAGCTGGCCCGCCTGGATCACCGCATCCGCTCGGCCCGCAACCGCGAGAAGCACTTTGCCCTGCACGGCTACTCCCGGCTGCTGGATCTCGAGCGGCTCCTCTACCTGCTGCGCCTGCTGAGCACCTACCCGGAACTCTCCACCGCCGACCCCGCCAGCCGCGCCGAGCTGGAGGCGATCGTCTCGCCCCTTCCAGAAGGCGACCTGGCCGATCAGGCCGCCGCCTACCTGCGCCGGCTGCACGGCGAGTGCTACGGCGACGCGGCTGCCATCCGCTCCGATCTGGCCTGGCTGGCGGCCAACGGCTTCTGCCAGAGCGAGGCCTCGCTCGCACCGATCCACCCTCCACCGCCACTGCCCATGCAGTCAGGAGATCTGGGGCCTGGCGGGGTGCACGGTGGCTACCCTCCCCTGGGTGATACGCCGGTGTTCCAGCGGGTGTTCACCCTGTTGCGCCACCTGCTGCAGCAACCCTTTGATCGGGAAGCCGGCACCCCTCTGCCCGAGCACCTGATCGTCCAGACGGAAACCATCCCCGGCGCCTACCTGAGCGGAGAAGCCGCCACCCTGCGCAAAGACCTCGAGAAGCTGCTCACCCCCTACGGCTTCCGCCATCGCAACGACAATGTGCGCCATGGCTACGCCATCGGCACCGCCCTGCTCTCGGCCCACCGGCTGCGGGAGATCCATGGGGTGGTGAGCCAGGCCGCCGGCCGGCTGGCCGATCCCACTGCCCAGGATCTGCTGGCTGAACTGGAGCAACGGCTCCAATGGGGAGGCATTGCGCTCGACACGGCGACCCCGGTGCGGGCCTTCGCCAACCGCTCGATCGTGAGCAGCGCCCTGGTGCGGCCCGATTCCCTGGCCGCCGAACGGCAGGCCGAGACGCTGGAAACGGCGATCGTGGAGCGGCGGCGCATCGAGCTGGAGCGCTACGTCTCGGTGGGCTCCTTCGCGGACAGCCCCAACGGCTCCTTTCGGGTGTGGCCGCTGCAGCTGCTCTTCCACAACATCGGCTGGTATCTCGTCTACGAGGAGGACGCCATCGGCACCGGCGTGGGTCTGATCCGCAGCGAACGCATCGATCGCCTGGCCCTGCGCCGCAGCGAACGGGGCAACCGCCGCTCCGACGAGGCCCACAGTCAGGCCCTGCGGCGCCTCGAGTTGCTGCTGCACCACAGCGGCGGCATCTACTTCGGCAGCGACCTCAAAACCCAGCTGCGGCTGGCTAGCCCCAATGCCCGGCTTCGCGCCAGGCAGCTGGTGACGCTGCGCTTCTGCTGCCAGGGCTGGTGCTTTGCCTTCATCCGCGAGGGCCTGCAGCGCTACCCGATCGAGCACACCCGCTTCTCCCAGCCCCTGGCCGGCGAGCACTGGTGGCACCACCCCAAGGCGCCGCACGTGCTGGAGCCCGGCAGCCCCTCAGACACCCATCCCTATCCGGTGGAGCTCGACCTGCCCCCCTGGACCGTGGAGCGCGACATCGACCTGCGCAACTGGCTGTTCGCCTTCGGGGCCGGCATCCGCATCGAAGCCCCGGCGGAGCTGCGCCAGGAGCATCAGGAGCGGCTGCAGGCCGCCCTGGCGGTGTACCAACCGGCCCAAGCGGGCGCAGTACAATGTCATGACAGCGAGAGTGTGGGGGATGGCGCGCGATCAGGTGCTGCAGCTTCGGGCCTCGGCTGAGCAGCGCCAGCTGATTGATCAGGCCGCTGCCGCGGAAGGCATCAGCCGCACCGAATTCATCCTGCGCAGCTGCCAGGAGCGGGCGCGGGATGTGCTCCTGGATCGCACGCTGTTTTCCCTGACGCCGGAGCAGACCACGGCACTGCTGGCTGATCTCGAGGATTCCGGCGCTGCCGGCCAGGATCAGGCCAGCATCGAGCGTCTGCTCGACCTGCCGCAGCCCTGGCATGCGCCCGCCTGAGCCCATCGGAGCCCAGCATCAGCTGGAAGGCTTCGACTGCGGCAACGCCGCGTTGAATCGCTGGCTGCAGCAGCGGGCGCTGGCCAATGAGCGCCAAGGGGTGTCGCGCACGGTGGTGCTCTGCCCAGACGAGGGCAACACCGTGATCGCCTACGCCTGCCTGTCGGCTGGGGCGATCGTGCTGGCGGAGGTGCCCGGTGCCTTGCGACGCAACATGCCCGACCCCCTTCCCGTTGTCGTGCTGGGCCGCCTGGCGGTGGATCGTCGCCATCATGGCCAGGGCCTGGGCCGCGCCCTGGTAGCCGATGCGCTGCGGCGCAGCCTTGCCGCCAGGCGCCTGATCGGCGCCAGAGCCCTGCTGGTGCACGCGATCGATGAGCAGGCGGCTGCGTTCTACCGCTCGCTTGGATTTCGCCCCTCGCCGCTCAGTGCCTCGACGTTGATGCTGCAGCTGTCAGAGCCAGCCGACTGACAGCTGCCCCCAAACCCCCTCCAAATCACCCATTCCATGGCTTACCCCAACATCGAAGCGATCCTGGAAGAAGGCGGCGACATCACGGTGGGGCGTGTCGGTCCGATCGAGTGTGTGGCCTCCGCCAGCACCAGTTACGACTGCCCGGTGATGTTGGTGCGTCGCGAGGGGGAGAGCTTCGTGGCCCTGCTGCGGCGACTGGATCGCTCGATCGCCAAAGCCTGGGAGCAGGAGATCACCATCGACGAAGTGAATGGGTTGAGGGCTTCAGAACAGGGGCGGCTCTGCCGACTTGGCACCCGAGGCAGAACCCTGGCGGTGTACGCGCCAGGCTGAGCCGGTGCCCGGGCCCGGGGACCGGGGACCGGGAGCGAGCCTGCGGCCTTGGGCGGACGCATTTCGCTTTGTTCGGACGATTCTGGCGAGATCATGAAGATTGCTGCGGATCTGCAGCTCCTTCCGCATCCCTCCCGCCTCAGTCACCACGCGGGGTGATGCCAGAACTATTCACCCCACGCATAGATCCAGCCTCTTCTGAATCGCCGCACCTTGCAGCTGCATTTGGAAGATGGAAGCCGATGTGCTGCCTGGCATGGTCTTCCTGCCCCCAACCTCTGATTTCCCACCAGATCCGGAACCGCTGGAACGTGAGGTGCTCAACAGCACCTATCTGGAGCTGAGGAATTGCTACTCCAGCCTGATGCGCAGCCGGGCCCAGCATCGGCGCCTGGCCAACAAGGCCAAGGATGAAACCGCCCTCCTGAAGGAGCGAATCACGGCCCTGGCCAGCCGTGACCTGCCCCAACGCAAGGAACTCTACGAGCTTCTGGAGATCGTGACGGCCATCGCCGGTGACATCGAAGATGCCGGCGATGATCTGGTGAATGGCTTCAGCAGGTACAAGAAAGGGCGCCATACGTTTCAAGGCGGCGGCTATCTCGGTGATCTGATGCGGGCCGTGATTCATTTCATCAATCGCTGGGGCCGCACCAAGGACCGCCTCGGCGATCTCAAACAGAAGCAGCAGCAGCTGATCGACAAATCGAAAGATCTGCTGGGCACGCCGCCACTGCCACCAGGCGGCAACGGCCATGGACCCGCAATCGCGACAACCCCGCCGCCCGGGGACGGTGTGCCGGGGCCCATCGACGTCAGCACGAACGGGAATCAGCCCCAGCAGCCGGCCGAGCCCACAGACGCTCAGCTGCAGCCACCTCAGCAGCCCCTGCCCCAGCCGCAGCCCCAGGATCAAACCAAAGGAGCCGATGACCATGGGTGAGATTGCCGACACCATGCGCTCCGCCCTGCGTGAGCTGGCCCAGGCCGATGCCCGGCTCTATCGCGGCCTGGCGGAGGAGCTGGGTGATGGCGCCGCCGCCGTCGAGGAACCCCGCGCCCTGATCCCGCCCCAGGGCGGCCCTCCCGCCACGGAAGCCCAGCTGCTGGCACTGAAAGGCGATGTCCTCCAGGAGCTCTGCGCACAAAGGGGGATCAAGGTGGCCAAGCGCGCCCGGAAGGACGTGATGGTGGGGCTGCTGCTGGCGGATCCCAACGGCCCGCCGCCTCTGTCCTTGCTGCCCCCTCCCAAGACCAAAACCCCTTCAGGTGGGAAGGGCACGGGAGCTACGGGCGGCAAGGCCGGCACCGCTGAGCTCCATGCCCTGGAGCAGCGCCTTGTTCGTTTGGAGCAACTGGTGCTGCTGATCGCTCAGCAAGTGGGCGTGGCCCCGGAAGCGATCGCGCGGTTGCTGCCGCCGGCTGCTCCGGAGACTTGAGTAGAAACCAAGTCGCTACCACGAAGATCGCTTGGCTAACTGGACGACTCTGGTCAGGCTAGGCATATGACGAGCCCAATCTCCGACTTCATACTCAATGCTAGAGACTATTCATCAATTCAAGCAGTTTGGACGCATTGTCCTTCAGGAGTATCTCTACGCAGATAGAGAGCTGGCGATCCTTGAGGCGATGGACTCTCCCTCTGTTGTTTCGAGCGTGAATAACCTGGGCATCAGCTCTTCGGCAAACGCCATTGTTCACGCACTACTCACCTCTTTGCTGGGCAGGGTCTGGGCTTTGGCACTAGATGAGGGTAATAGAAGCGCAAGTCTTTATCAGTGCAGGCGCTTATTGCAAGAGGGCGAGCTTGTCAATCTTCTAAGAAGCGAGTTTGGCAAAGTTAACGAATCCGAGATTGCCGTAATTGACGATGATCCCGGCGACGATGTATTTGCAAGTCGCCTCCGAGAAGATATTGCCAGGCTGAGGTCCTTGGACCTTGTCGCGCAATTCGAAGAAACTGTCGAGGTGCTTAGGGGCGACTTTCTTCCAGGCCTGCATGATTCAAACGAGGCAAGGCTTATCCACAGAGCGAGATCCAAGGTCACGGCTCACAACGATATGACTTTGGGCGATGACGGCTTGGTCCGCCTAATGGTGTTTTCTGACCTAGGCATTCGACATGAGGACATCAGGCTCTTAATGACCAGAATAAGGAAGGTCGTGTCGGAAATCTTCCTGATTAGTAATCGAGGCCACTATCTCCTTCAAGTGTCTGAAAACCGGCACAGGAATGAGGCGTCTAAGTTCTGGAGTTCCCTCCAGCATGCGGCGAGCAAGTCTGATTGAGCTCTCGACTGAAATTCGGTATTGGATAAGAGTCTGTTAGTTCTGATTACTTCGTGCTCCCGTCATTGGAAGGCGCCCCGTGGGGGGCGCCTTAGCACCGGTCGCGGATCATCGCCTGGCATCTGGGGCTCGATCGGGTCGGGTGTCTGTGGCTTCACGCATGACCTGTCTGGGGCCTGGCAGGGAAGGAATGGGAATCACGTCTGGGAGAAGAGATGCTCGGGGCTTGACCTTCTCGGTTGTGATCCAGGCTCGGGTTATGCAGCCCGGGGGTTCAACACGCGAGAAACAGAACTGGCGTATCGCTCTCCGCGGCTACGGGATGACGCTCGCGCCGCGTCACCGAGTTCACCTTGTGTGTGTCGCATCGTTGGCGCACCTCCGCTGTGCGCACCGGCTCGGGTGATCCCTGGCCGGACTCTCTTGGAGGGTGAGGGTCGGGTTGGCTCCCGGGCCTCCCCTCAACTTCAAAGTACGCCCCTTTTCAGCTGGCGGTGGCCCATTGGAGTGCCTGTTCCCGTACCTACGGAAACCCCAGACAGTGCAATGCTCTTCAGGCGCTCCCCCACTCCTCGGGGAGGCTGCAGCACCGGCGGTTCTATGCACTGGGCGCATGGATTTGCGGACTGCTGCATCCACGCGGCAACCTGAAGCCTGCTCGGGCCATTCCTGCGAGCCAACCCGCTGATTGCCATGGGCTTCCGTCTCCGCCGCTCCGCCCGCCTGGGGCCGCTGCGATTCAACTTCTCCAGCGGTGGACTGAGCTCGATCTCCGTTGGTGGCCGCGGGGCCTCCTTCAACATCCCGGTGAATCGCAGCGGTGGGCCCCGCACCACCGTGGGGCTGCCCGGCACTGGCCTGAGCTGGAGCGTGGAGCACTCCCCCGATCGCGCCCCTGAGAACCCCACCGCGATCCCGGCTGGTCCTGTGGCGGGCCTGCCCAACAGCCGCCGGCTGCGGCCGGGGCAGCTCGATGCCCTCAAGCAGTCGTTGCTGGGCGTGCTGCGCCAGGAGCTGTTTGCTCCAGGCTCCACTGGGAAGCAGCTGTGGGAGCACGGCCTGGTGAGCCGCCTGCTCGCCGATGGTTCCCTCGGTGCGCGCACCATGGGCCTGTTGCTGCTGATCGAGACGCCAGAAGCGATGGAGGGCTACCTGCTGCGGGCCCAGGGCCAGGACGATGCCAAGCGCCGGGCCCAGCGCTGCATCACGGCCGTGCAGGAGGCTTCAAGGCTGGCCGCTGGGCGGGGCTGGCTCTCCTGACGCTGCCAGGACAGGTGCCCGCAGGGCCGGTTCCCCGTATCCGGCCGTATCTGCCAGAACGCCTGAGCAGGACAAGGATGGAGCCGGAAAGAAGGAGATACCCCCGCATGCGAGAGGTCGTGTTCCGCGTTGTGGCTGAAGGCCCCGGCCACCTGGAGGCCCATGCCGAAACCCTGCCCATCCGCATCAACGCGCCCACACTTGAGGAGCTGCAGCACGAGGCCCGTGAGGCCCTGATCGAGCACCTGGGGCCAGCCCACTGCACCTACCGAGTGAGTGTGCGCCGGGACCCCGGCACTGCCGTCAGCAGCATCCGGCCTGCGGGTCGTCGCCTTGCCGCTCTGTGCCGCTGATCCCAGCAGCTGCTTCCACGATGGGAGCAATCCGCCAGGACTGACCATGAAGGTGATCGTCGATCTGTGCCTGGTGCCGATCGGGGTGGGCGTGCACTTGGCGCCCTACATCGCTGCCTGCGAGAAGGTGCTCTCCGATGCCGGCCTCAAGGTTCAGCTGCACCCCAACGGCACCGCGATCGAGGGCCAATGGCAGCCGGTGTTCGCCGCGATCCAGGCCTGCCATCAGGCGGTGCACGCCATGGGCTGCCCCCGCGTCTACACCACCGTGAAGATCAACACGCGCACCGACAAGGACCAGACCCTGGAGGACAAGGTGGCCAGCGTGCAGGCCCTGCTCTGATGCCAGGCCAGGGGGAACAAGCGGCGGAGGTGCTGGAGTTCTGGTTCGTGCAGAGCCGGCCGCGCCAGTGGTTCGCCAAGGACCCGGCTTTTGATGCCCTGCTGCGGGAACGGTTTCTTGATCTGACCCGCCAGGCGATCGCCGGTGAGCTCGACGCCTGGGGCACGGGAGCGGCTGGGGGCCTGGCCCTGGTGCTGCTGCTCGATCAGTTCCCACGCCAGATCTGGCGCGATACCGCCATGGCCTTCGCGGGTGATCCCCAGGCCCTGGCCCTGAGCCTGAAGGCGGTGGAGCGCGGCTGGCTGGAGGCGGAGCCCGAGCAGGCGCGGCGGCAATTCTGGCTGATGCCGCTGATGCACAGCGAGGACATTGCGGTGCAGGAGGCGGCCCTGCCGCTGTTCGAGCGGTTCAGCGATCCCCGCACCGCCGACTTCGCACGTCGGCACGGGGATGTGATCGCCCGCTTTGGCCGCTTCCCTCACCGCAACACACTCCTGGGACGGGTCTCGAGCGCGGAGGAGCTGGCCTTTCTGCAGACGCCGGGCTCACGCTTCTGAAGCGGCTCAGCGTTCAGCGGGGGAAGGAGGCGGCGGCGGAACAGGGCCACAACAGCGATCGTGCTGGCGCTAACGCGCACAGCCCGCATAGCAAAGCGGTTTAGGGCGAGCTTGCGATCGGGCGGCGTGGGCACGGGTGCGGAATCGTCAACAGCCATGGCAAGGTCTCCTGGCTGCCCTGGTGGCCGCCGGATCAATCCACCATCGCTGGCAGTGGGCGGAGCAGCTGCATCGGGTGGCGGATGGTGCGCCAGTCGCCGTTGCTGGTGCTCACCTCAAGGCCGATGGAGGCCTGGCCGGCATCAGGATCGAGTCCATGCAGCCAGCCGATGGTCTCCCCGATGGCCTCCTCGATCGATTCGTAGCGACCATCAAGGCAGCACAGGGTCTGGATGGTTGTGGGCCCACGGATCTTCAGTATCTGGTCGCCAAGTCTCCGGCCTCCTCTGCGCTTGGCCTCGTGATTCGCGGCACCAAGGTTGTGAGCGAAACCCACAGTCCACAGGGAGCGCTCACCTACACGCTCGACAAGAAGCGCTGCGTGGCCTTCTTGAGCGCCAACAAGACCTACGAGGCGATCACCTTCGCCGACGACAGCAAGTGCCAGCGCTGAGTTGCCGGTAGCCCAGGGCCGGCCTTCAGGCCGGCCAGCGCCAGGCGGCCCGCTCCAGCACCGTCTGGCCCGGCAGCACCGTGGCCCCCAGCGCCCGCTCCAATTGCAGCAGCCGGCAGCCGGGGGTGACCTCCAGAGCAGCAATCAAGGCCTCGGCGTGGGCCACCACCCACACCTGGGTTTGCTGCGCCACTGCATTGATCAACCGCGCCAGGGGCGGCAGGAGATCGGGATGCAGGCTGTTTTCCGGCTCGTTCAGCACCAGTAGCGGCGGCAGCCGCGGGCTGAACAGGGCTGCCGCCAGCAGCAGGTAGCGCAGGGTGCCATCAGAGAGTTCCGCTGCATCAAGCGGGCGCAGCAGGCCTGGTTGGTGCAGCTGCAGGCTAAAGCTCGGCTGGCTGGTGTCCACCGCCAGGCGACACCCCGGGAAGGCATCGCCGATGGCGGCCTGCAGGCCCTCACCATCTCCGATCTCGACAATCGTTTGCACCGCTGCCGCGAGATCGCCGCCATCGGCGGCCAGCGAAGGCGTGCGTGTGGAGATGCGCGCGAGCCGGGCCGGCGCCATGCGATCGGTGCGAAAGCTGTCGTAAAAGCGCCAGCTCAGGATCGTGCGCCGCAGCTGAAACACCTCCGGCGCCTCAAGCGGATCGGAGACAGCCGTGAACAGGCTTTCGTGCGGTGCCACCTCCAGGGCCAGGGGGCTGCGGCGGTCACCCCAGCGTTCCACCACGGCGCCGCTGCGCTGCACCAACAGGCTGCGCGGGTGAAAGGCCCCGCCAGCCCAGATCCATTCCCGTTTGATCTCTGGATCGAGCAGGAAGGCGCTGGTCTGATCGTCCGCGCGGTAGCCCAGTTCGATTGCGTATGACAACGTCTCCCCCGCGAAGCCGAGCCGCAGCCTGCTTCCCTGGCTGCCCCGCTCCGGGCCAGCCCAAAGCACCGCCGGCAATCCCCCTTCTGCGGCCAGGGTGGCTACCAGATCGCCGCGGGCGGCGGCGGCCACCAACCCCAGGGCTCGGTAGAGGTTGCTCTTGCCACAGCCGTTGGCGCCGCTCACAACTGTGAGCGGGCCGAGGGGCAGCATCAGCTGCTGCAAGGAGCGGTAGCCCGTGACACCCAAATGACTCAGGGCTTCTCCGTGGACGGATGGGGCCACGCGGCAGGGCATCGAGGTTGATATCAGCATGGGGCGATGGACCATCGACGTCGATCCCTGCGCTGGCTGGTGTTGCAGCTGGGTCTTGGCCTGGCCTGGATCGGGCTGCTGGCCAGTCGTGCATCGGGCCCGGTGGGGACCGGGCTCACGCCAGCTCAGGTGGGGCAGATGCTCCTGCTGGCGGGCTGGCTGCCCAGCGTGGCCCTGGCGGTGTGGCAGATGGGGCACCGCAGTTGGCGCCCCTTGATCGCCAGCGATGTGCTGGGCGCGGGCCTGTTGGTGCTGCTGGCCTGCACCGCCTACTTGCCGCTGTTTTTCTTCAACGTCGTGTGGTTCTTGCCCCTGGCCCTGCTGCCGCGTGGCGTGATCAGCGAGTTGTTGGCTAGGGGGCTGAAGGCTCTGTTGAAGTTCTGCCAGATCGCCATCAAAGGATGAGCACAAGCACTGCTGCTCTCCTGGCGGGCCAGGTCTCCCCGAACGGCCCTGTTACGGGCGTAGCTGCTGTGCAGAAGCTGGGTGAACGCCAGCGCAAAGCGGCGCCTGAAGAGGCTGTAGCCCGTTCCAGGGTGGTTCATGGGAGGTCGTGGATTCACGAGCCGGTGGGCAGCTGGGTGATGCGCGGGCACCAGTCACGCGCCACGGCCAGGGCCACGGGGTCGTTGAGCACGGGCTGCCAGCCGCGCTGGTAGTTGCCGGGCAGGCGAACGTCGTCGATGCGATCAAACGTTTGGTCGCGGCACTCGAGTTGGTAGTTGAAGTAATGGCGCAGCGACCCGGCGGGGGTGCCACCGGTGAGGCTCGGGCCGACGTAGCCCTCGCGCCAGCAGCGGTTGCCATCGCAGCGGATCGTGCCGGGGTTGCCGGCATTGAGCTGGGCTGGCACCGCTGGCCACTCGATCACGCTGTGGCCGGTGAAGCCGAGGTAGCGCCCCCAGCTGCCGCGCAGATTGAGCTGCCGCAGGGTTGCGGTGTCGTAGCTGTAGGGGCTCGGAACCGGCACTACCACCACATCGGCCAACGCGGCTGCCGGCCAGGCGAAGACGGTCAGCAGCAGGGCGAGCTGACCGAATCGGCGTGTACGGGAAGAGTCCATGGAGCGGATTGGCGAGTGAGGTGTGGGCGGCCCTAGTGAGCCAGGTGTTTCCCCGAGCGTCCTTGTGACGGGCGTAGCTGCTCCAGCAGAAGCTGGGTGAACCCCATCTCAAAGCGGGCCGTGAAGTTGCCGTGCCCGTTCCCTGGAGGCCAAACGGCCATGTAACAGCGGCACCAGGGAGCCCACAAGGAGTAGGGGTAGGCAGGAGCGCAGGGCGGGCATCGCTGTGGAGGGGGGGTAGGGGAGACCCTCTACTCAAACCTCAGGAATTCAAGCCGTGGGTTGTCCTGGCTGAGGGTAGGTTTTTCGCTGAGACCGCCGGCCGATACGTCAGAATTTTGCAAATGTGTGGTCGCTGAGATGACGTCTTCAAGCCAAGCAAGGCGCCTGCTGGTTGCGGCTGCAGCCTGCCTCACCGCGGCGGCGTTCGTGCCGCTCCAGGCTCGGGCGGAGCCACCGCAGGCCCTGGCGATCCTGTTGAAGCAGCTGCAGGCCAAGCCCATGGGCCTGTACGACGGCGTTCGCATCTTCCGCGTGGCCCAGCCTGGCGGCGGCTCGCTCACGCTCACGGTGAGCTGTGAACGTGAGCAATGGCGCGTGCAGAACAGCGACAGTGCCCAAGGCCGCCCCAGCTTTTACGACGCGCCGTTCCTCTCCGCCAAGGGCGTGGCCCGCACCTGGTTGTGCATGGCGCCAGCTCGCGTGCTCGAGTGAGAGCCCAGAGTCGTTAAGCCCTGAGATCGAGCTGGGTTTCCCTGGCTCAGTTGACGGACGAGAGCCAACTGGAGGAGTTGTCTGCCGAGCGCTGTTGGATATGACGATCCATCAGCTGGTCATGGCTTCAGCTTGAGCCAGGGGCAACGCTTCACGCTCCATTCTCGACACGATCTGCGTGAGTAGGGCACGTTCTGCGGCCCATTGAGCTCCGGTTCGGGTGATCAGCAGCACGCTTAGTTCGACAGCCAGAGGGGTGATCCGCTTGACACCACGGATCAGCGGTGGTTCCAGCAGAAGATCCTTCCATTCCTGCTTGGCGGCAAACAGCACACATTCTTCTGCGAGCACGCTCAGCACGCGCTCAAGCTGAGGACTCCTCGGTGGGAGGGGAACCACGAGCTCCACACCAGAGCGAATTCGGGTGTGATTGACCACCTGTTCACAGCGGCTGTTGGGGATCACCACCACGCGCTGATCCAAGGCACGCAGCGCGGTGGTGAGGATGCCAACGTCTTCGACGGTTCCCTCGAGGGCATCCACCTGCACCCAGTCGCCAATGGCGTAGTGGTCTTCAATGAGCACAACAACTCCTGCTGCAAAATCCCGCAGCAGTCCCTGAAACACCAGGGCTAGGGCACCGAGGACTGCACCGCCGGCCAGCCACGACGCCACCGGCGTGGCGGCGAGTCCGGGGATTCCGCTGATCACCAGCGCCAGTAGCACCACCACTCCTCCCAGGCTGAGCAGGCGCTGTCCGGCCTGCAGCAGGTTGAGAGAACGCTGCTGACGCCGCGCCTGCAGTTCGGCTGGCACATTGGGGCTGCTGCGCCATTGCCGCAACAACAGACGGAGCAGCAGGCGCAGCGCCAGCACCACGGCGGCTACGGCGGCTGCTTTGGTGAGGATGTCGAGCGGTTGCAGCAGCAGCCCAAGCGCCAGCGGGATGCGGTCTGGAATCGCGGCCACGGCAAATCCCACCATGGCCAGCCCTTGCAGCAGCACCAGCACAAAGCTGATCCGGCTCGCCCAAAGCAGCCAAGCTGTGGACTGCTGAGCACGTGGGTCGCGTTGCGGTTGTGGCGTCCGCCGTTCGCTCAACTGGCGGCGTAACCGGTTCCACAGCTGCAGGGTGAGCGCCGTGGTGAGGAGCAGGAACAGCTCAACAGCCACAGTCACGCGGATCCGCAGACCAAGCTGATCGGGCTGCATCGTGCGCCTGGCATGGCGAAGCCGCCGTTGCAGCAGCGATTGCCATTGATTGGCCAGCTGCTGGGGCTTGAGGCCATGCAGCTGCCCATCCGCTGCAGTCACCGTGAGCAGCGGCAACGGCACGGTGCGCCCAGGCAGGCGGGCTTGCAGCAACACACTGCCCGCAGGACCGGCGACGCGCTCCACCACCAACTGGTCTGCGGAACCGTGCACGGCCCAGGGATCACCGCTGCAGAGCTGCTGCTCTCGTGGGCCGCCCAGCACCAGGCGTTCCAGGATGGTTTCCGAGAGCTGTTCGGCTTGTGTGCACAGGCTCTGGTTGGCATACAGCAACTTCAGGTTGCCTTCAATCACCTCGGCGCGGCGCTGGGCACTCACCACCGATCCGCTGCCCGGCAGTTCGGGTGAAGCCACCACCAGGGCAGGAACGCCGAGGACGCGCACCGGCGCCACTTCAAAGCTGCCCGTGTGTTGCGAACTCACGTCGCTAAGAGTTCGCTGAAAAACCCGGCCATCCCTGCGAGAATGAGCCAGCTGCCTATCTGAGATGCGAGGTCAGCGTGAGCACAGCGGCTCCCTGTTCTCCTACGTCTCGATCGAGGAGCGGATCCCGGCCAGCCATCCGCTGCGGCGGATTCGGAAGCTGGCGGATCAGGCCCTCGATCGGCTCAATCCCACCTTCTGCAAGCTCTATGCCGCAGAAGGCCGCCCATCGGTGCCGCCTGAGCAGTTGCTGCTG
>QLAH01000243.1_pt1 | contig 39489 bp, 35 predicted proteins | sample 4693081 | NCBI WGS metagenome assembly QLAH01 (sample SAMN09425401, study PRJNA476045) | Lake water metagenome, whole genome shotgun sequencing project. | reverse complement strand
ATATTCACCGTTAATTTTTGTGGATTACCACCTGCTTTCATGGTATACAATTCACCATCATAACTAAAACAAAGGGTACCGTCAGCAGCTGTGCTTAAAAAACGTACTGGATGCTTTTTAAAAGAAGTTAATTTTTCACTCTTGCCCCCTGTAACTGGCATTTTATGGACATTAAAACTGCCGCTTTCTTCACTTAAATAAATCAAATCCTTTTCTGCGTTGGCAAAAACAGGATTGCGATCTTCTCCATTAAAGTTGGTCAGCTTTGTATGCTTATCTGTTTTAACATCATAGATCCAAATATCTCGAGTAATGGAAGAAGTATGGTGTTTTCTCCAAGTATTCTCTCCTCCTTTCTTATCCTGATAAATCATTTTTGATCCATCCTTGCTGAATTTTACGTCTTCCGCAGGGGTAGTTAATAATTGTGAGGGCTTACCTCCATTTACACCCACACTATAGAGCTCAGGCATTGACCCTGTTGGGAATTGTCTATTGCTTGCCAAGTCCATTCTAGCAGATCCAAAAATAATTTTTTGGTTGTCGGCCGAATAATCATAAGGATACTCTGCCGCCGAATGAAAAGTAACTCTCTTTGCTTCGCCTCCTGTTACAGGAATAGTGAATACATCAAAATTACCATAGCGATCGCTTGCAAATGCAATGGTTTTTCCATCTTTACTCCAAACCGGCATAAAATCATGTGCTTCATGCATCGTTAATGCAGTTGCATTGCCTCCGGCAGATGATACCGTATACAAATCTCCCTTGTAAGTAAACACCACTGTTTTACCATCTGGTGAAATATTTGAATACCGTAGCCACTTAGGGTTAGACTGGGCATTCACCTGCCCGGCCATTAAGGCAGCAAGTGTAAATAGTGAAATAATTTTTTTCATACAGTTGATTGTTGGTTGGAAAGATAAAGAAGAACGGGTTGAATTTAAAATCATTTGTATGAACGCAGGGTTTTAATTAAGTAACTTTATATGTTGAAAAAAACGATTCCACATATCTATGCATTAGGAGACCAGGCCATCACTATTGAATGGTCTACCACCATTTCCAAGGAAGTGAATAATCAGGTTATGCATTCATTTCAATTTTTACGATTGAATCCCATTGAAGGCATAACGGACATGATTCCTGCCTATAGTAGCTTAACGCTAATCTATATTCCAAGTATTATTCGAAAACAAGCAATGGGGGGTTCTCCTTTTGAATGGCTGAAGCAAAAATTAGCAAGATTGGCAGAAGCTCCCACAGAAATTACCGAGAAAACTGAACCACTGATCGTTCCAGTCTGCTATGACCTGTCTTTAGCCCCAGATTTAATAGAAGCTACTCAATTAACGGGTTGTACCATTGAAGAAATTATCGCGCTACATACCAACGAAATTTATACGGTATATATGCTGGGATTTATACCTGGCTTTGCTTACATGGCTTCTGTAAATAAAAAAATACAAATGCCAAGAAAAGCCAACCCTAGAAAATCGGTAGCGGCCGGCAGTGTAGGTATTGCAGGAGAACAAACAGGCATTTATCCATTGGATGCTCCAGGAGGTTGGCAACTAATTGGCCAGACCCCTTTGAAAATATTTGATATTACTGAAGAAGAGCCTTGTTTATTTAAACCAGGGAATAGGGTAAAATTTGAAGCCATATCGCTTGAACAATTTCATCAATTCAATGCCGCTTAAGCTTATGAGTATTACCATTATTAAAGCGGGATTATTTACTACCGTGCAAGACGCTGGCCGTAAAGGTTTTCAACACCTAGGAATTAATCCGAGCGGTGCAATGGATGCATTAGCTATGCAAATAGCGAATGTATTGATTCAAAATAAATCGGATGAAGCAGTAATCGAATTTTTTTACCCTGCACCAACTATTCATTTTAATACTGCAGCTTTTATTGCTTTGAGTGGAGCTGATTTTGGTGCTACCATTAATGATATCCCAGTTCCTACCAATCATCCCATTTTTGTGCCTGAAAATGCGGTCTTAAGTTTTACAAAAAAGATTTCAGGCCATATAGCATATTTGGCTATTCAGGGTGGATTAGAGCTGAATGAATGGATGAATAGCTATAGTACCAATACCCGCGCAGGTGCAGGAGGTATTGAAGGACGTATATTGATTAAAGGCGATCAGCTATATTTAAAAGCAGCCGCAACCCAAGAAAATAAAGAGAGCCCTTTGCAAGTGCTCCCTTGGATGGCAGATACCAAAGGATTGTATCAAACACAGTCGTTGAGGTATTTACCTGGAAATGAATTTGGACTATTAAATATGGTATCTCAAGAGTTTATGACGAATGCGCAGTTTACCCTAAATGCGGATAGTGATAGAATGGGATATCGATTAAAAGGGCCCGAATTAAAATGCAAAAAACCAATTGAATTAATTTCGAGCGGAGTAACCAATGGAACCATACAGTTGCTTCCCAATGGGCAATGCATTGTATTATTAGCCGATCACCAAACCACAGGAGGATATCCTAGAATAGGACATATTATACAATCAGATATTCCTACACTGGTTCAACAATCACCAGGGTCAACCATCAGATTGATTCCAGTAAATATGGAAACAGCTGAAAAAATTAATAATAGACATTCGCAATATTTGCAACAATTAAAGAATGCCTGTACCTTACAACTCAATGCATACCATCGACATTAATTGTGATTTAGGAGAAGGCTTTGCGCATGATGCTACGCTAATGAAATTCATTAGTAGTGCCAACATTGCATGTGGTTACCATGCAGGAGATAAAGACACTATTAAAAATACAATTGAACTTTGTTTAGAAAATGGAGTTGCCATTGGGGCGCATCCTGGTTTTAATGATAAAGCCCATTTTGGTAGAACAGAAATGCAATTATCCGATTGCGAATTATATGATTTAGTAGCAGAACAAATTACGTTGATGCAAGCTGCTTGTAAAGAGATGGGCACTCATTTACATCATGTTAAACCACATGGTGCTTTATACAATATGGCAGCCAAAAATGCAACGATGAGTTATATCATTGCTGGTGTAATAAAAGAATTAAATCCCCATTTAATCTTATATGGATTAAGCAATAGCCATTTGATTGCTGAAGCAAAAGCTTTGAATTTAAAAACAGCATCAGAAGTATTTGCAGATAGAACCTATAACGAAAAGGGGCAATTAACGCCTCGATCAGCGCCCAATGCAATGATTCATAAAACGGAAGATTCTTTGATGCAAGTATTGAATATGATTCAACATAAAAGAGTAATTGCTACCGACGGAACTATTGTACCATTAGAAGCTGAAACCATTTGCATACATGGAGATGGAGACCATGCTATTTCTTTTGCAACAAGTATTTATACAGCAATGCATGCAAACAATATTTTGATTAAACCCACTTCATCCATCAAATGCTAAAGCAAAGCCCCCAACCATCTTCAAAGAAATCTGCAATATTAGGGGCAGCTTTCTTAATGGCTACCTCAGCCATTGGACCAGGCTTTCTTACTCAAACTACTGTATTTACGCAACAGCTAGCTGCTAGCTTTGGTTTTGTTATTTTGATTTCGGTTTTATTAGATATTGGGGCACAGATGAATATTTGGCGAGTGATTGCAGTTACCGAAAAAAGAGCCCAATTAATTGCCAATGAACTTTTACCAGGCATGGGCTATTTATTAGCCGCACTAATTGTTATTGGAGGTTTCGCATTTAATATTGGGAATATTGGGGGGAGTGGATTGGGGCTACAGGTTTTAACAGGACTTGATCCTGCTTACGGGAGCATTTTAAGTTGCATTATTGCATTATTTATTTTTTGGTACAAAGAAGTGGGCAAAGCGATAGATGGGTTCACCAAAGTTTTAGGCTTACTAATGATTGCACTCACTTTGTATATTGTATTTAAAGCAGCACCACCTATTGGAACAGCTATTTACCGGAGTTTTGTTCCTGAACAATTTTCTGCTTTGGCCATTGTAACATTAGTTGGTGGAACCGTTGGCGGATATATCAGTTTTGCTGGAGGACATCGCTTATTAGATGCAGGCATAAAAGGTGAATCAGCATTAACACAAGTAAATAAAAGCGCAGTATCAGGCATTATTATCACTTCTATCATGCGCTTCTTATTATTTCTTTGTGTTTTGGGTGTAATTAATCAGGGATTATTAATTGACCCTAAAAATCCAACAGCCTCTGTATTTCAATTAGCTGCTGGGAATATAGGTTATCGTTTTTTTGGCATAGTCATGTGGGCTGCAGCAATCACTTCCGTTGTAGGAGCTGCTTATACATCTGTATCCTTTATCAAAACTTTTCATCCTTGGTTAGAAAAAAAGGAGAAATGGATTATTAGTTTTTTTATTGTAAGCAGTACACTTGCTTATCAGTTTATTGGAAACCCAGTAAAAATATTGGTTACGGTAGGTGCACTTAACGGTTTGATTCTTCCAATTGCATTGGCAATTATTTTATTGGCAGCAACTAAGAAAAAATTAGTTCATTCTTACAAGCATCCTTTATGGTTAAGCATTGCAGGATGGATAGTGGTGATTGCAATGAGTTGGATGAGCGGGCTCACCTTATACAAATGGATTGCTAATTATTAAAACTTACCACCGAGTCGAATTGATCACTGCAAAAGCTTGATGGCATTTGTTTTTGCATCCACACTATTACAGGGAATTTTATGTATCAATTGATCAGGATTTTCTCGCTTTTGAGATCCTGCATAATAACCCTTATCGTAGTACTTCAATAAAATAGCAAAGCATCCTATAGTATCGTCTTCAATTAGACAGTTGATAGCCGTTTTGGTTTCTAATCCACCTAATCTTTTCTTAATTCTAATGATTGCATTAACCAGGTATTCTTTACTAAATTTTCCATACCCCTGTAAAATGTATTGAAGTCTTTCATCAAAAGGAATATCTAAGAAAAAGACTTTCTTCGTTCGCATTTGCTTAAAAAAAACAGTTGGAATATTGACTTCACCAATGCGTTGACTTTCGTCTTCAAGCCAAATTACTTTATCACTAGTTAATAAATTGGCTTTAGTATTTATTTCTGTAGCCAATTGGTTTTCAAACATTTCTTGACTGGGTTGTGGTGGTTGTCCTAAAGCCCCAAATGCTGAACCTTTGTGATGCGCTAACCCCTCTAAGTCTATAATAAGTTCTCCTCTATTACTCAGCTCTTGTATTACTTCTGTTTTACCACTACCCGTATATCCACCAACAATTTGAATGGGATAAGTCAGCTCAAATTGTTTCAGAACCCAATTTCGATAAGTCTTATATCCTCCTACTAAAGTATATACTTTAAATCCATAAAGATCCAATAACCAAGCAACACCCGCACTTCTCATCCCTCCTCTCCAGCAATGCACCAATATGGTTTTAGTTTCTGCATGTTCGGTTAATTTTTCAACAGCTTCCACCATTTTTACCATCTTGACGCCAAAATATTTGAGGCCTATCTTAATGGCTTTTTGTTTACTTTCTTGCTTATAAGCAGTGCCAACTATTTTCCTTTCATCATTATTAAATAGCGGTAAACTATGGGCACCTGGTATATGTGCATGCTGATATTCACCCTCGCTTCTGACATCAAAAACTGGATAGCGTTTCCTCAGTTCAATAAATTCGTCTATCAATAATTTAGTTACTGCCACAGTACAAATGTACAATTCAAATGAGCTAACTTTTCACTATGAAACAATTATTACTGGTAAGACACGCAAAGAGTAGCTGGGCCAATATTGACCAAGATGACTTTAATAGGCCTTTGAATGAAAGAGGACATGTAGATGCGCCAATGATGGCTAAAAGACTTTTAGCACGTGGTTTGAGCATTGATTTAATCGTTAGTAGTACTGCACTGAGGGCTTTAACTACAGCGGAATATTTTGCCAAAGCAAATGAAATTTTAACTGCCAATATTATAAAACATGATTTTTTATACCATGCCCCTCCAGAAAGATTTGTAAAAGCAATTCTACAAATACCAGATGAAATAAATACAGTTGCTATTTTTGCCCACAATCCTGGTATCACCGATTTTGTGAACCAACTCACATCAACTAAAATTGATGATATGCCTACTTGCGCCGTATTTGCTGTTTCAGTTGAAACGGATAGTTGGAAAAAATGGGCATCAGCAAAAAAAACATATTTATTTGCTGACTGGCCTAAACAGGTTTAATCAGTTTCTTGCTATTGACTAAATAAACGCCAGTAAAAATTAGTATGGCTGCAATCAGTTTATACATTGTAAAATACTCTCCCGTAAAAATCATTGCAAAGATTGCTGCAAAAACAGGTTGAGTATAAATAAACGCACCCGTTGCAGACGAGCCTATGAGTTGTATACTTTGTACTGTTAGTAAGTATGCAACAAATGTGGCGAATATGGCAACATACCCTAATACTAGCCAATGTAAAAGATCAAATGCAACCCAATTAGTAGACAATATATAGGGGAAACCAACTGGTAAAATACCCAATGCTCCAATCGTAAAAATCCAACGCAATACTTGAATACCAGAATACTTAGCCATTAATGGTCTTACTAAAACCAGATAAAACGCATAAGAAATAGCATTGATTAAAACCAAAATATCTCCCAAGAGCATATTACTAGCTGCACCGCCCCCTGATCCATCTTTCATCAAAATTAAAATACTTGCCCCGCCAACCCCGCAAGCAAGTCCAATTCCTTTTAAAAGCGTAAACCCCTCTTTTAACAGCCAAGCGGCAATGATTGTAATAAAAATAGGTGACCCTAAAGAAAGCAATGAACTATGTATCACCGTAGTGAGCGATACGCCTTTAATAAAAAACAGTTGATTAATTACAATACCAGTGAGTGCACAAATAAAAAATCGGGGTAGATCCTTGCGATCAAATTTAATTTTTCCCGGCTTGAATAAAAACAAGATCCAAAATAAAGACAAAGTAACTGCTACTCTAACAAAGTTTAATGCAAACGGATGTATGAATGCGGGTGTGATGAATTTGACTGCGGTATAACTACTACCAAAAATCAAATTAGCAAAAAGAGCAGCAGCAAATGCCTTATAGGATTGATTCATTTAGGCAAATTTAGCAATAATGCTTTTAGCTGTTCAAGATCAAACTGATCAAGATTCATTTTGCTAAAAGTAAATTTTTGCGCATTTACATAAGCTTCATCTACACTAAAGTCGGCTTGTGATAAACACATCAACCTTTTCGTTTTCATTAATAAAGCACTCAAATACTCTTGTTCTGTTTGCCCAGGTGTTGGCACAACAATTAATCTTTTATCAATTGAAAGCAATTCCATTAAAGAAGTGTATCCACCTCTTCCAATAATATAATCTGCTTGTTGCAAATGAAAATCTAGGTCATTGGTATCTAAATGATTAAAAACGGTCACATGTTCTGGAACTTCAATTAACGTAGAATCTGAGGGAAGTCCACGAACCAATAGAACTGGTTTAGTAAATATTGAGAGGTCTGATAGTATTTTATCTTCAAGAATTGTTCTTTGTGGCTCAGGACCCGACAATATGATACCGAAAGTATATTTAGTGGCGCCGGTAACCCGAGTAAACCTAGACAATAATTTCATGTAAAACACCGGCACTTTAGGCATTTTAACTGGATGAGATAATTCACCAGCTAGTCCTGGGGCTGCAGCCATATCGGGTACCCAACAAGCTGTATATTGATTGATGAAATGATAGTTAATTCGCTGAAAAATGCTTTCGACCCATTTATAAGGTGCTTTGATCAATAATTGGTGGGTAATAAAAATAGAAGGGACCCTTGGGTGATGCAATCCAAATCTATTGTCCGAAATAATCAAATCAATCTGATAATCTTCCACTACTTTTTTTAACCAAGCTTCTTCCTGCTTAATTGTTCTATAAATTCTAATCATTTGAAGCGCCAAGCTAAACAAAAGAAGTATTCTTGATTTTGCATATCGAATCCGATAACCTGTTAAGGGTAATATGGTAATATCTGGAAACTCTTTCAACAATAAAGCAGCCTGATGCCCTTCTGCAGCCAATATTACAGGTATGTTCAATTGCCTGAAAGCCTTTATAATCGGGATACAACGTGTTGCATGGCCTAGGCCCCAATCTAGCGGAGCTATTAATACTTTGCTAATGTTAAATTGATTTTTCAAAATGAAGTTTGTTGAATTATTAAAGCTATTTTGTTATTTTAGATGCATATATGAAATTGAAAATAAACCAAATTATTCTTTTAATGTTACTTATCACATTGGCATCTTCATCTTGTGGTGTTTTTCAGAAATCGAATAAATCCAAATCGTGCGGTTGCCCTAAACTTTGAATTCATTTATCATGAACAGAGATTTGCTGGTTTTAACTAAACAAGAATACTTAACAGAGGAACAGGCGGCTTCTGTAATTGTTGGTTTAAATAAAATTCTTGGCCCTGTAGAAAATTGGGTAAGCTTCTGTGTTGCTAATGAAATTATCGATATCAACAAGCACAAAATAATTACCAAAACCCACTTGGTAAAGCAAATATTGCAAGACAAGCCCAACAAGGCATTTATCTTTATCTGTAATAAGAACTAAATTGAGGCTACTTTCAATTTTAATTATTCATCCCAAAAATTGAATTTTAAGCGAGTTTACTCAATGCATTTTCTAATTGTTGCAACATAGTTGGAATATCTCCTTTCTTACAAGTCCCTACGCTTAATCTATACCAACTACTATCAGATCCAGCTCCAAAAGCAGAAAACGGCACTATCGCTATTTTTGCCTCGCTTAATATATAATTTGTTACATCTGCCTGTGTTGATAATTCTTGCCCTTCGGCGGTTTTGCTCCCCCTTAAATTCATTTGAATAGTCAAATAAATAGCAGCTTGTGGGGCTATTGCGTCTACTTTGTATCCTTTTTGCTTTAATGTATTGATACCATCATAAATACTACGTAAGCGAAATTCTACTTCCGATTTAAAATGCGTAAGGTACTTACCAATCGCTTCTTTCATAGGTAAGTAGTTGGCTACTGCGTGTTGTTCTGCCATAGGAGCCCAAGCACCCAAGTGACTTAAAATCGCTTTCATTTTTGCAATCACATTTTCTGGACCCAACGCCCATCCCACTCTTACGCCTGTTGCTGAAAACACTTTTGAAATACCATCAATAAAAATGGTGTAGGGCTTCATTGCAGGATTCAATGCCAATGGATTATAATGAACAGTGTCGCCAAATGTGAGCGTCCAATACATTTGATCAAACATTAAATACAGTTTCTTTTGATCAGCTGTTCTTGTTGCGTTTTCTGCAACGATTAAATCACAGATTTCAGCTAAAGCAGTTTTACTAAGTGTAGTGCCAGTAGGATTTTGCGGTGTACATAAACATATTAAAGTAGCGCCTTTTATATGTGGCTGAATAGCCGCTACTGTTGGCATGAAATCGTTTTCAGGCAAACAAGGCACTTCGCAATGTGTACCATCGGTTAAATGAACATAGTGATTATTATTCCAAGATGGAACACCATAAATTACCTTATCGCCTTTGTCTACAATCACTTTGAATAAAGCATAAATCAGTGGGCGACCACCTGAAGCAACTTGAATTTCGGCAGGAGTAAAACTAAGGCCCTCCCATTCTTGAATAAATCCACTGATGGCTTTACGTAAATCTAAGATTCCTTCTGCCGCTGGATAGCTGGTCTTTTTTTGTTGATAGGCTTCAATAATTAACTGTTCCAATTCAGCAGGAATTGGGAATTCACTCGGATTAAAATCACCAATGGTATAATTATAAATGGTCTCTCCGTTTCTAATTCTTTCGTTGATGGCATTACCCAACTTTACAATTTCACTTCCTATTAAGGTTTCCGCTAAATGGCTCAACTGACTCATAAAAAAATTTCATGCAAGTTAAGCAATTGCATTTATTTATGACCGACCATACTATTTTAACATGTTACATTAATCCAAAAGCAGTTAACTTTAGTGAAATATAAAATATATGGGAAAGGCAAAATCAACCAGAAAAAACACTAAGAAAGCTACACCTGCATCAGGCATGATTTCTAAAACTACTGGACCATCTGGCATGGTAAATAAAGCACCCGGGGCAATGAACAATAAAAACTTCTCTTCTGCTAAAAAGGGTGGCGGATTCTCGGTAACTCCTAGAAAAGCATCATAAGGATTATTGTTATTTATGTTGAACAAATTGACTTTTTTAGTTGCGATATGCTTTATCATATTTGGTAGCGCTCCAGTTTTTGCTCAGAGTGAAAATGATTCTATTTCTATCAATTTATCAAAACCAGTTTACGTACAAGGTGATTCGTTAGAGCTTAGGATATATTATCCAAATTATATCAACAAGAAATTAAAATCGGCTACTGCACATATTTGGATAGATCATTTGGGTACTAAACAAAGATGGAAGTTTCGCTATCCCATGATTGAAGGAGAAGTAAATGCTGCTTTAAAAATAAGTGAGCAAATACCCAGCGGCAACTATGCTATTAGCTGTTTGATTCAATCAGGATTTTACAGAATGCAAGGGCAGGTGGTTGAACGGGAAAAGCAAGATACCGTCATTAACTATATGATGCGTACTAGTACCAAGCAAATGATGGTAGACCGAGTAAAAGTAGATGCAAAAGGATTTTTCACCATGAAACCAATGTTGTTTCAAGACACGGCATCATTTTATTTTTCTCCTGCAAAAAAACCTAAGAAAAATTATTTAGCTATTTTATTGAAAACGCCTGTTGATTCTGCATTTGAACCCGTAGTCACACAAACGGTTTTTTTTAATGTAGGAAAAGAAGGAACTTATATTGAAAAAAAATACGACTATACGCTTTCATTAGATGACCCTGACTCAAGTAGCGATTTACCAAATGTAACTGTATATACAAAGGCAAAAACGAAACTGCAGCAATACGAAGAGACTTACACGAGTGGATTATTCAAGAATGATAACGCTTATGTATTTGATGGATTAGAGAACGATGAGTTGGCTCAATCTCAATCAATAGCTTGGTTTCTTCAACAGAAAGTACCCGGTTTAAACGTTGCAATTGACTCAGCCAACAATGAAGTGTTTAAATGGAGAGAAGAGATTTGCTCCATTTTTATTGATGAGTTTGAAGTATTGCCAGGAGAACAAATGATGGTGTTCCCTAGAGATATTGCCATGATTAAAGTATTCAGACCTCCTTTTCAATATAGCTCTACCACAGGGTTTGGGGGTGCTATTGCCATCTACACTAAAAAAGGAAAGTATATCGATAACAATGGAGCAAAATTTTCATTTATTCTAAGAGGATATACAGCGTTTGATAGCGTTTGGAAATAAGATGGATGAACTTCAAATCACTTTTTCAGCGAAAAAATTCTAGACAAGTTAAATCCAAACTGGAATTCTCCTTTAGACCATCTGTTGGTGGTTTCAGTTATAAAAGAGCGCTCATTCATTCCAGTTGAATTAGAAAAATGCAATTGGAATACATGCCCACCTGTTTCAATGTCTACTCCGATAGATAGTGGGTTAGTCCCTACGGACATAGGCAATCCATTGGCCACTAAAGAATAGTCTACCACTAAAGCAACCCTTTTAGAAATCTTATGCCTTGCACCAATACCCAATGCATAAATTGTTTTTTTATCCGCTGGCTCAATCATATTCCTATATACCAACGTAGGACTTAATTGCATAGAAAACGCTTCATTAAACTTTCTACCAATAATCAATTGTGCATAATACCCAGTTCGATCATTGAAAGTTAAAGGCTTTAAGGGGTCAGGACTTTTATAAGTAAAAATTGAAGTACCTGCTACTGCCACTAATGATATTGGAGTACCCGTTTGTTCTTGTTGTATTAGTCTATATTTTATAAATGCGTCGTACTCTTTTTTAAAAGTAGTTCTACCAAATCCAATGGTTAGATCATTGCTTAAGCCAAAATCAAAACCCATACGCATGCTGGCTTGATCTAAACCAAACAAATCCCCTATGCCTTGTTTTACGGGTCCAAAGCGATGCAAGATTCTAAAATCTAACATACCAGCGCCCAACATTTCCATAGAATGGCCATTGATGACTCTAGATGATTTAAATGCACCACTTACTTTGTTATTGCCTTTTTGTTCCTTTTCTAAATCCTTCAATAAATTATCTTGTGAAAAAGTAGTTAAACTGAAAAGGCTTGATAAAAAAAGTATAGTGAATGGTTTACGAATCATAAATTAGGTTTTTGAATTTGATAGATTGCTTTTACGTTGATACTGATTTTTTTGGCAATTTTATCTTTGACCAACTTGGGTATTTCAATAGCATAGTCTTCTAAGACTATATCAAATATGGACTCTCCAGTAACTTTACCCTCTTTTACATGAAGCTGAGCCATGGTGCTCATTTCCTTTGATTGCCCATGCAGCTGCATTGCACCTTTTACTGTGAAGTTATAATCCGCATTTTTATTTAAATCAATCACTGGATTGGATTGAATAACCCCTTTAAAATAAGCCCTCGGATATTTACTACTCTCTACATAATTTTCATTAAAATGCTCTTGCATTAATGCATTGGGGAAAATGAATCCTTTTAACAATACACTAAATTCAATATTGCCCGTTTTTAAATCAATCACAGAAAGGCCTTGGTTATTCACGGCTTCAATATTTTCTAATGGCATTTTAGAAAAGAATTTCACCGAAGCATTTCTACAAAGCAGCCTGTCTTGACCATTGGCCAAGCAGGTTGCCATCATGAAGATGGACAATACAATTGCTTTCATAGACTAGTTATTTAAGGCACCTGAAGTTACCCAACAAGAAATCGCATTCTTTTGCGCTGTGGTTAAACTGCCATTTTTAGGCATTGTGCCAGACTGCACTGAACTTCTGATTTGAGCTGCAGCCGCTTTTATTTGATCGAAATTGGTTAATGCGCCAGGACCATTGGTGCTGCCTGAATTATGGCAGCCCACTGCACCACAGTTATTTTGAATGATAGGAAAAACAACTGCCGTAAACCTGCTATCAATGGTAGAGCAGTTTAATGTAGTACCACCTGTTCCAGGGGTTGTTGTTGTTGTGCCTGAATCAGACTTAGAACAGGCAATGGCCACAAAAGCAACCAATATAGATAACGTCAATAACTTTTTCATGTGGAGTTGTTTGATTTAAAAATTGTTTGTTGTTTAAACACAGAGTCTAACACTATCTAAAGTGTTGCCTGATATGTTAAAATAATTTAATTATCCTTAACAAAACAAAACCCCCACTCCTAATTAAAGCAGTGGGGGTTTATTATTAATCGAAACTGAATCTGAAAATCAATTGATTATTCCAACGGCTTATAATCTTTAAAGAACTTCAGCGGTGCAGCTTCTGCAAGTGCACGGTACTGCTTCCAGCTGCCTTCGAACAACGCATTGGCTTTAACAATCACTTCATTCACCGCTTCTTCTGCATAACCCATCAAACGATTTTCTTGTTCGCCGGGCATAGCAGTTTTACCCATTACAACTTGACGAGCTTCTCCTACAAGTCCATTCACGGTCTCTTGTGGAATATTGCCATAGCCTTGCTTTAATTGTGGTTTGCCATTCAGCATTTCGCGAATTTCTTTCAAACCATCCGCTACAGCTTTCGCTGCTTTACGAATTGTATCTGCTGCTTTGCGATCCATGCTTGCATAGCCTGCTTCTACTTTTTTCATGATCTCATCAACTTCAGTTAAGCGATCATTCAATGCCGTTAGTTTCATAGTTGATTTTTCCATTCTTGCATTGGCTTCGCGAATGGCTTTTCTTACAGTTAATGGAGTTGGTGCATTTGGATCATCATTCACCACTACCATGGTACTGTCTTTTAAATCTCTACCCAAACTCATCACTACTTTATAAGTTCCTGGATCAACTGGTAAACCACCTGGTTCAGCAGCACCACCGCCTGCTCCACCAAAACGGCCACCGCCGCCACCGCCTCTTCCGCCACCACCAGCTTGGCGAATTCCGCGACCTTCCATACCCCAATAATATTTATTGAAGCCAGAATCGGCACGAGTTCTAAGGTTTCTTACATTCACCCCATTGGCGTCATAAATCGCTATTTGTAAGGTATCTGAAATTTTATTTTTACCTGTATCAGCAGCTGTTTTATTTACAAAGAAACTAAGTGGTGCACCTGTTCTTTTGTTCTCCCCTTCATAGGTTCCATAAGTGCTGTATTCAATACCAGATGCATTTTTCATTTTAGCTTGGTACGCTTGAGGCGCTTCAAATGCAACTAATTTCTTAGCAAAAACTTGTCCTTTGTTCGCAGCTAATTTTCTCAGCGGACGAATATCATCTAGTATCCACAATGCACGACCAAATGTAGCAATCACTAAATCGGCTTCTCTTTCTTGAATGGCCATATCATAAGTAGATACTGAAGGATAGCCATTTTTGAATTGTTGAAAATTAGTACCATTGTCTAAGCTGATAAACAATCCTTGTTCTGTTCCTACAAAAATTAAATTGGGTTCTACTGGATCTTGAATAACACATAATGCATAACCCACTACTTTTTTCTCGTCTACCATACGAGTCCAAGTTTTTCCATAATCAGAAGTTCTATAAACAAATGGACGCATTTCACCTCTTCTATAATCGTTCACTACTACAAAAGCTTCTCCACCATTGTGCTTAGACGCTTTGATTTGTGGAACCCAAGCACCCAACGGCATACCTGGTAATTTACCCCTGAAGTTGGTCCATGTTTTTCCGCCATCTCTAGTTAATTGTACATTACCGTCATCGGTACCCACCCAAATAACGCCTTGCTCTTTTGGAGAAGGTTCAATGGTTAAAATGGTACAATGATTTTCTGCTCCGGTAATATCGACTGAAATTCCTCCGTTATTGCTTTGGTCAATTTTTACAGAATCATTGGTGGTAAGGTCGCCAGAAATTTGTTCCCAAGCAGCCCCTTTGTTGGTACTCTTATTTACAAATTGGCTACCATAATAAATAGTGGCTTTATCAAATGGATCTTGCGCAATGGCTGCATTCCAGTTGAAACGTTGCTTTACTGTTTTGCTAGGTCTTGGAGGACGTATACTCCATTGTTCACCAGTAGCAATATTATATCGAGATACACTTCCTCCTTGGCTCATGGTGTACACCCAATTAGGGTCTTCTGCATCGGGCATTACATCAAATCCATCCCCACCACTTACACCTTGCCAAAATGCATTTCTGATTCCAGATCTTCTCCAAACATATGCAGGACCATGCCAGCTACCATTGTCTTGCAAACCACCCATTACATTGTACGGAATTTGGTTGTCTACATTTACGTGATAGTATTGTCCCAATGGTAATTTTTCATCGAACTGCCAGGTCTTACCACGATCTCGTGTAATACCAATACCACCATCGTTTCCATCAATAATAAAGTTAGCATCGTAAGGATGAATCCACCATGCATGGTGGTCAGGATGTATACCACTGTAAGGAATCACTGGCTTCCATGTTTTACCTGCATCATCACTTACATTGATTACTTGATTGATATTGTAAATTCTATTTTCGTTTTTGGTATCAACTGCGATGTCCTGAAAATAAAATGCACGATTGGTTACTACAGAAGGGTCACTGTTTACCAGTTCCCATTTAAATCCACCATCATCAGATTTATATAAACCATTCTTAGTGGCTTCAACCAAGGCATATACACGGTTCGGATCGGTACGAGCGATGCTGATTCCGATACGGCCATAATCCCCCTCGGGCAAACCATGCTCCTTACCTAATTTGGTAAAGGATTTACCACCATCCATCGTTACATAAAAACCACTACCAGTTCCACCACCTTTTAAACTCCAAGGTGTTCTTTTGTGCTCGTACATATTAACGAACAACTTATTGGGATTGGCTGGGTCCATTACCATATCACCTACTCCACTATTTTGATTGGTGTATAAAATTTGCTTCCAAGTATCGCCACCATCAGTGGTTTTGTATACCCCTCTTTCCGGATGATCTGCAAAGGGATTACCCATTGCGCCTACATAAACGACTTCAGGATTGGTAGGGTCAATAATGATGCGATGGATATTGCGTGTCTTTTCTAAACCCATTCGCTTCCATGTTTTTCCTCCATCTAAACTTTTATAAATGCCTTCTCCTAAACTGATTGAGTTACGTGGGTTTCCTTCTCCTGTTCCAGCCCAAACCACGCTTGGATTAGATTGTACCAATGCAATAGCTCCAATATTTTGAATGGGTTGATCATCAAAAATAGGTGTCCAAGAAGCTCCACCATTATCGGTTTTCCAAACACCACCACTGGCAGTACCTAAAAAGATAATATTGGGATTGGTCCATACTGCATCAATAGCAGTTACACGGCCACTCATTCCTGCAGGCCCAATATTACGGGGCTTCATGCTTTTAAAATGCTTGGATAAATCTACCTGTTGCGCATACACACTGCATACAGCAGAAATAGCTACAAAGGCCAAGAGTAATTTTCTCATATTCAAGTTTAGTTTAAGAGCAGGTAATTTCTGAAATAAAGCCCCAATTGCCAAAAACTAAGGATGAGTGGCTTATATTTATCGGTAGAAACAACGCCATTGAAAAACAATTTATCATTACCCCAAAGCAGCTTTAAAATAGGCTTGTATGCTGCTATTGTAGCATTCCTTACTTATACCATGATTTTTGGTTTTCGCAAATCCTTTACCGTATGCACTTTCGACGGAATGGCCTATTGGGGTTTGGGGTATAAAACCTTATTGGTATTAAGCCAAATGATGGGCTATTTAATGGCGAAGTTTTACGGCATCAAATTTATTTCTGAATTAAAAAGATTGGGCAGAGATAAAATTGTGATGGTCTTAGTAGGCATAGCTTGGTTAGCTTGGTTGTTATTTGCAATTGTACCTGCTCCTTATAATATTGTATTTCTTTTCATTAATGGATTTCCATTAGGCATGTTATGGGGTGTTATTTTCTCTTATATAGAGGGAAGGAAAACCACTGATTTTATTGGCGCGGCACTGGCAGTGAGCTTTATCTTTTCATCGGGATTTGTAAAGTCGGTAGGCGGTTGGCTCATCATGCAATTTAACATGAGTGAGTTCTGGGTGCCTTTTGCTACTGGATTGGTATTTGCCCTACCCTTATTGTTATTTATTTATTTGATGGAGCGGATTCCTCCGCCCACTCAAGAAGACATTGAATTACGCATGAACCGAACGGCCATGAATGCGGATGATCGTAAAAAATTCATTCAGCATTTTTTACCAGGGATTATTGCAGCTGTTTTGATTTATGCATTCGCTACCATCTTTAGAGATATCAGAGATAATTTTAGCGCAGATATGTGGAAGGAAATGGGTTACTTAAATCAACCTGCTATATTTTCTAAAACTGAAACGCCCATTACCTTAATTATTTTGGTATTAATTGGAAGCATGGTGCTCATTAAAAATAGTTTCAAAGCATTTATGTTGGCGCATGTATTTATTGGATTAGGCTTTGTGGTAGCGGGTTTGAGCACTTGGTTATTTAGTAAGGGATCTATTGCGCCTATTTGGTGGATGACCCTGGTAGGACTGGGTTTATACATGGTGTATATCCCTTTTAACTCTGTTTTTTTTGAACGCATGATTGCAGCATTTAGATTTACTGGCAATGCTGGTTTTCTAATTTATGTAGCAGACTCTTTTGGTTATTTAGGTAGTGTAAGTGTTTTATTGAGCAAAGAAATTTTTAAAGTACAATTAAACTGGGTTCATTTTTTCTCGAACAGTGTAATGTTATTATCAGTTGCGGGTGTAATCATTACCAGCTACTCTATGTATTATTTTTATCATAAGCAAAAAATAGGGCCGGAATAATCCGGCCCCTTCATTCTCAGTCTCACTATCCTTTCTTCTCGTTATATTTTTTTTCTGCTTCAGCAGCTTTTTCAAAATCGAGTACTACCCCGTTGATGCAAAAACGCAGACCTGTTGGAGGTGGCCCATCTTCAAAAACATGACCAAGATGCGATTTACAACGACCGCATTGAACTTCAGTTCGCTGCATGCCATGTGTATTATCCGGCAAATAAATAATGGCTCCTTTTGAGAGGGGTTCATAAAAACTAGGCCAACCACATCCACTATCAAATTTGGTATCACTTTTGAAAAGTCCATTACCACAAACAGCACAGTAATAGGTTCCTACTTCTTTAAAGTTCTCAAACTTACTGGTCCATGGACGCTCAGTACCCTTTTCTCTGGCTATATAGTATACTTCAGGAGAGAGTATTTTCTTCCATTCACTGTCTTTTACAGTCAACTTTCCTTTTTCTCCTTTTGCAAAATAGGGGTTGTCTTTTTTGCTCATGCTATCTTTAACAAGTTTATTACTTGAATTGTTCTGTGCCTGACAACTGACAAGACCTAAGATGACAAGTAATACAGTAGAAGTCCATTTCATATTCAATAAAGTTATATTTAGCTAAACTACTTATATAAGACAGTTAAAAGTTGCACTTGTTTAGCTATAAGGTTTAAAAAAAGCCTAAAAACCATTTTTTTGAAGTATTCAACTGATTTGCTAAAGGATTTTTAACAAGCCCTTTGTATATTTGTAATTCAAGCAAGCATCGAACCTACATGTTTAATATTATTTTATTCGGCCCTCCCGGAAGTGGAAAAGGAACGCAGAGTGAGAAACTAATTGAAAAATATGGTTTAAAGCATTTATCTACGGGAGATTTACTTCGTAGCGAAATTGCCCGTGAAACTCCACTTGGTCTTGAAGCAAAGAACTTGATGGACAAGGGTCAGCTCGTTCCTGATGAAGTAGTGATAGGGATGATTTCTTCTGCTTTAGAAGCAAATCCAGACGCAAAAGGCTTCTTATTTGACGGATTCCCTAGAACAACTGCTCAGAGTGAAGCATTAGACAAATTATTAAAGCTAAAACAAACTGAAATAGGTGTTTTATTAGCAATGGAGGTTTCAGAAGAGGAACTGGTAAAACGTTTATTAAACCGCGGACTTACTAGTGGAAGAAGCGATGATACCAACGAAACAGTAATCAGAGCCCGAATTGTTGAATACAAGCAAAAGACAACCGTTGTAGCTAACTACTACGAACAATTTGATAAAGTGGTGACTATCAAGGGAGAAGGAACTGTTGAAGAAATTTTTTCAGATCTTTGCAGCGAAATTGATAAAAGGCTGTCTTAACAATAAGAACTGTTAAAGTTTATTTGACCAATAACCAACTGCTATACCCGTCCCGATAATCTCGGGACGGGTTTTTTTATCCCCAACAAATAAAGCTATCAATCGTTAGCTTTGCAACGAAAACGAAGCAGAACCATATGTATACAGTAGAAAACTATTTAATGGGCCAATGGGTAAAAGGCGAAGGAGACGGACAATTATTATATAATGCCGTAACTGGAGACCCAATTGCAAATGCTACCTCTAAAGGATTAGACTTTGGGGCTGCCCTTCATTATGCAAGAAGCAAGGGAAATCCTGCCCTAAGAAAAATGAGTTTTCACGAAAGGGGATTGATGTTGAGGGCATTAGCCATTTATTTAAGAGAACATTTAGAAGAATTATATACCATTAGTTATCAAACAGGTGCAACCAAAGCAGATAGCTGGGTAGATATTGAGGGAGGAATAGGCAATTTATTTTCTTATGCTTCTTTAAGAAGAAAATTACCAGATACACCATATTGCTTGGATGGAGAGCATCATCCATTAGGCAAAGCCAATACTTTTATGGGGCATCACTTATTAATTCCTAAAGAGGGAGTGGCCATTCATATTAACGCTTTCAACTTTCCCGTATGGGGCATGTTAGAAAAAATTGCCGTGAATTTATTAGCGGGTGTGCCTGCTATTGTAAAACCAGCAACGGTTACTTCGTACCTAACAGAAGCTGTTGTAAAACGTATCATTGCATCAGGTATTTTGCCAGATGGTGCATTGCAATTGATTTGTGGCAGTGCAGGCGATTTATTAGACCATGTTCAGTCGCAAGATGTGGTAACATTTACTGGTTCAGCAACAACTGGTTTGCTATTAAAGTCGGGCAAGAAAATATTAGCAGAAAATGTGCCTTTTACTATGGAGGCAGATTCATTAAACTGTATTGTCTTGGGTGAAGACGTAACACCTGAAATGCCAGAGTGGGATATCTTCATTAAAGAAGTTAGAAGAGAAATCACCACCAAATCAGGGCAACGTTGTACTGCAGTTAGAAGAATTTTTGTTCCTGAAAATAAAATAGAAGCAATTCAAAAAGCATTAAGTAGTGCACTCGCACAAAATGTAATTGGGAATCCATTGAATCCAAAAGTAAGAATGGGTTCATTAGCAGGAGAATCGCAGCGTAAAGAAGTAAAGGCTCAAGTTGCAAAACTGCTAGAAACTTCTAGCATTTTATACGGTTCATTAGATTCTGTAGAAGTATTAGACGCAGATCCTATAAAAGGCGCATTTGTAAGTCCACTATTATTATTGAATGAAAACCCATTTGGGAATTCAAGCGTTCACGAAGTGGAAGCATTTGGACCAGTGGCTACTTTAATGCCTTACAAGCATACAGAAGAAGCTATTTCATTGGCCAAATTAGGGAAGGGCTCATTGGTGAGCAGCATAGTTACAGCTGACCCAAAAATTGCAACAGATTATGTAATTGGAGCTGGCAATTATCATGGAAGAATTTTGGTGTTGAATGAGCAATGTGCTAAAGAAAGTACAGGACATGGTTCACCATTGCCTTTATTAGTACATGGGGGTCCTGGAAGAGCGGGAGGTGGAGAAGAAATGGGTGGATTAAGGGGCGTTAAACATTATATGCAGCGAGTAGCAGTGCAGGGTTCGCCAGATATGATTACCGCCATTAGCAAAGTGTATCAACCAGGAGCAACAGGTAATACCAACACCATTCATCCCTTTAAAAAATATTACGAAGAGCTTTCAGTAGGTGATCAATTAATCACCGAAAAAAGATTAATTACAGCAGAAGATATCAATTCGTTTGCCGATTTAAGTGGTGACCATTTTTATGCGCATATAGAAGGAACTGATTTTAGTGGTACCATGTTCGAGAAACAAGTAGCGCATGGTTATTTGCTTATGAGTATGGCTGCTGGATTATTTGTAGACAGCTATGAAAAAAACCCTGTACTATTGAACTAAGGTATTGATGAATTGCGTTTTACCAAACCGGTATACCCAGGAAGCGAAATGCATATTCGTTTTACTTGCAAGGAAAAAATTAGACAAGAGAAAAAAGAACCAACCGATATAGACAAGGGCATTGTTAAATGGTTGGTAGAAATGATTGATGAAACCAATGAATTAACTGGCATAGCAACCATCTTAACCATGGTGGCCAAAAAACCGAACGCATAAAATCAGTTATATGATAGAGCATATTAAAGAAGGATTTGTAAAAGTGGATCGTGAACACGGCATTGCAACCATTGAATTCTTCCATCCACAAAGCAATTCATTGCCCGGGAAAATATTAGATACCCTAGCAAAAGAAATATATAGTGAAGGCCTCAACCCAGACACCAAAGTAATTGTGTTGCGTTCTGGAGGCGAAAAAGTATTTTGTTCAGGTGCATCTTTTGATGAGCTCTCTGTAATTAATTCTGAAGAAGCAGGACTGAAATTTTTTAGTGGCTTCGCCAATGTAATTAACGCCATGCGGACTTGCGGAAAAATCATCATCGCAAGAATTCAGGGTAAATGTATTGGGGGTGGAGTAGGGCTGGCTGCAGCGGCAGACTATGCCATTGCATGCGAAGGAGCTGATGTTAAATTGAGCGAACTAGCAGTAGGTATCGGACCATTTGTTGTAGGACCAGCAGTGGAAAGAAAAATAGGCTTATCTGCATTCTCTCAATTAACAATTGATGCAGTTACATTTAGACCCGCAGACTGGGCCAGAAGAAAAGGGCTGTTTGCAGAACTACATCCAGATGTGGCAGGGATGGACGAATCGATCATTAGATTATCAACTACATTATCTCACTCCAATCCAGATGCATTGCATGAATTGAAAGCCATTTTTTGGAAAGGCACAGAACACTGGGATGAACTATTGAAAGAGAGAGCAGCCATTAGTGGAAGGCTTATTTTAAGCGAACATAGCAAAGCTTTTATTCAACGATTCAAACAGAAATTGTCTTAACGTAAATTTCCAGCAGCCCAACTAATTCCATAGGTTGCTTTGAGGTATTTAGCACGTAATTGAATCAGTTTCTCGGCGGTTTCAATGACTTTATTTTCGCGGGTATTTAGCAAGAACAAAGAACTTTCTCCATTCTGAAATCGAAGGCTTTCGGCCTTTAACAAGGCGGTGTAACCATTATATGCCTGTTGTGCAGCAGCTATTTGTTCCTTTAATAAAACCGACTCTGCATAATAAGCCCTTATTTTATTAGCAGTACTCCACTGTTTGGCATTTAATTCATACGTGGTTTCTGCAATTTTTAATTTTGCTTGACGATATGCACCCTGTCCTTCTCTTAAGAAAATGGGGATTTTAAATTGCACACCCCATACATAATTATTTTGCAATAATGCTCCCCCAAAATCTTTGAAAACATTATAGCCTTGGTTAAGCAAATTTGCTTTAAAATTAAGTGTGGGCAACATCGATTGGTACTTCAATTTTCTTTCCACTTCTAATGCTTCCAATTCAAAATTTAAACTGCGCAATGAAGGGTTGTCTGCATTAGCCCTATTGATGAGTTCATCAGGATTGTCAACAGCCATATACATTTGAAACTGAACAGTATCGGGAACCAAATTAGCATTCAACAAATACGCCGTGTCTCGGTCATTCCATAGAAAGTTGGCCAATTCAAGTTGTGCAGTGGTCAATCGCACTTTTGCATCTGCTTGCAACATTTGAAATTGCTGCACTTGCGTTAAAGCTTCAATGGTATCAATTAAGGCTCTGTCGCCATTGTTATAAGCCAATTTTACCAAGCGAAATCGATCTAGACTCACTTGCAAAAACTGACGGTAAATACTAAATAATTGATAAGACCCTGCCCATTGCCAATAAGCATTGTAGGCTTCAAACAACAAGTCGTTCTGCATTTTAAGTCGATCTTGTTGGCTCTGTTGAGAAAACAAAGCGGCTTGTTGCAAATTGGCTCTGCGTTGATCAATTAATAAGCCTTTTAATAAAGGCATTTCCAATCCCAAATAGCTACTCTGTCCTCTGGTAATGGAGTTATTCAAAAACAAACCACCATTGTTCTCAACACCAGCTTTTAAATCTAATCCGCCTAGTCTGGTAGGTACTTTAAATTCAGGATTGGTTCTAAAGTAGTAATTCTTACCATCAAAAGTTTTTCTATCTGCATCCACTTCAATGACCGGATCAAATCCACCTCTTGCACTTAATAAAGCCGCATTCGCCTTTTCAACTTTAATATTAGCTTGCTTTGCAATCGGATGAAATGATCGCACTTGTTCAATAAATGCTTCAGGCGTCAAAACCTGCGCATTGAGTTGAACTACCCAACTACAGCCAATTAAAAACAATAATTTTTTCATGGCTATTTCCCTTTTTTATCTTTTGATTCACTGCCTTGCGCTGGTTGATAATATTCAGGAGGGAATCCATTTATATTTCGCCATAATTCGTAACCAATTGGCACATCTTTTAACAATGCAATTCCATTTGCACCACCACCCATTCTCAATTGTCTCGGCCAAGGCTTTTCTGATGGATCTTCAATCACTAATAACCTGAATTTTCCGTTACTACTTACAGAAGTTTCAACTGCAGCAACTCTCCCTCCAAATGTTCCGTAAGAAGCAGCAGGCCAGCCAGTGAAAACGATGGCAGGAAAACCATCAAAAACAAATCGAATTTTTTGACCGATAGCAAGCAATGGAAGATCCATTGGTTCAGCAAATAATTCTACTGCATATTTAATTTTATCAGGAACAATTTCGACAATCATGTCACCCTCTTTAACCATTTCGCCAATACCAGCTTTACGCGCCTTGGTAATTTGACCGTTTTGAGGAGCAGTAATATAATAAAGCTTATTACGAATATCGTAGTTACTATAAGCGTTCTGCAATTTAGCTACATCAGCTTCTCCTGTTGCCATATTAGACAATGAACCAAATTGCTCGCCTTGAGCTTTCGCTATTTTATCTGTATACTCTTGAATAGTTCCATTCTTTTCTATTCGAATGGCAGTTAATTCTTGTTTGGATTGCAAAAACTTATTTTCCGCACTGGTTTTTTTAGCACTAGCATTTTGAAAAGTAACTTTTCTTCTCTCGAAGTCTACCAAAGAAATGACTCCGCTATCCAACATATTTTTTGCAGCATCAATTTGTCTTTTTGCAACAGTTACTTCATTGATGACAGCTCCTAAATCAATGCTATCACTGATTACTTTTAAATTTTGTTGGCGAAGTTTTACATCTAACTGATCTAATTTCAAATCTCTAGCTTCTTCCAAAGCATTAATTTGAGAAGTAGCAGTTGCTGCTTTATTACCATATCCTTCTACTGCAATTTGTTTTGCATCAATTTGTTTTTGAGTTCTCTTGAGCAACTGAGGATCAAAATAGTCCGTTTTTACCTCACCAATTTGCATGATGGTATCTCCTTTCTTTACAAAATCACCTTCTTTAACGTACCATTTTACTACACTACCTGCTAAAACAGTATTCAATTCTTGTGGACGATCTTCTTGCCGCAATGCAGTAACAGCACCTTTTGCGCGAATATTCTGGGTCCAAGGTAAAAACAATACAACAATCAATAGAACCAAAGAGGCCCAAAGCCATTTCTTTACATTGTTCTTATCCTGTATCCTATAAATATGTTGGTAAGAACGAATAGGACTACTCTCAATAGCATCCTCTATTACCGTGCTGATAAATTTATTACTGTCCATAATTTTCATTTAAAAGTGGAGCAATAGTTGACCAATTACCTGATGCTTTTACAAAGCCTTCTTGTAGGTAAATAATCTTGTTGCAGCGAGCTGCGATTTCAACATCATTGGTTGCAATGATAACTGTTGCGTTCTCTTCAGAAAATATATAGTCTTGAATATTGTGCTTATATGTTTTCTCCAAAAAGTTAAGAGGTTCTTCTAACAGTAAGAGTCTTTTCTTACCTAATAGCGCCCTCAACAATAAAATGTCTTGTCTTATTTTACTATTTAATCGTTTTCCAGTTGGATCTAAAACGGTATCATAGCCTTTTGGTAAACTTTGTACAAAAGAAGTTAAACCACACCTATTTACTAAATCTGTCACTTCTTCATAAGTAATTTCTTCGCTGCCCATGGTAATATTTTCCCAGATTGTTCCATGAAAAATATCCTGTTGGCTCAATAATATTCCTGTTTGAGATCTTACAGAATTTAGGTTATAGTTACCCATAGGGACACCATCTAATAGAATGGAGCCCGTAAAATTGTTAAATGCACCTGTAAGCAATCTTAAAATAGTAGACTTACCCGAACCAGATTCTCCCATTATACAAATTTTATCACCTGGGTCTATATTTAAGCTCAGTCCTTCTAGTGCTTTGGAGTTATTTCCGTAGGTAAATCCTACATTTTCAAATAATAAAGACACGCCTTTAGTGGTGTCTGACAATATTACTGTTCCATGCTTTTCAATCTCGCTCTCTGTTATTTTACTTAATTTTTCGACAGAAGTAAGCAAATCATACACTTTATCCATATTCAAAATCAACTTCTCTACAGAAGCAATAATGCTTATGATAACAATATCTGCAGCAATAAACTGACCAATATTAATTTGTTGATCAACCAATAGAATAGCCCCTACAATTAACATAGCTGCAGTAATGACTACTTTAAATACAATAAGACTCCAGTATTGCGTAAGAAGCACTTTAAAATAACTGGTTCTTGCATCTAAGTATTTGGTTACAATTCCATCTGTTTTACGAATATTCAGTTTTGTACCCCTAGAATATTTAAATGATTTAATTACCCTTGCCATTTCTTCGAGCCATGATGCAGTGGCAAATTTCTGATCACTAGCCTCGATGCTAGCTTGAAATCCAGCAGGCAGAGTGTATCTCATAATTAGGTAAACAATTAAAGTAAGAACTGCGCCAAACCCAATAAAGACGGGATGATACATCGAAAGCAAAATCAATCCAAAAAAGATTTGAATGATAGCAGCAGGTACATCTAAGAGTAGTTTTTCTACCGCTTTTTGTAAGGAAACGGTATCAAAAAAACGATTGACTAGTTCAGGTAAATAATAGGCATCTAACTTTTCAATATTCATTTTGGGAAGCCTATCTGCAAACTCAAGTGAATAACGAACAAATAATTTTTGTTGGATTTTTTCGGTCACTTGTAATTGTCTAACCTGTAAGAGCCCTAAAAGTAAAACCGCAGCTACCACTAAAACAATCAGTATCACTATTGAGGTAGATAAAGAACCAGCCATTACAAACCCAATAATTGTTTGAATACCCAAAGGCATGGCTAAACTTAAAATTCCAGCTAGTATGGCAAATGCATAAATGGAGGAAACATCTTTTTTATCTAAACTGAGTAACCCCAAGATTTTACGGGCAGCACCCATTGGTGAAACAGCATTCTTATTTTTTTCCATCGCGGGCAAATATTACAAGTATTGTACCTAAACCAAGTTTAAGCCCAATAAGCTTTTGTGAAAGTAATCTTTTGAATATTCCTATTATGTATAAATCCATTAAAAATAGTTATATTATAAATCATCAAACTCATAAATCTCGTCAATATGGGTACCGGCAATCATCTCATATATCGGTTTTACCAATCCATCTTGCAAGCCATATACCCAGCCATGTAAGTCTGGTGCTTGCCGCTCCCTCCAAGATTTTTGGATTATGGAGGTTTTAGCAAGATTTAAAACCTGTTCTTGAACATTTAACTCAATCATTCGGTTCAATTGTACTTCTTCATTCTTTATCGAGTCTATTTCTTCCCGATGAAATCGATGTACGTCTTTAATATTTCTAATCCATTTGTTAATAATCCCAAAATTATGGTTGGTCATGGCTGCTTTTACACCACCACATCCATAATGCCCACAAACAATAATATGTTTCACTTTTAACACATGAACTGCATACTCAAGTACGCTTAACAAATTAAGATCAGTATGAACCACCATATTGGCAATATTCCGATGTACAAATATTTCTCCTGGTTGTGTACCCGTAATCTCATTTGCAGGAACCCTACTATCACTGCATCCAATCCATAAAAATTCGGGAGATTGTACATGCACGAGTCTATTAAAATAATCTGGGTCGTCTGCTAACTTTTCTTGAGCCCAAGCCTTATTTTCTAATAATAAACGTTCATATGAATTCATAAATAAAGATTAAGGCTGTTTAAATAATAAATGGATTGGCTTATAATTCCCTTTTTTAATAGTTACGGATATACCTCTTGAAGGTGCGATGCTAATAAAATCATTTATTTCTTCAATAATATCTTTGTCAATAAAATCTGCCCTAGTTGCATCAATAATTACATTTGAATGATTCGGAAAAGATTCTAAATGTTTTTTTATAATGGGCTTATTTAAAAAGGAGACATCTTTTCTTAATCGGATTAAGAAATTATTGTTGTCGTTTGCAACCAATATAGCCGATCTGAAATTACTCCTTACTAAATAAAATAAACTCACCAACATCCCAACAACAATACCTGTCAACATATCCGTGAATAAAATAGCTAATACGGTTGCAACAAAGGGCATAAACTGATCCCAACCTTTGGCATAAAAAGATTTAATTTCAGTAAAACTGACTAATTGAAAACCTGTAAATAACAAAACTGCAGCAAGCGCAGATAAAGGAATCTTACTTAAAATGGTGGGAATAAATATCACACAGAATAACAATAATATGCCATTGAAAATGGCGGATAATTTAGATTTTGCTCCAGCATTTACATTTACAGAACTCCTGATAATGACCGAAGCCAAAGGCAAACCACCAATTAAACCAGAAAATATATTCCCGATTCCTTGTGCTTTTAGCTCTTGATTGGTAGGAGTAATTCTTTTTAATGGATCTAGTTTATCAACTGCCTCTACAGCTAACAGTGTTTCTAAACTAGCAATAACAGCCAAAGAAAAAGCGGTTACCCAAACAGTAGGATTCAGCAAATATTTAAAATCAGGGAAAGTGAAAAAAGTAAAGAAATCTGGAAGATTTTTTGCCACTGGTAGATTGACCAAATGAGATTCAGCTATCACAAAATCTGAACCAATCAAGGGCATAAAATAACTTAATGCCAGTGCTATTATAACCGCCAATAATGGACCTGGCAATCTTGCTAAAAAATTATTTTTTTTCAATAGATTTCTTTGCCAAATCAGCAAAGTAAAAAGACAGACCAATCCAACGATGAATGCGGGTGTATTGATAGCATTAAATGCATACAGTATCTCTGTAAAAGTATTGTGTTGATCATTTTGCAAAAACCCTTCATCCCCTTCAAAGTCTGCATCATAGCCTAAAAAATGGGGAACTTGCTTTAGTATCAATATCAATCCTATGGCGGTTACCATCCCTTTAATTACTGCATTAGGTACAAAATGCGCAATCACACCTGCTTTCAAATATCCAAAAACAACCTGTAAAATACCTGCCAAAACTACCGTTACTAAAAAAGCTTCAAATGATCCAAGCTTGCCTATGCCTACTACTACAATTCCGGTAAGTGCAGCCGCTGGCCCTGAAACACTGAGCTGTGATCCACTTAAAATCCCAACAACAATACCCCCCACTATTCCTGCAATAATACCTGAAAACAAAGGTGCCCCTGAACCCAAGGCAATACCAAGGCAAAGGGGCAACCCTATCAGCAATACAACAATAGAAACTAAAATATCCGATGCTGTATGCTGTAAATTATTTTTCATCTTAAATATTTAATCCGCCACAAGCGCTAATAACCTGACCAGTAATATACGAACTCATATCGCTTGCTAAGAATAAAGTAGTGTTAGCTATTTCTTCAGCTTTTCCAAATCTACCTAAAGGAATTTTTTGTAAAAATTGAGCCGCGCCCTCTCCATCTTTTAAATAATGAGTCATATCTGTTTCTACAAATCCTGGCGCAATTGCATTACAACGAATATTTCTAGATCCTAATTCTGCCGCAATCGATTTAGTAAAACCAATTATACCTGCTTTACTTGCAGCATAACTACTTTGACCAGCGTTTCCTCTAATACCAATAATTGAACTCATATTGATGATACTACCTTGCTTTGCTTTCATCATTGGACGAATTACTTGCTTGGTCATATTATAAATACTCTTCAAATTAATATCAATTACTTCATCCCATTGCTCTTCGGTCATTCGCAACAGTAAATTATCTTTCGAAATACCCGCATTGTTAACACAAACATCAATGGCACCAAACTCTTTCATAGTATCGTTGACCAACAATTCGCAATCTGCAAAAACACCTGCATTGCTTTTAACTGCTTTCACTTTTACTCCAAACGCTTCTATCTGCGTAGCTAATGCAGCAGCTTTTTCAGCGCTACTATCACTAACATAAGTAAATACGATATTACTACCTTGTTCTGCTAATTTTAAAGCAATAGCTGCCCCAATTCCACGGGCCGCTCCAGTAACAATAGAAACTTTACCTTCTAATAATTTCATTTGATTCAATTAAAATATTCTACAAATAAAAACTTTTTATTTCATCTATAAATATACGCTCGTTACTTAGCCTAGGCACTTTGTGCTGGCCGCCAAGTTTACCTTTTTGTTTAAGCCAGTTATTAAAAGAACCCGTGCTCAATACATGTACTACAGGCATAGAGAGTGCAATGTCTTTGTGTCGTTTGGCTTCATAATCGCTATTTAAACTTTTTAAAGCAGCATCTAATTCAACTACGAATGCATCTATCGAATTTGGCTTTTGCTCAAATTCAATCAGCCATTCATGTGCACCCTGATTTTGTTCTCCAAAATAAATAGGAGCCGCAGTATAATCGCTCACCAATAAGCCTGTTTTTTCACAAGCTATTGCAATCGCTTTATCGGTATTGTCTGCAATTAATTCTTCGCCAAAAGCATTAATATACTGCTTAAGTCTACCAGTCACTTTAAGTTTAAAAGGAAATTTGCTGATAAACTGCACGGTGTCTCCAACCAAATAGCGCCATAATCCACCGTTGGTGCTAATGACCAAGGCATAATTTTCGCCAACAACCACTTCCTTTAAGCCAATGGTTTTAGGATTGGGCTTTCCATATTCATGAACCGGCATGAACTCATAAAAAATACCGTTTTCAGTAAACAAAAGCATACCCTCTTCTTCAGGAGAAACTTGAGCAGCAAAAAAGCCTTCACTAGCATTGTACATTTCTAAATAACTACACCCTTCGCCAATGAGTTGTTGAAACTGCGATCGGTAAGGGGTGAATGAAACACCTCCATGAATATATAGTTCCAAATTCGGCCAAACTTCTTTTAGTGTTTGTTTGCCAGTTATAGCTAGAATCCTTTTGATTAAAATTAAAGTCCAAGTAGGAACACCAGAAATAGAAGTAACATCTTCTTGAATAGTGTGATGGGCCATTTTTTCAATTTTCTCCTCCCACTCATCCATCAAAGCAATAGAAAGTTCTGGGGTCCGTATCCAATTTGCCCATATAGGCGTGTTTTGTAATAGCACGGCACTTAAATCGCCAAATTGAATGTCTTCATTAAGCTGACTAATTTGATGACTACCCCCAATCACGAGACCCTTTCCGGTTAACAAATCACTCTCTGTTCTACTATTGTAGTACATAGTGAGCACATCTTTGGCACTCTGAAAATGACAATCTTCTAAACTTTCTTGGGTTATTGGAATAAACTTACTCTTATCGTTAGTGGTACCACTGCTTTTTGCAAACCAATTAATGGGCGTGTTCCAAAGTACATTCTCTTCACCAGCCATAATACGATCGATGTAAGGTTTTAAATCTTCGTATTCATGAATCGGAACAGACTCTTTAAATTTTCTGATATTAAAGAGTTGATTAAAGCCGTACTTTCTGCCAAACTCTGTGTATTGCCCATGTGTAATCAAGTCTTGTAATACTTCACGCTGAGAAGCAATTGGATCATTAACCCATTGCTCAATGCGCCAATGCCTTATTCTGGCCAAACGAGATATTGCAGGACTTAATAACTTCATAAATTATGTTCGCTATTTTCCTTTGCCATATCAATAATCCAATCTTTGCGTTTTAATTCAAAGTTGGTACCCAAATACAATCTGCGAACCTGCTCATCTTCTGCCAACTCTTCTGCAGTGCCGTGCTTAAAGATTTTGCCTTCAATTAAAAGGTATGCCCTATCACAAATAGAAAGGGTTTCATTCACATTATGGTCGGTAATTAAAATACCAATGTTTTTATACTTTAGTTTAGCAACAACCCCTTGAATATCTTCCACTGCAATAGGGTCAACGCCTGCAAAAGGCTCATCTAATAAAATAAATTTTGGATCAACTGCTAGAGCGCGGGCTATTTCGGTTCTTCTTCTTTCGCCGCCACTTAAGCTATCCCCATTGTTTTTTCTAACATGATGTAAATTAAACTCGTCTAATAAAGACTCCATTTTATGCTGCCTTTCAGCCTTGGTTAAGGTAGTCATTTCTAGAACAGCCATAATATTGTCTTCCACGGTTAACTTTCTAAAAACACTAGCTTCCTGAGGAAGATAACCAATACCCATTTGAGCTCTTTTGTACATTGGTAGTTTGGTGATATCCTGATCGTTCAAGAAAACGCTACCCTCATCGGGCTTAATGAGCCCAACTACCATGTAAAAACTAGTGGTTTTACCAGCCCCATTAGGGCCCAATAAACCCACAATTTCTCCCTGTTTAACGTTTACAGAAACATTATTTACAACGGTTCTACCCTTGTAACTTTTGTAGAGGTTATTGGTTTGAATAGTCAAGTTCACCGGTAACGCTTTGTACAAATGTAATATGTCGTTTGTATATTGCGACATGAAAGTTACTGAACATATTCAACAGGCCAAAGACACATTAATTTCATTTGAAGTTTTACCACCATTAAAAGGTAAAACTATCCAACATGTTTTTGATCATTTGAACCCGTTGATGGAGTTCAAGCCTTCTTGGATAAATGTAACCTATCATAGAAGCGAAACGGCTTTCAAGAAAAAGGTAGATGGCACTTTTGAAAAAGTAGAAGTGCGCAAGCGCCCAGGTACCGTTGGGATTTGTGCCGCTATTATGAACCATTACCGCATTGATACTGTGCCGCACTTTATTTGTGGAGGATTTAACAAAAGAGAAAGTGAAGACGCCCTGATAGACCTCAACTTTTTAGGAATTGACAACGTTTTGGTATTAAGAGGGGATGCTGCTAAAAACGAAGCCAGTTTTGAACCAGAAACAGATGGTCACAAATTTGCTATTGATTTACAAAAACAGGTGGTCAATTTAAACAGCGGTATTTATTTAGACGAAGACATACAAAATGGAGGAAAAACCAATTTCTGTATTGGAACTGCTGGTTATCCAGAAAAACATTTTGAAGCCCCTAATTTAGAAATAGACTTACAACGTTTAAAAGACAAAGTAGATGCAGGTGCAGATTATATCATGACACAAATGTTTTTTGACAATCAGAAATTCTATGATTATGTAAAAGCATGTAGAGATATGGGTATTACCGTTCCTATCATACCAGGATTAAAACCGATTACAAATAAAAAACAGTTATCCGTTTTGCCTAGAATATTTCATGTAGACATCCCAACCGATTTATCTAATGCAATTTCAAAATGTAAAACAGATGCCGATTGTGAGCAAGTAGGAACTGAGTGGCTCATACAACAAAGCAAAGAGCTCAAAGCCTTTGGAGTACCTGTTTTGCACTATTATACCCTAGGAAAACCTAAGGTAATTTGGAATGTGGTAAATGCAGTTTATTAAAACTGGATAAATCCGAATAATTGATAATTGATTAGCGATTAATTGATAGAGGTGCCGCTGAAATTTTGATAATTTTGGCAAAATCAATTAAATCGGGATGCTTCAGTTACTCAATAGCATATCAAAAGCCAATAGTGCATTACTTTCAGAAGGTGATATAGATAAAGCAATCAATGATGTACTAGCTATTCTTGGCTATGCTACACAAGTAGATAGAGTATACGTTTTTACCAATAAAAAAATCGAAGACGATATAAGATTATTTTATACTCATGAGTGGTGTAAGGAGGGAATTGACCTGCAAATAGGCAACCCAGAACTTAGTAACCTTTCATATGATTTATTTCCAACCTTATACGATACGCTATCACAAGACAAGTATACCTATGGATTAGTTGAAGAAATACCGAATCCCTTTTTTCGAGAAATTATGGAATCCCAGGGTATCTTAACCTATCTATTCGCCCCCATTTTTTGCGACGGTGAATACTGGGGCTGGATGGGATACGATAATTGCACAACTAGAGATAAATGGGAGCCCGAAGTAGTGCAAGCGTTATACTCAGTAGCAAGAAATATTGGAATCAGATTATCTAGGGAAAAAGCAACCCTAGAGCAAAATAAGCTACTAGTTAGATTTGAAATGACCATTAAAGCATCGCAACAAGGCATGTGGGAATGGGATATCGTGAACAATAAATTAAACTACTCACCAATTTTCATGGAAATGTTAGGCTATGAACCTAATGAATTTGAACATACCTATGAGAATTGGAGAATAAGGGTACACCCAGATGATTTAGAACATACAGAAAAAATTTTAGAAGCGTATTTTACAAACGCAACAGAGACCTATCAAAATGAATTCAGGATTCAACATAAAGCAGGTCATTATTTATGGATTAATGGATTCGGTATTGCCAAAAGAGATCCACAAGGCAAACCTACGTATATGGTAGGGACCCATGTTGATGTTACAGCATTAAAAAAGCAACAGGAAATTTTAGAAGAGCAAAAGAACGAATTTGATAAGCTGATCAATAACTTGGGAGAAGCTGTATTTAGATTGAACAGCTACAATGAAATTACTTTCATGAATCATTACTGGCAAGAAATTTCAGGTTTTAGCATCAATGATTGTATCAATCAACCAATCACCGCTTTTTTTGAAGCATCAGATAAAACAACCATTGCCACACAAATTGAAGGTTTAAAGAAAACTGAATCTGGCAGAGCAACTATTGAAGTGAAACTCAAACAAAAAAATAAGCAATGGCGATGGGTAGAATTATTATTGAGAGAAAACAAGGCACTGACTGAAAAAGATTACTTTATTGCAGGTAACATTATTGATATTCATGATAAAAAGATAGCGCTAGAAAAGGAAAAAGAATTGGCTGAACTAAAAGCAGGATTCGTATCATTAACCTCGCACCAGTTTAGAACGCCACTCACAGTCATTTTTTCAAATATTGAAGTGATTGAGATGTATGCGAAAAAGTTAAATGTAACATTGTCTGATACCATCAAAGGTTCAGCATTAAAAATTAAGGATCAGATTGATCGCATGACCCAACTAATGGATAATATCTTATTGGTTGGAAGATACGATGCCAAGCAATTAGCATATAATTTACAGCCCATTGACTTATCGCAATTTATCAGATCAATTGCCAAAACTTATTTTCAAAATGAACCAGACGGAAGAAAGCTGGTGATTAAAGAAGAATTGTCTACCCAACAAGTAGCTGCGGACGAATTATTGTTTATGCATGTACTAACCAATATTATTTCCAATGCCTTTAAATACTCAGTAGGTACAGCCAACCCAGAATTGTCTATTTATTATAAAGACAGTCTAGCCTATATCAGTATAGAAGACAGCGGTATTGGAATTCCAGAAGATGAGATTGAAAAAGTTTTTCATTCATTTTATAGAGCATCCAATACAATTACGTATCAAGGTTCAGGTTTAGGACTATCGGTAGCTAAACAATTCATGGAATTGCATGGAGGAAAAATCAGTTTAACAAGTACCTTAAACAAGGGCACTACTGTAACCCTTTGTTTACCAACTATTGCATAAGTTATTTTGAAGCAAAAGCACTTGAATAAGATTTTGGCGGTTTACCATATTTCTTTTTAAAGCAATGACAAAAGTAAGCAACTGAGTTAAAGCCAGATTGGAAAGAAACTTGTTTAACACTGGTATTACCCTGACGCAATAACACTTCTGCCTTCATTAGCTTTATCTCTGTAATGTATTGCTTTGGTGTCATTTTATATTTAGCCTTAATCATTCGTTCTAATGTAGATACACTAACAGACATTTTTTTAGCTATTGAAGGAATTGTATTTAAATCATCGTCATTTAATTTTTCAACAATAGCTTCAAATGAATCATCAAAAAAATCTTTTGATTGACTTACAGCAGTAGCCCTAGTAGATAACAATCTACTTTGCTTAGCATTCTCTTCATTAACCTGTACAATACCAGTAAGGTTTCTGATTTTAAGTAAGAGCTCTTTAGACTTAATTGGCTTTACTAAGAAATCGTTTGCACCCAGTTCTAAACCCTGTATAATTTTATCTTCACCAGACATTCCGGATATAATAATAACTGGTACTCTATTAGTAGATGGATTGCTTTTGAATAATCTTAACAATGAGAAGCCATCCAAAGGATAAGGTAACATTAAATCCAATAAAATAATATCCGGATTAAAGCTGCGCAAAATTTCTAATGCTTCATTTCCATCTGCAGCACCCGCTACTTCATATGTTTCTTGAAGTATTACTTCAAGTGACATTCTTAGCATTTTGGTGTCTTCTACAATTAATACCTTCTTTTTCATATTCATGAATTCAAATTATTGGTTCAAAGAAATTTCAGTTTTTATTCCAGCTGGTTCGATGTCATCAAAATATAGTTGACCACTTTGGCTATTAATAATTAACAATGATAGGGCAAGTCCTATCCCTAAACCTTGCTGCTCAAATTTGGATCGCTTGATTTGACCAATAAAACCAGACTGTATACGAAGCTCAGCCGCTTTGCAAGTAGTACCTTGATCTAATATAGAAATATGAACTTGATTAGAATCGTTAGTGATACTTATACTTACTGTTGAATTCTTTTCGCTAAACTTAAAAGCATTATCAATCAATTCATATAACGCAATGGAAAATAATTCTAAACTAACATTAATTTCGGATGTCTCCATATGCAAAAAAACTAAATCGGATAACCGATTATAATCACCTGCTATCTGCGTAGCTAAATCTTTAATTAAAGTATCAACACTTACTTTACTACGGTCGCTAAAAGGGGCAATGCCAGACAGCTTTAAATCATAATACACTTTGATTTTACTAAAAGTCTGTTGCAAACGATTACTCGACTTCTCTAAATAATGACAGAAATCTTCTATTTCATGATTTGCCAAATCATTTGCTTTCTGTTTAATAAGATTGGTAAATGAGAGAATACCATGCATGGGTGTTTTAAACTCATGACCTACCATTAACAATATGGTTTGTTCTAAACTATTCACTAAATTTTTTAAATGAAGCTCTAATTGATCCTTGCGTTCTAATCTTCTTTCAATAGACTGCAATAATTCGGCACTCTTAAATGGTTTAAAAATATAATCATCCGCACCTAAGTTCATACCCGTTCTTAAATCATTGTACTGTGCTTTTGCAGTTAAAAAAATCAAGGGTGTTTCTATTTCGTTTTTTCTTAACTGTTCTAGTAAACCAAAACCATCTAGTACGGGCATCATTACATCGCATAGAATTAAATCTGGTTTTTTCTCAATTGCTTTTTGTAGACCAACTTGTCCATTTTCTGCAACTTCTACTATAAAATCGTTTAGCTCTAAAATCGTTTTCAATGAGTCACGAATATCTCTCTCATCTTCCACTACTAAAATATACTTATTCATAATTTCATTATTTTTTAAGATCATAAGAAAATCTAATTGTTACTATTGTTCCTTTATTTTTTTTACTCCTCACCCGCATAGCTCCTTTGTGGTGGTCGGTAAAATATTTTATAGTCATTAAACCCAAACCAGTACCTTCTATATCACCTACATTCGACCCTCTAATAAATGGCTCTCCTAACTTAGTAATTTCAGCTTCATCAATTCCAATCCCCTTATCTGATATTGTTATAAACCACCAAGCAGGAGTATAACTAATACGAATCAATGGAGCTTCACTTGTATTAGCAGAATATTTAAACGCATTGTTTAAAAGATTAGTTAAAATATGTCTCAACATGGTCTTGTCAAACTTGACTGCCTTATGATTGCCTTTAATGATTACTTGTAAAATTCTTCCATCGCTCCAGGGATTATAAGACTCTTCTTTAATTTCTCCCAGCAATTCTTTAACATTGATTCTTTCAAATTGTGGCTGAATTTTACCCGATTCTATTTTACTGATAAACAAAAAGTCGTTCATTAGTTGGGTCATTTTATCAACCTGACCTATTATTCGGGTAAGATAAGTCTCTCCTTTTTTCACTTCCATTAAAGGAAGCTTGCTATAAATCATTTCTAATATCTCTGCACTTGATAATATGACAGACAGTGGTGTTCTAAGTTCATGCGAAACCATCGACATGAAATTTGTTTTCATATTACTTAGGCTACGCTCCCTCATTGCAGTATCTAACAAATCTTTTTCTGCATTTAACTGGTCTGTTATATCAGAAAAAAAGATAGCTACAATTTGCCCCCTACCTTCTACTTGATTAAACCTTGCCATATAGTAGCGGAGGTTTCTTAATCGACCATTTTTATCGGTAATGATAATCTGATTTTCTTTTCCTGGTAAAATGGAAATTCCACTGAATACACTAAATAAGGTTTTTCGGAACTGCTCTAATCCAGACTCGATTAGTCTAAATATGTTGTTTTCACCTAACATTTCCTTCTCTAAGCCAGTTAATTTTAACCATTGAGAATTTACAAAATTAACAGTACCTGTCATGTCTAAGGTAATAACCAGTTGGTCAATATTATTAAACATGGAACGCAACTCATCATAATATTGCTGTAGCCTCAATTCGCCTTCTCTGATATTAGTGATATTTATTCCATAACCAATTATATACTCCACTATTCCGCCCTTACCCAAAACCGGAGAGAATCTTCGCAAATTGTAAACCTTATTCCCTAAGCGATCCAAATTGGTTTCTTCAAATTCTATAGTCTGTTTATTTTGGAGCGCTTTTTCAAAATACATTCTTCGACTGGTAGCTGCATCTGTTGGTTTATCATTGAATTTGCAATAGTCAAAATCATCTTTACCTATAATCCAATCTCTAACTTCCTTGTTTGATATAGCCACTCTATTTACAAACAAATAACGGTGCGAGGGATCAAAAATGGCAATATCTGCTGGTATATTATCTAATAAGTCTTCGTAGAAATGACGTTCAGAATGAGCAGTACTAATGATTTTCACCTCGGCATCTGGCCTTTTATATAACCATAAATGACCACTAATGTCTCCATTGATGGTCATTGGCTTGTAATCTCTTAATAGTACTTGTCCGTCAGCAAATTTGATTTCTTCATTTAATACTTCAATACCATTTGCATAAATGGATTCTGTTCTTGATAGAAATAAAGAGGGCTCTAAAAAATATGCTGCAGAATCAACTGCATTGTCTTTACAATTAGTTCCAATTAATACTTCGCATGGTGCATCTATTCCAAAGATGGTACAAAATTGTTGATTCACATAGAGGACTGTATGATCTGACGATTCAAATAGAACTGCGTTGGGCAGGCTATTGAATATAAAAGTCAACTGGTCTTTTGTCAGATTCATCACGTAATTATTTTTTCATTGATACTCTGTTAATAAATGCCATTTTAGAGTTCACTTTTACCTTTTTGTAAATGTTCTTTATATGCTCATTTACGGTAGTATAGGACACGTTTAAAATGGTAGAAATTTCTTTATAACTAGAGCCTGCAAGCAATAATTCTGCAACTTGTATTTCTCTTTGAGTTAAACCAAACTCTTGAAACCGTTCAATTCCTCCATCAGGATTAAACTTCGTTCTTGCCGTTTGAATAAGACGGGTTACTGTTTCTGGCTCCAATACAGTTCCACCAGATTTAAGTGTTTCAAGTTTGCTTTGCAATTCTGCAAGCCTAAAAGGCTTAAGTAAAAAACCATTGGCTCCATTCATCATGGCTTGCCATGCAACCAATGGATCTTCCATACCTGATACAACCAAAATTTTAACCCCGGGGTAATAGCTGCTGATGATTGAAATAGCATCTAAGCCAGAAATACCAGGTAAGCCAATATCAAGCAATATACAATCTGGTACTATCCCTGCGTCTTCCCGAATACTAATCCATTTTTCAATTCTATTACAAGAAAAAACCAAGGAAAGGTCTTTTTG
>QLAH01000242.1_pt1 | contig 39532 bp, 33 predicted proteins | sample 4693081 | NCBI WGS metagenome assembly QLAH01 (sample SAMN09425401, study PRJNA476045) | Lake water metagenome, whole genome shotgun sequencing project. | reverse complement strand
TTTTGATTGTACATGGTTTTAGCAGTTACTCTTACAAATTTGAACAATATATACTCGCTCTTATCAAAGAAGGATTCGAAGTATTGGCTTTTGATGCTCCTGGCCATGGAATTAGTGATGGAAAAAGAATCCATTCATTAATTTACCGTGATACTATTTTAGCAATAGAAGCAAATTTTGGCCCTTTATATGGTGTAATTGCCCACTCAATGGGAGGTCTGGCGGCAGCTTTGGCTTTTGAATCTATGTTAAACACCAGCGAAAGAAAATTAGTATTGATTGCCCCTGCAACCGAAACGAAAAGTGCAATTGAAAATTTATTCACACTGATCCCTGTTAAACCAGCCGTAAAACAAGCATTTCACCAATATGTTACCAATTTGGCAGGAAAACCAATTAGTTATTTTTCTGTTGCCAGGGTGGTAAGAACATTGAAAGCTCGAGTTTTATGGATACATGACGAAACTGATACCATCTGTACTTTTAAAGACGTAGAACCCTTATTATCAGAAACCATCCCTTCAACAGAATTCTTTATTACCAAGGGTTTAGGTCATAATCAAGTATACAAAGAAGCCAGTACTAGAGATCGAATTTTGGCATTTATCCAATCCCCTCCAAATGGAGATTTTTTATGATTTAACGGTTTCCCCTAATATTGCAATGCATTTGATCCTAATAATTGAAGTAAAACCGTAGAACCGGATTTCGTACATGGCTAAAAATTTACTGATCGTTGAGTCGCCCGCAAAAGCAAAAACCATTGAAAAAATTCTAGGTAAGGATTTCGATGTGAGAAGTTGTTATGGTCATATTAGAGACCTCGAAAAGGACGATATGGGCATTGATGTGAATAATCATTATCTACCTAGGTATAAAGTTCCAGACGAAAAAGAAAAAGTAGTTAAGGAGCTAAAACAGATGGCCAAAAAAGCAGATGAAGTATGGTTGGCATCGGATGAGGACCGCGAAGGAGAAAGCATTAGTTGGCATTTGGCCGAAGTATTAGGTTTAGACCCGAAAGTGACTAAGCGAATAGTATTTCACGAAATAACTGCCCCAGCTATTAAAAAAGCAGTTGATAATCCAAGGATCATCAACATGAATTTAGTTAATGCACAACAAGCAAGAAGAGTATTAGATCGTTTGGTAGGATTTGAGCTGAGCCCAGTTTTATGGCGCAAGATTGGAATGCAAAGAAGCCTCAGTGCAGGAAGGGTTCAGAGTGTTGCAGTAAGATTAATTGTAGAAAGAGAGCGAGAAATCAATCACTTTATTTCGGAAAGCTCGTACAAAATAGAAGCCATTTTCAGTGCTATAGACATCAATGGGAAACCGGTACAGTTTAAAGCAGAAGGACCAGGAAGATTACATACATCTGAAGAAGCTGAGGCTTTTTTAGAAAGTTGTAAAAAAGCAGGATACACAGTAAAAGACATACAGGTTAAACCAGCCAAAAGAACCCCAGCTGCTCCTTTTACCACTTCTACCCTACAGCAGGAAGCTTCTCGTAAAATGGGATATAGTGTTAGCAAAACCATGCTGATTGCACAAAAGCTATACGAAAGTGGTAAGATTACCTATATGCGTACGGATAGTATTGCATTGAGTGAAACAGCATTAGCAGATATAAGTAAAGAAATCAATCATAGTTACGGTGCTAAATATCATCAACCCCGCAAATTCAAAAATAAAAATGAAAATGCACAAGAAGCGCACGAAGCTATCCGTCCTACCTATATGAGCAATCATACAGTTGAAGACGATGAGTGTAAGCGTTTATATGAATTGATTTGGAAAAGAACCATTGCCTCACAAATGAGTGATGCTGCTTTCGAAAAAACCACTGCAAAAATTGAAATAAGCACTAATAAAGAAACACTTACTGCCAGTGGAGAAGTGATGCAGTTCGACGGATTTTTAAAAGTATACATGGAGGGCAAAGACGAAGAAGATGAGGAAAGTACCGAAGGAATGCTCCCTCCTATTAAAGTAAATGAGCAATTGAATTTCTTGTACATGAATGCCAGCGAGAAATTCACTAAGCCAGCAGCAAGATATACTGAAGCATCCCTAGTAAAAAAATTGGAAGAGCTGGGCATTGGCCGCCCCTCTACTTATGCTCCCACTATTTCAACTATTATGAAACGCAACTATGTAGAAAAGCGTGATAAAGAGGGCATAAAAAGAGCTGCAGCCTTATTAACACTTACTCCCAATAATCAAATTGAAAAAGAAATTATTCAAGAAAACACAGGGGCCGAAAAAAGCAAATTATTCCCAACAGATTTAGGAATGGTAGTTACCGACTTTTTAAAGCAACACTTTAATAAAGTCATGGACTTTGGTTTCACTGCTAAAATAGAAGCAGAGTTTGATGAAATTGCAGGAGGCAATTTAAAGTGGAGCAATATGATTGATGGTTTTTATAAACCATTTCATGAAACCATTGAACATACTTTAGAAAATGCTGAGCGCGCTAAAGGCGAAAGAGAATTGGGTATTGATCCTATTTCAGGAAAAAGAGTCATAGCTAGAATGGGTCGTTATGGTCCAATGGTTCAAATTGGTGATACCAGTGATGAGAACGACAAAGCTAAATTTGCAAAATTAAAGCAATCACAAAGCATCGAAACCATCACCATGGAGGAAGCAATGGAATTATTTTCATTGCCAAAAACATTAGGAGAATATGAGGGTGCGGAACTTTCTGTGAATATTGGAAGATTTGGCCCCTATATTAAATTAGGGGAGCAATTCATTTCTATTCCTAAAGGAGAAGACTTACACGAAATGGATTTGAATCGTGCTATTGAATTATTAAAAGAAAAGCAAGCTGCTGATGCGCCAGTAGCATTTTATGATGAACTACCCGTAACTAAAGGAAAAGGGAGATTTGGACCTTTCATTAAATGGAACGACTTATTCATTAATATTCCAAGGGCGTACAATTTTGATTCATTAAGTCAACAAGACATTAATGAATTGATTGAGAAGAAAATGGAAAAAGAAGCCAATCGTTTTATTAAACAATGGCCTGCCGAAAAAATTGCCATTGAAAATGGAAGATGGGGTCCATTCATTCGTTTCCAAAAGAAGATGCTCAAATTAGGAAAGCAAGCAGATGGAAATAAATATACTCCAGAAACCATTGCCAACATTGAACTAGAAGAAGTTAAGCGTTTAATTGAAGAACAGGTTCCTGGGGCATTTACAAAGAAAGTTTCAACTAAAAAAGCTGCTCCCAAAAAAGCCGCAACCAAGAAAGCAGTTGTTAAAAAAGCAGCTCCAAAGAAAGCCGCAACTAAAAAAGGGGCAAAAAAATAATCATTGCTTCTACCTAAATAGCATAAAAAACTCCGACCAATGATCGGAGTTTTTTTATAATACCTTATAAGGAATAATTTAGTTGTTGTGGCGCATAAAATATGCTACCCTAGAAAACTAAGCTCTTCCCATTTCTCTTAAGAAACGCACGTGAGCAACTACTGCTCTACGCATCGTTGGATATTCAATATATTGAATTTGATGTTCTTGGCAAACCTTCTTTACAATTTCACTAATTGCAGGATAATGTACATGTGAAATCTTAGGGAACAAATGGTGTTCAATTTGAAAGTTCAATCCACCTACTAACCAACTGATTAATTTATTTTTTGTAGCAAAGTTTGCAGTAGTCTTAATTTGGTGAGCAGCAAATTCATCAGGTAGTTTATGTGTCTCAATATCGGCAATTGGAAATTCAGTGTGCTCGACTGTATGTGCTAATTGAAACACAATACTCAATACAAAGCCAGCAAAGAAAGTCATGACCACAAAACCAATTACCCAGTTAACCCAGCCAACAATTGCAACAGGAATTACGATGAAAACTGCAGCATGATACACTTTAACTGCCCAGAATTCTATATGATCAGCAGTGCTCATTTTTTTCAAAGGAACATTGCCAATTTTTTGGGTAAAATATTTTTTATAATCAGTAAAGAATATCCAGAATACATACAACAACATATACAAAATCCAGAAATATAAATGTTGAAATTTATGTGCACCAATTCGCTTTTGTGTTGGGGCCATACGCATTAAGATACCCACTTCAATGTCATCGTCTACTCCATCAATATTGGTAAAGCTGTGGTGAATCATATTATGTTTCATATTCCACATAAAATGATTCGCTCCTAACAAACTGATAGAAGAAGCTGCAATTTTATTAACCCAACGATTGGTGCTAAAACTTCCATGGCTACCATCGTGCATAACATTAAAACCAATTCCAGCAACCAGACCACCGAGTAAAATACACTCAGCTAAAGCAAAATACCAGATAGGGGTAAAAAACACCAAGTGGGTATACACAATTACAAATGCAATGACCATTACAATTGCTTTTGTAAATAACTTAGGTGTACCTGTTGCATCAATGCCTCTTTCGTCAAAATAAGCTTGTACTCTTTTTTTCAACTCTAAGTGAAGGGATTGCTTAACAGCAGGAAATTTGGGGATAGTAAATGTACTCATTCAAAAAAATTAATAATGGCAAAGTTAACCCTTAACATTCAGTTTCGGTGTTAATACTACTAATTTAAGGCAGAAATGACAATTCAACGACTAACTGTTTAAATTATTATGTCTAGATTTTACCTTCTATCCACAAGAGTGGAATAACTTATGCTTGACTATTCAGCAAAAATTAATTTAGTTTGATGAGAATTTAAGCTCAATATGCAGGAGACCAAAGAATTAAATGCCCTGTTTACCCTCATAGATGACCCAGATGAAGTTGTTTATACAACTGTAACAGAAAAACTGGTTGGCTATGGAAAACCAGTTATTCCAAATTTGGAACATCTTTGGGAAACTACGCCAAATGAAGTAATCCAAGAAAGAATTGAAATGATTATTCATCGGTTACATTTTACCGATTTACAAAACGATTTAACAGAATGGAATAGTAGTGCATGCCCTGATTTACTATTTGGAGCATTACTTATCGCTAAATTTCAATATCCCGATTTACCTGTTGCACCTGTTGTGCATGATATCGAAAAAATTAGAAGAAATGTTTGGTTAGAACTAAACAGTTTTTTAACCCCCTTAGAACAAGCCAATGTTTTAAGCAGTATAATTTATAATTATTATCATTTAAAAGGAATAGAATTAAAGTATGAAAACCCCGACGAGTTTTTCATACATAAAGTACTAGAATTAAAGAAAGGAAATGCAATCGCCAATAGTATCATTTATCAAGTTTTATGTGAAAAACTAGAAGTCAATGCAAGAATCATTGGAATTCCGAAGCAGTCGATTATTGCATTCTTTAATTCAGAATTTGAATTAGGTGAACCAGATACCCTTTACAGAGATCAGATTCTTTTTTTTGTAGATGCAACTAATGGCCAAGCTTATTCACACAACGATATAGAAACTTATTTAAAAAGGATGGGACTCTCCATGGATCCTGATTATTTTATTCCATTAAGTCATCCACAAATTATAAATCAACTTATTAAACAAGTAGCAAAGTGCTTTTGCAAAAACGAAGAATTATATAAAAAAGAAGAACTGATGCAATTGGCTAGCATATTAGCTGAAACAAAAAAATGATTACTTGGAACGATTTCGAAAAAATTGATATTAGAACGGGAACCATCTTAGAAGCAAGTGCATTCCCAGAAGCAATTAAACCTGCCTACCAGTTAATCATCGATTTTGGTGAATTAGGCATTAAAAAATCTTCTGCACAAATTACCGCCCACTATAGCCCTGCAACATTGATAGGCAAACAGATTATTGCCGTTGTAAATTTTCCTCCAAAAAAAATTGCGCATTTTTTTAGTGAATGTCTTGTTTTGGGTGTTTACGACGAAAACAATCAGGTTATCTTACTACAACCAGACAAGTCAACCAGTAACGGATTTAAAATTGGATAACAAACATTTAGTTTATTATATTTAACTAAGCTATAAGTAACTGTTAAATGGGCGAACTGCATTATACTTATTATGAAAGCCCAATAGGGCTTCTACAAATTGGAGGTACCAATCAATATATTGGCGAATTAAGTTTTGTAGACAATAAAGACCAATTTACCCACGGAGAGCCCGGCATTACTGAAATCATGCACCAATGCACAGAACAATTGATAGAATACTTTCATGGTAAAAGAAGGCATTTTGATTTACCTGTTCATCAGGATGGAACCGATTTTCAAGTAAGGGTTTGGAATAAATTAATGGACATTGAGTATGGAAAAACCATTAGCTATCTTGATTTAGCTAAAAAGCTGGGAGACCCAAAAGTAATTAGAGCCGCTGCTACTACAAATGGTAAAAATAAAATTGCTTTGATTGTACCCTGCCATAGGGTTATAGGAAGCGATCGATCTTTAACTGGCTATTCAGGAGGCATGTGGCGAAAGAAATGGTTATTGCAACATGAATTTAAAATTGCTCACGGGGTACAAACCCTGTTTTAAAATAATTTAATTCTTCTGTCAATTGGATATATGGATACTGTTCCATCAAATGCGCAGTTTCAGTAGCATACTTTTTTAAAAATTGCTGGTGCTGACTAGTTTGAGGATTAAAAGGCTTATGCTGAAAAGCTAATTTTATTTCTTTAATCAACTTAAAAAGCTTGCTAGCTTCGATATCTATGCAAGCATCTACTAATTTTTCCCAAACATACTGTGTAGCTTGATAGTTTGGATGAACCAAATCTTCAGCATAAAAACGATAATCTCGTAAATCATCTATAACTAATTCATAAGCAGGAAAATAATATATACCCTCATTTTGATTGGCCAAATCATGTACTGCCTGAATTAAAACTGCTTTACTTCGATTATTATCAATTACCCCTTCACGCAAATGTCTTACAGGGCTAATGGTGAAAATGATTTGTAAATAGGGATTATACTGAAGCAAATTATTAATCATCTGTTGCAGACAATTCTTGGTAATTTCTGCAGATAACAATTCTCTTGTAAACCATGCTGAAGGGGCTTTGTGATTATTTGCAGCAACTGATCCCGCTTCACCATCAGCGGCATCCGTTAACCGGTAAACCCATGCTGAACCCAATGTTATAAATAGATGATTGGCGGTCTTTAAAAATTGACCTGCAGCAGTTGTAGATGCATTTATTTTAGCTACAGCTTCTGCTGGGGTAATACCCGAAAAACGACTATGGTGTTTCCAACTATGCCAGGTTTCATTTAATAAAAATAAATCGGATTCAACAATTTGCTTTTGATTGATATAACTGTCTATTGCTTCTACTACACTTATCGGATTAAATAAAATACCATTTGGGTTATCTAAAATAGTAAAGCAATAACTTTTTAATAAATTACCAATATTCTCTGTAAAGCAAGAACCTATCATCAAAGTTTTATGATAGTGTGTAAGAGGAACAGGAATTTTCTTAATCGGGAACTCGTAATGAAATTTCATACTGAACTATTGAAAAACATCAGACACCATATTGCTACAAAGTTGTAATTGTTGGTAATTCATTCCATCTACCATTTCCTTCGACGCTAAATATTGAACAATCAACTCGGTATCCATATTGCCAACAAGGTCGTCTTGAGCCATAGGGCAGCCACCAATCCCTTTTAAAGCCCCATCTATCCTTCTACAGCCTGCATTAATTGCAGCAGCTAGTTTGGGCTCCCAATTAGCAGCACTTGCGTGCAAATGCACTCCAAATTGAATTTGGGGATATTGAGGAATTAAAATAGATAAAGCACTTGATATCTGTTCAGGACTGGCCAATCCTACTGTATCTGCTAAAGAAATGGTTTTGATTCCTAAAGCTGCCATTTGATTTGCCCAATAAAGTAAAATAGATTCATTATATAAATCACCGTAAGGATTTCCAAAACCCATACTCAAGTAAATAACTAATTCTTTTTGATATGCCACACATAATGCCTGAATGGCTTTCACCCTTTCAAAGCTTTCTTCTAAACTACTGTTGGCATTTCTTAATTGGAAACTTGGTGAAATAGAGAAAGGAAATCCCAAATAACTAATTGAATCAAATCTTACCGCTTCCTCTGCTCCTCTTTGATTGGCAACAATCACTAACAACTTAGTAGAACAATTGTTGAGGTCTAAAGCGCTGATTACTTCAGCAGTATCTGCCATTTGTGGTATTGCTTTAGCAGAAACAAAACTTCCACAATCGAGCACATCGAACCCTACTTTTAATAAGGAATTGAGGTAGTCAATTTTTTTGGGGGTTGGTATGAAATTTTTCCACCCCTGCATGGCATCCCGAGGACACTCTACTAATATCATTTTATTTGTATCGCTCATTTGTCAGGTGGTTAATTAGATACAGATTTTACGCCCATTCGCTGTTTCATTCCCTCATATAAAATCATACCAGTAGCAACTGATACATTCAATGAATCAAATTTTGCAGCCATGGGTATTTTAAAAAAAGCATCTGCTGCTTTAGCCAAATAAGGCTGTACCCCTCTGCCTTCATCTCCCATAATTACACAACAGGGAATGGTATAATCTAAATCATAAACATTTTTCTCGGCTCTCATTTCGCTGGTGTAGACGGCAACTCCATTTAAATGCAAATCGTCTACTGCTTTCAATAAACTACCCACTCTGCAAATATGAATTTTCTCTAAGGCACCTGCACTACTTTTCATAGCTTCTTCATTTAATGCCCCAACTCCTTTATCTGGAATGATTATAGCCTGTGCACCGCAGCAAACCGCAGTTCTGGCAATGGCACCAATATTTCTTACATCAGTTACTCCATCTAACATCAGAAACAAAGGAACGGTACCTGCTGATACTACATGGTCAATTACTTGTTGTAAATCTAAATATTGCACTAACGCAACAATTGCAATTACTCCTTGGTGATTGGCTTTGGTTAATCCATTTAACTTTTCAACTGGCACTAATTGAATAGGAATATTGTGCTCTCGAGACAGGGTGCGAATTTGGTGTACCACTTCGCCACTTGCATTCTTTTGCAACAAAATTTTATCGATGGCTTTGCCAGATTGCAAAGCTTCAATCAATGGCTGACGGCCAATAATCAAGGAAGTTTTTTTCAATGCCATCTGCAAATGTATTAATTCAATTTTCCCTGCAAGAATAAGAGTTGAACTTTATATACAGCAGCTACCGTCATAGAGTCTGTAATGAGCCCTTCTTCTACCATTTTAACCATTTCAGCAAAAGGGATTTTTTTAATCACCAATTGCTCTGTTTCCTCTGGTTCTGCTACACCCTGGCGCAATTTTCGGGCTAAAAAAATGATGGCTAATTCATCGCTTACAGAGTTAGATAAATGCATCTGAAATAATTCGGTCCATTCTTCTGCAATAAGTCCAGTTTCTTCTAACAATTCGCGCTTTGCGCTATCTAGTGGCTCTGATCCCACCGGACAACCGCCCTCCGGCATTTCCCAACTATAGGAACTTAAGGTAAACCGATACTGACCAACCAGATAAGTATTTAAATTTTCATCTAATACCAAAACACCTACTGCTATATTTTTAAAATGAACTTTCCCGTAAATGCCTTTACCACCATTAGGATTAATTACATCATACTCGGTTAGGGAAATCCAAGGATTGGTATAAACTTTTTTTTCGCCGACGATTTTCCAAGGGTTGGATTCCATTATTTTTTTTTGTACAAAAAGAGATTAGAAATGCTCATTATAAGGTATAAAATTACTAATAAGAGTAGTAAAAATTTAGCACCAGCAATACAACTCGTTAAAATCAATGAAGTATCTGTAAAGCTACCTGCAAAACTATCAAGCAACATTTTATTTTCGAATAAATCTAACCCGCCAGCCAAATAAACAACTTTAGGTAAAAACATCCCTAAATTATTCATTGCAGGATTGGTCCATACATTGGCACATGCTTGAACAGCATTGGAGAAAAACAAAACATAAAAAGGAATAAAAACGAAGTCCAAATAAATATTAACTTTTATATCTGCATTGGACCAACCAAACAATACTTTATTTAACCGTTCGGGGGTATTGGCAAACTCGAAGTCGATAATACCAAGCGGTGTCGTTTCTGTAATTAAACTTGCGCCTTGGATTCTTAAGACTAAAAATAAGAGCGCAGCTAGAGAACCAAAGAAGATAAGTTTTGATTTCATGTACTGAATTTAATGAAAACGGCTGTATTTTTTATACAGCCGTTCATTAAATTTATACCCAATAGCTATTTCAACCCAAAGGCCTTCTTCACTTTAGCTACGTAATCTAGCTTCTCCCAGGTAAACAACTCTACTTTTACTTTCTTCTCTTTACCGTCTGGGGTCTTGAAGGTTTTGGTGACTACTTCAGACTTGCGACCCATATGACCATAGGCTGCAGTTTCACTGTAGATAGGGTTTCTAAGCTTTAAACGCTGCTCTATAAAGTATGGACGCATGTCAAATAAACCTTCTACAATCTTTGCAATCTGACCATCAGTCAATTCTACTTTAGCCGTACCGTAGGTGTTCACGTTGATTGAAGTAGGCTGTGCCACCCCAATCGCATAAGACACTTGAACCAAAATTTCATCCGCTACACCAGCAGCTACCAAGTTCTTCGCAATATGACGCGTAGCATAAGCCGCAGAACGGTCTACCTTACTTGGATCTTTACCACTAAATGCACCACCACCATGGGCACCTTTACCACCATAAGTATCTACGATGATTTTACGACCAGTTAAACCAGTATCTCCATGAGGACCACCAATTACAAACTTACCCGTAGGGTTGATATGGTATTTAATGTCTTTGTTAAACAACTTCGCGTACTTCTTGTACTTCGCTTTTACCCTTGGAATTAAGATATTGATAATATCTGCTTTAATCTTCGCCAACATCCTCGATTCTGTATCAAAATCATCATGCTGAGTAGATACTACAATCGCATCAATTCTTACAGGTTGATTATTGTCGTCGTATTCCAAAGTCACCTGGCTTTTGGCATCAGGTCTTAAATATTTGATGGCTTTGTTCTCTCTTCTTAAAGCCGCCAATTCAATCAAAATCTTATGTGCTAAGTCCAACGCCAAAGGCATATAGTCTTCTGTTTCATTGCTGGCATAACCAAACATCATCCCCTGGTCGCCTGCTCCCTGCTCCTCTTTCTTCTTCTTATCTACCCCTTGGTTAATATCTGCACTCTGCTCGTGTATTGCAGATAAAATTCCACAACTATTTGCTTCGAACATGTATTCACTCTTGGTATAACCAATCTTGCGAATCACCCCGCGAGCAATCTCTTGAACATCTAAATAAGCTTTTGACTTCACTTCGCCCGCTAATACCACCTGACCAGTAGTTACTAAGGTTTCGCAAGCCACTTTACTCTGTGGATCAAACGCTAAAAAATGGTCAATTAGCGCATCAGATATCTGATCCGCTACCTTGTCCGGATGTCCTTCAGAAACACTCTCAGATGTAAATAAATAAGGCATTGAATATAGTTTTAAAGTTTTGTTGTTGATTAATTATAATCTTGAGTATACCAATCTCAAACGCATTCTGAACCTACTGTGTTTACCACCACCCAATCTTACTCTACCATTTGCAACTTCGTTGCCTACCCCAGCGTTTAAATAATACATTTGAGAAACCGTATTGTTAGGGTAAGGTGGAGTAAAGTTTAATGAGTCATTAGATGGAGCAGATAACCTTAAAGTAAATGAAGTATCTTTTCTGGTAACAATCCCCTGTATATACCTGCTAATTACAAAATTGTATGCTGCAACGCGGTCGTAGCCATTGATAGATTTAAATATTCTAAATCCACCAAAATCTACTGTATTAGGTCCTTGATTACCTACTAAGTAATCATTAGGAATATTTCTTTTGTGTTTTCGCACTGAATCATATGCACTTAACAATAATAATCGTGGTGCTTGGAAATATCTATCCAAAGTCAACAGATTATTATCATCAGGAACTTGCTCTGCAGTGAGTTCAGCACGATGTATAATGCGATTGCTTAAGTTTTGCAAATTCGGTATACGAATGCGAACATAAGTACCTGGGGCACTTTGTATGTAAACCAGAGAATCCGGTTTAGAAGTGGTAGTGATATGATTGCTTATTTCAGCACCTGTTGTATTTCTTGTAATATAGTTTGCAAATCCGCCAAAAGCAGAATTAAATCTAAAATATCTTACTGCAGTATCCCTAACTGTTGCTCCAGTGCTACTTGTATTAAAATAAAATGCCAACTTGGTATTTGTATCTAATAAATTCACATACAATAATGCATTGGCAGGACTGGCGGACTGCACTTTAAGAGAGAATCCTTTGAAAAAAGATTTGAAAGTGCTATCATTTCTGTAAGCATTGCTAGAATCGTAGTCTTTGATAAATCTTCTAGCTACATCCATTCTAAGAGGAATTCTGATCTGATTTCTACTCATCTCAAATCGGTTGATTACAGAATCAGCTAATGTTCTGGTATCAATTGAAATAGTATTAGCCAAAGGACCAATAGTATTGATAGGATAAACGCTAGGAAAATTAACCGGATAACTTACAAATGGATTTAATGGTGTTGTAGCACTAATTTCTTGAACGGAAAGCTGAAGTGGCTTACTAGAATCGCCATAAAAACCTTTGTAACTTAAAATTAGAACAGCGGAATCTACCACTAAACTATCCTTAGTACCTGGAAAAGAATAAGGAAATGAAGGTGGAGTTAATTCAAAGTTTAATTCTGCCGATGTAGTACCAAACAATGGGTCATTGGTAATTGCACCAATAGCCATATTATCCGCGTTATACACCCTGGTGGTATCGGTTTCATTAAAGGTATCGGTTTCCAACTCCATGATAGTGTCGAAGGTATTTACCCCATCAACAACAGGAATTAATCCGGCACCTATTTCAGTGGTTGTAATTCGGGTACATGCCGCTGTAACAAACAAAAAGAATAGAAGAAAAAGAGGCGATAAACGCAGTCTAAAATTAGCTAACATGTTCTGGTTTTACTTACCCGCAAGGTCGTTGTACAATTCTAAATACTCTGTTAAATCAGAATCCCATCCTTTAAATGGAATTACTTTTTTACCTTTTACTTTAGAGAATTCGTCGGTCAATGTCTGATCAATAATATCAGACCCAAATGAAATGGCGTCAGCAAAATGAGCTCCACCTTTAAACATAGCAGTGTTATTGCTGTCTTTAAATACATCCAAATCTTTATCCTTGACGTTCACATTGATCACTGCACGCTTTAAAAAATCGGCCCCAAGGCTTTCTTCAAAAGTATTTTGACCAATGGTAAACACTACTTTGCTATTCCCAAAAACAGGTTCTTTTTTATAGGCAGTCTTTATATAAGCAGGAATTAATCCACTCATCCATCCACTACAATGAATGATGTCTGGAGGCCAGCCAAATTTCTTAACGGTCTCAAGTGCTCCTTTACAAAAAAATACGGTTCTTAAATCGTTGTCGTCAAACCATGTTTCATTATCGTCATGAAAAATCTGCTTACGCTTGAAAAAGTCTTCATTTTCTAAGAAGTATACTTGCAATCTTGCATTAGGTAAAGAAGCTACTTTAATTTGTAAAGGATGATCATCATTGTCAACTGTTACATTGATTCCAGACAATCTTACAACTTCATGTAATCTATGCCTGCGCTCATTAATCACACCAAAGCGGGGCATAATGCATCTCACTTCTAAACCACTATCATTACTTTTGATAGCAAGCTTATTTATTACTTCTGCAAACTCCGTCAATTCCAAATACGGAGACATTTCAGTGGCAATAAATAATATCCTTTTCTTTGTAGACATGAACACTTCTTTTTTGAACCTGACCCTGAATAAGTTTGCAAAGTTACGAAATAAGCATGAAATACAATACTGTATTCATTTAGGGTATAAATTCTACCTTAAAAAAACCTTAAAAGCCATAAAATATGGCGTCAATGGCAAGAAATGCAAATATGGTATCTTTGAAATATGAACAAAAAGTGGCTATCCATACTTCAATACCTATTTTTTCTTGGTTTAGGACTTTTTTTGGTTTGGTGGAGCATGCAACAAATCCCACCGGAAAAATGGGACGACTTTAAGAAATCATTACAAAATGCAAATTTTTGGCTTTTGTTGCCCGTTTTTATCATTCTTACTTGCAGTCATGCCATTCGGGCGCTTCGTTGGAAAATATTAATGAAACCGATGGGGTACACCCCTAGAACACCCAATGTTTTTTTTGCCGTGATGGTAGGATATTTAGCTAACCTAGCAGTTCCAAGATTGGGCGAATTATTAAAATGTACCCTTTTAGCTAAATATGAGAAAGTGCCAGCAGATAAATTGGTTGGAACCATTTTAGTAGAGCGTGCATTTGATGTAATTTCACTTGGGTTGGTTTTTGTCATAGCATTAGTGAGTCAGTTTGATGTGGTAGGAGCATACGCGGGTCAATTACTAGCACCCCTATTAGAAAGCAATAAATCAGAAACCTCTTACTTAAAATTAGGTGTGATTGTGCTTTTTATCCTTTTTATAGCTGTTGGAACCTGGATAATTCTTAAAAAGTTCCCCCATAATAAATTTGTAAGCATTTTTAAAAATATCATTGCTGGTGTTTGGGAGGGATTAAGCAGTATCAGACAATTGGATCAAAAAGGCCTTTTTATTTTATACAGTGTGCTCATTTGGGGGCTTTATATTTTAGGCACCTGGATTGGACTCTATGCAACCTCAGGAACAAGTAATTTAGGGATTGCCGCTGCGGTTTCAGCGCTTGCTTTTGGAAGCATTGGGATGATTATTACCCCAGGAGGAATTGGCGCATACGCATACTTTATAGCCAAAGTCTTAGAAAAAAATGGGATTGGATTCGAAATAGGTTTTGCCAATGGAACACTGCAGTGGTTTGCCCAATTCATTATAGTCCTTATACTAGGCTTTATAAGTTTAGGATTACTACCATGGTTCAATAAAAAACAGCCCAACAATGAGAGCAACTAAAGCAATAGAACAAAAGATTTTTACCCTCGATCAATTAAAAAAACAAATTGCTGCATGGAGAGTAAATAATAAATCCATCGCTTTTAGTAATGGTTGTTTCGATATTTTACATGAAGGACATATATTCTCATTAAATCAAGCAGCAGCTGAAGCAGATATATTAATTATTGGCGTGAATAGTGATGCAAGTGTAAAAAGATTAAAAGGGGAAGAAAGGCCGATTAATAATGAAATTAGCAGAAGTATTTTATTAAGCAACTTAGCTGTTGTAGATGCGGTAGTGGTATTTGAAGAAGATACCCCATTGGTTTTAATTGAAGCAATTATGCCCGATGTAATCGTAAAAGGTGGAGATTATACGGTAGACCAGATTGTAGGTGCCCAACAAGTAATTGCCAATGGAGGAAGAGTCGTCATCAATAAAATAGTGGAGGGCTTTTCTACAACAGGTATTATTCAGCAAATAAAAAAATCTTACTCTTAGTAAACAACAAATACTTAACACTAAATATTTATTGTTAAACTTATATTTGATTATGTCTAAAAAGCATTTAATTCAAAGAGATATAAGCTGGCTAAGTTTTAATGCCAGAGTATTGCAAGAAGCCAATGACCCCACTGTGCCTTTAAGAGAAAGAATCAAGTTCCTTGGAATATTTTCTAATAATACAGACGAATTTTTCAGAGTAAGGGTTGCCACTTTAAAAAGGATGATTGAGTTTGCAGAGAAAAGAAAAAAGCTGAACATGTATATGGAAGAAGATCCACAGAAAATTTTGGATCAAATTCAAATGACTGTATTACAGCAACAGAAAGAATTCAATCGAATATGGGAAGGCATTTTAAAAGAATTAAAAAAAGAGAAAATAACGCTTGTTACAGAAACAACACTCAATAAATCACAACAATTATTTGTAAGAAAGTTTTTTGATGAAGAAGTTCGTTCAAATATCATTCCCTTAATGATTGAGACCCTTCCCCAACTCCCCTATTTAAGAGACAAAAGTATTTTCCTTGGGGTAGTGATGAGAAAAAAAAATTCGGCCTATCAGCAAAAATATGCACTGATAGAAATACCTACTAAAGCAGTGGGAAGATTCATTTTATTGCCTACGAGAAAAGATGAGAAAAACATCATTCTATTAGAAGATGTGATTCGTTTTAACCTACCCGTCATCTTTTCTTATTTTGGCTACGATGTTTTTGAAGCACATGTATTTAAAGTAACCAAAGACGCCGAAATAGATTTAGACAACGATATTAGTACCAGCTTTGCCGAAAAAATTGAGAAAGGAATTAAAAGTAGAAGAAAAGGTAAACCAGTAAGATTTGTTTACGATAAAGAAATGGATCCAGGATTACTCGAATTTTTAATTCGAAAATTGAGCTTGAACAGAAAAAGTAATATTATCCCGGGAGGAAGAATACACAATTTCAGGCACTTTATGGATTTCCCAGATATTCTATCTCAAAAGAGTACTCGAAGAGCATCTTTTATTCCAGAATCGTTACAAACTTCTTTAAGAGTAACCGATATTATTTTGAAGCAAGATGTGATGTTACATTTTCCCTATCATGCTTTTGATCCTATAATCGATTTACTAAGAGAAGCGGCTATGGATCCAGATGTGCTGTCTATCAAAATAACTGCCTATAGATTGGCATCTAATTCAAAAGTTATTAACGCGCTTATTAATGCAGCCCGAAACGGGAAACAAGTGGTGGTAATGTTAGAATTAAAAGCAAGATTTGATGAGGAAGCCAACCTTGAATGGAAAAAAATACTAGAAGAAGAAGGAGTAAAAGTATTATTGGGTATCCCTAAAATGAAAGTACATGCCAAGCTTTGTGTGATTAGTAAAAAAAGTGGAACCCGATCAAAACAATATGGGTTTGTTAGTACGGGTAATTTGAATGAAAAAACAGCTCGGGTTTATGGAGACCATTGTTTACTCACTTCTAACCGAAATATCATGAATGATATTAATAAGGTATTTCGTTACTTAGAAAACTGGAAGGAAGGGCCTGCAATATTAAAAAGTTGCAAAACCTTAATGGTGTGCCCTACGAATATGCGCAATGAACTAAATCATTTAATTGATGCAGAGATAAGGAATGCCAAAGCAGGTAAGCCAGCTGCCATTATTTTGAAAGTAAACTCATTAAGCGACGCCCAATTAATTGAGAAACTATACGCAGCAGGTGCAGCGGGGGTTAAAATAGATATGGTCGTAAGGGGTATTTTCTGTGCCGAAATAGATAGTAAAAAATTCAAGCAACCTATCAAAGCCATTAGTATTGTAGATGAATACTTAGAACATTCTAGGGTAATGATTTTTCATAATCTAGGAAAAGAAAAAGTGTATATCTCAAGTGCAGATTGGATGGTTAGAAACTTAAATCATCGAGTAGAAGCTGCCATTCCAATTACTGATCCATTGATAAAACAAGAATTAATTGATATTATCCACATTCAGTTAAGAGATAATGTAAAAGCCCGTATTCTGAACAGTGAATTAGCGAACAACTATGTACCTTTCACCGGAAAAAAGAAAATAAGGTCTCAAATTGAGACTTATCATTACCTGTTTAGAAAAAATAATATCACCAGTGAGGCTAGCAGCAATTGATATAGGAAGTAACGCAGCAAGATTATTAATTGTTGAAGTAAGCAACGATAAAAATGGTAAAACTCAATTCAATAAATTGAATCTAGTTCGGGTTCCTTTACGTTTAGGATTTGATGTATTTGAACGAGGGGAAATCTCAAAAGAAAAAAGGGGAATGATTCTCCAGACTATGAAAGCTTATAGTCATCTATTGAATGCTTATAATGTAAGCGAAGTCATTGCATGTGCAACCAGTGCTATGAGGGATGCTTCTAATTCTTCGGATATTATCAGAAAAGTCAAATTAGAAACGGGATTGTCTATAGAAATAATAAGTGGAGATTTAGAAGCTTCAATCATTTATGAGAATCATATTGCAGAAAATATGGATACAGCTAATAGCTATATGTATATTGATGTTGGGGGAGGTAGTACAGAACTTACTTTTTTTACAGATGGAAAATTAACTTTTAAGCGTTCATTTAATATTGGAACCATCAGACTACTGAAAGACATGGTTAATCAATACAAATGGGACGAAATGAAAGATTATATCAAAAATGCCACCAAGGGTTATAAAAAAATAATAGCAATTGGGACCGGAGGAAACATTAATAAAGTCTTTTCATTAAGCAAGAAAAAAGACGGCAAACCCCTGAACCTAGAGTTACTAAAAGATTATTATAAAGAAATATCTAGCTTTTCATTAGAAGACAGAATCAATATTTACAAGCTTCGTAATGACCGAGCAGATGTAATAGTACCAGCTTTACAAATTTATATTAATGTAATGCGATGGGCAGATGCCGACGAAATATATGTACCCAAAATTGGCCTTGCAGACGGTCTGGTTCAGCATCTGTATGCCAAAATTCACCGATGATAAGTCCAATTTCAACCCATTTTTATCCAAATAATGTACATAGGCCCTACATTTGGATATACCCAATTGGTATTTTTTTTCATGATTAAGACTATTTCAGATAAAAACCGAGCCATTCAATTAATAGCCCATCTGGCTGCTTGGATTTGCTTTTTCTCTCTCCCGTACTTGGTATTTTTTCCAAGACTTAGAGACTTTAGCATGAGCAATCATATGCTTACGGTCATTATTCTGAATAATATCATGCTAGTAGTATTTTTTTATTTGAATACTCAGGTATTGATTCCCAAATTATTAATCAAAGAGAAATGGCTTTTATACGTCCTTAGTTTAATTGGATGCTTGTTATTCTTTTTATATGTGCCACGAACATTGGCCATGTTGATTCATCCTCCAGAAATACCATTAACTGTTACTGAAAACACAAAAGGTATTAACCTTAGAAGTAATAGAATTGGCAGAATAAAAAGAAGGCCTTATGCAGATTTTTTTAACACAGTATTGTTTTTACTTGTCATCACTTTTGGAGCATGTATAGAAGTGGTAAGACGTTGGCTACAAACTGAACAAAATAGAAAAGAGACAGAACATGAGAGAATTAATACAGAACTTTCTTTTTTAAAGTCACAAGTAAATCCACACTTTTTCTTTAATACCCTTAATAATATTTATTCACTAGCTATTGTAAAGAGTGATAAAACAGCTCATGCGGTATTAAAACTCTCTGCAATCATGCGATATATACTCACAGAAACAGAGCGAAATTTAGTCCCATTAGAAAATGAAGTGAGTTTCATTCACAATTATATAGAGTTACAACAAGTCAGATTAACAGAAAAAGTTCAAGTCAATTTTACCATTGAAGGCAATACAGCTCCTCTACTAGTGGCACCTCTTATATTTATACCTTTTGTAGAAAATGCTTTCAAATACGGGATCAGTACAAAAGAAAAAAGTACAATAGAAATCAACTTGAAAATTGTGAACCATACAATTCATTTTTATTCAAAAAACTATATTGTACAATCAGAAAATAATATGATGGAGAATACTGGGATTGGTATCAATAATGTAAAAAGAAGATTAGAACTTCTTTATCCAGAAAAATACGAACTCAGTAATTTTTCTGAAAATGGGCATTATATTGTAAACCTATCTATCAACACCCTTCCATGATTAAGTGTATAGCTATAGATGACGAACCACTAGCGTTACAAGTGGTGCTAGAATATTGTAGTAGAATATCTTTCTTGTCATTAGAAAAAGTATTTACAGACACAGATGAAGCAAGGGAGTATCTACAGCAAAATAAGGTAGATATCCTATTTTTAGATATTCAAATGCCGGATATTAATGGGCTTCAATTTTATAAAAGTTTATCTGTAAAACCCATTGTAGTATTCACTACAGCATACAAAGATTTTGCCGTTGAAGGATTTACAGTTGATGCAGTAGACTATCTATTGAAGCCTTTTGAATACGATCGCTTTTTAAAAGCTTGTTACAAAGCAAAAGAATATTTAGAGTTTTTAAGTTCACAGGAATTACAACTTAATTCAATTTTTGTAAAAGTGAATTATGAAATAATGAAAATCAATTTAAAAGATATTGAATTGATTGAAGCATTAGACGATTACATCAAAATTCATATTAAGCCATCCCCTGTTTTAACTTTAATGACCTTAAAAAGCATTAGTGATAAATTACCCGCAAGAGACTTTTTAAGGGTGCATCGATCGTTTATTGTTCCTATTCATAAAATCGAAAAATTTAGCAAGTCTAAAATATGGATTTTAGGTAAAGAGGTACCCATTGGTAGTAGTTATAATAATGTTTATGAACATTTATTGACTATCTCTAAGCTTGGTTAGTACCATTAAAAATTAGGATGTACCTTCGTTGTAAATTTTCATACTATGGAATTCTTGCAACAATTAGGATTACAACAACAAAATGAAGGTGTTTCAACAGGTACAAAATGGTTAGTAACAACTGGTGCTCCCATTGAGTCTTTTTCCCCTGTTGATGGTAAAACCATTGGAACTGTTACTACTGTTGATCAAGAAAGCTATGAAACTTTAATTGAAACTAGCCTTGCTGCTGCAAAAGAATGGAGAAATTGGCCTGCCCCTAAAAGAGGGGAAATTGTTCGTCAAATAGGAGATGCTCTTAGAACATATAAAGAACCCTTGGGCAAATTAGTAAGTTATGAAATGGGGAAAAGCTTACAAGAAGGATATGGAGAAGTACAAGAAATGATTGACATCTGTGATTTTGCAGTGGGTCTATCTCGTCAATTATATGGTTTAACCATGCACAGTGAGCGCCCTCAACATAGGATGTATGAGCAATGGCATCCATTGGGTATAGTAGGAATTATATCTGCCTTCAATTTTCCTGTAGCAGTATTTAGCTGGAACGCTGCGCTTGCATGGATTTGTGGAAATACTACAATTTGGAAACCAAGTGAAAAAGCTCCATTATGTGGAGTTGCTGTTCAAAATATTATAGCAAAAGTTTTTACTAGTAACAATGTTCCTGAAGGGGTAAACTGCTTAATTCAAGGTGGCCGAGCAGTAGGTGAATGGATCAGTAACGATACTAGAATCCCATTGGTTTCAGCCACTGGCTCCACCAGAATGGGTAAAGCCCTTAGTGCTACAGTTGCAGCAAGATTGGGCAAAAGTATTTTAGAATTAGGAGGCAACAATGCAATCATTATTTCTAAAGATGCAGACTTAGATATGTCGTTAGTAGGTTGTGTGTTTGGAGCAGTAGGTACTGCAGGGCAACGTTGTACCAGCACTAGAAGACTGATCATTCATGAATCCGTTTACGACATATTTACGAGTAAACTCGTTAAAGCATACGCACAATTAAGAATTGGAAACCCACTTGATGCAAATAACCATGTGGGCCCATTGATTGACCAAGATGCAGTGAAAATGTATTTGACCGCAATTGATCAATGCAAAGCACAAGGCGGTCATTTTTTAGTTGAAGGTGGTATAGTAACAGGCGCAGGATTTGAAAGTGGTTGTTATGTAAAACCATGCATTGCTGCTGTAACAAATGAGTTAGCTATTGTTCAACATGAAACTTTTGCTCCTATTTTATATGTAATGAAATACAGCAATTTGGAAGAAGCTATTGCCATGCAAAATAATGTACCACAAGGTTTATCGTCGGCTATTATGACTTTAAATATGAGAGAAGCAGAACTGTTTTTATCTGCTAACGGTAGTGACTGTGGTATAGCAAATGTAAATATTGGAACCAGTGGAGCTGAAATTGGTGGCGCTTTTGGAGGTGAAAAAGAAACTGGTGGTGGTAGAGAAAGTGGTAGTGACGCATGGAAAGCTTATATGCGCAGACAAACCAATACTATCAATTACGGGACTAATTTACCATTAGCACAAGGAATTCAATTTGACTTTTAACTAGGGGATTATTCATTAATGTTTTTCCCTGCAAAATGGAAGTTCAAAGAAAACTGATGAAACTGTTTTTGTTGAAAAAAGCCAGTTGCATAACGGATATGGAGTTTTTTATGCAAAAACCCTGCACCAGCGGTAAGTCCATTCAAACCACTGGTTGCATTAAAAATATTTAGGTCTTGGCGTCTTAAAAAATTATAACCCAAATTGATTTCGACCTTATCAGTTAAAAAAAACTGTGTTCCAAAAACCAAGTGCGCAAAAGTTTTTTGTAAGAACCCTGCTGTTCTTAAATCTCCTTCTGAAGCATTAAATGTGGTGTCATTATAAAAGATACTTAATCGGTGTAAGTTATGTGCAGTTAAAGAAAACTGAATAGGTGCATTTTTCAGTTTTTTACTAATCCCGGCCTGTAGATCAAAAGGTAATTCTTCCTTAGGTCCCCCACCATAAGTGCTTAATTGGGTACCCATATTCTTTACTAATACTGCAGCCTGAAATTGCTGATTAGTATCTATATAATTTAAGCCTATATCCATTGCAATCCCAGAAGATCTAAATAACCCGTAATTACTTTGTATAAATTTGAGTGTTGATCCTATATAAAAACGTTCATTGTATTGTTTGCTAACCATTAATTGAACAGCAAAGTCATTTGGTTTAAATGTTCCAAGAATATTACCTAATACATCTGTTTGGGTAATATTGCCATAATGTAAGTACTGTAACCCAACTCCCCAATTCAATTGATACTTGCTTTGATGAAAAGCAGCAACAGCACTATAATTACTGATGCCTGCTATAAAGCCATTGAAAGAAGTAGCTATTTGTTGATGCATTTTGCTTCTCAATAATGCAGGGTTACTCAAACCCATTGAAACGTCATTGCTTTGACTGCTAATATTAACTCCTCCTAATGCAGCTACTTGAGCAGAACCTGGTTGACTAAGAAAATTATAAACAGCATTGCCACCGAGTGTTTGTGAAAAGGACTCGGTGGCAATTAAAAAAAATATACCTATAAAAAGTGTATTGATTTTCATCCCAAATTAAAACTACAACTATACTAGCGCATAATCAACAACCTGTTGCATAGTTTTAACATAATGAAAATGAAGGCCTTTAATGAAACTGCTATCAATTTCTGCAACATCTTTTTGGTTTAAGTGACAAAGAACAATTTCTTTTAAACCAGCTCTTTTTGCAGCCAATACTTTTTCTTTAATCCCACCTACTGGTAACACCTGACCGCGCAGAGTGATCTCTCCGGTCATAGCCAAAAATGGCTTCACTTTTCTTCCAGTAAATGCCGAAGTAATTGATGTAAGCATTGTTATTCCTGCACTTGGTCCATCCTTCGGCACTGCGCCTTCTGGCACATGAATATGAATATTCTTGTTTTTAAATAACTCAGGATCAATTCCTAGCTTCTTATAATTGGCTTGAATATAACTTAAGGCAGTAGTTGCACTTTCCTTCATTACATTGCCTAAATTACCCGTAAGCTTTAATTCACCTTTCCCATCGCTCAATATAGTTTCTATAAATAAAATGTCTCCGCCAACATAAGTCCAAGCCAATCCTACAACAACTCCAGCCATATTTGCTGTCTTATAAATTTCATTGCTGTATCGCTGTTGTCCTAAAATTCTTTCTATATCTACAGCTGTCAAATTCATTTTAACTTTCTCCTTTAATGCCATTTCTTTTGCTTGAAAGCGCATAATAGAAGCGAGTTGTCGGTCTAATTCTCGAACCCCACTTTCCCTAGTATATTGTTCAATTACTTTTTCTAAAACCTTATCGTTTATTTTAAAGTTTACTTTAGCCAGACCATGGGCTTCTTTTTGCTTGGGTACTAAATGTCTTTTGGCTATTTCTACTTTTTCTTCAATAGCATATCCGCTTAAATCAATAATTTCTAAACGGTCTCTTAAAGCAGGTTGTATATTCTGCAAATTATTGGCTGTTGCTATAAAAAGCACTTTACTTAAATCGTACTCTAATTCAAGGTAATTGTCATAAAAAGTATGATTTTGTTCGGGGTCTAACACTTCTAATAGTGCAGAAGATGGATCACCTCTATGATCAGCTCCAATTTTATCAATTTCGTCTAAGATCATCACCGGGTTAGACGTTTTACACTTTCGAATATTTTGTAAGATTCTACCCGGCATAGCACCAATATAGGTTTTACGATGCCCTCTAATTTCACTTTCATCGTGTAATCCACCCAAACTCAAGCGAACATATTTTCTACCAATGGCATGCGCAATGGATTTACCTAAAGAGGTTTTACCAATTCCTGGAGGGCCTAAAAAACAAAGGATTGGACTTTTCATGTCTCCCTTTAATTTTAATACAGCTAGGTATTCTAATATCCTACTTTTAATTTTCGTCATACCATAATGGTCTATATCTAAAACCTTTTTGGCATTTTTTAAATCATAATTATCGTTGGTATATTCATCCCATGGAAGATCGAGCATTAAATCTAAATGATTGTATACAACTGAATAATCAGGTGTAGATGCATGCATTCTTTCAAGTTTTTGAATGCCCGTATTAAATGCATTCTTTGCAGATTCTGGCCATTTTTTGGTTTCAGCCTTTTTCTTCATTTCTGCAATCTCTCTTTCATTTGTATCTCCTCCTAATTCTTCTTTGATACTTTTGAGTTGTTGCTGAAGAAAATAATCTCTTTGCTGCTTATCGAGCTCTGTTCTTGTTTTATTTGTGACCTTATCTTTTAATTCTGCAAATTGTAATTCTCTTTGTAATATATGAACCAATTTAATGGCACGTTCATTCACATCATTAATCTCTAACAACTGCTGCTTCTCTTGTATATCGCTGTTTAAATTACTGCTTACAAAATTGATTAAAAAGGCAGGGTTTTCTATATTCTTTAATATGATAGATGCTTCTGTAGGCAAATTGGGAGATAGCTGAATGATTTGTGCCGCTAAATCTTTTATAGTACTTACATAAGCTTTAAAATCTTCCGTTTCAGGGGCATCATCTTCATTGCATAATTGTATACTTGCCTTAAAATAAGGATCATCACTTAACATTTCTAACCACTCAAAACGCTTCTTACCCTGAATAATAATAGTGGTTCCACCATCTGGCATTTTGATGAGCTTAACAATCTTGGCAACAGTACCAATTTTGCAAAGATCTTTTGGCGCAGGTTCTTCTATATTGGAGTCCTTTTGTGCAATTACTCCAATTAATTTATCTGCTTTATAAACATCACTTACTGCTTTTATACTCTTATCTCTTCCAACAGTGATGGGTAAAACTACCCCAGGAAATAATACCGTATTTCTTAATGGAAGTATTGGAAGTTCATCAGGAATTACCAAGTTATTATCCATATCACCATCCTGTTCACCAATGGGAATTATTGGCATAAAATCGGTCTCATCTTCAGACTTAAAAATTAATTTACGCTTGTCCATATGCTTCTCGGGTCAAATTGTCACAAAAATGAAATGGAAACAGTTCCATTGATAAAAGGTATAAATAAACAATATTAGTGCCATCTGTTCAGCTACGCAGAATTTGGTACAAACTGGCACAAAAAAAATCCTCTCGATGTTAATCGAGAGGACCTTCTTACAAGAAGTAATATTAGTAACGAGTACTTGTATTAACTATTTCTTGGTTGTATCAACAGTTGCAACAGTTGAATCAACAGCAGGAGCAGCAGTGGTGTCTACAGTTGCAGCAGCAGTGTCTACAGTTGCAGCAGCAGAATCAGCAGTTGCTTCAGTTGTTTCAGCGTTATTACAAGCAGTCATTAAACCTGCTACAGCTAGAATTGCGAATACTTTTTTCATTGTACTTGTTTTTTGAGTTTTTTATTTGGACGCAAAAATAGGGCAAATTTGATTCGAATGCCAAAATTTTCTTAAAATTTCTACTTTTTTCTAAAGAAAATACGGATTGGAACTCCTTTGAAGTCAAAATTTGACCTTAATTGGTTCTCTAAATAGTTTTTATAAGGCATTTTGATATCGTCTGGAAAATTTGTAAAAAATGCAAAAGATGGAACCGGTGTAGGTAATTGGGTTACAAACTTGATTTTTATAGAATGTCCGCGAACCACTGGTGCATGATAACTCTCCACTGCTTTAAGCATCACTTCATTTAAGGTAGAAGTAGCTACTTTTCTACGGCGATTTTCAAAAACAGTCAAGCCAGTTTCAATTGCTTTAAAAATTCTTGTTTTTTCCGTTACCGAAATAAATAGAACGGGTACGTCACTAAATGGGGCCATTTTTTGCTTGAGCAGTTTTTCGTAATCCCTAGCAGTATTGGTTTCTTTCTCAATTAAATCCCATTTATTAACCAACATTACAATTCCCTTTCCTTTTCTTGCTGCTAAACTAAAGATGGTAATGTCTTGGGCAGTTATTCCTTTATCGGCATCAATTACCAATAAACAAACATCTGCTTCATCCATTGCTTTAATAGCTCTGATTATGGAATAGAATTCAAGATCGTCTTTCTCTTTGCTCTTTTTTCTAATACCCGCTGTATCAATCAGCATAAACTCTTTCTGAAAAAGTTTATAGTGGGTATGTATAGTGTCTCTTGTGGTTCCAGCTATATTACTTACAATTGTTCTCTCCTCACCTACCAATGCATTCAATAAAGAAGACTTGCCCACGTTTGGTTGACCAATAATGGCAAACTTTGGAAGCTCGCTATCAACAGTACTTTCTTGACCATCCTCTTCAGAAATATTCGCAACCACTGCATCTAATAAATCACCTGTACCACTACCAGAAATACTACTGATAAAAAAAGTATTTTCGAATCCTAGACTATAAAACTCAGTCGCCTCAAGCTCTCTGGTACCATTATCCACTTTATTTACCACAACAAAAACGGGCTTACTACTTCTACGCAATAAATCTGCCATCGCTTCGTCAAGATCTGTTATTCCAGTAGCCACATCTACCATAAAAATAATGGAGTTGGCTTCGTCTATTGCTATCTTAACTTGTTTACGTATTTCTACTTCAAAAATATCCTCACTTTGTGGAACAAAACCACCTGTATCAATAAGGTTAAATGATTTACCATTCCAATCTGCAACACCATATTGACGATCTCTTGTAACACCACTTATATCATCTACAATGGCTTTACGCTGTTCTAATAAACGGTTAAAGAAAGTACTTTTTCCTACATTGGGTCTTCCAACAATTGCTACAGTGTAACTCATTTTGTATAATTCTAATTGAGGTAATCAGTTATCAATTATTGATAACCATATTCTTTTAATTGAAGGTCATTATCGCGCCATTTAGGACGCACTTTTACAAATAACTCTAAAAATATTTTTTTCTGCACAAACGCTTCTATGTCTTGTCTAGCTTGAATTCCAATCTGACGAATCATAGAACCTTTCTCTCCAATAATAATTGCCTTTTGGGTTTCCCTATGAACGATTATATCTGCTTGAATTTTGACAATATTTCCTTTGTCTTTGTATTCATTTACTAATACAGCAGTATGGTAAGGAATTTCATCAGCAAACAATTCATAGATTTTCTCTCGAATCATTTCAGAAACAAAAAAACGAGTAGGTAAATCACTTAAATCGTCTTCATTGTAAAATGGAACCCCCTCGGGCAACATACTAACAATTACTGCCAATAGTTTATTAAGGTGTAATTTTTGAAGTGCTCCAATTTTAACAAGTTGCTTACAATAAGGTTTATTGGCAAAGAAGGTTTCAGCTTCAGCAATCTTTCCATTCCCTGCAATGTCAATTTTATTTAAGATTAATAAAGCCGGGACTTTTAATTTGAGTGCAGCAAAAATGGCATCACATTCCTCAAAATTATCGTTGGCATCCACCATCAATAAAGCCAAGTCTGCGTCTTCCAATGCACCCTTTACTGAATCCATCATCTTTTGGTGCAACTTATATTTAGGATCAATGATGCCTGGTGTATCAGAGAAAATGATTTGGTATTCGCCAGGTTTATTTAAGAAAGCTTTAATTCTATGCCTAGTAGTTTGAACCTTAGGAGACACAATAGCCATCTTCTCTCCAATTAATGCATTAAGGAGAGTGCTTTTTCCTGCGTTAGGCTTACCAAAAATATTTACAAAACCTGCTTTCACCAATTCAATTTAATCATTATTTAGGCAATCATCTTGCTGCCACAATAGGGCAGTTCAATAAATTCCATAAAAAAAGGCCCCATAAGGGCCTTTAAGCTGTTGCGAGAGGAGGGATCGAACCTCCGACCTTCGGGTTATGAGCCCGACGAGCTACCGCTGCTCTATCTCGCGATGTAATGGTTTGCAAAAGTAAGTTCTAGAAGCTTAGCAACCAAATATTATTTAATGTTTAGTCTGTTTTGCGCTTCACAGAAGAAGCGCCACTACTATTAAAATCTTTTATCATTGCCTCACCTTTGTATTGGATACTACTTGCCCCACTCGCTTCTGCACTAATTTCTTTATTAGCCAACACCCTAACAGAAGAAGCACCACTTGCATCAATTTTACAAAAATTAACTGCCAAATCAAATGCTTTTATACTACTTGCTCCACTCGCTAAGTACGTTGCCTTATCCGCTGTTCCTTTTATGGTTACTTGTGAGGCACCGCTCAAATCTATACGAATAGTTTCGGTTTCAATTTCGCCATTAAAATCGCTAGCGCCTGATAATTCTAGTTTTAAGTCATTTAATTTCATCTTACTTGCCGACTTGATATTGCAAGCACCTGAAGCTTCTAACTTCACTAAATCCGTAAAAGTAACATAGGCTTTAATTTGATTATTACCCCATTTTTTCCAACTCATTCCCTTGGTATCTAGCGATATATATAAAGTATTGTTTCTTACAACAGTAGTAATTTTACCCATCAATTCAGCTTCACTTGAGCTCACGGCCACCGCTTGTTCCTTCCCCTGTGATAAGTACAGATTAATTGCCCCAGAAATCTCAATTCCATTGAATGGACCCACTTTGCGCTCTTGTGCGTTTGCATCAAATACTAATTTTTTTTCATCTTGGGCATATCCGACAACTAATAAAAAAATACTTAGAAAGAGTAATAAATGTTTTTTCATAACCGCATTTTGTATTGAAACGTTTAAACAATTTAAAAGTTACAATCGAATTAAAAAAGAAAAAACTAGTTTTGCACCGTCCTCGGGGTGCTGAATGCTTTAAAACTTTCGGCTGAGAAATACCCGTTGAACCTGAACAGGGTAATTCCTGCGAAGGGAAGGTGATACTTTTTTTTGGATACCTCTCCTATTGCATTTCCCTGTTCCCATTATTTAATTTTTAAAACCATTTAAAAAATGAAAAAAATTATGGGAACAACAGCAATCATGCTTTTAAGCCTACTGATTACTGCACAAACAAGTTCCAACACATTCAAAGGCCAAGTAGTAGAAAAAGGCAATCGTAATCCTATTGCTGGCGCCACCATCACAATTGACAACAGACAAATTAGTGCAAATGATCAAGGTTTTTTTTCGGTAAAAGTGTCTAAATCAAGTACAGTAACCATTAGTAGTACTGGTTATGAAATCAGTAGTTTTCCTATTCCAACAAAACTTGACGAATTGCATATCGTTGAATTGAAGCCTTTTCAACTATTTCTTCAACCCTTGGAAGTTAAAGCTATCAGAGCCAGCGACCGATCTCCTTTTACTAAAACAAACTTAAATAAAGAAGCTATAACCAAAACTAATTTGGGTACTGATATCCCTTTTTTACTCAATCAAACACCTGCTGTGGTTATCAATGCAGATGCAGGTAATGGTGTTGGATATACTGGTTTAAGAATAAGGGGGACCGATGCAACTAGAATAAATGTCACTTTAAATGGAATACCCTATAACGATGCAGAAAGCATGGGAACATTTTTTGTAAACCTGCCAGACTTTGCTTCTTCTGTAAATAGTATTCAAATTCAGCGAGGTGCAGGTACCTCTTCCAATGGCGCAAGTTCTTTTGGCGCAACACTCAATATGAGTACCAATGAATTTAATAGCAAAGCTTATGCAGAGATCAATAATAGTGTTGGATCTTTTAATACTTTTAAAAATACTATCAAAGCTGGTACTGGTTTAATTGGTAACCACTTTACTTTGGATGCAAGGGTAAGCAGAATAACCAGTGATGGATTTATTGACAGAGCTTCTAGCGATTTGAAATCTTTCTATGTAAGTGCTGCGTATCTAAACAAAAAATCATCTTTAAGATTGAATGTGTTTTCTGGCAAAGAGAAAACTTATCAAGCATGGTATGGAGTAGCAGAAAGTTTATTAAAAACAGATCGTACCAACAATCCAGCAGGTAATGAAAAAGCAGGTGATCCATATGAAAATCAAACCGATAATTATACACAAACACATTATCAATTATTTTATAATACTGCCATTAATGACTATTGGTCATTTAATACTGCATTCTTTTTAACAAAAGGAAAAGGCTATTATGAGGAATATAAAGCAGATCAGCGTTTTTCTAGATATGGCCTACCCAATGTGGTAGTTGCTGGCAACATATTTACTCGAACCAATTTGGTTAGACAACGTTGGCTCGATAACGATTTCTATGGGCAAATTATCTCATTACAATACAAGAAAAATAAACATGAATTAACAATTGGAGGAGGTTGGTCAGTCTATAAGGGTATTCATTTTGGAACCATCCCATATATCCAAATTGGAACAGTTCCACCAGGATACCGATACTATGATTTACCAGCTACCAAGAATGATGCAAATATTTATGCAAAATGGCAATATAGTTTTGCAAAAAACCTTTCTGTTTTTGCAGACATGCAATTTAGAACAGTAAAACATATCATGAATGGCTTTAGTGACAATCCTACATTAATGGTTAACAGATCATTTAGTTTCTTTAACCCTAAGGCCGGAATTGCTTACAACAAAAACAATTGGCAAGCTTATCTTAGTTACGCTGTAGCACGTAAAGAACCTAACAGAGACGATTTTCAAGCAAGTTTGTTAAATCAACCAACTTATGAAACCTTACACGATTGGGAATTAGGAATTGAAAGAAAAACAACCACTTACTCTATAGGAGCTACAGCTTATTTCATGAAATACAATAACCAATTGGTTTTAACGGGTGCAATTAACGATGTTGGAGCCTATACCAGAACTAATATACCCAATAGTTATAGAGCAGGGATAGAGTTACAGGCAGCGGCCGTAATAAAAAGCTGGTTCAATATGAGTGGAAATATTAGCTTAAGCAGAAATAAAATAAAATCATTCACAGAATATATTGATGATTACGACAATGGTGGACAAATAAGTTTTGAACACCGCAATAAAGATATTTCATTTTCACCCTCTGTTGTTTCTGCATTAACACTCAATTTTACGCCCATACAAAATCTTGAACTAAGCCTTTTGAATAAATGGGTAAGTAAACAATACCTAGACAATACACAAAATGAGCAAAGAAAACTAAATGGATTTTATACCCAAGATTTTCGTGTCATTTATACAATGAAGAAAAAATTTCTTAAAGAAACGCAAGTGATTTTTCAATTAAATAATGTGTACGATAAAAAGTATGAACCCAACGGATATACTTTTAGCTATTTTGCTGGAGGATCAGTGGTTACTGAAAACTTCTTTTACCCAATGGCTGGTAGAAACTTCATGCTAGCACTAAATATTCGAATTTAAGAGAAGGTAATTCAATCAAAATAAAAAAGGGTTAAGGATGAAGCAACTATGCTTTCCTTAACCCTTTTAGTTTGACAACGATTATTTACCTGCTAAAAAAACAGCATTCGCAATAAGCAAATAGCCATTTTCCCAGAAGTTTCTAAATAAAGGATCTTCCGAAATATACACAACGGTTCCTGCACCCATGTCTTGCACTCCAAACAACATTCCATCTTTTAAGTTGGGCTTCAATTTTGCACCAGCAAAACCTGATACATAGGCATCTTTCTTAATAGTGCCCACGTTCCAACCATCTTTCATCATTTCATACACATTGCCATCTTGTTTGAGTGTATAATAAAACTCAGGGTATCCAAATGCTAGCGGGTGAGTATTGTCTAAATCCACTTTATAAATAGCCCCTGGAATAGAATTGGTGATATAATCCTTTTCCCTATCTGCGTATTTTTTAACAGAATCAACATCTTTGTCTGCCTTAGCTTCTTTTAATTTAATCCCCCAGTCTGATCTGCTCATTGATGCCATTGCGTTTTCTAAAGCAATTAGCTTTCCACCTCCACGAACAAAATCTTTTAATTTGTCTGCAGTCGCTTTCTCACCTAAATTTCTATAATTGCCATCAGGAATAATCATCACATCATAATTCTTTAAATTGTATAGAGCAATATCCACTGCATTTAATAAAGTGATTGGATATTCTAAAATTTTATCAAAATAATGCCAAACTTCTCCAGCTGCTAAAGAAGAACTTTGATCTCCAGTTAACATGGCTACTTTAGGTGTTGCTGCAATATTTTTAATATCAGGAGAACCAAAGTCTGAACCCTTATCCATAAAGCCAGTTTCTACTGCATCAGCTTGTACGTTAAATTGTGCACAGGCACTGTTTACTACCGTTAACCAATTTTGCTGATTACTTGTTTTTAAAATAACCAATGTTCCCCTATCATAATTTTTATTTTTATACGTAAAGGGCTTTTCAACAAAACGTACTTTCACCCCATTCTTTAATAAATGAGCCAATACTTTAGCACTATTAAAGGAGGTATAAGGAATCAATGCACCATAGTTGCTATTGATTGAAGTAATTGAGGCACCAGCTGACTCTGGGTTCACAGAAAGCTTTTCTTTAACTGCATAGCCTTTAATACCATAAGCGTAAGATGCAGCCCATGCAGTAATATCATAAGTATTTGAATCGGTTACGACTGTTCTTGGTTCTAATAATACTTTAGCCATTACTGCCCTTGGCTGAAAAGCACTCACTGCAATATGATTGCCCTCATCAGTAAATGCATCATCTTTTCCAGTAAAATAATTAAAACCCCTAAATGTTTTATTATTTAATATGCCATATTCAATTCCGTTTTGACTCAATAATTTTTTTAGGGCGCCCATTTTATTTTCATCCTTTGCAGTGAAAACATAGGTTTTATATTCTCCAATCTTCCCTGATCTACTATCATCAAAAAACTGCTTAAACTCGGCTATTAATTTGCTTTTGTTTTTTGAAGCAATTTCAATCGTAGATAAGCCTGTAGTAAAATGGTGAGCTGCACGGTCTACTAAGGTTAACGTGTCATTGTCATCATTCAAAATACCCAATCCAGCTCTTATACCACCTTGCTCATAAGTCATCCCAATTGCACCATTATATACAGGATAAGTGTCCCCGTATGAAGGATACAATAAATCAAATCTTTCTTTGGTAAAAAATAACCAATTATTCTGATCAAAATACTTCGCATGATTACGACCAATCATTACTTGAAAATCGCGCTGCCAAGGGGTAATCACTTCGTGGATGGGTTCCGCCGCAGGGGCAAAATAATATGGCTCATTAAACCCCTGTTCATGATAGTCCACATGAATTTGTGGCATCCATTCATGGTACTTTTTTATACGTTGTTGAGTTTCAACTTGTGTTTGCCAAGCCCAGTCTCTATTCAAATCAAAATTATAATGATTACTCCTTCCCCCAGGCCAAGGTTCTGCATGTTCTCTAGAAGCAGGATCGGCATTGTAATTTTTTCCTACTACCGAATTGTACCAGTTAATATAACGATCTCTGCCATCCGGATTAATACATGGATCTAATACTACAACCGTATTTTTAAGCCATTCTTTGGTTTGGGCATTTGTAGGATCAGTAAGTGCATGGATGGTTAACAAAAAAGCCTCTGAAGAAGACGCTTCATTACCATGCACATTATAGCTCAACCAAACAATTGCGGGCGCATTCTCCGTTATTGGGGCAGCTTTGTCTTTGGCAAGACCAGCCATGCGTAAATTATTGATTCTAATTTGCTCTAATTGCTTCATATTCTCAGGCGTACTCACAAAAGCCAGCATCAATTCTCTGCCTTCATTCGTTTCACCGTATTTTTCTACTTTAACCATATCTGGTCTTGCACCAGCTATGGTTTTTACATAGTCTACAATTCGATGATGCCTTGTAAAACGGGTTCCAACTTTGTAACCCAGAAATTGTTCTGGACTGGGTACAGATTGAGCAATAGCAGCAACTGTAATCCCCATACAGAAAAGTCCAAATAAAATTTTTTTCATATGTTCATTATTCAAACATGAAAGTAGGAATAAAGGGAAAGAAAACCCGATAAAAAATGTAAATTACCACATGAGAAAATTTTTACTAGGATTTGGATTTTGGAGCATCATGCTAAATACCAACGGGCAATCCGTTGCTTCCATTGTAGGCCCCAATAAAGAAATTGATCCATACCATTACGCAGTTGTAAAAAGAGCCGAGTTTAAACAGGCTGCAGTAAGTAGTGCACACCCGCTAGCAAGTATGGTTGGTGCAGCCATCATGAAAAAAGGTGGAAATGCATTTGATGCAGCAATTGCCACACAGTTGGTGTTAGCTGTTGTCTTCCCCAATGCAGGCAATATTGGAGGAGGTGGATTTTTACTAGCAAGAAAAACCAATGGAGAATTAATTGGGATTGATTATAGGGAAGCTGCTCCCGAAAAAAGTTCCAGAGATATGTATTTAGATAAAAGCGGGAACGCTCAACTAAATTTATCACAACATGGTCATCTTGCTTCAGGAATACCTGGCACTATTGCAGGACTATTTGCATCTCATGCTTATGCAAAACTCCCATTTAAAGAATTAATTCAACCAGCCATTGATATTGCAGCAAAAGGATTTGTATTAACAGAAAAAGAAGCAGCCAGCATTAATGGGATAAAAGAATCCATTGAAAAATTGAGTACCCAACCTACCGCATTTTTTAAACCTACTCGTTGGAGAGTGGGCGATACACTTATTCAAAAAGATTTAGCGAATACATTAGAGCGTATTCAAAAAGAGGGTGCTTTAGGATTTTATGGAGGCAAAACAGCTGATTTAATTGTTGCTGAAATGGATAGAGGCAAAGGAATTATTTCTCATTCAGATTTAAAAAATTACACTGCCAAACTAAGAGAACCGATTGTGTTTAATTATAGAAACCATGAAATAGTCAGTTTCGCTCCACCCAGCAGTGGTGGTATTTTATTGGCACAAATGATGAAGATGATTGAGAAATATCCTGTTGGGAAAATGAAATTTCAAACACCTGAATCGGTACAATTAATGATTGAGGCAGAAAGAAGAGCATTTGCAGATAGAGCAGAACATATGGGTGATCCGGATTTTTGGAAAGTCCCTGTTAAAACGATGATTAGTGATGCTTATCTAGCACAAAGAATGAGTGATTATATACCAAACAAAGCAGGTAGTAGTAAAGAAATCAATGCTGGTAAAATCAGTGAGAGTGAAGAAACTACACATTTAAGTGTTGTGGATGGAGCAGGAAATATTGTATCCGTAACAACTACGTTAAATGGCAGCTATGGCTCTAAAGTAGTGGTAGGGGGAGCAGGATTTCTGTTGAATAATGAAATGGACGACTTTAGTGTAAAGCCAGGGGTTCCTAATATGTTTGGTGCAGTTGGTGGAGAAGCCAATGCAATTGCGCCAGGTAAAAGAATGCTCAGTTCTATGACCCCTACCCTTGTACTGAAAAATAAAAAACCATATATCGTTATTGGAACACCTGGTGGAACCACCATTCCCACTTCGGTTTACCAAGCTTTGGTTAATGTAATTGATTTTAATATGAAATTGGGCGATGCAATTGATTTGCCAAAATTTCACCATCAATGGTTGCCAGACGAAGTGATGATTGAAACAAATTTCAATCCCAAAACCAAAGAAGCACTACAAAAAATGGGGTATATTTTAAAAGACCGGTCTAGTATTGGCCGAACAGATGGCATCAGAATTCTACCAAATAAAACTAGGGAAGCTGCTGCAGATAGACGTGGCGATGATTCTGTTGCTGGATTTTAATACGATTTATTAAAAAATATAAAGCTTACTTGTATTATTCTTTTATTTTATGATTTCAGTTAATTAATTTTATTGCATGCATTATCTCTTAAAACAATTTTTCCCTCCCATATTCAGAACCCTTTATTGGTATAGTTTTAAGTATGGATGGAAGGGAGATTACGAAAGCTTTGAAGCTGCTAATAAAATTGCAAAGGGCTATGATGACCAGGAAATTTTAGAGAAAATCAAGGAAACTACAAGAAAAGTGGTAAGTGGAGAAGTGGCTTATGAGCGGGATGGAATAGTTTATGATACCCCAAAAATGAATTTTAGTATGTTGGCTACATTATTGATGGTAGCCAGTAAAAATAAAAATAAACTAACAGTACTCGATTTTGGCGGATCATTGGGAACCACCTATAACCATAAAAAAAATTACTTAAATGAATTGGATAGTCTACATTGGTGTATTGTAGAACAGCCCAATTATGTTGAAGCAGGAAGAAAAGAATTTGAACATGATAGACTTCATTTTTATTACTCTTTAGAAGAGTGTTTACAACACCATCAACCAGATATAATTATTTTTTCTGGGGTAATTCAATACATTGAAAAGACTTATGAATTGCTTGACCAAATTAGAATGAGTGGTGTAAAATATTTGTACATCGACTACATTGCTTTTAATGACGAAGACAGAGATAGAATAGCCATACAACATGTACCACCTGAGTTTTATGGTGTACCAGCTTCTTATACTTGTTGGTTTTATAGCAAACCAAAACTGTATCAATACATGAAACAACACTATCATTTAGTTTACGATTTTATTGCAGACCCAGATAAGTATTATATTCAATTGAAGCCTTGGAATTATGAGGGTCAATTATGGGAACTCAAGTAAAACTTGGCGTCTACAATAAGCCTAGTTTTACTTGCTCAGCAGCATAATCGGCTGCTCTCGCGGTTAATGCCATAAAAGTTAATGATGGATTTTGATTTCCCGTAGAAGTCATGCAAGCCCCATCTGTTACAAAAACATTTTTGCATTGATGTAATTGATTGAATTCATTCAATAAAGAGGTCTTTGGATCTTTACCCATTCTTACTCCACCCATTTCATGAATATCCAAACCCGGAGCCTGCTTACTATCCCAAGTATTGATATTAGTACAGCCTGCTTTTTCTAGCATAGCTTTCCCTTCATTAAAAAAGTCTTGTAGTAATTTTTCGTCGTTTTCATCATAGTCTACCGACACAATTAATTGTGGGATACCCCAAGGGTCTTGCTCATTTTTACTCAATGAAACATGATTGGTTTCTTTGGGAATTGTTTCACCCTGCATCATCATATAGATACTCCAATCGCCAGGCTCTGTGATTGCATCTTTAAATGCGGCACCTACACCATCTAATCTAGGCCTTCCTCGCGTTGCACTAAAATGGACCATATATCCCCTTAAAAAATCAGTCTCCTGCTTCAGTACATTTCTAAAGCTAGGCATCATTACCTGAGTGGGTCGTCTTCCATAATAGTATTGATCTAAAGGACCATTAAATTGGGCAGAAATATTGCCCCTATAATTATGAAATGCAATGTATTTTCCCAATAATCCATTGTCATTTCCCAGCCCATTCGGAAATCGATTGCTTCTAGAATTTAGCAAAATTAAATTCGTGTTTAAACAAGCTGCATTTACAAAAATGATTTTAGCACTGTACACAGTTACTTGTTTAGTAATTGCATCCACTACACGAACACCAGTTGCTTTCTTCATTTGATCATCGTAAATAATTGATTCAACAACGGCATTTGTTTTTAAAACCATATTTCCTGTTTTTTCAGCTGCAGGAATGGTGGAACTATTTGAACTGAAATAAGCACCAAAAGGACATCCGCGCTCACATAATTTTCTAGCCATACATTGCCCCCTTCCTTGCGCTAGATGCTCTTCAGTGGGCTCGGTTAAATGCGCACATCTACCTTGAATTACATGTCTATCAGGGTAGGCTTGCATAATTTTTTCTTGCATAATTTTCTCTACGCAATTCATTTCCCAAGCAGGTAAAAATTCTCCATCTGGCAAAACATCTAACCCATCTTTATTACCACTGATGCCAGCAAATTTTTCAACATAACTGTACCATGCATCAATATCTTTATAACGTATTGGCCAGTCTACCGCAAAGCCATCTCTTAAGGGAGCTTCAAAATCATATTTACTCCAACGCTGGGTTTGCCTTGCCCATAACAATGACTTACCACCAACCTGATAGCCCCTGATCCAACTAAATGGTTTCTCTTGAATGTATGGGTGTTCCTTATCTTTTACGAAAAAATGTTTGGTGTCTTCTCTATATGCATAACACTTGCTAACGATGGGATTGAACGCTACTTCAGGAGGAGGAATTTTGCCTCTGTGCGGCATGTCCCAAGGATTAAAGTTGGCCGTGGGATAATCTTTTTGATGCACCACATTTCTTCCTCTTTCGAGAACCAAGGTTTTTAATCCTTTTTCACATAATTCTTTTGCAGCCCATCCACCACTGATTCCGGACCCTATTACAATTGCATCAAATTGAGTATTCTTTTCGGGCATACTATTTAATCATTAAACCAATCAGCAAATTTTTTCAGGTCTACATTCCCACCAGTTAAAATAATACCTATTTGTTTCCCTTTAAATAATTCTTTGTGTTTTAATACTGCCGCCAAAGGCACTACACAACTGGGTTCTACCACAATTTTCATCCGCTCATATACCAATCTCAAAGCAGACTTTATTTCGGCCTCTGATACTAAAAAAATATCTGTAACATGCTCTCGAATAATCGAAAGAGTGCGCTCACTTAAAGTAGTTAATAAACCATCTGCAATAGTATTAACATAAGGGGCTTTTTCAACTTTTCCCGATTTAAAACTTAAGATAGCATCGGCTGCACCTTCAGGTTCACCAGCATATACTTGTATAGTCGGTTTAAAATAATGCGCACCCAATGCAGTACCCGACAATAAACCACCTCCACCAACAGGTGTAAAAACAAAATCTACTGTTGGAACAGTTGTAATTAATTCTTTCACACAAGTTGCTTGACCAGTAATCACCCGATCATCATCATATGGATGAATAAATTCAGCTCCAGTTTCAGCAACAATTTTATTGAGTGCTTCTTCACGAGCTGCTTGATTAGCTGCACAAAAAATAACTTCTGCTCCATACCCCTTTACCGCATTCACTTTTACTGAAGGTGAATTTTCGGGCATTACAATAAAAGCCTTAGTGCCCAATGTTTTTGCAGCAAATGCAATAGCCTGCGCATGATTGCCAGATGAATGTGTTGCCAAGCCTCTACTGATTTGTTCGGGTCTCAAACTTAAGGCAGCATTCATCCCACCCCTAATTTTAAAAGCGCCTATTTTTTGAAAATTTTCGCATTTGAAAAAAAGTTCAACACCAGCCATTTCATTAATGCTGCTATTCGTTAATACAGGGGTTTGATGAATAAAGGGCTTTATTTTTTCGTGTGCG
>QLAH01000241.1_pt1 | contig 39716 bp, 38 predicted proteins | sample 4693081 | NCBI WGS metagenome assembly QLAH01 (sample SAMN09425401, study PRJNA476045) | Lake water metagenome, whole genome shotgun sequencing project. | reverse complement strand
CCGCCAAACTTCTTGGACAGAACGGTCGTGATGGCAGCCGTCAGCGTGGTCTTGCCATGGTCCACGTGACCAATCGTGCCCACGTTCACGTGCGGCTTGGTCCGCTCGAATTTTTCCTTAGCCATTTGAATACCTCAATGAAAAGAACAACGCCCGTGAGGATTTAACGTCTCCGATGATGGCCTGCCACGGGCAGCAGGCCAGCGCACACGCGCCATCGAAGACCAGACAGGATTACTTGGAGCGTGCCGACACAATGGCTTCCTGCACGTTGCGAGGGGCTTCGCTGTAGTGCTTGAATTCCATGGTGTAGGTGGCACGGCCCTGTGACATCGAGCGCAGGGTGGTGGAATAGCCGAACATTTCGGACAGCGGCACTTCGGCCCTGATGGCCTTTCCGCCACCCACCATGTCATCCATGCCCTGCACCATGCCGCGACGGCTGGACAGGTCGCCCATCACGTTGCCGGCGTAATCTTCAGGGGTTTCCACTTCCACGGCCATCATCGGCTCGAGGATGACGGGCTGGGCCTTCTTGCAGCCTTCCTTGAAGCCGAAGATGGCGGCCATCTTGAACGCCTGTTCGGAGGAATCCACGTCGTGGTAGGAACCGAAGTGCAGCGTGACCTTGACGTCCACCACGGGGTAGCCGGCCAGCACGCCGGTGTTGAGGGCTTCGATCACGCCCTTTTCCACCGCCGGGATGTATTCGCGAGGCACCACACCACCCTTGATGGCGTCGACGAACTCGAAGCCCTTGCCGGGTTCCTGGGGCTCGATCTTGAACACCACGTGGCCGTACTGACCCTTGCCACCGGACTGGCGCACGAACTTGCCTTCGGAGTCTTCGACGGTACCGCGAATGGTTTCGCGGTAGGCCACCTGGGGCTTGCCGACGTTGGCTTCCACACCGAATTCGCGCTTCATGCGGTCAATGATGATTTCGAGGTGCAGTTCACCCATGCCGGCGATGATGGTCTGGCCGGATTCTTCGTCGGTCCGCACGCGGAAGGACGGGTCTTCGGCGGCCAGACGCGACAGGGCAATGCCCATCTTTTCCTGATCGGCCTTGGACTTGGGTTCGACGGCCTGGGCAATCACGGGCTCGGGGAACACCATGCGCTCCAGGGTGATCACGGCGGACGGGTCGCACAGGGTTTCGCCCGTGGTGACTTCCTTCAGGCCCACGCAGGCCGCGATGTCGCCGGCCCGGATTTCTTCCACTTCCTGGCGGTTGTTGGCGTGCATCTGCACGATACGGCCAATGCGCTCTTTCTTGCCCTTGACGGGGTTGAACACCGTATCGCCTTTTTTCAGCACACCGGAGTACACGCGCACGAAGGTGAGCTGACCCACGAACGGGTCGGTCATGAGCTTGAATGCCAGGGCAGACAGCTTTTCGGCGTCGTCGGCCTTGCGGCTGGATGCATTTTCGTTTTCGTCGGTGCCGGCCACGGGCGGGATGTCCACCGGGCTGGGCAGGAAGTCGATCACGGCGTCGAGCATGCGCTGCACGCCCTTGTTCTTGAAGGCGGTGCCGCACAGCATCGGCTGGATCTCGACGGCCAGGGTGCGGGCACGAATGCCGGCCTTGATCTCGTCTTCAGACAGGTCGCCTTCTTCGAGGTACTTGTTCATCAGCTCTTCGCTGGCTTCGGCGGCCGATTCAACCATCTTCTCACGCCATTCCTTGGCCTGCGCCAGCAGCTCGGCAGGGATGTCGTGGTATTCGAACTTCATGCCCTGTGAGGCTTCGTCCCAAATGATGGCCTTCATCTTGATGAGATCGACCACGCCTTTGAAGTTCTCTTCGGCACCGATGGGGATGACGATGGCCACGGGGTTGGCCTTCAGGCGCAGCTTCATCTGGTCGTAGACCTTGAAGAAGTTGGCACCGGTTCGGTCCATCTTGTTCACAAAGGCCAGACGCGGCACCTTGTATTTGTTGGCCTGACGCCACACGGTTTCGGATTGGGGCTGCACACCGCCCACGGCACAGTACACCATGCAGGCACCGTCAAGGACGCGCATGGAACGCTCCACTTCGATCGTGAAGTCCACGTGGCCAGGGGTGTCGATGATGTTGAAGCGGTGCTCAGGATAGGACAGGTCCATGCCTTTCCAGAAACAGGTGGTGGCCGCCGACGTGATGGTGATACCACGTTCCTGCTCCTGCTCCATCCAGTCCATGGTGGCAGCGCCGTCGTGCACCTCACCAATCTTGTGGTTCACGCCGGTGTAGAAAAGAATGCGCTCGGTGGTGGTGGTCTTGCCGGCGTCAATGTGGGCCGAAATGCCGATGTTGCGGTAACGCTCAAGGGGCGTGGAACGTGCCATGAAAGATTCTCCGAAAAATACAGGCAAAGCCCGCCACCCCTTGTGAGAGTGTTGCGGGCCTTGGGGATGCGATAGGCGCGTGGATTAGAAGCGGAAGTGGCTGAATGCCTTGTTGGCTTCGGCCATGCGATGCACTTCGTCACGGCGCTTCATGGCGCCGCCACGACCTTCGGTGGCCTCCAGCAGTTCGTTGGCCAGACGCAGGGCCATGGACTTCTCGCTGCGCTTGCGGGCCGCCATCTTGATCCAGCGCATGGACAGAGCCAGGCGACGGACGGGACGCACTTCAACGGGCACCTGGTAGTTGGCACCACCCACACGGCGGGATTTGACTTCCACCATGGGCTTGACGTTGTTGATGGCGGTGTTGAAAAGCTCCAGCGGATCCTTGCCGGTTTTCTTTTCCATGGTTTCGAGGGCACCGTAAATGATGCGCTCGGCAACCGCTTTTTTACCGCCTTCCATGATCACGTTCATGAACTTGGAAAGCTCGATGTTGCCGTACTTGGGATCCGGCAGGATTTCACGTTTAGGGACTTCGCGACGACGTGGCATGTTTTCACCTCTGTTGCTTCAGTTGGCACCGCTTCCGGCGGCACCGCGAGAGTCATACGCAACTCTCACTTACTCGACCCGCGCACACCATGTGCGTTGGGGGTCACTACGCTTGAGCGCCTGCCAGCAGGGCATTCAAGCACCGATGGGATGCAGACCGGATCAGGCCTTCTTGGGGCGCTTGGCACCGTACTTGGAGCGCGCCTGCTTGCGGTCTTTCACGCCTTGCAGGTCGAGCGAACCACGAACAATGTGGTAACGCACACCGGGCAAGTCCTTGACACGACCACCACGGACCAGCACCACGCTGTGCTCCTGGAGGTTGTGACCTTCACCGCCGATGTAGGAAATGACTTCGAATCCGTTGGTCAGGCGCACCTTGGCGACCTTGCGCAGCGCGGAGTTCGGCTTCTTGGGCGTGGTGGTGTACACACGGGTGCACACGCCACGACGCTGGGGGCTGTTTTCCATGGCCGGGCTCTTGGATTTGGTCTTTTCGACCTCCCGACCCTGGCGCACGAGTTGGTTGATGGTTGGCATTGAAGAAACGTCCCTAAACGTTTGGAAAAAGAAATACAAAACCCTTCGGAAGATTCCGAAAAGCCCTCTACTGTAGCATGGTCGACCGGTGTACGCAAGCCGTGGACGGCGCGCTCACTTGATCCAGAGGCGGATGGCTCCCCAGATCCGGCCGAAGAAGCCCGCCTCCCGCACTGTCTCCAGGACAAACAGCGGCACCTCTGCCACGACGTTGCCCGTGGGGGTGCTGACTCGAAGCGTGCCAAGTGGCTGGTCCTTGATGAAAGGCGCAATCAGCGGGTCGGCCCGCAGGACCTCGGTACGCAGGGATGCGGCCTGCCCGGCGGGAACCGACACAACGACACCCTCCTGGCGACCGAGCTTGACGGTACGCGCCTCACCCTTCCAGACCTCGGGCTCGACCACGGATTGGCCCGGGGCGAACAGGCGAACGGCCTCGTAGGCCGAAAAACCCCAGTTGAGGAGTTTCTGGCTTTCGGCGGCCCGCGCGTTTTCGCTCGCCGCCCCCAGTACGATGCTGACCAGGCGTCGCTGCCCGGCAGGTCCTTCGCCCAAAGCCGGAAACTGCCGGCGCGCGGTGGCCACCAGACAGAATCCGGCTGCGGCGGTGTATCCGGTCTTGAGCCCATCCACGGTCGGGTCCCGAAAGAGCAGCAGATTGCGGTTCATGTCATTGGCGGCCGGCGTTCCCGGATACCGGAAACGCTGGATGGCGTAAAAAGGCACGTACTCGGGAAAGTCTTTCATCAGCCGCGACGCCAGAATGGACAGATCGCGTGCCGTGGTGGTGTGTCCAGGGGCCGTCAGCCCTTCCGGGTTGAAGTAGCGGGTACGGGTCATGCCCAGTGCCCTGGCCTGCTGGTTCATCAGTTCCACGAAACGCTCGACCGAACCCGCCACGCCCTCGGCCAGCGCGATGGTGGCGTCGTTCCCTGACTGAACGATCATGCCTTTGAGCAGATCCTCGACCGGCACCTGCATGCGCGGCTCGATGAACATGCGGGAGCCCGGCATGCGCCAGGCGCGCTCACTCACGCCGAAGGTCTGATCGAGCGCGATGCGCCGAGCGCGAAGGGCGTCAAACACCACATAGGCGGTCATGAGCTTGGTCAGCGAAGCCGGTTCGACTTCCATGTCGGGGTCGCGAGCAGCCAGCACCTGCCCGGTGGTGACGTCGAGCAGGAGGTAGGCCCTCGCCGCCACTTCGGGGGGTTCAGGCACCCTGGCCTGCACCCACAGGCTCGCAAAGGCCAGCCACACCACACAAGCGAGGCGCCCAAGGCGCAAGGAAACAGGCAGAGAACTGGACACGAGGATTCCGTTGAAAGAGGATGCGAGCGCAAAGACGCTCAAAGCGCCTGACAGGCACACAGATGACGGACGGTGAGCGCCCTGAGCAGGGGAAGCCGGCCATGAAAGAAATGTTCGACTCCCGGTACCACCGTGACAGGCAGGCCCTGAGGCCTGGCCCAGTCCATCACTGACGCAAGAGGCACCGTATCGTCGTGCTCACCATGAAGAATCAGTGCACGGGGATGAAGTTCCTCGGGCAGTTCGGGTACATCGAAACGGCTGGCCGCCGTTCCCACCAGAATAACCGATGACAGGGGTCGCGACGCCATCAGCACCGCCACGGCACGGGCCGTGACAAACCCGCCAAATGAAAAGCCTGCCAGCGCCAGCGAACCCTCAGGCGCAACCTGCGACACCACTTGCAGAAGATCGTCGGTTTCGGCCACACCCCCATCATGCACACCCGCACTCTGGCCCACCCCACGGAAGTTGAAGCGAACAGCTGTCCAACCCGCCTGAACATGGGCCCTGGCCAGGGTCTGGACCACCTTGTTGTTCAGGGTCCCGCCAAAGAGCGGATGCGGGTGAGCGATGATGGCCATGCCCGCAGTGGGCACTGCAGGTCGGTCGATGGCGATTTCGATGGGGCCTGCGGCCCCACCGATGAGCAGGGATTCGGTCTGTGCGTTCATGTCAGGCACAACGCGAGTCAGCGACCCACATCGGGCGGCAGGCGGAGGCGCTCGACCACCACGCCATCGCGCAAGTGGCTGTCGACGATCTCGTCGATGTCCTGCTGGTCAACATAGGTGTACCAGACCGCTTCGGGATACACGACCGCCACGGGACCCCCCGCACAGCGGTCAAGACAACCGGCCTTGTTGACCCGGACCTTGCCCTGCCCGGTCAGTCCGGCCGCCTTGACCCGGGCCTTGCAACGGTCAAAAGCGTCCTGGGCGTGGTGGTCTGCGCAGCAGGCATCGCCGTTCTCGCGCTGGTTGAGACAGAAAAAGATGTGCCGCTGGTAATAGCCGGCCGTCGGTGGGGTGTCGCTCATGAGCGTGAATTGTAGGAGGGCGTCACGGGCCGCAGGGCCAGCCGGAGTCCCACCAGCAGGGCCGCATAGGGCCATATCCAGCCCAGCCACTGCGAGATCCCGTGGAAATGGATGAAGCGGCCCTGTTCCCAGGTTTGCAGGGACTGCGAAAAATAAGCCACCTCGGGCGCACGGTTGAGCAGTCCCAGTGCAAAGCTCCAGGCGAGCAGCGAAAGCACCGCCGCCGTGCGATGACCGATCGCCAGACTGAACAGGGTCATGGCCGTGGCGAAGGTCAGTCCCAGCGAGACCGGCGGCGTGAGCCAGACCCAGGCATGCTGGGGTCCGTAGGTGAGGCTGGCAGACAGCAGGCTGGCGCCCAGCACGACCGGCACCGACATCAGCATGAAAACCGCCCGGTAAGCCATGCGACGCAGCAGCGCAAAGCCCAGCAGCATGGGCGCCCAGAGACACATGGCCACCACGATGGCTTCGGTCAGGGGACTCAAGGGTGAGGACGGGGCCGGCTGCGGGATCCAGCCGGCGAGCGCCGAACCTTCGGTCAACCGGATCAGAGCGCCTTCAAGACGGTACCAGACCTGACCCAGTCCATAGGGAACCGAGGTGGGATACAGGAGGGCAAATGGCCACAGGACCAGCACGAACAACCCGCCGTAGGTCTGCTCCACCAGGCAGGCACGGCGAAAGGCATTCCAGGGCCCCAGAAGCTTCCAGCGCAGCATCAGCAAAGCCAGGACCGTGCCCAATGCGCCACCCAGCGCGTTCAGCAGCCAGTCCACCTGTGAAGGGACCCGGTGCAGGAGGTAACTCTGCAAACCCTCCATGATCAGGGCCACGAGACCAGAAACCACCAACCCCACCAGCCAGGCCCCTCGCCCGTGACCGGTACGGGCCACCGCCAGGGTCAGCAAGAGCCCCAGGGGGACGTAGCCCAGAAAGTTGGTCAGGAGATCAAAGGTCGTGAGGTAGGGTGGCCACGGCGCGGAGATGAATGACCACGGGGCAATGCCCTGAAAACGCCAGTTGCTGAAGGGATAGAGGCTGGCGTACACCACCAGCAAGAGATAGACCCCCGCGACTGGCCAGGCCAGGGACCAGGCTCGCCGACCGGAAAAAGCCGGGTGGTTCCTGTCGAGGGTCGTTCGTTCCACGGGATCCGCCGCCGATTCAGAATGGCTTGACGACGACCAGAACGACCGCGATGATCATCAGAATCACGGGAATTTCGTTGAACCAGCGATACCACACGTGGCTGTGTGTGTTGCGCTGGTTTTCGAAGTCGCGCAACAGACGACCACAGGCATGGTGATAGCCCAGCAACAGCAGGACGATCAGCAGTTTGGCGTGCATCCAGCCGTTTCCAGAGCCCCGCCCGATTCCATACCCGAGCCAGAGCCACAGTCCGAGCGCCAAGGCAGGCACGGCCAGGAGGGTCATGAAACGCATGAGCTTGCGAGCCATCAGAAGCAGCCGATCGCGCTCGGCCGTGCTGGCGGAATCCACCATGGCCAGATTGACAAAAATGCGAGGCAAATAAAAAAGGCCCGCAAACCAACTGGCAACGAAGACAATATGAAAAGATTTGACCCACAACATGCATCAAGTGTAGCCAAGGAGGCTGGGCCATGAACCATCCATCACCTGTCGAATGGCAAATCGTCGGCGACACCCTGTGTGCCTCTGGCGAATCTCCGTTCTGGCATCCCCGAGAAGAACGGCTTTACTGGATGGATGCGGCACTGAAGCGGATCTGGCGACACCATCTGCCCAGTGGCCGGGCCGAGCACTGGGACCTTCCCCGCTCCATCACAGGTCTGGCACCTTGCCGAAGCGGTGGCCTGCTGATCGTGATGGAAGACGGGATTTATCACAGCGCCGCCTGGCAGGATGTGCCTGCCCCCATGGCCAGCCTGCCGCCTTCGAAAACACCACGGTCATTGCGTGGTGGGCGTTGCGATCCCTGGGGGCGTCTGTGGCTGGTCAGCCAGCCGACCGCCACCGGATCGCTGCCCCAAAGCGGCGCCCTTCACTGTCTGCCTGCCCGCAAGACGGTTCGCCCGGCTCTGCATGAAGTGCGCAGCGGGTTGCCCGAAGGCGACGGCTGGGCCTGGTCGCCCGATGGGCGGCTGATGTACTGGTGCATGCCGCACCGACAGGAAGTCGAACAGGCTGGCATGTCGATGCCTGGGAGCTGGCCGCCTGAACTGGGGATGCCCATGGCGCTGGCCAACCTGAAAGGCCACGCCGGTCATCCGCGAAGTGGCGCCATGGACCGCGCTGGCCGGTACTGGGTGGCGATGTCGGATGGGGGAAGCATCCTCTGCATTGACAGCCGTGGGAAGATCGCCGACCACATCGCGGCCCCCACCCCGGGCCCCACCGGGCTGTGCTTTGGCGGCGCTGACATGAAGACGCTGTTCATCACCACGGCGCGGGCCCACCGCAGCGCATCGGAACTCAGTGCCTATCCCCGGTCTGGCGGCGTGTTTGCGTGGCGGACCGAAAGCCCGGGGTTGCCTGCCCCGGTTTACTGGGACTGAAGGCTTGCGTTAAAAAAATTCACACTGCCTGGCCATGGTCGCCGATACGATGGCGTCCATGCCTGACTTGATACCACCCCCTCTGCCGACACCTCGGCAACCCCCCGATTCGGAAACCCGGCGATGGGCCGATGCGATTCGCCAGGCGGCCACTGACCAGACGCCCTTGTGGATGCAGGGGGGTGGCAGCAAGGCCTTCCTGACGGGTCCCACCCCATCGGCAGGCCAGACACTCGATACACGCAGCCACAGCGGCATCGTGTCCTACGAGCCCACCGAACTGGTCGTGACCGTGAAAGCAGGAACCCCGCTGGTCGAACTGGAAGAGGTGTTGACCGAGCAGGGTCAGCAACTTGCGTTCGAGCCTCCCCGCTATGCCGCTGGCACCACCGTGGGAGGCATGGTGGCCTGCGGCCTGAGTGGGCCTTCACGGGCCAGTGTCGGTGGCCTGAGGGACTTTGTGCTGGGTGCCCATCTGCTGAACGGCAAAGGGGAGCATCTCGAATTCGGGGGTCAGGTCATGAAAAACGTGGCGGGCTACGACCTCAGCCGGCTGCTGGCGGGCAGCATGGGCTCGCTGGGTGTGCTGACGCAGGTGTCGCTGAAGGTGCTGCCGAAGGCCCCTGGGGAGGCGACGCTGCGCTTCGAGCTGAGTCAAGCGGATGCCCTGGACCGCCTGGCCCGCTGGCGCGGTCAGCCGCTTCCGCTCAACGCCAGCTGCTGGGTACTGGACCCGGATCACGCGTCGAGCGGCACGCTGTATCTCCGCCTCCGGGGGGCGGTGGCAGCGGTGGAGGCCGCCTGTCTGTCACTCACCTCGCAAGGATCGGGTGAACGGCTGGATTCTCATCTGACGGCACCCGACTGGGAAGCCTGCCGGGATCAGCATCTGCCGTTTTTCCTGAATCCGCCGGACGCATCGGCAGCGCTGTGGCGGTTGTCGGTGGCACCGAACACCCCGGTTCTCAACGGTTCATGGCCCACGCTGGTGGAATGGCACGGAGGATTGCGCTGGGTCTGGGCGCCGGTGGATGCCGCCAGCCTCTTGAGGTCGTGGGCTCAGGCTTCAGGTGGACACGCCACGCTGTTTCGACTGCCGGCACAGACCACGGAAGCCGCAGAACGTTTCACCGCGCCTGCCGGTGGACTCATGGCCATTCACCAGCGACTCAAACAGGCTTTCGACCCCGCTGGCATTTTCAACCCCGGACGCTGGGGTTTCGGTATCTGACCACCGGAGACACGCATGCAAACCCAGTTGGCACCCGAATTCCAGGGCACTCCGGACGGCCAGGCGGCCGAATCCATCCTGCGAAAGTGCGTTCATTGCGGCTTCTGTACCGCGACCTGCCCCACCTATCAGCTGCTGGGCGATGAGCTCGACGGCCCGAGGGGCAGGATTTACCTGATCAAGCAGGTGCTGGAGGGCGCCACGCCCACCCGCAAGACCCAGATGCACCTGGACCGCTGCCTGACGTGCCGCAACTGCGAATCGACCTGTCCGAGCGGCGTGGAATATGGCCATCTGGTCGATATCGGTCGCAAGGTGGTGGACCAGAAAGTGGAGCGGCCGGCGCCCGAGCGGGCCATCCGCTGGCTGCTCAAGGAAGGCTTGCCCTCACCGCTGTTCGGCCCCGCCATGAAGGTCGGTCAGCTGGTTCGGCCATTCCTGCCGGCCGTCCTGCAGAGCAAGGTTCCCGCAAGGCAGGATGCCGGGCGCTGGCCCGACCGGACTCATCCGCGCCGGGTGCTGATGCTGGAAGGCTGCGTGCAGCCCGCCATGATGCCGAATATCAATACCGCCACGGCACGGGTTCTGGATGCGGCTGGCATTCAGGTGGTTCGAGCCGCCAAGGCGGGTTGCTGTGGCGCGGTGAAGTTTCACCTCAACGACCAGACCGGCGGACTGACCGAGATGCGCGCCAACATCGACGCCTGGTGGCCCTGGATCCGGCCCGATGCGCCCCAGCCGGTCGAAGCCATCCTGATGAATGCGTCGGGCTGTGGCGTGACGGTCAAGGATTACGGACATCTCCTTCAGCACGATCCGGCCTATGCCGACAAAGCCCGTCGCGTGAGCGAACTCACCCGCGACCTCAGCGAATGCCTACCCGAGATCACACCGGCCCTCAAGCCCCTGCTCATGCCCCAAGCGGAGCGAGACACGCGACGTGTGGCGTTCCATCCGCCCTGCACCCTGCAGCACGGCCAGAAACTGAGGGGCGGCGTGGAGCACTGGCTGGCTGAACTGGGTTTCGAGGTTCATGTGGCACGCAACGAATCGCATCTGTGCTGTGGTTCGGCGGGCACTTACTCCGTTCTCAATCCGTCACTCTCGTACCAGCTGCGGGACCGCAAGCTGGGGCATCTGGGTGAACTCCAGGCCGAGGTGATCGTCTCGGCCAACATCGGCTGCATCACCCACCTCCAAAGCGGCACCGGGACGCCCGTGAAACACTGGATCGAGGTGCTGGACGAGGCCCTGGCGACCGCCCCTGAGGCGGCTAGCCCGCATTGAGCACCCGATGCTCAACGCCTTCACTGCCCTGCTGTGCCTGCAACTGGCGGGTGAGGCCTGGGTCCGGGCATTCGACTGGCCCCTGCCAGGTCCCGTGCTGGGGATGGCGCTGCTGCTGGGGGTGCTGGCACTGAAACCTGCCTGGATAGCCGCCATCAAGCCGGCCTCCCAAGGGTTGCTGCAACACCTCTCGCTGCTGTTTGTACCGGCGGGCGTGGGGGTGATGTTGCACCTGCAGCGGCTGGGTGAAGAGGCTCTGGCCATCGGTGTCGCGCTGGTGCTGAGCACGTGGATCGGCATGGGGGTGGCTGCCCTGGTGATGCTGTGGCTGATGCGCCTGGCAGGAAGGGCAGAGCATGACGCCTGATCCATCGGCTTTGCGGGAAATCTGGGTCTATCTTTCGACCACGCCACTGCTTGGCCTCACGCTCACGCTGGTGGTGTATGGCGTGGCCTACCGCCTGTACGAGTGGATGCGGTTCAATCCCCTGGCCAATCCGGTGGCACTGGCGATCGTGATGCTCGCCAGTGTGCTGACCGTGACCGGGACCCCCTATCGGACCTATTTCGAAGGGGCCCAGTTTGTGCACTTTCTGCTGGGTCCGGCCACCGTGGCGCTGGCGGTCCCCCTGATGGAACAATGGCATCGGCTCAGACGACTGTGGTGGCCTTTGCTGGCGGGTCTCGCTTGCGGAACGATGGCTGGAACCCTGAGCGCCCTGGTGCTGGGCCGCTGGCTCGGCGCATCAGACGCCACGCTGGCTTCGCTGGCACCCAAATCGGTGACGACGCCGGTGGCCATGGGCATTGCCGAACAGTTGGGAGGGCTGCCCTCCCTGACCGCCGTGCTGGTGGTCTCTACGGGGATTGTGGGAGCCGCCACCGCCCGATTCCTCTTTGATGCCATGGGCATTCAGAGCCCGGTGATTCGTGGTTTTGCGTTGGGCACGGCCGCGCACGGGATCGGCACCGCTCGCGCCTTTCAGGTCAACGACACGATGGGCGCCTTCGCGGGCCTGGCCATGGGGCTGACGGCTTTGCTGAGCGCGCTCACCCTGCCCTGGCTGGTGCAATGGGTGCTCCGCTGGCTCTGAACCCTGGCCGCATGATGGCTTCATGCCCATGAAAAGACCTACTGACCGGTCGGGACGCGGGATTTTTGTGCCACAGTGCTGCCATGACACGCCCTATCCTTGCCACCGTTCATCAGCCTGCCCTGAAAGCCAATCTCGAACGCGCCCGCCAGGCAGCCGGTGACGCACGGGTCTGGGCGGTTGTCAAAGCCAATGCCTATGGTCACGGCGTGGAACGGGTGTTTCCTGCCTTGCGCTCGGCCGATGGCTTTGCGCTGCTGGATCTGGCAGAAGCCCAGCGGCTGAGGGCACTGGACTGGCGTGGTCCGATCCTGCTGCTGGAAGGGGCGTTCGAGGCGCGCGATCTTGAAATCTGCTCACGACTGAACCTGTGGCACGTGATCCACCGGGAGGCTCAGATCGACTGGCTGGCGGCACACAAGACACAAGTGCCGCACCGGGTGTTCCTGAAAATGAACTCGGGCATGAACCGGCTGGGCTTCCGGCCTGAAGCTTTTCGCGCCGCCTGGAAACGACTGGATTCCCTGCATCAGGTGGAGGAGATTACCCTGATGACCCACTTCAGCGATGCCGATGGGTTGCGCATGGGCCGGGAAGGCGTGTTGCATCAGGTGGAAACCTTCGTACAGGCCACGCACGACCTGCCCGGCGAACGCAGCCTGTGCAACAGCGCCGCCACCCTGCGCCATGCGCTTTCCGTCAGACTGGGCGATGACCGTCTGGCCCAGACCCTGGCCGCCGACTGGGTCAGGCCAGGCATTGCGGTGTATGGCAGCGCGCCCGATTATCCCCACCACCATGCTGGCGACTGGGCCCTGCAGCCCACCCTGACACTGTCGAGTGAACTGATCGCGGTTCAGGACGTGGCCATGGGTGAAACCGTCGGCTACGGTTCGACCTACACGGCGACCGCCCCGATGCGCGTGGGAATCGTGGCCTGCGGTTATGCCGATGGCTATCCCCGGCATGCACCGGGAGGACACGACGTGGCCGCTCCCGTGCTGGTCCAGGGCGTTCGCACCCGACTGGTGGGACGGGTCAGCATGGACATGCTGGCGGTGGATCTGGGACCGGTGGAAGCGGTGACTGGCCCATGCGAGCCCGGCCAGGAAGTGGTGCTCTGGGGTCGAAGCCGACATGGCAGCGTCTTGCCGGTCGATGAAGTGGCTCATGCGGCGGGCACGATCAGCTACGAACTGCTGTGCGCCGTGGCCCAGCGGGTGCCATTTGCCATCGATCCCATGTAAGGTCTTGTACTCCTGGGGGTATATGGCTATACTCGTGCCATGAGGATTCACACGATGACAGCCCGCCACCGCTCACCCCTTGCCCATACATCCTTTGCCGCACGTCGGTCCTGGCTGCGCCAGGGTATTGCGTCGGGCTGGCTGGTGATGACAGCCACCTTTGTGCCAACAGCTCAAGCCCAGAGCCCGGTGGTCCCTGTGGCCGAGGTGGCGTTGCGCCCGGTCGGCGAAGGATTCACATTCGATGGAACACTACAGGCCGTGAAGCAGAGCACGCTGTCGGCCCAGGCCAGTGGCCGGATTGTGCAGATGAACGTGAAAGCGGGCGATCCGGTGCGTGCCGGGCAGGTGCTCGCGGTGATTGATGACCGTGCCACCCAGGCGGGCGTGGCCCAGGCACGGGCAGGCGTGGCCCAGGCAGAGGCCGGGATCGCCCAGGCCGAAGTGGAGCTGCGTGACGCGCAGGCCCACCTGCAGCGCACCCGCGACCTCAAAGCCCAGAACTTTGTGGCACAGGCCGCGCTGGACGTGGCTGAGGCCCGCTTCCAGGCCGCCGAGGCCGGCGTGGCCCAGGCACGGGCGGGGGCCACGCAGGCGCGCGCCGGCGAATCGCAGTCGGCGCTGGCCCAGGGCTTCACCCGGCTGACCGCTCCGTACGACGGTTTCGTCTTGCACACCCATGCCGAAGCGGGCGATCTGGCCGCGCCCGGCGTGCCGGTGATGACCGTCTATGCCCCGCAGCCGCTTCGCGCGGTGACGCACGTGCCCGCCTCCCGCATCGCACTGGCGCAGCGGGCCCAACGCATCGAAATCGAACTCAATGGCGCCCAGGGCGCCCAGTGGGTGGCTCCGGTGCGACAGACCCGCCTGCCGGCGGCCGACCCGGTGTCCCAGACAGTGGAATGGCGCCTGGACCTGAGCCCGGAACACGGTGCGCAGGCCCTGCCCGGCCAGCAGGCTCGGGTGCGCTTTGTGGCGGGTGACGCCATTCGTCTGACCATCCCGGAAAGCGCGGTGCTGCGCCGTGGTGAGCTGACCGCCGTTTACGTGGCATCCCCCAATGGCTTCACGCTGCGGGCTGTTCGCCTGGGCGCCTCGCACGGCGAGGCCGGCGTGGAAGTGCTGTCGGGCGTGAAAGCGGGCGACCGCGTGGCGCTGGACCCGGTGCGTGCGGGGCTGGCCGGCGCGCGTGCGACACAGTGAGGACCGCCGCATGACGATGCCTGCTCCCAACACCCCCGAAAAACTGGGCTTCTCCGGTTCGGTGGCGCGGGCCTTCCAGGCCAGCGCCATCACGCCGCTGCTGGCACTGGTGGCGCTGCTGCTGGGCCTGTTTGCCGTGCTGGTCACGCCTCGCGAGGAAGAGCCGCAGATCAACGTGACGATGGCCAACGTCATCATCCCCTTTCCGGGCGCCTCCAGCGCCGACGTGGCCAAGATGGTGGCACAGCCGGCCGAGCACGTGCTGTCGCAGATCCACGGCATTGAGCACACCTATTCCGTGTCGCGTCCTGGCGTGGCGGTCCTCACCGTGCAGTTCGAGGTGGGCGTGCCGCGCACCGAAGCCCTGGTGCGCCTGTACGACGTGCTCAACGCCAACCAGGACTGGCTGCCGCCCGGCCTGGGCGTGCTGCCGCCGATCGTGAAGCCCAAGGGCATAGACGACGTGCCGGTGCTCGCCGCCACCCTGTGGGCCACCGATACGGCCAGCGCTTACGACCTGGAGCGCGTGGCCTATTCCATTGAAACCGAACTGAAGCGAGTCAAGGGCACGCGCGAAGTGGAAACCATCGGCGGCCCAGGACGGGCGGTGCATGTGTGGCTGGACCCGGCGCGACTGCGTGAACGCGGCGTGCCGTTGCAAGCCCTGTACCAGGCCATCGGCGGTGCCAACCAGGCCATGCCTTCGGGGACGGTGGCCAACACCCTGGACCCAAGCGCCGACATGCTCACCGTGGAAACGGGTGAGTTCCTGCGCTCGGCCGACGACGTGGGCGACATCGTGGTGGGTGTGCACCAGGGCCGACCGGTGTACCTGCGCGAAGTGGCGCGGGTGGAAGCCGGTGCGCAACTGCCCCAGCGCTACGTGTGGTTCACCCCAGGCCCGGCGGCCGACGCCGTGGATGGCGCACAACCTGGACAGGGCTACCCGGCCGTGACCGTGACCGTCACCAAGAAGCCCGGCGAAAACGCCGTGGACGTGGCCGCCGCCGCCCGTGCCCGGCTGGACGAACTGCGCAACACCGTCATCCCCGACGACGTGCAGGTGACCATCACCCGCGATTACGGGCAAACCGCTGCCGACAAGGCCAACACGCTGATCCAGAAACTGGCCTTTGCCACGGGCTCGGTGATCCTGCTCGTGGGCCTGGCCCTGGGCCGTCGCGAAGCCGTGATCGTGGGGGCGGCGGTGATCCTCACGCTCACCGCCACCCTGTTTGCGTCTTGGGCCTGGGGTTTCACGCTCAACCGCGTGTCGCTGTTCGCGCTCATTTTCTCTATCGGCATTCTGGTGGACGACGCCATCGTGGTGGTGGAGAACATCCACCGGCACCGCCAGCTCACGCCGAACGAAACGCTGGCGGTGATCATCCCGCGGGCGGTGGACGAGGTGGGCGGCCCCACCATCCTCGCCACTTTCACCGTGATCGCGGCGTTGCTGCCCATGGCGTTTGTGAGCGGCCTGATGGGCCCATACATGAGCCCGATCCCGATCAACGCCAGCATGGGCATGGCGATTTCGCTGGCGATTGCGTTCACCGTGACGCCCTGGCTGGCGCTGAAATTGACGAAAACCGGAGAGCACGCCCACCACGGACCCAGCAAGCTGACCATCGCACTCCAGCACACCTTCACCCGCGTGCTCACGCCGTTTCTGGACAGCGCCCGCAAGCGCTGGCTCATGCTGGGGGGGATTCTGGCGGCGTTGTTCCTGTCGGTGGGGCTCACCGTGATCCAGGCGGTGGTGCTGAAGATGCTGCCGTTCGACAACAAGAGCGAATTCCAGGTGGTGCTGGAAATGCCCGCCGGCAGTTCGCTGGAAAGCACAGCCGCGGCGCTGCAGGACATGACGGCCTACCTGGCCCAGCAGCCTGAAGTGACCCACGTACAGGGCTATGCCGGCACGGCCAGTCCCATCACCTTCAACGGCCTGGTGAGGCAGTACTACCTGCGCGCCGATGCCGAGCAGGGCGACCTGCAGGTGAACCTGGTGGGCGCTGGCGACCGCAAGGAAAAGAGCCACGCCATCGCGCAGCGCCTGCGCCCAGGTCTGGAAGACATCGTCGCTGCCCATGGTGGGCGCATCAAGGTGGTGGAAGTGCCGCCCGGCCCGCCGGTGCTGGCTCCGATCGTGGCCGAAATCTACGGCCCCGACGAAGCCGGCCGTGCCGAACTGGCGCGCCGCGTGGCCCAGGCCTTTGCCGACACGCCCGACATCGTGGGCATCGACACCACCCTCAAGGAAGACGCCCCCCGCGTGTTCCTGCGCATCCAGCGTGCCCGTGCCGAGTCGCTGGGCATCCCGGCCCAGGTGGTCGCGCAGACCGTGTACACCGCCCTGTCGGGATCTGATGCGGCCTGGCTGCACGACGGTCACGCCAAGTTCCCGGTGCCGGTGCGCCTGCAACTGCCCCGTGAAGCGCAGGTGGGGCTGGACCCGGTGCTGGCCCTGCCCTTGCAGGCGGCGAACGGGCGCATGGTGCCCCTGTCGGAACTGGTGCGGGTGGAGCGAGGCGTGATCGACCAGCCGCAGTTCACCAAAAACCTGCTGCCGGTGACCTACGTGCTGGGCGACATGGCTGGCCAGCTGGACTCGCCGCTGTATGGCCTGTTCGGCATTCGCAGCCAGCTCGACACCGCCGCACTGGAAAACGCCGGTGCCCTGGGTGAATACTGGATCAGCCAGCCCAGCGACCCCTACCGCCAGTACGCCCTCAAATGGGACGGCGAGTGGCAGATCACCTACGAGACCTTCCGTGACATGGGCGCTGCCTATGGCGTGGGCCTGATCCTGATCTACCTGCTGGTGGTGGCGCAATTCCGCAGCTACCTCACGCCGCTGATCATCATGGCGCCCATCCCGCTGACCATCATCGGCGTGATGCCGGGCCATGCGCTGCTGAACGCGCAGTTCACAGCCACCAGCATGATCGGCATGATCGCGCTGGCCGGCATCATCGTGCGCAACTCCATCCTGCTGGTGGACTTCATCGAGCTGGAAACGACCAAGGGACTGCCTTTTGCCGACGCGGTCGTGCAGTCTGCCGCAGTCCGCGCCCAGCCGATTGCCCTGACGGGCATTGCCGCCATGATGGGCGCGTTCTTCATCCTGGACGACCCGATTTTCAATGGCCTGGCCATCTCGCTGATCTTTGGCATTGCCATGTCCACCCTGTTGACGCTGGTGGTGATTCCGGTGCTGTATTTCGCCGTGTACCGGAAACGGTATGCCGTGAAAGACGCTCCCGTCTGATGCCTGTTTTTTGTGTGTCCCCTGTCTGAAGGAGTTTGAAAATGACCGTTGAACGTTACATCCGCGTGTTTGCTGGCCTGTTCATCATGGTGTCCCTGGCGCTGGGCGTGGAAGCCAGCCCGCTGTTCGTGAGCCCCTGGTTTCTGGCCTTTACCGCCTTCGTGGGCGTGAACCTGTTCCAGTTCGGCTTCACCAACTTCTGCCCACTGGCCATCATCCTGAAAAAATTGGGCGTGCCCGAAAGCAAGCTGGCCTGCGGGAACTGATGGGTTGATGGGCAACCGATGCCATCGCCAACCCCGCTGAAGTTCCTGCAGCCCGGCTGGTTTTCGCTGGTCATGGGCCTGAGCGGCCTGGCGCTGGCGTGGCAGGCCGCCACGCCATGGCTGGGTGAGATGGCCAGCGGCGTGGCCCTCGTCACGGGTGGGCTGGCCGCGCTGGTGTTTGTGGCGCTGACGGTGGCCTCGCTGCGGCGCTGGCAACGCCATGCGCAGGCACTGGAAGCAGACCTGAGGCACCCGGTGCGCCACGCCTTCGTGGCAACCATTCCGGTGTCGCTGCTGTTGCTGGCCACACTGGCGCACACCCTTGGGCTGGCAGGCTGGGGGGTGGTGGCACTGTGGTGGGCTGGCAGCCTGCTGCAATGGTGGGCCACGCTGTGGGTGCTGGGCCGCTGGCTATCGGCCATGCCTGCGGCAAGCCCGCCCCTGGGTGAGGGGCTCTGGCCTTCGGTCACGCCGGTCCTGTTCATCCCGTTGGTGGGCAACGTGGTGGCCCCGCTGGCCGGGGTGGGTCTGGGGCACGAAATGTGGTCAGCAGCCCAGTTTGGCGTGGGACTGCTGTTCTGGCCCGTGGTGCTGACGCTCACGCTGGCGCGACGCATCGCGCACGGCCCGCTGCCAGAGCGGCTCATGCCCACCTGGGCCATCACACTGGCGCCACCCGCCGTGGTGGGCCTTGGCCTGCTGACCTTCGGGGCATCCACTCTGTGGGCGGTCGCTGCATGGGGCATGGCGCTCTTCAGTCTGCTCTGGGTGGGCGCACAAGGCAAACGCCTGGTCAGCCAGCCCTTCGGCCTCGCTTTCTGGGCGCTGTCGTTCCCGCTGGCTTCGTTCACCACCCTCACGCTGAAGCTGGCCAGCACCACGGGCGAAAGCGGATTTCAGACCACCGGCATGGTGCTGCTGGCCATCACCTCACTGGTGCTGTTGGGTCTGATGCTGGCCACGGTGCGCGGATTGCGTGACGGCACCTTGCTGGCGCCCGAACCCGCGGCGCAGATCGTTCCGGCGCGGGCCTGAGCCGTGGCTCAGGGCGCAGTGGTGCGCCCGGGAGCACAATCGGCAAAACCGTAACGTTCACAGAATGGGTTACCCCAAACCGGCAGCCAGGCGGGAATTCCGTGGAATTGTCGGGCAGCTTCAGCAAGCACGCCTTCGCGGTAGCTTTCGTAGCGCATGCCCCAGCCATCGAGCAGGTAGTAAGTGACACCGTGCACCTCAAAGCTGCTTGTGCTCACCTGGTCGAAATAGGGCGCATGCAAGGCCAGATCCACCAGATCTTGATTGAAGGAGATCGCCCGGGAAACACCACCGCATCCGGTCGCCTCTGCTGAAGGCGCTCAAGCACCGCCACCGGCATATCCACGGTTGGCTGGTTGTAGGCATCAGGCAAACTCTGGGTTACGATTAACGACGGTCTTCACACCCTCGACACATGGATTGAATGACGACATGCCCGAAGTAGCCTGTTTACCCAATCCGGGTTGGATGTTGCCCGAACTCCTGGCCAATCTGGCGGGTCGACCCACCGCCTTGCGGTTGTGGTCTTGTGGCGAAGCAACCTGGCTTGCTGAAGGATGGCTGTCAGAACTGACCGGGCCGGTGCGATCTGTGAGGCTGGCCGAAGTCGCAGGCTGGATGTGCCAACTGACCCGCGGGCCCATGAACGATGGCTGAATCCCTGGATCTTCAGGACCTGGACGAGACGGGACCGAGAGGCTTGGCCACGATCCGACTGGATCTGGCTGGCATCATCACGGCATGGTCCGACGAGGCAGAGGCCCTGTTCGGCTTTTCGGCTGAAGAGGTGACAGGGCAGTCGCTGCTGTTTCTCAAACTCAATGAGGCCGAGGATCTGGCCGAGCTCGGAGGGCTGCCACCCGGTATCGATCGGGTTTCGACCGAGGTGTTCCGACGCACCAAGCGCGGTCACCCCGCCAAGGCGCGCATGACGCTGGCCCTGGAGCGCGACGCTTCTGGCGAACCGCTGTGTCTGTGCGTCACCTACCGGCCGCTCCCGATCGACATCGGGCCGGAAGTCCGCTTGCGGCTTTACGCCAACATCATCGAGGACAGCTCTCAAGGGATTCTGGTGACCGACGCCACCGGCCACATCGTGATGGTGAACCGGGCCTTTTCCGAGATCACCGGCTACCTGGCCGAAGAAGCAGTGGGCAGGACACCCGATCTGCTGCGTTCCGGCCGTCACGACGCCGATTTCCGGGAGCGCGTGCAGTCCGCCATGCGGGGCAAGGGCATCTGGGTGGGGGAAATCATGGGACGACGCAAGAACGGCGAAGTCTTCCCCCAGTCGGTCTTCATCAGCTCGGTTCGAAACGATCAGGGCGAGGTCACCCATTCGTTTTCCATTTTTTCCGACATCAGCCGGCACCATGAAACCGAGCAGCGGCTCCAGCGTCTCGCCTATTTTGATCACGTGACCAACCTGCCGAACCGCCTGCTGCTGGACCAGCTGATGAACCAGGCGCTGGCTCAGGCTCGACGCAGTCACGAATGCGGGGCCGTTTTCGTGGTGCAGCTGCACCGCGTGAACTGGGTCTACGACACCCTGGGCCACGAACTCGGCGACAGCTACTTGGCCCAGGCCGCCCAGCGACTGCAGCAGGGGCTGAGGGATCAAGACATCCTGGCCCGTCTGGGCCACGACAAGCTGGCCGTCACGCTGATCAATCTCAGGCATCAGGAACACGCCGCCGTGGTCGCGCAAAAGCTCCTTTCACAGCTGCATGCGCCCCTGTCGCTGATGGGCCAGGAGGTGGGGCTACCGGCATCGATCGGCATTGCGCTGTATCCCGACAACGGCATGGAAGCGTCCAGCCTGTTGCGATTTGCCGAGATGGCCAGCCTGAAGGTGGGCACCGAACAGGAACCACCACTGGTCTTTTTCAGCGACGAGATGAACCACAAGGCCAATGAGCGCTTTCGCCTGGAAGGTGAGTTGCGACGCGCGATTGGCCAGGGAGAGCTGGAGCTGTATCACCAGCCCACGGTCAGTCTGCGCAATGGCCGCATCGTGGGCGCGGAGGCTTTGCTGCGCTGGCAGCATCCCCGCCACGGGCTCCTGACCCCTGGTCATTTCGTGCCGCTGGCCGAAGACACGAGCCTGATCCTGGAACTGGGCCACTGGGTGCTGGCCGAGGCGTGTCGGCAGATCATGACCTGGCAGGGCGCTGGCATGGACATGCCGCCACTGGCGGTGAACCTGTCAGCACGCCAGTTCGACCGGCATCTGCCCAGGCGGATCGACGAGCTGCTCTCAACGTACCGGATTGCACCCGAGCATCTCAAGCTCGAGATCACCGAGAGCCTGATGGTGCGCAACCCGGACGAAGTGGTTCACATCATGAACGACCTGGCCGCCATGGGACTGGGGATGGCGCTGGACGACTTTGGCACCGGGTATTCGAGTCTGGCGTACCTGAAGCGCTTTCCCGTCAAGACGCTCAAGATCGATCGATCCTTCGTGACCGGCGTTCCCCACCAGGCCAACGACTGCGCCATTGCCCAGGCGATCGTGACCATGGGTAAACAGTTGCGACAGGAGATCGTGGCAGAAGGCGTGGAGAATAGGGCTCAGATGGATTATCTGCGTGATCTGGGGTGCGACCAGCTGCAGGGCTACCTGTTCAGCAAGCCGCTGCCCGCTGCCGAGTACGAACGCCTGGTGCGCGACGATGTGCGCCTGACACTCTGAATTCCCATGGATGCCTTCTGGATGCCCGCCCTGCTGGCGGTCGCGGCCTTTGCGGCCGGCGTGCTCAACGCGATTGCCGGCGGCGGCAGCTTTCTGACCTTCCCCGCCCTGGTGTTTGCAGGCGTGCCTCCCATTGTCGCCAATGCCACCAGTGCACTGGCGGTGAGTCCAGGCTACCTGGGCAGCACGCTGGGCTTCAAGGCCGAACTGGCCCGACTGCCTGCTCGACGTCTGCGCAACGAGACCCTGATGGCCGCGGCTGGCGGCATCGGGGGGGCCTTGCTGTTGCTGGTCACACCCGCTCACGTGTTCCGTGAACTGGTGCCCTGGCTGCTGCTGTTTGCCACTGCCCTGTTCGTCCTGGGGCCCTGGCTGGCCGCCCGACGGCGGGTGGAAGACGGGCAGGCACACCCGGCAGAGCGCTGGCGCGGGGCCGGCCTGGCCAGTGTGGCCATCTATGGGGGCTACTTCAACGGCGGGCTGGGCATCCTGCTCATGGCCCTTTACACGGTGACCGGCGAGAAAAGCCTGCACACCACCAATGCGCTCAAGAACCTCAACTCGCTGGTGCTGTCCATCCTGTCGGTCATCACCTTTGCGGTGGCCGGTGCGATTGCCTGGGGCCCCGCCATCCTGATGATGGTGGCTGCCACGGCGGGCGGGTATGCGGGCGCGCACTGGTCGAAAAAGCTGCCGATGGCCTGGGTGAGGGCGGTGGTGATTGCCACCGGGCTGGGGATGAGCGGGGTGTTTTTCTGGCGCGGGTGATGCACGCCCACACAACCCGAACGGTCAACCCCAGACTTCCCGCAGGGCCGCCCAAGCAGCCTCGATGGGTGGTTCGGCTGCGCGGCTGGCCAGGCAGGTGAAGCTGAGGGTGCAATCCAGGGCGACTCGATCAGCCACCACCAGGCCGCGCGCCTGCGCCTCGCGAATGGCCAGCGAGTCGCGCACCAGGCTGAGGCCCACACCCGATCGGACCAGATCGAGCATGGACGACTCCTGATCGACCTGGGCCACAGGCCGCACCTGCAGGCCCATGGGCTGCAGCACCCGATGCAACAGTCGAGAGTGGGCGGAGGCGGGAGGCGTTTCGATCCACGGCAGGCTGGCGAGGCCGCGCCAGTCCTGCCCGAGCACCTGCGGGCCCCAGCCGGCCGGCGCGAGCACGCGATAAGTGAAGGGCGTGAGGGCGCGCACCTTGAAGGGTGTGCCGGTTCGCTCCTCGTTCGGGTCGCCGAGGAAAAAACCCACATCCTGCTCACCGGCCTCCAGCCGGGCCAGCACCTCACCGCTCATGCCCTGGCGCAGCACCGTCTGCACCTGGGGGGCCGATTCAACCAGCGCCCTCAGGAACGCGCCCAGCCGGGTGAACTCGGGGTCCAGGATGGTCCCGATGCGCAGCGTGCCGCGCACCTGGTGGTGCAGGCGCTGGGCGGCACCCACAAACTCGCGCTGGGCTTCCAGCACCTTGTCGGCCAGCGGCAGCAGCGCGGCGCCGTCGGGCGTGAGCCGCATGCCGCGCGGCGTGCGCTCGAACAGGCGCAGGTTCAGCCGTTCCTGCAGGGCTTTGACCTGCAGGCTGACGGCAGGCTGGGTGAGGTGCAGGCGGTCGGCCGCGCGCGACAGGCTGCCCTCCCGGGCCACGGCGGCGAACACGCGCAGGGTGGCAATGTCCATGGGCAGATATTAGCGAAATTTATGGCAGATGCAAGCAATCCTGTCTGGTCAAAACGGGCTGCCCTGCTTAAACTGACCGTTTTTGCATACCCCCCACTTAGACCCATGAGCCCAACCCCCACCCCCATCGGCCATTACATCCAGGGCCAAGTGGCTGCTGGTACCAGCGGCCGCGCACAAGACGTGTTCAACCCCGCGACCGGCGCCGTGACCGGCCGCGTGGCCCTGGCGAGCACATCGGAGGTTCATGCCGCCGTGGCTGCCGCCCAAGCCGCCTTCCCGGACTGGGCAGACACCTCGCCACTGCGCCGTGCACGCATCATGTTCAAGTTCCTGGAACTGCTCAACCAGCACAAGGACGTTCTGGCCCGCATGATCACCGCCGAGCACGGCAAGGTGTTCACCGACGCACAGGGCGAGGTCACGCGGGGCATCGAGATCGTGGAGTTCGCCACCGGCATTCCACAGCTGCTCAAGGGCGACTACACCGAGCAGGTCTCCACCGGCATCGACAACTGGACCATGCGTCAGCCCCTGGGCGTGGTGGCCGGCATCACGCCGTTCAACTTCCCGGTGATGGTGCCCATGTGGATGTTCCCGGTGGCGATCGCCTGCGGCAACACTTTCGTGCTCAAGCCCAGCCCCATCGACCCCTCGCCCTCACTGTTCATGGCCGATCTGCTCAAGCAAGCCGGCCTGCCCGAGGGGGTGTTCAACGTGGTTCAAGGCGACAAGGAGGCGGTGGATGCCCTGCTGGACCATCCGGACGTCAAAGCGGTGAGCTTTGTCGGCTCGACTCCCATTGCGAATCACATCTACGAAACCGGGGCACGCCACGGCAAGCGCGTGCAGGCGCTGGGCGGCGCCAAGAACCACATGGTGGTCATGCCCGACGCCGATGTGAACCAGGTGGTGGATGCCCTCATCGGCTCGGCTTATGGCTCGGCCGGCGAACGCTGCATGGCCATCAGCGTGGCGGTGCTGGTGGGCGACGTGGCCGACCGCATCATGCCCGCCCTGGTGGAACGCACGAAATCGCTCAAGGTGCTCAACGGCACCAACCTGGCCGCCGAGATGGGCCCCATCGTCACCGACGTGGCGCGACAGCGCATCAGCGGCTACATCGAGGCCGGTGTGAAAGAAGGCGCACAACTGCTGGTGGACGGCCGCGGCTTTGACGGCGCAACCGCCGGCGAAGGCTGCGCCCAGGGTTTCTGGCTCGGTGGCACGCTGTTCGACCATGTCACGCCCGACATGAAGATCTATCAGGAGGAAATCTTCGGCCCGGTGCTGAGCTGTGTGCGCGTGCCCGACTTTGCCAGCGCGGTACGGCTCATCAACGACCACGAGTTCGGCAACGGCACCAGTTGCTTCACCCGCGACGGCAACGTCGCTAGGGAATTCGCCCGCCGCATCCAGGTGGGCATGGTGGGCATCAACGTGCCGATTCCGGTGCCCATGGCCTGGCATGGCTTTGGCGGCTGGAAGCGCAGCCTGTTTGGCGACATGCACGCCTACGGGGAAGAAGGCGTGCGTTTCTACACCAAGCAGAAGAGCGTGATGCAGCGCTGGCCCGAGAGCATCGGCAAAGGGGCCGAATTCGTGATGCCCACCTCCAAGTAATCGGCCCGGCATGCCTGACAACAGCCCCTACGACCCGGACGAAGGCGACTGGCAGACGCTGGAAACCTTCTTCAGCCCGACCGAGGCCTTTCTGTTGCAAGGCTGCCTGCAAGCCGGTGGCATTCCAGCCATGGTGGCCGACGACCAGACCGTGCAGACCCACAGCCTGCTGGCCAGCGCCATCCAGGTGAGGGTACTGGTTCCTGCGCGCCGGATGGCGGAGGCAGAGGACGTGCGCGAAGCCTGGCGACGGGGCGATTTTGCCCTGCCCGATGACGACACCCAATACCTGGACACGAGATGAACGACCTCGCGTTTGACTTCATCGTGGTGGGCGCTGGCACCGCAGGCTGCCTGCTGGCCAACCGCCTCAGCGCCAACCCGGCACATCGGGTGCTGCTGCTGGAGGCTGGCGGACCCGACAACTACCACTGGATCCACATCCCGGTGGGCTACCTCTATTGCATCGGCAACCCCCGAACCGACTGGCTCTACCAGACCGAACCCGATGCCGGCCTGAACGGCCGGCGCCTGCGCTACCCGCGAGGCAAGACGCTGGGTGGCTGCAGCAGCATCAACGGCATGATCTACATGCGCGGACAAAGTCGCGACTACGACCAGTGGGCTCTGCTCACGGGCGATGACGCCTGGCGATGGGCCAACTGCCTGCCCGACTTCATGGCCCACGAAGACCACTATCGGCTGGACGCTCAGGAAGCCGGTCTGAGCGATCCGCAACACGCCGCGCTGCACGGACACGGCGGTCTGGCCAGCACCGGTGAATGGCGGGTGGAAAAACAGCGGCTGCGATGGGACATTCTCGATGCCTTTGCTCAAGCGGCCCAGCAGGCCGGCATTCCCGCCACCGACGATTTCAACCGCGGCAGCAACGAGGGCGTGGGTTATTTTGAGGTGAATCAGCGCGCCGGCTGGCGCTGGAATGCGTCCAAGGCCTTTCTGCGGCCGGTTCGCCACCGGCCAAATCTGACGGTCTGGACCCATGCCCGGGTGCAGCGACTGATGCTGGTCCGTGGCAGCGACGGGGGCCTGCATTGCGAAGGGGCGGAAGTCATCCACCAAGGGCAGCGCCACACGGTCAAGGCCCGGCGTGAGGTGGTCGTGAGTGCGGGTGCGGTGAACTCCCCGCAGATCCTTCAACTGTCGGGGATCGGGCCGGGCAACCTGCTGCAACAGCACGGCATCCCGGTGGCCACGGACCTTCCTGGCGTCGGATCCAACCTGCAGGACCACCTGCAGATCCGGGCGGTTTTCAAGGTGCAGGGCGTGAAGACCCTCAACACCCTGTCCAGCACCCTGTGGGGCAAGGCCCTGATTGGCCTCGAGTACGCCCTGAAACGCAGTGGGCCCATGAGCATGGCCCCGAGCCAGCTGGGCGCCTTCACCCGCAGCTCGCCGGATCACGCGTGGCCCAACGTGGAATACCACGTTCAGCCGCTCAGCCTGGATGCCTTTGGTGAACCGCTGCACCCCTTTCCGGCGTTCACGGCCAGCGTGTGCAACCTCAATCCCACCAGTCGGGGAACCGTGCAGATCCGCTCGGCCCGACCAGATGATGCACCCGCCATCGCACCCCGGTACCTCTCGACCCCAGAAGACCGTCAGGTCGCCGCTGACAGCCTGCGCCTGACCCGCCGCATCGTTGCGCAGCCTGCCCTGGCGCGCTTCCAACCCCAGGAATTCAAGCCCGGCCCGGTCTACCAGAGCGACGAGGAACTGGCGAGGCTGGCCGGCGACATTGCCACCACCATCTTCCATCCGGTGGGCACCACCGCCATGGGCGATGACCGCAACCCCATGGCGGTACTCGACAGCCATTGCCGGGTTCGGGACTGGCAAGCGGGGCCAGAGGGTCGTGTGGCGGGCCTCAGGGTGGTAGACGCCGGGGCCATGCCGACGATCACCAGCGGCAACACCAACAGCCCGACGCTGATGATGGCCGAGAAAGTGGCGCGCTGGATGACCGCAGGTTCATGAACCGACACCAGTGGTGCCGAAGGAAAAAAGCGCACCAAGCCGCCGCACAGGGTATTTCCCTATGCCCAAACGTGGTGCGGCTCCCTACAATGATTGCACTCGCAACAGGCGGTCAAGCTGCCTATCCCCAGCGAGAGGACCGAGGAGACATCCAAAACCAACAACATCTACCCAGCGTCCCTGAGAGATGCCTTTTTCAAATGCCAGCTTCGTGCTGGCATTTTTGTTGATGTGCCTGGGCCATTCACCCCTACACCCTCATGCTCGCGTGTCGAGCAACCGGCCCATCATCTCGTCTGCGGACCGGATCATCTGCACATTGGCATTGAACGCATAGGTGGCCGACTTCTGCTCCACCAGATCCTGCGCGAGATCCGTACCCGGCTGGGGAACCTTGTCGACACGTGCCGTCACACCGCCATCAGCCTGCGCCTGCTGCTGCACCTGGTCGCGCCGGAAGCCCTCGGTCTGTGCATTGGCCACGTTGTTGGCCGATGCATTGAGCCTGAGCTGGGCCGCCTGCATCCCTGACTGAGCAATGGAAAGCGTGTTCACCTTTAGCACTCCTGATGGCTGGCAGTGTACGCCTTGTCGCGACTCCTGTCATCAACCCTTCAGCGATTCCGGTTGGGCAAGGCGTGGAGCAGGATGGCCCCGAAGGTGGCGGTTGACGCCGAGGCGATATGCGCGACATCAGACATGCGAATAATGTGACCCCAGGAGACCTGTCAGATCATGGAACATCCCCCCTACGTGCCCCAGATCAGGCTATACCAGCAATGGCTCAATGGCCATCGCGGCCTGTCTTTCGACGACTACGACGCGCTGTGGCGGTGGTCCACCACCGACCTGCCCGCCTTCTGGCAGAGCATCTGGGACTACTTCCAGATGCAGTCCCCCACAGCGCACACGGCGGTGCTTGAGGGAGGGCCGATGCCCAACGTCCACTGGTTTCCCGGGGCCCAGGTCAACTACGCTCACCAGGTGCTGAGGCATGCGGCACCGGCCCATGCGGCGGGTCAGCCCGCCATCATCAGCGAAGACGAACGCGGTCGCGTGCGCGTGCTGGCTTGGCCAGCGCTGCGGCGGCAAGTTGCCTCGCTGTCCCTGGCACTGAAGGACATGGGCGTCGAGCGCGGCGATCGCGTGGCTGCCTACCTGCCCAACATACCGGAAACGGCCGTGGCCTTCCTGGCTTGTGCCAGCATCGGCGCGATCTGGAGCGTGTGCGCTCCCGACATGGGCACACCGGCCGTGCTCGACCGCTTTCGCCAGATCGAGCCCAAGGTGCTGATCGCTGCCGATGGCGTGCACTACGGCGGCAAGACACTGGATCGCTCCACCACGGTGAACGAACTGCGTGAAGGCCTGCCCAGCGTGCAACAGCTCATCACCTTGCGCACGCCGTATGCCGCTGAACGCGTGGCGGGCGCCGCCGACTTCGAGACCCTGACCGACCGCGACAACGCCAGCACGACCGCCTTCGAACCCGAATGGCTGCCGTTCGAGCACCCGTTATGGATCGTTTATTCGAGCGGCACCACCGGTCTGCCAAAGCCCATCGTGCACGGCCATGGCGGTATTCTCATGACCATGCTGGCGGCCAAGATCCTGCACAACGACATCGGCCCCAGCTACGCACCCAACAGTTTCGGTGAACGTTATCACTGGTACAGCTCCACCGGCTGGGTGATGTGGAATGCGCAGGTGGCCGGACTCGCCGGCGGCACCACCATCGTGATTTACGATGGCAACCCCGGCGGCAGCAAGGAACAGCCCGACTGGCACGTGCTGTGGCGCTTCGCCGCCCGGCACCGGGTCACCTTTTTCGGCGCCGGGGCAGCCTACTACGCCAACTGCATGAAAGCCGGTTTGGACCTGCCCGGCCTGCAGGCACAGGGCTTTGATCTCACGCGCATCCGTGCACTGGGCACCACCGGCTCGCCGCTCGCCGAAGAGGTGCAGCGCTGGGGCACAGCCCAGTTCGCCACCTTGGGCACCCCGGAAATCTGGTGGGCCAACATCTCGGGCGGCACCGACTTCTGCGGTGCCTTCATCGGTGGCCATCGCGAACAGCCCCAGGTGCCGGGCCAGATGCAATGCCGCCAGCTGGGCTGCGCGGTCGAGGCCTGGGGCGAGCATGGCGAACCGCTGATCGGGGAGGTAGGCGAACTGGTCTGCACGCAACCCATCCCCTCGATGCCCCTGTATTTCTGGAACGACCCGGGCCAGCAGCGCTACCTTTCCAGCTACTTCGACATGTACCCGGGCGTCTGGCGCCATGGGGACTGGCTCAAGATCGGGCAAGATGGCGGATGCGTCATCTACGGACGATCCGATGCCACCATCAACCGCCACGGCCTGCGCATGGGGACGAGCGAGATCTACGCGGCGGTGGAGGCGCTGCCCGAGGTGGTCGATAGCCTGGTGGTGGACCTGGAGTATCTGGGCCGCGAGAGCTACATGCCGCTGTTCGTGGTGTTGCGCCCGGGGGTCGACTGGAGCGACGCCCTGCGTGACCGCATCGCCGGGGCCATCCGCACCGCGCTGTCGCCGCGCTTCGTGCCCGACGAGATCGTGCCCATGGCCGAGATCCCGCGCACCCTGAGTGGCAAGAAACAGGAACTGCCGATCAAAAAGCTGCTGCTCGGCCAACCGATCGAGAAGGTGGTGAACCGCGACGCCATGGCCAACCCGGGCAGCCTGGACGCGTACGTGGCCTTTGCCCAGGCCCGCCTGCAACAGGCCTGAAGCGCATCAACGGCGCCGACTCACCAGCACGATGCCGGCGGCCACGCCCACCAGGGCGAGCAGCAGGGCCACCGTCAGCGGTTCACCCAGCAACCCGACGCCAAACAGCAGGGCAAACACCGGCGTGAGGAACACGAACGAGGACATCTGCGTGGCCGGGTAATGGCGCAGCAGCCACATCCAGGTCAGGTAGCTGGCGAAAGCACCCACCACGGTTTGCAGGGCGATCGAGCCCCAGGCCATCCCGGAATAGTCCCAGCGCCAGGTCTCCCCGAGCGCGATCGACAGCAGGGGCGCCACCACGGCCGTGACGGCCACCTGGTAGAACAGGGTTTTCTCGGCGCTGGCCTGAGCCAGCAGCGTGGTGCGAATGACCAGCGTGGTCAGCCCCCACAGGATGCCGGCCGCCAGTGCAATGGCGTCGCCCATGAGCTGGGTGCGAGTGGAATGGGTGAACCCTTCGCTGAAGGCGACCGCCACCGAGGTGAACGCCACCAGCAACCCCACCCATTGCAGCTTGCGCAGTTTCTCGCTGGGGACAAACTGCGGCAACAGCAGCGCCACCACAAAGGGCGAGGTGTACAGGAACACGGTGAGCCGCGACGCACTGGTGTACTGCAACCCGATGTAGATGCAGGCAAATTCACCGGCAAACAGCAACCCCGCCAGCAGGCCGCCCTTGAGCGTGCCATCGCGCTGGAACAGGGGCACGCCGCGCCACTGGCACCACAGCCACAGCAGCGCCGTGGCCCCCACGAATCGCAGGGTGGCCTGCCACAGCGGAGGCACTTCGGCCACGGTCGTCTTGATCAGGATCTGCTGGAAGCCCCAGAAGGCACAGCACAGCACCAGCAGGGTGACGGCCAACCGGTCGAGGTGGTCCTTGCGCTGGGCAGGCGTGTTCACAGCGGGTGCTCCGTGTAAAAACGGCCACCGTGGTACAGCAGCGGACGCAGTTCGCTGCGGTGCTGGCAGCGTTCCACCTCACCCACCAAGATGAAATGATCACCCTCCTCATAGCGGCTGCGGTTGAAGCATTCGAAGGTGGCAATGGCCCCGTCCAGCAGCGGCGCCCCGGTGATGCCTTCAGCGAACGACACGCCTGCCCAGCGGTCCACGCCTTTGCTGGCAAAACGCAGGGCCAGGTCTTTCTGCTGTGCACTCAGCACGTTGATGGCGTAATGGGTGCCCGCCTGAAACACCTCGAGGGCACTGGATTGCCGGGACAGGCTCCAGAGCACCAGCGGGGGGGTCAGGGACACCGAATTGAAGGAGTTGGCGGTCAGGCCCACCAGGCTGCCATCGAGGGCGCGCGCGGTGACGATGGTCACCCCCGTGGCAAAGCGACCCAGCGCAGCGCGGAAAGTGTCGGGGGTGGGTGGCAGCATCAATGCGTGATCCGGATGTCAGGAAGCCGCGGACGAAGCAGGCTCCAGCACGGCCACGCGGTCGCGACCCTGGCGCTTGGCCTGGTACAGCGCCCGATCGGCCAGCAGCAGCAAGGTGTCGGACCCCATGCCCGCCTCGGGACGCAGACAGGCCACACCCGCACTCAGTGTGACCACCCCGGCGGGGCTGGCCTCATGGGGCATCTGGCGGGCCCGCACTTCGTCGATCACCTGGCGGGCGAGTGTGAGAACCCCGGGGAGTTCGGTGTCGGGCAGCAACATGGCAATTTCTTCGCCACCGTAGCGGCACACCTCGTCCATGGGACGGTTGGCGAGCGATTCGATCACGCTGGCCACCATCCGGAGGCACGCATCGCCCTGCTGATGCCCGTAGGTATCGTTGTAGGGCTTGAAATGATCGACATCGAACAGCACCATCCCGAGGTACTCCCTGACACGCAGGGCATGACGCCACTCGCGATCGAACATCGCATCGAAATGACGGCGGTTACCGATATCGGTCAGGGCATCGACATGGGCCATGGCACGCATGCGCTCGGCTTGCTGCTTGAGCAGGCGCTCCCGGGCCACGGCTGGCGTGACGTCACTGACCTGAACGAGGACGTATCGGGCGCCCATTTCCTTCGCCGTTGCTGAGCCCATGGGAATGATCTGGATGGACTGTCGCAGCATGGCCTCGTCGGTCTGAGGGCCAGCAATCGGGTACAGCGGAAAAGTGGCCTGATGGAGGGTTTCCGAGAGCAATGCCGGAAATCCCGTGGACAGGGCGCGATGGAGCCGACGCTCGAACTCGCGACCCTGCAAGCGAGGGAACACCTCGAGGAGCGGTCGGCCAACCACCTCGGCGGCACGCAGACGCGCACGTTTCAGCAGCCAGGGATTCGCAAAGCAAACGCCCAGCGATTCGTCGAGCACCAGCAGCCCGCCCTGGACGTTGCTCAGGGCCCATTCGAACCAGGGCGCAGCCAGAACCGGTTTCATGGGGCACCGCCTTCAAGCCGCTGCAGAAAGAGGGCCACCTTCTGCTCCAGCAGACCGGTTGACCGCATGTCGAGCAGAAAGGCCAGATGCCCTTCGATGCGCCGAGAGGCCATGGCAAACCGGACCTGCAGGCTCAGGAGCGGCTCGGTGATGTCCTGTCCGGACAGGAGCACATCCGACAAGATCCCCAGCTCGACTTCAGGCAACGAACCGTCCAGGGCAATATCGAGGTTGTCGGCCACGCTGGCCACGACGGCGTTGAGGAGGATGTTGCCGATTTCAGACAGCGCCTCCTGCTCCATCTCTCCGAGATCTTCCAGCGGGACGGTTCCGCCCACCATGATCTGAACCAGTTGCAGGCTCTGTTCGGCAGGGAACATGAGAATGGCATCGGTGACGATATCGCCCTGAAAACTCTGACGGACCGCGCTCACCCGCCGGTCATCGTCGTTCGCGAGCTGTCGCACCACTTCCTGCTTGGGCAGCAGCTGCACCAGCGGAATGCTCAGCTCGACGGGTTCACCCGCCAGCTGACTCAGGGCGTCGGCCGCCTGGCCCACCCCCATGTTGAACACCTCGGTCAGGGCATCGAGCTCAAGATCGGTGAGTTTCATGCCGCTGCCAGAAAATGGCTCACAGCCTGCTGGATCGCCTGACCGGTCACCGGCTTCTGGATGAACTTGACACCCAGCTCACCGGCACGATCACGGCTGCTTTCCTGGATGTTGGCGGTGAGCAGAACCAGACGCACACCGGGCAGGATCTGCAGCAGATTCTCGGTGGCCTCGAAGCCATTCATGCCCGGCATGTTGACGTCCATCGTCACAAAATCGGGCGCCCATTCCGCTGCCCTGGCCACCGCCTCGTCACCAGATACCGCTTCCAGCACTTCCCAGCCCAGGCGAAGTCTTTCCACCTGGCTTTTGATGATCATCCGCGAAACGCGACTGTCATCGACGATCAGCAGTCGTTTGGCCAAATCCACTCCTCCGCATGACGCCAGCATCAATCCGTACCTGACTGCTGCATGGAAAACCCATTATATTCACCGATAACCGGCTGGCTGGGAAGCGTTGTGGTTTTGCTGGCGGTGGGTATGCCGCCCGATCTGGCGTTCGAATTCGGCCGGCTCTTCACCGGCAAACCGCATGGCAATCGCGGGGCGCTGACCACTGATCAGCTCGGCCAGTGCCCGTCCGGAACCTGCACCATGGGTCCAGCCGAGGGTGCCGTGGCCAGCATTCACCCACAGCCCCGGAACGGGGGTTCGGCCGATGAGCGGGATGTTGGTCGGCGTGGCGGGTCGCAGGCCACACCAGAACCGGGGATCCCCGCCTTCCACGGGCAGGCGCGTGTCAACTGCGCCTGGAAACACCTCTTCGATGCGACGCACCAGCATCTCGCAGCGGGCCCGGGCCACTGGCGTGTCGAGTGAGAGGTCGAAACCGGCGAGTTCGATGGTGCCGGCCACCCGCAACCGGTCGCCGAGCCGGGAAATGGCGATCTTGCGACCGTCGTCGATCATGCTGACTTCTGGCGTGCGGGCAGGATCGAGCACCTTCAGGGTGGCGCTGTAACCCTTGCCCGGGTAGATGGGCACCCGGACACCCACCGTCTCCAGCAGCGGGCGGGTGTAGGATCCACAGGCGACGACCACGGCGTCTGCCTCCAGCACCCGGGTCACGTGGGTGTGCGCATGGCGAACCACCACCCGCCGGATGGCGCCGCCTTCCACGGCCAGCTGATCGATGTGATGCCCGAACAAGGTGCTTGCCCCCCGTTCGGCACACAGCGCCGCCAGTTTCTGGGTGAATACACGTGCATCGCCGTGTTCATCGGTCGATGTGTACGTGCCCCCGACGATTCGGGCGCCATAAGCCTGCAACGCCGGTTCGATGCGGAGCAGTTCCTCGCGGCCCACCACCCGGCGCTTCACCCCGTGACGCGCCATCAGTTCGGCGGCACGGCCAGCCGCCTCGAAGGCCTGCTCGTCGACATAGTAATGGGCGATGCCACGCTCCGAGCGCTGGTACTCGATGCCGGTCTGAGCCACCAGCTCTTTCAGGGCGGCATGGCTGTAATTCCCCAACGCGACGATCTGGGCCAGGTTGCGCTCGAAGGCGCGGTCGTTGCACTGGGTCAGAAACCGCATCAGCCAGGTCCACTGGGCCGCATCCCACTGCGGCCGAACGAGCAGGGGGGCCTGCTTGTCGAACATCCACTTCAAGGCTTTGAGCGGCGCCTCGCGGTTGGCCCAGGGCTCGCAGTAGCTCACCGAGATCTGTGCCGCATTGGCAAAACTGGTTTCGAGCGCCGCATCGGGCTGACGATCGACCAGCGTGACATCGTGGCCGCGCTGCAAGAGATGCCAGGCCGTGCTGACGCCGATGATGCCCGCACCCAGAACAATGACCCGCATGGTTGGCTCCGAAAGAAAAGGGAAGACCTGCAGTATCGGAAAAGCCGGCCCCGATGTGAAGAGAGATTAAACTTATTCTGAATCGATTAGTTCAACTGATTTAACAGCCGATGAGCATCTACGATCCAGACGCCCTGGAATGCCTCGCCGCCATCGTGGAAGAAGGTGGCTTCGAGCGCGCTGCCCAGCGCCTGTCCATCACGCAGTCGGCGGTGTCGCAACGATTGCGCTCGCTGGAGGCGCAGGTGGGCACGGTATTGCTGGTCCGCAGTCGGCCGGTCAAAGCCACGGCAGCCGGCCTGCTGCTGCTCAAGCACACCCGGATGATGCGCCTGCTTCGAGCCGACCTCGAACACGACCTCAGGGAACTCGCCCCGAATGCCGCTCGAGGTCAGCGGGACGAAGACCGGGTGTCGGTGGCGATCAACGCCGACAGCATTGCCACCTGGGCGCTGCCGGCCCTGTCCCGTCTGATGGAAGCGGGACTGGCGATGGAAATCATCCATGACGATCAGGACTTCACCCATGAGTGGCTGCGGGAAGGCCATGTGATGGGCTGCGTGACCTCGCTGCCACAGCCCTTGCGCGGTTGCCGGCTCGAGCCCCTGGGTCACATGAACTACACGGCGGTGGCATCGCCGGCATTCGCCCGTCAGGCACTCGGAGGCCAGCTCTCCCCTTACAACTTTCATCGCGTGCCATTCCTGGCCTTCAACCGCAAGGACGATCTGCAGCGGGAGTTCGTGGCCAGGGCTTTCGGGCTTCACCTGCCCACGCTCAAGCAGGTCTATGTGCCGTCTTCCGAAGGACAGGTGCGCGGCGCGCGCCTGGGCTGGGGCGTCACGGTGGTGCCTCAGCTGCTCGTGGCATCGGCCATCGAGTCGGGTCAGTTGATCGATGTGGCACCCGGGCAGCTGTTCCCGGTGCCCCTGTACTGGCACTGCTGGAATCTGTCCTCTGATGTGCTTGACCAACTGACGAAGGCGTTGCGTGAAGCCGCCGCACAGGCGCTGGCCCCCTTGCACTGAGCGCCCGCTCAGCCCTCCAAGCTGACCAGACACCCCGGATCGAACGCCACCTGTTCCCCCTTGTCGGCATAGCCCAGCGGATTGGCCACCACCCGGCAGCCGTTGACCACATAGTCTTGCGGACAATGCAGATGACCATGCAACCAGACTTGCGCCCTGCCAAGCCAGTGGTCGAGTGCGTTGCAGAATCCGGCCGTGCCCGGGTTGATCCCGTATCGAGGGTCGTGACTGTGCAGGCTGGGCGCGAAGTGAGTGACCACAACGGTCTGACCGTCGAAAGGGATGCGCAACGCCTCCTCGAGCCAATCCTGACACGACAGTGCCTGCAGACGCATGGCCTGGGCATCAAACAGTTGGCCATGGCGACATGTCTGCATCTTGCTCAGATAGTGGTTGGCGGCCCGGAAAGCCCTCTCGCGCAGTTTCAACTGCCGAGCCAGCGGATCGGCGGGCAGGCCCTTGCCCGAGATGGGCACACCGGCCAGGGCATCGTAATCGCTCCACAGGGTCGTTCCCACAAAGCGGACGCCATCGAGCTCGTGGGTGCTCCGCTCGAGCCAGACGATGCCGAGCCGGTCACACGCCCGCTTCAAGCGTTCGTGAGCGTCATCGAAATCCAGCCCGTCGTATTCGTGGTTGCCAGGGCAGAACAGCACTGGCACGGGCCAGCCGGCGTAGGCTGGCAATGGGGAAAATCGCCTCAGCCCCCAGTCGGGCTCCTGCATCACCGTGCCGTCCCGGCGCACCTGATAGGAACCGATATCCCCTGCCAGCACCAGCACATCGGCGCCGGGAGCCGGTTGCGGTTCGAAATCGGGATGCGCTTCCAGGTGAAGATCACTGAGCAGCTGGATCTTCATGCGGTCTCCAGGGCAACGGCCCGCCACACCATCTCGCGCAGCCACGCCTGGGGCGACAAACCCTGTGTCTGCCGGTGCCACAGCATGTCCACACAGACGGGTGGCATCTCGAGGGGCAGGGGACGGTGAACGAGCGCCTGACCCTGCCCGGTCATGCTCACGAAATGCAGGGGCAGGACGGTCAGCAGGTCCGAACTGGCGACCACCTGGCCGGCCGTGAAGAACTGGTTGACGGTCAGCACCACCTGTCGCCGCAGCGAGAGCGCCGCCAGCGCCTCATCCACAAATCCCCACGGACGCCCCGAGAAGCTCACCAGCAGATGTCTGGCCTGACAGAAGGCATCCAGCGTCAGGGGCTGATCAGCCAGGGAGTGCCCACGACGCATCACCACCACGTACTCGGTCGCGTACAGACGCCGGACCTGGAAGTGGGGCACCTGCTCTTGCAGATGAGAGGCCCCCATTTCGGCCTGCACCCCCGGGAAATGCCCGATCGCCAGATGCACCTCCCCGCCTTCCAGCAGATCGCGAGGGTCTCGGGTGGTGAGCGGCAGCACGCGCAAGGTCACGCCAGGCGCCTCACGATCCAGTAACTGCACGAGTCCGGGCATGATTTTGGAAGCGGTCGCATCGGCCATGGCCAGCACGAAGTGCTGACTGGCGGTGGCCGGTTCGAACTGACCGGGCGATAGCGTGTGGCGAAGTTGCGACAGGGCTTCGCGCACCGTCGGCCACAGACCAAGCGCATAGGGTGTGGGCTCCACCCCGTAGCCGGAACAGCGCACCAGATCGTCACCCAGCAGGTCCCGAAGCCGGCGCAGGGCGTTGCTGACCGCCGGCTGCGTCATGGACAGGTTGCCGGCCGCGCGTGTGAGGTTACGCTCGGCCATGACCTCATCAAACACTCGCAGCAGGTTCAGATCCAGCGTCCGGAAGTTCAGCTCATTCATTTGCCCGTGAAATGTAAGGCATCATCAAAATAAATTGGCATGACATGGGGGTTTACCCTAATATTCACCCCAATCTATGCTGCCATGCAGCATCTGGAGTGTTTGATGAATGCCATGAACCTCTCTTCGACCCTGCGAGCCGGCCACGTTTCGCCATCGACTGCAGCCCCACAGCGCATGGCCCCGACGGGTCGCCCCCTGGCCGCTCTGCTGCTGGCCGCCGCCATCGCGGCCCTGGCGGTAGCGGGAGAACGGCTGATGGCCTCCTGGGCCGACGAGCACCTGCTCGCCACCTGGGTGGCACTCTGGGCCGTGGTGTTTGCGGGCAGCCTGCTGCTGGCGGGCACGGCACGCCGCACCGCTCAGCGCGTCATGGGCGGACTCGACCACTGGGCACGGCAGCGAGCCGAAGCCCGGGCCGAGGCGCGCGCGCTGTTGCTGGCTCGCCACGATCCGCGACTGATGGCCGAAATCCAGGCGGCTCGTGATCAGGCCGAGATCGCCAACCCGATCGCCCAGACCGACAAGGCATCTGCCGCGACAACCGATGGCAACACCGACGAATGGTCGTGGAGCGGACTGGAAGTCGTGACAATAGGCGGCCAGAAGCGCCACCTGCCGTTCTACATCTGAGCCATCTATGCTTCGGATTGCCACGTAGCCTTGACTACCGGGTCTGACCGTTGTGATTGCGCTTGTGATCGGTCAAATCGCGAATCACATCCATCACCGCACGGGTTGCCGGGGTTGTCTGACCAGATTTGGGCAATGCCATGGCAATGTGCCGCTGAATTTCTGGATCTACGACTCGAGCTGACTGCAATTTCCCTCCGAGCAACTCTTCAGCAATTGCAAATTCTCCCAGAAGTCCATATGCAATACCTTCTGCCGCAATGGCGATTTGCAAGCCCAACGAATCTGCTTCCAGCACGACATTGAGCTTGATCCCTTTTTCCCTTGCGACTTGCTCCAGCATCTCCCTCCAACGGCTAGGTCGGCAGAACATTACGATTGGGACTTCATCCAAATCTTCAAATGGGATGACTCCATTTTTCAGCAGCCCTGAGCCAACTTGCCCGATCAGATAGGTCTGCGTTTCGCTTAAGGCCAGGGCATCCCTGTCGAAGGCAGGCCCATGACGAAAAACAAGCGCCAGATCAAGACTGCCGTCTTCGAGCCAGTTTTCTAACTGTGCACCCTGCCCCTCCCTCACGGAGAGCTCAACCTGAGGGAACTGAGCCCGCAGTCGCTGAAACAGTTCACTGGTGAATGGATGCGCCAATGAAGGCAATATGCCCAATCTTACGCGCCCCAGCGGAGTAGCGGCAGAGGACATGATTTCATTTTCCAAGTGTTCTGTGCTCGCCAACCAGGCCCTAACCTGAGGCGCAATACGCTGACCCAATGCGGTCAAAACCACACCTCGACCTGTTCGCAAGAACAGCCTAGACCCTAAATGTGCCTCCATTTCTCCAATCTGCCGACTGATATGAGGCTGACTGGTGCCTCGGGCAAGGGCAACCTTACCAAAGCTGCCCATTTCAGCAGCTTCAAGAAATAACTCCCACATAGCAGGGTTCATGGTGAATCGACTGAGAGTCATGCATTAATTGTATGTCTGAAATGACCTAATGAACAGTTCACGTATGTGGCCTTGATCTCTAAAGTCCACTCCAAGCGTTTCACTCCGCTACCCGGATGAACCGCCCACAGAGTCAAACCCTTTTTCAACTTTTCATCAGGAACTGAACCATGACGACCCTCAATTTGCGCGGGCTAGTACCCGCTCCGGTCACTCCTTTCACACGCGATGGCGCCGTTGACTATGCCGCCATTCAACGCATCGGCAGTTGGCTAGGCGGCATTGAAGGTGTCAAAGGCCTCACTGTTTTGGGACACGCCGGCGAAGGTACCTTTCTGGAGCGCGACGAACAAGCGAAAGTGATTGAAGCATTTCGGGAGTCAGTTAATGGTCGATTGCCCATCATCGCTGGCATCACCCTGGAAGGCACACAGGTTGCTGCCGATGAAGCCAAGCGTGCGGTGAAAGCTGGCGCCTCCGCTGGTCTGGTGTATCCGTCACATGGCTGGTTGCGCTTCGGTTATCAGAAAGGTGCAGCCCAGGACCGTTACAAGGCCATTTACGAAGCCAGTGGGCTTCCCCTGATCTTGTTCCAGTACCCGGATGCAACCAAAGCGACCTACGATCTCGAAACCCAGTTGGACATTGCAGCCCTTCCAGGAGGGGTAATCCCCCCGAAATGCATCGAGCTGAGAAGTAGACTCACGCGGTCATGGCCAACCGCTGTTTGGGGGTGATCCCGCCCAAGGCCATGTTTGGGCGTTCATGGTTGTACATCCACATCCAG